>JAABUL010002529.1_pt1 | contig 29973 bp, 30 predicted proteins | sample 5559151 | NCBI WGS metagenome assembly JAABUL01 (sample SAMN10711876, study PRJNA513368) | rock metagenome | isolation source: Antarctica rocks | place: Antarctica: Victoria Land, Pudding Butte sud
TAACCGTGGACGTCGGAGCAGCCTCTACTAGAGCCATCAAAAGAAATGTGTAGCTTGGATCACACAAATGATGTCAACGCTAGAACGCCAGAACGTCGATCCATGGTCAAGTCGTTAGCCAAACTCGTACTTATAGTCACCCGTCGAGGTTCTTCCTGTGAAGTCACCTTCATATACTTCGGCGTCGCGCGGGTGGTCCCGACCTGCATTTTTTCCTGTCTGTAGTCGAGTGTCCATCTTGCGATAGCTGCGCTTCGGCTGCTGAGTGGTGGCCTGGGTCAGGCGAATGCTATCGGCCGCGAAACTTGGACGGGCAGCACTTTTCGCTGCCGCGACCATCTTCGCTGCAGCGACCGAAGGTTTCACAGTCGTTTCGCCTTCTCTGGGGGTAGGGCCAAGGCGTTCAGCAGGCTGTGGAGTCCAGAACTTTCCAGACTGCATATCGTATCGAAGGTGCTGGGCGTTACTGGCCAGCTTCAACGTGAGCAACAGCACCCTGGAGGTCCGGGCCTTGTGCACAACATCAGTCGTTTCGAACCTATCCTCATCCTCATCCAGGTCATCAAACCAACCCTGGGGATGATAAGACTGTGTCCATTGCAGGCCTCGAAGATGGTGATCTTCTGGTAGGAGGATCGGCTTCCCACCAGGATATGCTCGAGCAAAGAGCGCCTGCGAAGTATATCCTTGCGCAGCCATGCTGATTTTTTCGCGGGCTAACAACTTGTTAAGGAAAGCGACAAGTCCTCCCCAGGAAAAACCATTGTGGAGTAGACTAAACGTATGGGTATCGTGGTCGTCGTGATTGCGCGAACGAAGGGAATGAATGCTGTGAAGCCAGACAAGGATTGTGTGAATAGTTGGCAGCAAATCCGGCAGATCGTTAGAATTCAGAGTTCGATCCAAGAAGGAGTTGAGAGCGGCGCGATAGTGATGGTAGACCGGAGCAGAACACCATGTTCTTTCCGCATCAGACACGGAGGAGACAGAAGAGACCCCAGGAACAGCAGACCCAATAACATCAGAGATACCTTTGCTCGAAGAAGCTTGTGAGTTCGTTAGACTGGCAGACTGTGGCAATGCCCCAGACGCTTCCACGGCCGCCGAATTGAAGAGCTGGAATACCTTGTTGGTAGTACTACCAAAGTCCAGAAGATGGGCAATGGAGGTGGTGGTGATAAAAGCCCCGGTGTGGACGAGGTGTGCAGCTGGTTCTTGTCGGAGGATAGAGATAGCGTCCATCGATAGCTGGCTGAGCGAGACTGAAGCATCAACCTCCATCAGGGCGTTTGCATGGAAATTCAACGTAGCAGCTTCAAGTCCGGTCTGGTTGTTCTGGCTGGCTTGGCCACCTTTGACAACGGGCGAGCACAAGGTCAACAAGGAGTCACGGGCGTTCTGGAACGGACTGTTGCAAGTCAAGCTTTTGCCGTACAAGAAGATCTTGAGGACGCTCGGCTTCTCCAGGATGCCTAGATGGTGATAGAGCCTTCCGATCGGTCTCCAGGGTCGGACGCCGGTGGAGTGTGGATTGGTGTACGGTTGTTGCCATGATTGTTCATCGATTCATCGCTGTCATCGTCAGAGTTACTGCACTCTTGTGATTCAGAAGGTGTTGGCTCTGCGTATAATTCTCTGTAATTGCAAGTCAACGTTGAAAATAGGTGTCGTGACGATATCGATGGCGTGCTTACCCTTCGGCTCGTCCGCCAATTTTGCTTGCTTTCCAGTTCTTGAACGCAACAATGTCTATCTTGGGTTCTTACGTTTCAAGCACTTCGACGTACGAGGCGCCTTGTTGCTCGTGCCAAAGCCCTGCGCGGCAGATCTTATATATACGTAGTTTCTTCTGCTTGTTGACGCGGTCCGGCTTCACTGTCAGTCAACAATCATCATCTGACTATTAGAACATTATCAAAGACTTTAACCAGTTCACCAGCCGCGAGTCATCACACGATCAACCATGTGTATTCGATTCTCGTTGGCGCCGCGATGGCCGATAACCCAAGACTCACACCAGGCTACCCCAACCGTACCGAGGTCATCGAGTATGTCCATCAAGCCTTTGCAGAAGCAAATCAAACATGCACCGCTCCATGGTTTTGAGTCAGTATCTTCTCTTTGGTCCGAATCAGCGAGTTCGCTGATAATTGCTATAGGTTTTGCGAACACTGTATCGCCGAGAGCTTCTCTCACGTTCTAAAATATCATTCCCATCATCTCTGGCGGCTGCTGCGTCGTCACCTCGCTCATCGCTCTTTATCTCCTGGCTGGCCACTACCGTCACTGGGCTGTTCACTCGAACAAAAGCAGTACGCACGCATCATCTTGCTCCTTCAGGCATTCTCAGTCTGCGCTGTTCTCTCCATTGCATTTTACCAAGCCGATGGGTATACCGCCCACTGGGGTGTGTGGTACGAGGGCTTCGCCATCTGCGCGCTCTTTCTGTTGTACGGCGAGGTCGCCGAAACGTCTGGCAAGACTGGCATTGAGATCACGCCGAACACGCATGGACTATCGTCTGGATCCGAAGATAATTCCAACAGCCGACCACTTCGAGCTTGGAACGAGGTAGGAATAAGTTGCTTGTGATGGTCATCTGGCCTTGTCCCGAACGCTAATAGTGTCGCAGCGCCGCGCCATAGTGGTCCTCCAGATCATGGTCACTCGTCCGTTTACAGTCGTTGCCATTGAGGTCATCTACGGCATCACCGGCCCGCTCTCCCCGCAGCGCGCAAAGGCGGTCGAAACCATCACTTTCATTCAGCTAGCCAGCACCATCGTCGCCTCTCTGGGTTGCTTCTTCACTGAACGTCGCTTCAAGGCGAACATTGGCATGAGTCAGCAGAGAGCCTTTGCCAAGCTTGCTGTCTTCAAGATTATTGTGATTCTGGAGGCGGTGCAAGGAACCGCCTTCAGCTTCTTGGCAGGGAACGGCACATTCCTTCCCTCCCCGCCACACTACATCAGCTGGAATGATTTTGCCAAAGGACTGCCGTTCCTGTCGAACTCGTGCTTTGTGCTACTGGTTTCATCTGGGTGTATGGCATCGAACAATACCGTGCGCCTGGTCCATTCAAAACGAGCATCTGAACCGCTGTACTGCAAACACTCCCAATTGATATCGTTAAGGCGACTCTGGCCGCCTTCCGGAACAGAAAATCTTACACTAACCTAGATATGATGGATTGATTGATAAATCTATGTGCGGCTGTACTGAGCTGCACGGCTATGTCGGCCTACAAGACCATGAACCTACCCTAGGTGCCCTATGTTCGAGTCTCTTAACACCTTTCCAACTCATATTCTAAGAGAAAACCCCAATCTACCCGATCTGTCGAGAAGTGCCGAACCTTCCTGTAGCTATTAGGAAACGAAGCGTTGCTCTTACTATCGTCACGTCAGCCCTCCACTTGTCACGCGGTCCAAATATCATCTCGTTGGTCAGTGGGTCCCTCCCGGGGGACCAGCCACCAAGCACGAAAGATAAATGGTTCCAGTGCTGTCCTCCCTCCGCCTGGAAGATCGTACGGAGGATGTTCCACCGTGAACACTCGACAAGAACGTGTCTCGTTGTCTGGGGTGCCCCTTCACAGTCACTTGATACAAGCACGTCCTACCTAAATAGGAAAGCGCTAAAGTCCAAGCACTCAAACCAACAAGTTCCAGCCGATCAGAAGCTCGAACCGGTGGGAATGGAACGGAACCAACAAATTACGTACTCACAAGATCCATAACAACAAGATCACTACGTTCGATGTTAGGCCGAAAACAGAACCGACCGGACCAAGAACGCTACTTAGGGAGAAGGGCTTTTCCGAGTTTATGTTCTAGGGCTGCTTCAATAGCGGCTTCAAAGAACCTTGCTATATTAGGCAAAAGGAGACTGTTATAGAGAAGGAAAAGGCGGCTACTAACCTTAACCGCCTTAACGCTCTACACGAGGATAGCTACTAGCTCGAGTAGTAGCTTGAAATAGCTACGTAGTATTACCTTTATATATAAGATCAAGCTAGAGGTAAGAAGCTTGTATAGGCGTTTAATAGGGCTAATAGCAAGCTCGTCCGTAAATTAAAGCCTAGTAGTATCGACTAGTATTGGAATCAAGGGAAGATCCTTAAGAAGAAGCTTTTGCGGTTTATAAAGCAAAATAACCTAACTATTTAAGAGGATAGCGCTCCTACCTACGCTTACTCTAAGAACTAAGGGTATATAATCTCTTTATAGTATCGAAGCTACTATAGCCTAGTAACTTACCAAACGTTAATATAATCGAACCCTACTAGTAGTAGATAAACCGCAATACATTTTTGTACGGTATCGATAATAAGAAGCTATAATTACGACGGATTTTAGTGTAGTAAATAGAGGCTATTAATTAGAGGCGTATATATAATTAGATCCCGAGGATCTTGTAATATATTAAGGGAGGTAATACGCCTTAAAGGTAGTAACGTATACCGCGAGGGCTCGGTAGACTCTAAGGTTATAGATATGCGCTATAGTTGTTAGCGCTATCTATATAGTTAGTTTAGGTTCTAAAGAACCTCTATATTAATCTTAAAGGTATTACCTATCTAGTTGTTAACTAGAAAAGGTTAAAGTTGTTACTCGAAATTCGAAAAAGTGTAAACAAAGGTTATATATACGGCACGCTTTAGAACGGTTGGTTAGTATCTCTATATAGTAAGCCCTAGCCTCTATTTCTTTTCTATCCCCTTCCTTCGTCTCTTTCTTTAGCTTATATTATATATAGCTCTATATAGAGAGATCTTTACTTATTAAGAACGGCTAGAAATAAAACGAAGGAAGATAGTTAAAATAACTAGATATTATAAATTAATATCTTACTACCCTACGAGAATAAGAGGTAATATATTATAGGCTTAGCGAAAGTAGACTAGGGTTAATATAAGGAACGCGATAGACTATATAGTTAGTATAAGCCAACGTTCGTCTCCGTTACTAAGTAATACTTAGGAGACTTACCGAATAGCGTACTTAATCTCCTTATAGATCTACTTTATTTAAGAAGCGAGTAATATAGTACGAACTAATATCGTACTCTTTTAACCCTATTAATTACGTCGAAACGCTACTTGTTACCTTCGATATAGCTAGGATATTATAGTAAAGATAGGCCGATTAAGGATCCTTAAACTATATAAATACTACGAGAATAACTAATATAGCTTTAAATATAAACATCTATCTCTAAACTACCTAACTTTTCTATTTACTTAGTACGCTCGCACGCTAATAAACAATTCTATTATATAGAAACTTTAGTTATTAGTATATACTTTTCTACGACGAAACCTATAGTTACTAGAGTTCTAGCTAATCTCGCCCGCTGGAGTCTTAGATATTCTCTAAATCTATATACCGACTCTAGATACTTATAAGTAGCTAAAGATTTTAGGTATATTAGCGGCTTTTCAAAATCATTACTATATAATCCCTAGAAGAGGAAAGTATTTCTATAAATAACTCGGGATACGATTCTCTCCGTAAAACACTATAGTTAACTAGTATCGTATAGTGCTCCTGACTTTATAGGCGGCTAGAGTATAGTAGGATCCTATATCTCGGTCGGATTCTAAGCCTAAAGTATCTACTTTACGGATAACTAAATAGAGTAGTAGTTTTCTAGCGAGATTTCCGACGGGAATTACGTTATATTAGAAGCGGGTTAGAATTAGGTAGATTCTAGTATCTATACTATAAATCTAGGTTATATCTCGTTTAATTGAGAGGCTTTTACCTCCGGTAGTAAGGGTATTAGGTAATTTGTTATAAATATAGTATCTAGAGGATAGTAGGAGCCTTAGGTACTAAGCTTAGTTACATAGTCTTAGAGCTAAGATTCTATCTTAGCTCCTCTCTAAGATAGACAATTAATATACTACGTTTACTAGAACTAGTTAGTTCCTATTGTAGTTCGTTACGATAATTAATAAATACGGAGATTCTACTTTAGCTATACCTATTCGAGAACCTTAGTTCAATGTAATTCCTTATAAGTAATATTAGTTAGCGGGATCGACAAGGGTTATACATTATTTAGCTATTTATACGATATAGTATAGCTAGTATTAACGTTCTCGCTAATATAATATATATAATCTATTATTTTATTACTCTATATTATCTTTTTCCTTTGTCTACGCGTTCTACCTAATCTAGATACTAAATATCTTATAAGTATATATACTACTAAGACTCGCTCGGTAACGAGCCGAGTAAGTAGAGGGCTCTAATTAGCTTAGTAAGCGGGCCCTAGCTGCTACTACTAGCTTAGATATCTAGGAGCTATTATACTAACATATAAGTATATATCCTTTAGCTAGTTAGAGTATATTAGTTTCGTAATTCTCCTCCTAATTCTTATAATAATATATAAACCTAGGTATTATTAAACTATTACCTATTAACTAGTATTATAATCTACGTTGAATATCGAATCCGTAGGTATATTAGGAAGCTTAAACGGCAATAGGAGGTAGAATGTACTATAGGAACTAAGGTATAGCGCTACTAGCTAGTTAATTAATTAAAGAGAGAACGGAGAAGGAGTAGCTATCTTGAAAAGACAAGATAGCTCCCTTAGTAGGTGCCTTAGGTTCACTCCTACTAACCCTCTGAATTACTAACTCTTAATAGTTAGGATAAAAGCAAGCGAGTATAGAACTAGCTTAAGGCAACTCAAATAGTGTGTTTCGACTATCTAATAGAGTCTAGGAGTAGTCTAACGTCTACCCGGCTAGTGTACCCCGCTTACACTAGCGATTTTGAGCCGGTTACTCTAGCGCTAACCCTAACCCTGAAACGCTGCTAGTGTAATTAGGTTCGCCGCCGCCGATCTTGGGAACAACGAGCTCTGCAGACCTCGATTGAATGATACTAGTGTAAAATACTAGGAACAACATCTCCATCTTATATCAGAACCCTACCCATAGATGTCGCAAAATCGATTCGATTTCATTGTTTTTGTGTGGGGAAAATCCTTAGGGTTACAGGCATGCGAGTCGATTTCACTGATTGTATAGAGTCGATTTCTTTGCTCTTCCCGGACTCGGTACATGCTGATGTTTTTACACATGCTTTGCAAATTCACGTTCTACATATGCTCCACTTAATAAGTGAAAAGGAGTGTTCTCGATGTGGATGTGAAGACACTCAATTTGGTGCACAACTATGAAGTTCGCCCCCACCTCCGAACCGACTCCGTAGAATCGGGCGGCAGCATATCTGCATCTGTAACCAATGGAGCAGTTTGAGGACTTGTTCCGGCATTATCCCGAGAATCGTGTCATCATCTGTAAAGGTGTCGATATGCACCTATTCCTACTGACATACAGACTCATCTCAGAATCTCTCACTCTCGCATCCCAGCGGATGAGCGCAAGAGCATCGTGCAATATGTGCAGTCTCTTCCCAATCTTGCGCAAAGCGAGTCCGATGTCATATACCCTCATCCCGACGACGCCGCAATCCCAGAACTCCCCATCTTCTTTGACGGACTTCCGTGTCCTTGGGAAGATCAGGATTTTCGCTACATATGCCGGACAAAATTTGGACGTAAGAAACACTGCGCCCGGGAGCATCAATGGGTGAACCAGCAACGCCGTGGAGGTGATGTTCGCTCAAAACACCGTCAGGCCATCAATAAATCTTGGAAATGCAATCAAGCTTGTCAACGCTTCTTCAAAACCGGAAGTTGGCAACGTTATTTCGCAGTCGCGACAATTGGCTCGGGACCAGCCAGATCTGTGAATGCCGAGCTCCAAGACAGCTTCTTTCGGCAGCAAGAAGACGACATCCATCGCTCGGCACAGGATGCAAGTGATGCAGCAAACCAAGTGCGAGGGTTCGAGGACCACTCTTCGTCCGTCGTACCTTGGCATGGACCACTGGAATCATCGATTATGTCTGCGGGCTAAAGAAACACGAGATGCGGGCTGCTATTGCTTTACCTTCGGAGAAGGAAGATGGTAGATTGCAGACCATCATTGAGGAGATGGACGGAGTCTTGTCGAAGGTACATAGCTGGTGCTTCGACGGGCCGGAGTGAATGCTTACGTGGCCATGCCGGGTTGTTCTAAGCCGCTTTCAATCATCTCTCATTGAAACGATCCGCAAGACTCGTCCATTCGATCCGAGCAAGGAGCCTCGGACTCTGAGTGCTTACTTCAAGCTGGCAAAGCAATTCTTGAGTTATGTGGATCGAGTGGCAGTGTGTCGTGAATACTACTTTAGCGTCGATGCAGAAATCGAGATGCGAAGGCCGGAGGATGCTATCAAGCTGTCGGACGAGCAGTCAAAAACGTGGCATTCCATCCGTCGGATCGCACAGCAAATGCACTCTGGCTGCGCTGAGGGCGAGGACGATTTGGAGGACGAGTTGGTGAGGATGTGGATGCTCCTTATCTGTCATAGCACAGGGGCCAAACGGTATCGTTCGCCGTTGTTGAGCTTCTGTGCTATGTTGAGCATTAAATCGTAAACGTCTGGCTAGATGTAACCTGGCGACTTCAACAGCCACTTATCGGGGATTATATGGGTCGTGCAGCTAATCATATTTTATGATAGTGCTCGAAAAGCGCTCCAAGGGCACGGAGATACGCTCTCGCTCATTAAAGACCGGTGCGAGCGATATCTGCAGCAAACCGTTGAAAACCCCATTGGGGGAGATATTGCGATGGCGGTTGCTGCTCTTCCAGATCTCGAGGGACAGTGTGAGCGGTCGCCACGCGGAATGGGACGAGGACGAGCAGGTGCTAACGTACGAGGATACGGAGTTACACCTGGACCAAATCCCGATCCTTCTAGCGTGCGAGTACGACGAGTGCCGGCGGATACTGTACGAAGATCTCATGTTCGGCCTGAAAGATCTACGTCGGATGCATGCTTGGTCGCTGAAGGACAATCCTGCGGCGGCTGTTGTTGGTTGGGAATTCACCCAGCATCGTGAAAATGCTTATCTCCTGCAAGTGCGGACACGCGAGGAGGCCAACGAACTGTCGGGCTTGCTCCAATGTGATTCTTACACCTCCGAGAGTGAAAAGCATATCCTTACCACCTGGGTTGCAAGTGCTAATCTCCCATATATTGTCGCCACTACCGCACTCGCCGAAGGGTTGGACTACCCGCATGTCCGCGTCGTTGTGAACGTCAACGATCCGGAGTCACTAGTTACGTTTGCGCAGGAGTCCGGTAGGGCGGGGCGAGATGGGCTAAAGGCGTATTCGTTAGTGTTGTTGGCACCGACGTGGAAGCCACAGAGCGAGGGCGAAGACACGTTGATATGTCAGATGCTGGCCAGCTCTCATTGAGACGTAGTTCTCCAGAAAGAGTGCGATGGGCACGCAGTCCATCGATACCTTCGGGGCCAGTGATCGAACCTCTATAAAGCGCGGACGGGCGTAACAGCAACAAGCGACAAGAGGTGGACCAGATCTCAAGTTGGTCGACGTTCCGATAAGCCGAAGAGCTGATATCATCGCGGCAGATATCTGGTATTGCTCCAATCCTCATGGCCTCTGTACAAAATCCACCTGACAGGCATTTGCCGCCTTTAGAAGTCAGCCTGCCTACTCGAGAGCCGTGATAGTACTACACGTTGTTACAGGGTTTAAAACACGATAGGCTCTCTAAGGCACTAGTGCTCGCCGGCTGCGGCGCCCTTGGTCTTCTTGGAAGATTTCCACCAGAAAGAGGGAATTCTTTCTTTAGCTAACGCGGGGGACCGGAGTGCGGTGAATACCGGAGTGCGGTGAATACTGGAGTGCGGTGAATACTGGAGTGCGGTGAACTGCACCACCACCGCTTCACTTCAAACATGAATATCTCAACAACCTGTGCTTAGAATCACTTCAGATTGGAGTATCATATACATATGTATCTGCTCCTTCTATTGACAAGATCTCATGTTGTGACCTTGCTGTTTGCACCTACTATAGGTAGGTGATCTCTTTTTTAGCCCTCCTATGTTACGGACTTTCCTAGATTAATACCGAGTCCGGACAATTGGGTCACACCCTGCCGCAGAAACACCCGCGCAAAGGGCCCGATCGACTGACTGACTTGGGTCGCAGTTAGTCAGTCGAACCAACTGACTGACGACAACACCGATCAGTCGAATCAGTCCTTACGACAGTATGTAGCGAACGCTCGAGATGCCTATCATCTCGTGTGTTCAACTCATGTTACAATCTTACTGAAAGGTCTACAGCCATTCATCGTATCATACAGTTACTTACCCAGCACCCGCATCATCCTGCCCGACTCTTCAAAGAATATCCACGTGACTACTACCCTGTAGGATCGCAACATCAGCGTCTTCTTGGAACCCCCCTACGTTCGCCGCAGCTGAGCAGGTTTAGCCGATAACGACGGAATTATGCAAGTTATGCAATGTGGTGCTGCGGCTCGAAACGGACGCAGAAGCTGCCATTTCTGGCAGCAGAAACGCAGTCAGTCTGACTTTGGGTGGTGTCCTCGCAAATTGCGCGACGTGCCTGATAGTCTAGCATTGTGAATTGATATGGTATTAGTTGAACTGATGAGAGGTGACAACGGGAGGGAATCTGATTAGGTGAGGGAGCGACTACGCGTGTGCGTAACATAGACGCAAGACATCGTAGCAATAGGCAGGCGCGTCAGGTCTTAGTGGGCGCAATGCCGCGAAAGTGTTTGACAGGCTTGGCGGAGGAGGGGTTCTTCGAGTAGAAGTGGCAGTGATGAATTTGACGCTATGCGCACTCTTGACACTTAATATGCTGTTGCCGAGCTTTGCACTTACGGTTGCGTTGCAGGTTCGCCACTATAGGCTTTCCTACTAGCGTTCGTATGTGTGTCCGGAAGGGGAAGAGAGAGTTCAATCAAGTGAATGTAAGTAGTGTTGGGCACTATCGACTACACTGTACCTTCGTGGTTCTAAAATGGGTCCGAAAGCCGTTTGGATTCTGCGGGCTTTGCGGCTTCTGGCAATGAGAACAACGCACTCGGGGCTTTGCAACGGAGCCGCATGACGATACCAGAATGCCCTCTGTGTAGGTATAAAGACAGTAGCCAGCGTTGAGTACAAGGCATTACTGACAGATCAAATCAGCAATCCACCAACATGCCTGCACCTTCGGATATCTTACGATTCATGCGAGGCCAGCTTTTCGAAACGCCTACTCTGCCTAAGACGAGCTTCGCGGGGAAGACTCTGGTCATTACTGGCGGAAATACGGGTCTTGGGTTCGAATGTGCGAAGCAAGTGTTCGTGGTCCTCGGCCAATGGCTGTTATCGTCTCCACGGTGCCTCTTGCTGACACAACGACTGCAGTGCTCACCTCCAGGCCTCCGTGATCGTGCTCGGGTGTCGGGATCTAGTGAAAGGCAGCAGAGCCAAAGACAATATCCTCTCGAGCTGTACGAGCAAGCAGCCTACGATACACGTATGGCAGATCGACATGAGCAGCTATGCCTCTGTCAAAGCATTCGCTAGCCGCATGCCTAACGAACTTGAAAGGTTGGATGTCCTCCTTGCCAACGCTGGTATCTCCACGAATCAATTCGTTCTGTTCGAAGGTCTCGAAAGTACCTTGACGGTCAACGTGGTATCCACGTTTCTGATCTCGATGCTTGCTTTGCCGCAGTTGGAGCAGACGGCGGCTAGGATCGGACAACAAACGCATTTGACGATAGTCGGATCGAACATCCATGCCTTCGCAGCCCACGAACAGCTCCAAGCACCTCCGGACGGCAAAGTACTGGAATACCTGAGTAGGGCAGAAGAAGCCGACATGGCCGGGCGATACTTCCTGAGTAAGCTGATCGTCATGCAGTGTACGCGAGCGCTAGCGGAGAAGATACCAAGCATACAAGAAGGCCAGCGACCACAGGTCATCGTGAACTGTCCGACTCCTGGGTGGTGCAAGACCGAGCTCTTCCGGGTGGATGATGGAGGCTTCATCAGCCGTAATATGCTGAAGCTCATCGGGCGGACAGGGGAGTCGGGGGCTCGCGTCCTCACGTCTGCGTTTGCGGCCGGCGACGAGACTCATGGTCAGTATTACAGCGATGGCAGAGTGAAGCCACCGTCTGTGTTTGCCAGAAGCGACGAAGGGCGTCGGGTCCAGCACAAGGTGTGGGGGGAGCTGCTCTCCACGATTGTTCGGATTGCGCCAAGTGCAACGGATGGACTTTGATGTGTCGGATGTGGTTGAAGTGTAGGTCAAGGCTGCCCAGACGTAGCCTGTACGGCACTTTGTCCCATGTCGTCCACAAACATGTCCCAGTGAATCCAAGACATTGGGTCTGTGTCAACAGCTTGAGCATCATCGAAGGCCGGGAAGTCGAAGTTGAGCGTTTCCTCCAAGTGCAGGTTCGTATGTGCATAAGCTGTCCAATTCGTTGTCTGCAATGCTTGTTGGTACTCGTCAACAACCTCACCGTGAGACACGGCGGCCGTGTTGACGTTGGTGCTGCGCACTTTCACCTGAGCAACGCTACTTGCCTTTCGCATTAAACGTTGGATCGGCTTCCAAAGAAGTCCAGTCTCCGCATCGGCCACAAGTGTGGCGTATGCCTCGTATGACGTCTGCGCTGTCTGCCATGCTCGGGTATGACGTTCGTCCCACGGATGACTGCATAATTCAGCGAGTACGATGGCAAGTGCATACCACTTCAGCCAGGAGAACCAGGCCCACTTTGCAAACTCCGGGCTCGTTTTGAAGTCAGCACTCTTTAGTACCTCGACGCCTGCTCCCAAGACATTGAAGTCACCTCGAATAGGTCGTAATCCGTACGAACTTCGAAGCAATGGACGGTGTAATTGCAGACGCATGGCTAGAAGACTTTCCCGAGCTACTGCCAAGGCGAATAGTTGTAGCGATATAGTCGGCGTTTGAAGCATGCACGTCTGTGTGATAGCGGTAACATAGCCTTCGAAGTCCGCAACTACGGCAAGTTGTCTTTCCCACCATATCTTCTGGAACCTTGCTGGGTCAGTGCCGGTATCTGGAGCAGAAGCTTGAAGTTCGGCTAGTCTTCGCTGAGCGATGCCAGCGCGCCAAGTGGTTATACTGAACGTCTTGTCCGTGAATTCGATTCGACCTCCACTTTCCTTCCCGCGCGACCGTTCGCGACTGGATTCAAGGTCGTCAGCATCAAAAGGTAGGACTTGGAGATCTTGGGCTCGTAGCAAAGGTCTTGAGCCACGATCGAAAGCGCTTTGCAAGTCGAGTAACCCTATACAACACCATAGTCTGCCTCGCAGCTCGGCGTTGAAGTCTTGATCGTGCTGCTTTACTGAGGCTCGTATACCCATCGAATCAGCAATACGAACAGCGAGGGCGATCAAGCTCCATTGCTGGGCGTTAGATTGGCAAGTACGCAAGCCAGCCTGTGCAAGGATCAGCAGTTAAGTCGCAGGCAATCTAGCGCAAGCGAAATACATACAAGATAGATAACAAACGCTTGCAAGACCATTAGACTGGTCGTGGTCAAGATATTGGCGTCAATCAGGCATACTTCTGCGTTCAGACGGTACCGCCTGGTAAGCTCTAGTTTTTCTCGCATCTCGTTGGGATGTATAGTACAAAGAGCGCCGAACAGAACTGCAGACCTCAGAGCACGTTGCTCGGCAGTTGAAGAGCCGGCCGAAGTGGAGTCTTCCTCTTGGATCGCCTGGAGTGCCGTAGGCCAGTGCAGCACTTTCAGAAGAGGATCAAATCGATCGCGATATGTGTTCAGAAGCTGTTCGTGCAACCAGCTGTCATCACAAGGCGGCATTGCTGGACCAATGGTAGATTGAAACAAAATGCCATGCGAAAGACTGCCCGCCGAGTCTCGCACTTCTAATAGAGATTGACATGCGTCTTCAGTATCGTCATAGCTCTCGTCGCCCAGGACAATACGAATGTCTTCAGCAGCGGCACTAAGGGACTCCCAGAAATCCGGTGCAACAAAGCTGTTGTGAGCCAACGCAGACCCTGTATTCTGTCCGTTGGCCTGCGTAGAAATGCTATAATTGTCTTCGTGCCTGGGATGACTAGGCTGCTTCCCATTAGTGCTGCTCCGCTCTGGTAGACAAGGCATGCGGTACGCGCACTTGAGCCACGTACCGAAGCCTGCGCTCCCTGCAGTCGAGTAATGGCGTTTTCGAGACGGACAAGCCTACTTTTTGAGATCTGATTGTCCCTCGGACATCTGCTTACCACTGCGTCCTCGAGGTAGCCGCCGGCGCTGCACCATTTCGCAGTCCAGCCCGCTTGCAAGGCATGCTGAGCAGGGTACCGCTTTGTCACATTTAATCTTGCGCCGAGTACCTGTGGCAGGCAGATCTCAGCAAGCCGTCCGAAGAGGGAGTCCGGCAGCCCTACATTGTCGGCAGGTCAACGCTGGCAAAGGCTCGTGTACTCTGCTGGTGTCGTTCATGGTTTGTGGTTGTCAAGATGGTGCCATTAAGCACAGAGGAAGTGGCACCGACACGTTCACGATACCACCCTAAGTCTTCAGATAGAGGACTTCGATAAGATGGAACAGAATGTTGTCGGCGCGTCATTAGAAGCTGAAAAGTGAAGTCTAAATACGCGCTGTTGATTGGCTGGGTTCTGCGCAGGAAGTTGGGAGACACTCTTTCTCCTTCTCTTCCTTCACCTTTATGATTTCCTCTAAACAGTACCTGAGTATGACGACCGCATTCGTTCACATCGCCATCAAGCCGGCAGGTACGCCGTCATGTCTTCGTTGGCTGCAAGCAGTTCTGTCAACACCGGATCTCCAAGGCTACAGCCTCGTCTCATTCGCTTTCCCATTCGTCGACTAACACCGCAGGCTACGCCCTGACCACATGACACATCGGCGTGGTGAACATATAAGACTGTTACTCATTTCATCGCTCTCGTTTTATTCCATACCTTACATCGATCTCGCGAAAGAAGCATGACTTGGAGCATGTGACTCACTGAGCAGGAGCACTCTTATACCCTCACAACACCTGATCCCGGATCAGCAACCATATCTCCGACCGATGTTGCTCCTTAACACATCTCACAATGTCGACCGATGACCTTCCGCTGGAGGAGGCACTGTCTCCACCGCTCCAGACACCCTTGGACCCAACATATTTGAGGACTTGCGAGGCATGCACGAATAGACTCTCACCCGGAAAGTTTGCTCAGCTGAGCTGCTCAGACTACTACTGTAGCGACTGCCTAACCAAACTTTTCGAGAGCGCCATCAAAGACGAGACTATGTTCCCTCCACGATGCTGCGGTACCGAGATACGCTTGAGGCGGGCTGCAGATCATCTACCCAGAGTGCTGGTCAAAGAATTCAAAGAACGGGAAGTGGAACTCCGTACAAAAGATCGGACTTACTGCTGGCGGCCTTACTGCAGTACCTTCATCGCCCCACACAGCATCCACAACAGTCAGGCTATCTGTCAGAAGTGTCGCGCTGTTACCTGCTCTCGCTGCAAGAATGCGTGGCACTTTGGTCCTTGCATTGAAGGCGACGATGCTGCCTTCTTCGAACTGGTTCGATCCAAGAAGATAAAGAAGTGCCCCGGGTGTAAGCGAATGGTCGAAAAGAACGGCGGCTGCAACCATGTTGTGTAGGTATCATCAATTCCTGGATCGGCGTCGAGACTAATAGAATACTAGTTGTCGTTGCGGGTTCGAATTGTGCTATGGCTGCGGAGTAGATGCAACGGAGTGTGAATGCTCGACCGATGCCGAAGACGAAGACGAGGGCTCGGAAGATGAGTTCGTGGGATGTACAATGTTCGACTGATCTGGCCGCCTGCATTATTGATATCTGGTGGTATATAGAAACTTGACTTATCACGATTGGGAAGTCTTGGACGGGATTTGTCATGTGGCAAGACTCAATGAATCCGTGCATGCTTTAGGAAGTTTCTGACTTGCTAGTCCATCCTTCCCTATCACTTTTACCCGGAATCTAATACTTGTTCATCGCCGCAACAGCATGCCCCGAGAACAGCACCTCCTTCCCAGGATCTTCTGGTAGGTCTACGTCGTACCACCGCTTCAGTGCGTCTCGAACGACATCGTAGCAAGCTCCGTACCTCAGCAGCTTCATATTCTTGAAGTCAAACATGGTGGACGACGTCCTCGGGTTATTGTACTTCTGCCTGCCATAGTCGATCACAATATCCGCAGCCTCGAGAATCTGCGTTTCGATGTCCTCGACCAGACACTTTGTTCCTTGTCCGGTCATGTTGGCACTCGATCCCATAACTGGTGTGCCGGCTTCGAGAGCTAATCTCGCGAGTTCGTCCTGCAATTGCCCTCCATTTACTAGCATTGCCAACGTTCCCTCAATCGAACTACGCTCCAGAGTTTCGTCTCCGAGCTTCTGGATCATTGGATGGTTCTTCTTGAATGATGCTACTAGTCCCAAGGGTAGGTCCAAGTCGTGGATAAGAAGTTTGGCCATTCCAGCTTCTCGTGGAGGGAGTTCGTGGATTTCTTTGTGGAGAGCATAGCTCCCTAGCATGGCATGTCGTTTGTGTGGTTTCCGCTGCCAGAAGAGAAGGGTTTTATCAGTTCCAAGTCTCGAATGCAGACCATATCATGGCTCAGAGAATCATTGGATCTACCTGCTTCGTTGTGAACGCACGCTCTAACGCTGTCGAATCGCCTGCACAATTGGCATAACCAACATTCACTGGAATGATCGCGAGGCCGCCCGTCCTCAGAACTTCAAAGACCCGGCGTGCATCTCTAATTGGGTCGATGTCTGGACCTCGTTCGGTAGACATACTGGAAGTGCTCGGACGTTATAAAACGAAGATCGATAAGAGACTGAAAGTACATTCGAGGTTTGAGGAGTGCAACCATTTTATTTAGGGGAAGAATCATTCGGCCGAAACTCGTATTCCCGGCCGTCATCGGCATACAGAGCCAACCACCACCACCTTATCGCGACACAGACCCCTGCGGCGCCACGTACATCACTTGCAAGTCGGCGCCAATATCGATATCAGCAAACGCCGAACGCCAGCACGCGTGCCACCACCTTCCCACCCCTCCGCGACGCGTGTGAGCAGATATGGCTACGGATGACATGCGCCCCTTGGGGGGTGATGCTGCCTTCGCTCACGGCCTCCTCGGCACAACGCCTCAGACGCCATACGATCAAGCCAGGACACTGATGAAGGAGATGCAATACGAACTCCATCCCGACAGAGCCCACCCTCAAGTGGTTGCAAACTATGGCGAAGTGGGGATAGGAATGGGCCCAGTGAACTCGTTGTTAGATGGACTTAAGGAGCGGGAACAGTGGGAGGAATTTGTCAAGACCCAGGTTCTGCCGCGATTCGTCTTCAGACGTGCCTGTGCGAAAAAGAGACCACAATGTTATCTTCCCGGTCCACTACCGCCGGCCGGCATCGATGACCCCCACACGAAGGCGTGGTCAGGGGGTATGCTAGAACCAGCTGTTGCACTCACGTTTACTAACTAGGGCCCAGTAATGAGGACATGGATTACGAGCAGACAGGAGCGCGAACGAGACGATTTAAAAGAGAAGCAAGGGAAGGAGGCCGCGTTGCTCCGCAAAAGACAAGAGGAAGATAATGATGTTGTTCTCGGATGTGTCAATTTAGTGTGTGACTACCAGCGGCAGGTCGAGCATGCACGGTCGGCTAAGGAGCGTGCACTGTCGGAGACGGAGCAAGCACGGTCAGCTGCGGAGCATGCGCAGTCGAATCTGGCACAGAAGGAGGCAGAAGTCGAAGAGCTTCGGCAATCACTTCAAAAGTTTTTTTCATCTCTCGCAGATATGAAAGCGCAAGTGTTAGCTAAAGTGCGAGACCGCCCCCAACGGAGCATGAACAAGCGTTCTAGGTCAGTAGCGACAGCTCATCGGATATCATCTGTACCAGCTGACGAAGCAGGAAACGGCCATACGACGACGCCGTCAGCGATGACGAGTTGAGTAGGCCACGATCAAGGCGAAGCCGTGGCAAAGAAGGGCCACAGCGTTATGACCGCTAAGCCGGCCTGCAAGAAGGTGGAATCCTACCATGAAAGCAAAGTGGAGGGATATCGGCAGTACATTAGGCGCCAGCTTCATTTGCAGCTCACATATTGCCGTGAGAGTACCTGGTTTAGCCTGCAGCAGGAGGTTTCAAGCCATCCGAGCAAGACAGCAAGATGGTTCACCTCCTGGACGCGACGACCATCGATTCCACTCATCGTCCCCGGACGCCATTGTTGTGCAGGAAGTACCGGCCCTTGCAAGGTGTGCCATAGAGAGAAATTGCGATGGGCTTCCAGTCGCTCAAGCTGTGCAGTATTCTCTGGAAATAATCTTGCCCCGGCAGCCATCTTACCACATTGCGACGTCAGTAGGCAACTACAAGCATCGAATACTTGAAGAGGCAGGTCCGTCGGGCGAACGAGACAGCGACGTGTGTTGAAGCACTCATCAGGACGCTATTGCACCTCGAGAAGTTGTCAAGCCAAGAGAGCAGCACACCGGGCTAAGTCTTATCCAGCAGGAGCGGCTTCGAGCATAAAGCGAGGTGGCTCGGTATCGAGAGGATCTGGCAGCAGTGCAGGGAACTTGCTTGTTCTGCAAAGGAGGAGAGGGGGCATGGGACCACCTGTTTTCCCATTGTCAGGGGAGGCATGGGGAAATTCAGGAGCGCAACAAGGCACAGCAGCTAGCGTACACCTGGGGAGGTTGACTTGATTCATGACCTGACTCTACGGCACCAAAAGTCAGTTACGAGGCATTTCCTTCACACACCCGAACAGTGGATAATGGGGGAGGGGGTTTGAGCAACATCGTGGTGACCCTTACTATGTATGCTTTTCGTTCTATATAAATCCACGACCAAGACTTCTTTCTCTCCGCAGGTGGCTATGTTTGCGCACAACGCACGTCGTTTACGTGTCTCTGTGGCCTTTGGTCATCTGTCCCGTGACGCTCTCTCCTCCCGCAGACGGGTTCGATATTACACCGAGATGCAGCCCCTCCGAGCTCAGGGTATTAGCGAGGGCTGAAGGTCTGCCCCAAACTACAACGCCACATTGCCGCTGAGAACCAACCCTATCAGGGGACTCAAAAGACGCCCTACGGACGAATATGTGCCAATATTCCAGCAACCTAGAGATGCAGCTCGGGCACACATCACACACAAGCACCGAAACTGCGCGAACTTGGCAGTGACTCAATTTGTTTTAGTGCGGATGGTCGACAACGACACAACCAGTGTCCCACGCTACCTCAACGCGGTGGGGAACCAATTATGGAGGCGTTTTATGACTGTTCCTCAGCACCACTGCCGTACAACGAGACCAGTACGAGCGCTGGACACCGTGAAGAGCATGGTGCACGGTCACTTGGGGAATCATATGGTGCATAACGGCACATAAGGTCGCAGCTATTCAATGACGCCAAGCCATTGAGATCGGGTTCTTGTAGCTTGTGTCAGCCTTCGCGCAGGTGAACCAGCAGTAACCTCCCCGTCACCCGTGACGAATTTGGGGTGAAACTTAGTAACATCCGTTCGAAGCAGCTGTTGAAAGTGTGATTGAAGAGCGCCCTTCCACCCGCTTTACATGGTCGTACTGTTCCCCGAGAGCCGAACGTATAGCTAGTCGTTTCTAGACGCCAGACTGAAGTCAATCAACCATTCTTTCCCATCTCCTAGCCCACAAGAGTGGTGTCAAATAACGATATATGATATGTAATACCCCCTCATATGTACTGCATCGTGGGAATCTCGTCTGTTCGCCTGCCCGTCCTCGACGCGATGCAGACCCACGGTTTTGGCGTATCCGGCACGAACCTACGCAGCCGCGATTGGCGCAGCGTTTCGAAGTGTTTTCTCTCGTCGAAGACGACGTCCTGCTCCGGATACAGTCTCTTCGAAATTATAGATCCGATAATGAAGTAGGCTGAGAAGCCCACCACTGTTTGGGCACATTCGACAACACCATTTTGAACGACGGCGACCGTCCATCGCGGGCTAGTTCGGTATATAATAAGAGCTTCCGTCGCGATCATGATGGCCAGTAGGATGGGTAGAGGGAAGCGACGTGTCCCAGTTGCATGTAGGATTGGCTCGACGTCTAAGATACGTCCTCGGCCCAGCTCCTGCGACAAGACGGCCGCAGAGATAGGTAGACAGATAACCAACACGATGTAGAATGCACCGTACGACAGCAGTTCATCGTCCATCGAGGCGACCGTACGTTTCCCGCTGATGTTGAGCACGTCCGAGCACAACACATCATAAGTCGATAGATCTGATCACGTTAGAGTGTCGCAGGCGGGCTTTGTGCGGAAGGTCGTGAGGAAGCCGTATACGAGGTATTAAATGCAAGTCAAGCAGACTTCATAGCTGCTAAGTTCAAGCAACGCATAGCCTCGCACTCGCACCAGAGCTAACGTCATCTGCAACATCGGAGTGGGACGACTACATAAAATAGATGGCCTGTGACTTGCGTATAGTACATGCGATCGTTCACGTGTTGTACACATCCTCCCTTTTACACCGTGGACGTTACAACTAACCTTATTTTTACCACACAATGCTCGTTCTAGAGTCCGCCTGTAGTCTACGTCGCGCGTTCTCCTGCTAATGGTCGGCGTCAATGCCACAGCCGAACCCTACTGTAACGTCCAGCCAGTTGTGAAGAATACCAAGCTTAATGCTCCCTCATGTTGAAGGAGGAATCGTGAGATGCGGACAGTGATAGAGCCGAATTATTACGTGTCTCAACTAAGAGTGATAACGACGCTGCAGACGACACAGAGCTGTACGCGCTTTGGACCACGAGCAGGATGTGGTGCGTAGTGTGGTCGAATTTATGCCTTTTGTCGTCCAGTTCGCCACTCTGCTGATTGAGTTCCCCCGGTAGAAGACGGGCTATATTTGGCCTGCAGGCCTTGCCAGGTGTTCACAATGACACATGATGTATGCGGTGAGCTGGGTACCGAACGCTGTTCTGTGTACCGATGAGGGAGCCGGGGACAGAATGTTCCTGGAGTGCATCGTCCCTTAGTACTTCTACTCCAAGTCAACCAAAGGCAATTGACAGCTGCGATCAAATGTCCAAACCAATTAGTAGTATTGCGGCTTCCAGATCTGTAAAGGGGACATAGCCGTAACGAATTGCTTGCTGAAAGTTGGGGTAGATGGAGTTCAGGCCGATGTCTAATCTGGATCACACTAATAGCTGTGCTCGGTTGGGTAGCCGGCGATGTTTCGACGCAAGGTTGGATTGGCATAGCTCGATCGACCGTACCTGAGAGAAACCAATAGGACTCTCAGCCACGATTCGAGATGCTGTTGTTCCTGTTCGGTCCGGTCTCAGCAGTCTACCGTAATATCAAACACCAACAAGCACATATACGCTATCAACTTCAAACTACATTGTCCATTGTCTCCGTGACCCGAAACCGCGAATGCTCGCGCGAGCACGCAAGGAGAAAGCTGCTGACGCGACTGGAATTGTTTTTGTTGGGGGCTAGGGTTGCCTCAACTTAACCCTTGGAAACCCTGCCATGTTTGGTCGAACATGGCAGGGTAAAAGTTCGTTATTCCACGTCAAATCTGGACACAAGCGACGGGACACCTTTTGTAGAAGACCATTTGGACTTTGATGGAATTGTTGTATATAGAGATCGTATTACCATCGATGCTAGAAGCGTGTTCGGAGTGAAACCCGAGGTTTAGGGTTAGAAATTCGAGCGGCCGCCCACCGCGCACGGCTGTACAAGGCATCGCTGCTGTGTTTATCCTAGGCATCTCTTGACGGTGTGCGTGAAGGAATTGCCAGGCTTGGAATGTCGCGCAGATGTTGTGAGGGTAAAAGACTCCGCATGCATCCTCGACCCCCGGGCGTCGTTCTCTCACCCTCTGTGCCTTACTTCTTCCTGGCCCATCTTCTTCATTGTCTCGCTCTTCGGGTGCGGCGGCTTCTTGCAACTTCTCTAAACACCTGGACTGCCGCTCGGTTATTGTGTACATGGGTCGCTCTCTCTGTAATACCGTCCGCCATATATATGGTAATATATGTACCCAACTGTTACAATATTTTCGAATTATCTTGACTTGCTAACCGGCATAAAATGGTCTTTCGTTGGATTCTGCGCCTATCTCCCGTCGGTTGACGGACTCCAGCGCCGCCTTGCTGACGACCTCCGGCTTGCATATTCGGAATGTGGCTCTTATCAACCGTCGGGTGCCGCGACATGCATCCTCCAAACCGTCGTCCGCACCGTCCTTGGCGGCACGCTGGATGTACGCCTGTATCTGCTCCAGATTGGGCGTTGAGATGGCTGGGAATCGAAAAATTGATGCCCATCAAATCAGTAGGGATTCGAGCGTTCACCCCAGGATCTTCTCCGGAGACCGAGTCTGCCCACCCTTCGATAGCTGCTTCAGCTCTTGAGCTTTCTGCTCCAGAAGACAGTCAGTGCGATCAGAGCGGTGAATGGTGAGACGGGGGTTGAGTTGGTCGCTTGAGCGGTTGGCGACAGCGTCAAGCCACGAGTCGCTATGGACGCCCGACAGACATCGTCGGGAGTTGGTAGAAGTGTCGAAACCTAGGGAAACGTCAGGAGATATGTTCAATCTGCGCTGCTCGGCCAAGTTTTAACACTGCGAGTGTCGTAACGTCTTGGGGGTGTATCGGATTGGGATCGGACAACTCACGTCCTGTTCGTCAATGGACATGGGCAAGGTCATGCCGATGCCCGCTTGTCGATCGAGGCAGAACACTGCCCAAAAGGCCCTTCTGCGCTCCTCCACTGCAGTCCAGTCTCTTGACTTCGATGGATCGGAGGTCAATGTCGCATTCTGTTGGTCCATCTGATGCAGCTTCATCCTTTGGATAAGGCGTACGGCCCGACCAGTAGTCGTCCATGCTCTCTGGAGATGAAGATTGTAGAACTCATAGTTGGCAGCCAAAGTCCATGCCTGCGCTCGGGCGATAGAAGGCATATACGAAGAGAGATCCTGCATCTCCAGATTCTCTACTTGCTGTCGAGCTAAAGCATAGAGGCGTTCGTGGACGCTGCTGTCCTCTTCAGAGATGCACGCGCCTAGAGCGCAGACAATGTAACGAAGGCAAATGATCTGGCTCCGGCCTGTGCCGTTGAGGCTATCGTAGTACCGTCTCTTGTGGATGGTTGATAGAGCGGAATGAATGTTCTCGAAATATAGCTGTTCGCTGTCGAGATTGAATCGCATTAGCTCACCCAAATTGCATACCAAAGGTGTGCCAGACTCACAGCGAATCGCAATTGTGGTCAGCAAGGTCCAGGTGCATGTCCGGTCCAACACCCACGGCAAGTCATTCATATGCATCATCAAGTCACAAAGACACTCTAAGCATTCGCCTTGAGCAGCACCGGCCGACGAATTTCCAAGACGTTTTTCCACGTTCGTTAAGACAACATCAGGAAGCGTTCGATACAGCTTCTTTCCTTGTGCTTGCGGACCGAGTCTTTGTTCCAGACCGACAGCATACCCGGGTGGCACTACCTTGCGCACCTTGGGCGCTTCGTAAACACAGGTGAGACCACGTTTTCTGCAGGACTCACATCTTGGACACTGCCGCTTGCATCGTAGTTTTCTCCGCCTACAAAATCCGCAAGAGAGTCTCTTGAGGAGAGATGAGCCTGTCTCCGGGGATGCGGAAGCTGACATTCTCTCCAACGATGCTGGCCCAATAATCAATGCTGGGAGCCGTAGGTCATGAGGGTATGAGGGTGCAGCTGGGACGCTGTTTGTGAGTAGAAAGCTCTGCCTACCGTGGATGCTATGATATACAAAGTAAGGGAGGCACCTCGGTTTCGTTTCACGAACTTCTACAAGTCAACATTTCGAGATGCTTTCCGTGCTACATCCCATGAAAGCAGCCTGAAAAGTTGTATCCAAAGGACTAGAGCGTCTTCCAACCCCTGGAGGTCATCGAGCATCGCTAATCGCATTACATTTCGACTACAGTGGAGTTACCTTACACGCTGATTTGTTCTGCCACCCTCTCCGGTGATTGGTAAATCTCTAAGGCGGCCAACAGTAATGAGCATGGCCATGGAATAGAGTGCGTCACTAGATACCTCTTCCTCCTGCGGAGCAATCACATGAACGATGTCCGAGGCCTCGGTTCGTCCATCATGCGTGCCCAATCCTACAATGGCACAATATCCAGCCTATTCCATCGCGGCAGTGATCTCTTTGGCCACTCGTTCGCCCGAGCGTACAGCCCCATCCATATACCCTGTCCAATACGGCGAAGTCTCAGTACCCGCCCAATGGATACCGCGAAACGGTTTAGTGAGCGCTGACCCATACTTCGTCAAGGTTCCAGGTCCACCAAGCGCCACAGGTCCGCCTCGGGCGAATATATCATTGTCCCACCTCTTGAAGACCCACTGCGTTGCATGCGCGGCCTGTGGTCCGAAGTATTTGACGTAGTCTTGCGTCACGAGGGCTTGTATGTGTGCTTCGGTCGCGTTGTCGAGAAGGCGCATCTGGTCGGCTTCGATGAAGCCCAGGATAGCGCCGTATGAGCCGTTTGAAGGAGAGACGTCAAAGGTTGTACGGGCAATACCAGAGTCACTTACTGCTTGCCCTGTAAGATTCTGTTTACGCCAAAAAGGCGTTTCGTAAACTGCGATGGCTTTCCCGAGAGATCCCATGAACATTCGTTGCGTCAAATGGTCACGCTCTGCCGGGAGCGGAGGAACGTAGGTGATTCGAGCAGCCAAAGGAGGAGACATGGCGACGACAATATGTTTGGCTATCACAACCTGGTTCCCAGCACGGATCTCATAGCCCGAGGAATTTTCTATGATGGTGTGGACCGCTGCACTGAGCATCACCTTCTCGGAACCGAGCTTCGCAGCGATGCCATGAGCTAGTAGGCCTGTGCCGCCGACGATTCGGCTCTCTTGCGCCCCACCAACAACGCCGATCAAGCGTTCAAAGGTACCTGGCGCTGTCTGGTTACCAGCAGCGGCAATATACGCTAATGTGTACAGGAGGGAAAGCTCAGATGGTTCGGCGGAGAAAATGGAAGTTGTCGCTTCGTCAATCAGGGTTCGCACGTCCTCGAGTGGCGTGACGACGTCGAGCCAGGAAGCGAAGGTCATCGAGTCCCACGCAAAGGCGTTCTGATGACTCCACGGAGCCTGCGTATCGATCTCGGCAGCCATTGAATCCAATTCAGAAAGAGCGGTCCCAAGCTGAAGCAGCGTTTCCTGAGTCAACGACGGGATGGACTCGTACCCATTCGTGTAGGCGGTTCGTTGACCATGACTCCATAGAACGTTGGCACCCGTGTTGTACTCCAAAAATGTCTCTAGGCCCAGCTCCTCTGCGAGCGCCAGGACGCGGTCCTGGGTTGGCCCAACGAAGGCGGCTCCAAGCTCTATGACGCCGCCGTTGTCAAGCAGCTGGTTCTCGACGCGTCCGCCAACACGATCGCGGGCTTCGAGGACCACGACTGTCTTTTTTGCGGCAGTCAAGTCGCGAGCTGCTGACAGGCCTGCCAGACCCGCTCCGACGATGGCAACGTCGACGCTCATCTCGTTGCGATGGAGATGCTGTGCATTGGAGCCACAGATCACAAGCCCGAAAGAGATGTTCAGTAAGCACGAGTTGAGATGCATGGTGAGAAAGGCTGTAATCGACAAACAGTCAAATTGAAGGGAACGGACTTGGGTTTTGGTGTGCAGTATCCTGGAGATCCTGGAGGACCGCAACTCTACCTTTTATCTTTCTGCATCGCTGCGCATGTTCTAGAGGTGTGCGCAGCTCTTACGCAAGCCTCGGAAATTTTAAATTTGTCCTCTACTGAGGAGGCGGACCTTCTGAGCTTTTCCGCGACCGAGCTGGCGGAGTTGTTCAAAACTTCCGCTTTCCGCTTTCCGCTTTCCGCTTTCTGCAGATTCAGGTCTGGTCGCGCGTCCTTGCCAAGGCAGTTGGGCTACCAATGAGGACTGCAAGGAGAGTTCTTCATAGGCAGGGTCGTATACTTCTTGATAAGCCAAGTGCGTAGGACGTCAAGATTGGTGGCCTCGCGGATGTACTCCGTCTCGGTGCAAAGGTGGTTCTCGAAGGCATAGGGCAGGCTAGGTATGGTACTAAAATGGGCCCACACAAGGGATGCTTGGCAAACGCAACACGCCTAAATATACCCTGCGCTATGCAGGCTTTTCACCGCAAGGTAGATATTAGTACTCCCGTCTCTAAGCATTCGCTACTATAGTGTCTACACGTTGCGACACACCATGCATAGCTCGTTAGCTTACGGTAGTCACCTATCAATAAATGGATTTAGTAACTTCCTTTCGATGCGGTAACAACTGTCTAAGTACGAGCGGCAGTGCTAGTAGCAAGTGTCCACAACCAAGGTTACCCTACCTCATAAACGCGTATCAACCCACTGAATCATGCGCAGACATCTAACGGTTTTAAGGACTAGCGTTGAGGCTAGCGGAAAGCAATGTTAAGTTACAAAAATGGGATAATCGGGATACTAGGAGAAAACTCACACATCTTGGAGGTGGAGGACCAATCGTCAGGTCGTCGATGGCACAAATTGTAAAACTGTAACGAAACCCGTTAGCATATGGTACACCGACCTTGTCGTATTACTAGGCGAGATGCATACATCTCCATCCGGGCAAAAACCATCCGAATTACATCCACAGAAAGTGGCTCATTGCGAGCTGCAGTCGCTTGAAGCTCCACAAGACCCGTATCTGCCGGCCCTACCACCACATTGGGCAATACAGCCCCCGGTGCAGTCCACGCACCTATGCCCGGCACCGCAACATGCGACGAGGGCGTCTGCGGATCCCGAACGGAAGTGCAACCGTCAGGGCATTGGCCAGTACCAGGAATGGGCGGCCGAATTGTGGCGAATACTGGAGCGGCAAAGGCGACCGCCAAGCTAATGATATCGAACGGCCTCAAAATGGTGCAGGAGAGCCGGAAAGAGTGTATTCTGGGAAATATGGACTAAGGAGCATCAATATGAACCCCCGGTCTCAGTCTATGGCTATATAATTCGGTGACTTGGGTAACGTTAAAGTGAAGCCTCCAACAGACGGCAACCCTAACCCCTAAAACCGAATAGGATCACCTTAGGATCGTCGCTTGAACACGCCATTAGGGCTTGTGGTCCTTAGGGGAGCATTAGGCCAAAATTGGAAGCTCAGAATGAGAGGGTTGGGATGGAAGGATTGAGATGGAAGGGTTGGGATGGAAGGATTGGGAAGGATTGGGATGGGTTGAGTGAACGTGACACGATTGCGATAGGGCGGTCGCCCTGTAGGAGGATTGCCCCGATGCCGAAGAGTGAAGCGTCTGTGTACATGACGCAATCTTTCTCATGGCTGACCTTGGCGAGCTTTTAGTGCTGACATTGTTGCCTCCCCCTTTTCCGTCCTAAGGTGCTTCCTGCGGTGCCAATCGATACATTACGAAGACCGCTTCGTAAAGACTACATACTCGTAGCTGTCACGATTGTCTACTTCGAGTGCTCTTGGAGACGAACGGCTCTGTACCATCTTGGCTCTGGGAAAGAACATGTCTGTCGACGCCACCCACGATCTGCACCTCCACGAGAAGAGGACCGGTGACGGAAATGGCCAATGGCAGCGATCACTTCGATGCTTCAGCCACGGTTGCGATGGACGGAGTTTTAGCTCATCCAGCAACTATCGACGCCACATGAAGGAGAGGGCTACTAGCAGGCTCCCGTTCATCTGTCCGCAGTGCAAGCGAAAGTTTTCCCGGTCCACCGCACGCAACATACATTTCGAAAAAGGGCGTTGTAAGGAGATTGCCTTTGACGAAAACGGTGTTCCTTTCTGCACTCGCAGAGTCGACCTCGAGGAGTCCGCCGGCGCAGCCTCCAACAGTCAGAGCGAGACCAGTGCCAGGCGGATTCAGATCCAAGACTTGGGCGACGATAATCGTGTCAACTTGGTCGGCCAGAATAGCGGCCCATTCGCCCACTTGTATACCGAGCTCGACAGCATGCTAGGCGTCACTTTCGGAGCCTCAGCCGGCGGTTGGTCGAGCAATGGTCAAGCTCTACTGTTCCCGACTACAGATACATATCCTTCCGGCTAGGTAGACCCTTGCGGTACATCTGATTACTGTAGACTCGCTTTCTAATGGCATCGTTAACATGCGAGGCCAACAGTGTTGCCAACCGACAGCATCAATACTCATGCAACCACACTTCTGCTTCTTACATGAACATGTACCTCTCAGCCCAACAACTAGGTACTATTACAGCGGACAGGACAGTGTCCTGTTGTTAGGGTTACCGCAAATTCCGTACCCTAAGCACAGACCGCGGGGCTGAAAGGGCGGTCTCCTGTTGACGGTCTCCTGTGTGGCCCTCTAGGTCTCCCTAACACCGATAGTACACTCTGTAAATGTTGTTAATAGCGCAGTACTGTCTTTGTCAACGTCATCGAGATCGTGCAGTTGTTTAGGAGCAAGTATTTGCACCTCGGGGTCGGGGACATGACAGAAGCCAGCACGCCGCAGCGCGACGCTACTTCGAGCTGCATTCTCTATAATAAAGACCACCGCATCGCCATCTGCGCCGCATGTCAGCAGTCTATAGTTCCTGGCGATGGTGTCGGAAGGCACCTAAAAGACCATCATCGAGATTGGCCGCTTGCGCTTCGGAAAGAAACCGTCACATACTGTGCCGGGCTTTCCTTAGCAAAACTAGAGGAAGTGCAGCATCCGACGGAAGTGCAGCACCCAATCCCAGGGCTCGCGCTCCATCAAGGATGGAAGTGCAAAGCGTGCGCATACTGCTGCGTTAGCGAAAGGAATATGGACGAGCACAACAGGGAGAGTCACGGCTGGACCAAACGAAAAGAACTTCAGTGGCGAGCGGCAGTCGTTCAAACCATGTTCGGCGGGCCCCGTAGACGTTACTTCGAGATTGTCGGCCCACCAAATCCGAGCGAGGCAGGAACAGGCGATCTAGATGGTGCAATCGAACGACTGCTCGACGACGGTAAGAAGCTTGACCGCGAGGAGAACAAGAACGCAGCACGGACTGGCGACGAGCAGCTTCCGAACGACAACACCCCGTGGATGCGAAAGACCCGGTGGGCCAAGAAGTTCGCCGGTCGGGACCTGCTCGCCGTCGCCGCGGTCTGTCGAAAGCCCGACAAAGATGAGGGGAGTCTATTGCTGGTCTGGCAGTCGGTCCACCGTGTCTTAGAGCGTTGTCGAGCGAGTATTGCAGCGTGGCACGATGATGAGGAGGACGGTGACGTTGTCCTCGGCTGGCTCAGTAGCCCTCAAACCGACAAGTACAACCCGGAGCCCTTCAGCACGTACTACGAGAAGTCGACCCACGCGGAGTATACCAATTGGTGGGCACACGGCATTTGCTACTGCTTGCGCTTGGTCTTATTAGAGGATCGTCACGGCCATACGTTCTCAGACGAGGAAGAAGAGGCGCCTCGCCGAGTGTGGGATATTGCAGAGCTTGGGGCAGACGACGAGAGTGTTTTGGATTATAGCGTTTTCGATCTCAGCGTTCTGTTCTGGACCCACGAGGGTCGGGCGCACTCCAAATCCGCCATCATTCATTTCAGCGCCGTATTCGGCATCGACAATCACAAAGGCTGTTACCGTCTGCCTCCCATATATGGCCAGATCCTTGCAGCGTTGCTACACTGTGGTAGATTGCTCGTGTTCGAACACGCCTTGCCTGCAGCAGAGCGACAGCACTTTGAAGATCCCTTCAACTGCTTCCTTGAAGTACATCATCTGTGGCTCGTAGACGGCCGTCCTATTCCGTTCCATTACGTCGACAATCTGCTCGCCTATGCTTTGGGCGCTGGTAAGGAGGTCGGCGGCAAGCCACGGGTGCAATGGTCAAAAGACCGGCAGACGCTAATCTACCAGGGCCAGCGACTGTTATTGACCGATCTGCGTCG
>JAABUL010002530.1_pt1 | contig 29970 bp, 27 predicted proteins | sample 5559151 | NCBI WGS metagenome assembly JAABUL01 (sample SAMN10711876, study PRJNA513368) | rock metagenome | isolation source: Antarctica rocks | place: Antarctica: Victoria Land, Pudding Butte sud
ACCCGGAATCGAACCGGGATCGGAACGGACTCAAGTGAATCGAACACTCATTCGGCGTGAAATTTGCAACCACAACGTTACGTGCTACCATTACACCATGCCACCTTAACAAGATCGTCAATTAAGACGTATATATAGCAGGTTTTTGCTGACTCAGCTACCTGTCAATCTTGATTGAACTTTGCCTCAGAACCTCAGATGAAGTAGATGAAACCTAGCCTTGAAGAAGCTAAATGTGCTACATCTTTCAAGATAAGCAACAATTACTAAGTCTCTTTGAGTTAATCATCTTGCTTACTACATAAGTTTCAACTATCTTAGTAAAAAGCTGTTGTGATCATGCACTTCAAGTTAATCTAACATAAATCATGTCAGACTATCATAAACTAGTATAAAGCTGATGTTGACACGCTAGCGATTTAGCGTGTTTTCATGAGTAAAACTCATGACGTGTTGCATCTTCTTTCTTCTTCAGCTTTGAACTTCTAGTTAGAATACACTCATATGATTTGCTTTATGCAAATTCATAACATTAGTTCAAAACTCATCAATCTTACTATTAATATGTAAATAATATAAAAACAAGTTACATCATTCAAACTTGAATTAAAATTTGAAAATTAAGTTCAGAAGACTTATTAGAAATCAAGAAATTTTTAGAACAGAATAGAAAAACATGAATATATTGCTCTAGATTAACTCTTTACTGAACTCATCATCAGAACAGAAAAACAGAAGAACATGAACATATTGTTTTAAAACTGAAATCAGAAATTTCAGTTAAATCTTAATCAGCAATTTTCTACTCACATAATGATTAGAAGCACAGAATTAGAATCAAAATCAGTGAGCATTGCTTGTTACAAACTTCAAAATGCTGAAAGAAAATCACTTCTAGTATCACAAAATTAAACAGCATCAGAAGAAAAAAACATTGTTACAATTCTAGTCTTCATCTATTCTTCATTTAATCTTCATCTGATTTCATTTTAATTGAATCTAGCGAAAATCTGATTTAAAAGTGATATCATTGAAACTTTGTATCATATGTGTAAGACATTAACTCAATTGAGTTTAGCATAAAGCTGAGAAATATACATATAAGAATTGAGTTTTTTTCTGTAAATACTTTTCTTTCTTAGCATTTATTTATTAGTTAAATGACATTTCTATGATTCATTCTAGACTGATTTCTAACAGTAAATAAATGCTAATCAACTACTTTGTTATTGACATGTAAATAATATGAAATAATCTACTTTTATTCAGAAAATTCACAAGAAATTTCAGAATGTTGCTATCTCATGAGACATCAACATAAATCAACAACTTCGTCAATAAACTATTGATCAGTTGAACAAGATCATCAAGATGCTGATAGTGTTAAAAATCAATCTAAAGTAAGTCATAAAAATGTCATTTAACTAATAGATAAATGCTAAGAAAGAAAAGTATTTACAGAAAAGAACTCAATTCTTATATGTGTATTTCTCAGCTTTATGCTAGACTCAATTGAGTTGATGTCTTACATATATGATGTAAAGACTCAATGATATCATTTTTAAATCAGATTCTTGCTAGACTTGATTAGAATAAAATCAGATGAAGATTAGTTAAAGAATAAATGAAGACTAGAATCATAATATTACTTCTCTTTCTTGACTATTCATGTTCACATGAATGTTGTTTCTTAATGCACTTTTCTTAAATATTTGATATGAAAGTCATCAATCATTTCTTAAGCATTCATAAATTCATTGTTGTCAGCGTTATATCAGTTGAGATCATTGTCATAACTTTTTCATTTAACTCAATATTGAAATCATCTTTTATAGCATTGAAAGTTCAGTATATTATTGATTTCTCATTCATCTTCATTGTTTATCACTATTAATTTTGAAGATTCATTCTTTTGATCAAACAAAGAATCATCAACAACAAAACAAAGAAGCTTTGAATGAAATACATCATGTATATGCATAGTCTTTGATAGTTTCAACTTATAAAATGAGTCAATAGACTTAATGATCTGAAATGAGTCAAGTATCTTGTCATTCAATTTTTTGAAAGATCTCGCTGTAATGATGTTTCATTCATTCAGAAACATCTTTGATTTGATCTTGTAATTGATTTTCTTTCTATGCTTATTAGGTTAATTCATCATTTGTTTTCATGTTTTAATCAGAGCTTCATGAGCAAAGATCAATGTCTTGTTTATTTATTCAAATATATTCTTGACTCAATTAATTTGCAAGCATTCGCGAATGCTTTCATACTTGATGATGTCAGAGTTGAAGCTCATATGAGAATGAAAGTTCATGTTCATGAAGAAAAAGATCAAGAAAATGACTGATGACAAAATGTTATTGTTGACAAACTTAATCATAAGTAGTCACTTAAATCAATCATTCTGTATATACAAACAGAAGAATTAAAGATATTGCTTGATGTTTTGATTGACTTGTTCGCTTTGATCATTGATTTGAGAATGATAAATGATGAACAATCAAAGAAAAATGCTCAGTCATTTGCAAAGAAACTTTCAAAGAATGAAGATGAACTGAGAATCTTGATTGAATACAATGAAGCTTGATAAATCATGAGTTTAATCATATATTTATTGAAGCAACATTTCAGCTGTCTTTTCAACTGTGATATTTTCATCATCAATGATGCAAGAAATATAATGTCTTTCTTTCAACAATCTACAGATGACAGTCAGAATAACGTTGTAGTTGTACGAATCAAATAGATTGATAATGAAGTTCATGATTATGTTTTGTTATTGCTGTTCAAATATAAATAAAGATTGAAGCAAGTCATTTGATTTATTTCTTGATGTTTTTGAACATTAACATACATAGCAGTTTTGAATATATCGATCTATCGTTTTTCGCATAGAAGATTAATAGTAATTTCACTTTATGATCTTCATTGTTCTAAGAATTTCTGAACAATCAACGACTGATCATGTACTTCATGAATCAGATTCATTTGTAGAAGTTCATTGAATGAGACTCATAACTGACTATCATGAAACAAGATTTCATTCTGAGTTCAACAATTCTTCAATTTTATATCTTCATATTATGCTTCGTCTCTTGCTATTGCTTCGCGAAGTAACGTACAATTCTCATCAATTTCATTCACATTAAGAACTTGTTTATAAATTGATTGATCATTATTCTTCTTTAAATCAGCGATCTTCATTCAATTCAATGTCAGAATAGTAGTTTTTTAATATTAAATGCGTTCATCATTGAGATCTTTAAACATAAAGTTAGCTCAACAAGTTAATGCATTGATCTTAATATTCTGTTTGTCAAATCAATACATTATCTTGAAGTTGAAGTCAGCTAGCTTCTGAACTCAACGCATTTATCATTGACTCAACTTCTTGTCTTTCATCAATGAGATGAGCGCTTAATGATCAATGAACATCTTGATAGAAATGTTGATCAGCTTTAGTTTGAATCATCAATGTTTAAAAGCTCAAATTATGATCAGCAGTTTCTTATTGTGTATCTCGTAGTTGCATTCAGCAAAAAACATGTTCTTGCTATAAAAGACAATTGAATGTAGAACATCTTCATCATCATATTAAGACAGAACTTCATCATTGACATATTTGAATGAGTCAATTTCAAGAATGAAATCGCAAGTTTAATCAAAGTGACAAAGTATAAAAGTCTTAATCATACATCTCTTCATGTGATTGAATGCAGTTTGACAGACTTTGTTTCATTCAAATATGATTTTCTTTTGAATAAGTTGAATCATTGAACAAACAATCTTCAAAAAGTTCTTGATGAAGCATTGATAGAAATTACAGAAGTTAATGAAGAACTGCATCTGAATGAGATTATTGAGTGTAAATCAATCAATTACTGCTTGTATCTTTCGTGAATTCATCTTAAGTTCTTCGATTGACATCAAAAGTTCTAAAAAGAAGATTTTCTGAACATGAAACTCACATTTATTGATGTCTATCTGTAGATCAGCTTCTCATAGTTTATTCAAGATCAATCATACATGTCACTTGTGTTTCTTCAAGATATTGCTGTAAATGATAATGTCATTTAGATAAATCTGATAAAACTGATGAAGATATTTGAACAGCACGTCATTCATATAATGTTGATAGAATGTTAATTCATTGATTAATTCAAAGAGCATTACATGATATTTGTATGAATTGAAAAAGATGATAAAGATAGTCAAATCTTCGCTATCTGAATGCATTTGCAGTTTATTGAATGTGACAATGATGTTCAATTGAGTCAGATATTTGCTTTCTTGTATATGAGCGAAAGTCTCATCTATTAAGAGCAAAGAGTAGCAATCTCATTTAATTAAAGCATTGAGCTTTCTGTAGTTGATACAGAAACGCAGACTTTCGTCTTTCTTTTCAGTAAACAAGATGAGCAAGATGTATGATGCAAAGCTGAAGAAAATGAATTCTTTGTTCAAATGTTTGATCAGATACTTCTTTATCTTCTGAAGCTTGTTATTGAACATCTAATATAGTTTGCTTCGCGAAAGTGTTTTCTCATTGATCAACTCAATTTTGTAATCATAGAAACAATGCAATGATAGCTGATCAATCATTGCTCAATCGAAGATGTTTAAATAGTCGTGATATTCAGAAAGAAGCTTGATCTTGACTTGCTTAAGAACTTCAGCGTGAAAAAGCTCATGCAGATTTACTTCTTCAGACTTGTTTTTAACTGTAGTTATAAGTCAATCGATTTTCAAGATGATAACAGCAAAGATGTTAACATCTGATCATTTGACTAACATTTTATATGTCGCTGTTTCTATCATTGCTATGTTCATTGAATCTGACGTTGATTTAGAGATTTTGACGTTAGTTAAAGTCGTGTCACACGATTTTAACTGTTCAATTAGTTTAACTGACTTTTCATTGAACTGACTGAAAGAGAGTGATTTCAGACTGAATTGAAAGATAGTGAAAGATCTCTTCAATATATGAGTAAAAGTCAAACTCTTCTGCTTTGTAGTTATCTTGTTGCTTGTGAGTAGAACAATTGATTTCAAATTGAGAGTGAAGTTTGAAAATTGAAGAAAATCGATTCACATATCAATTACTAGATTGATTTTGTTCATTCATGTTTTTTCAATAATCATTTAATGTTGATTTAATCAAGTGATCAACATAGAAACTGTGTTAATCATATGATCTTGAACAGTCAGATTTGAATAAATGACATGAGTAATAAGTTTTTTAACATAGTGATTGTTGAATTCTCAAATTGACTTTGCTTTGATCAAAGTCAAAAACTTGATTTGCAACTGATTACAAACAATCTGCGCAATCACTTCATTAATAAATGAATAGTTAGCAGCTTTGATGTTTATTAATGACTTCAATGAGTAACTAATTTCATTGCTAGAAAGTACACATTCAGTAGTCAAAGATTCAGAAGCAAAAGAATCATTTAACATGCTCATCATTGAAGAAATTAACACATCTTTCATTGCATCTTTGATGAAAGTCTCTAGTTTTTTGCCTTGTTATTCTTGAAAGACATTTTCTCATTCTCTTTATTCTTTGAAATGATGATTTCATGTAAACAAGAAGTGAATGCACAAGATGCAAAAGTATTAACTTTGTTCTGAAAGCAATTCTTGAACAAATGTTTCAAGATCTTGCAGATGTAGCAGATGATAAATAATTTTGCTCAATTAAACTCAGAGATAGAAAAGATGATAAACTTAACATAATCAATTATCAAAGTTGTCACTGACAATGAAGTAGCAGCATGTTTATCAGATACAACAGTGACTTTGACGATGACAGTGTGAAGCTGACTGCATAACTGATAGTTAACTCGCTGTTTATTATTCACATCTTGAAGAAAGATCTTGAGATGATGAAGTGAAGCAAAGTCTTCAAAGCATACTGACAAAGCATTCTGCAAGCAATTGTTGATCTTATTCTGAAGATCATTTATCAGAGTGCAATCATTGTAATCTATATAGCTGAATAGCTTCATAAAGTTGAAGTAGAAAACATTGAAGAGCTTGTCTGCTTGTCTCAGAGTGTTGTACTTGCAACAATACTTTCAATTCTTATTCTGATTCTCATAGATTTCTTCTAAATGCTTGAGTAGCTTGTAAATTGAGATGTAAGAATGCAAAGCATCATGATAATGTTAAGCGAAGATATGCTCAGCAACGTCATCTTCTAGTCTAAATATCACATAAACAATGCAGATAATCTCATTAATGAAGTGATTAACATTTGTCTGAAGTTTATCATTTATCTTGATTCTTCAACTATTTCATGTTGATTCATCTTCATCAATGAATACAGATGAGTTCAAAAACTTGAAAGACTTATGATGATTATTATTAAATAAAGTGAATGATTTACATTGAGTATGATTCTCAATAAATTGACGAAGTAAAGATTTCGTAGAAACTTGAGATTCAGTAGACTGATAAGTTCAAGATTGATTTGCTAAATGCAATACTTCTTTAAGTTTATTCTTGAGATTCAACATCTTTTCTTAATAGCATTTGTTTGTTTCTTTTAGAGTGTTTATGATCATCTGTTTGATCTCTAGTTGATTCAATCTCTTTTCATGTTCAACTTGAACAACGATTCACTGCTCATTGAGTTTCAAAGTCATGTCTCATTAAGATTTAAGCTCATTCAACATCTTCATGATCTCATTTGACTGATCATAAGCTCATTGATGAAGCTGTTCTTCTGTCTTGATGTTTCACAAGATATCAGCGTTCTTGACATCAACTGAAGCATCAAAAGAAATAAGAAAAACTCATTTATTAACAATGCTTCTAAGCAGATGAGCTGTTCATGACTCAACTGATTCAAAGTTGTGTATCATTGTGAAAGATTAAAAATAGATAAATAGATTTAATTGTGATAAGATTGAGTGATTGATTTAATAAATTTGAATAAATTTGCAGATATGTTTTAATGAAAGTAATTCAAAGAATTTCTTGCGAATTTTCTGAATAAACGAAGTAGATTATTTCGTATCATCTACATGTTGATAGCAGAGTAGTTGATTAACATTTATTTACTGTTAGAAATTGATCTAGAGCGAGTCATAAAGATGTCATTTAACTAATAAATAAATGCTAAGAAAGAAAAGTATCTACAGAAAAGAACTCAATTCTTATATGTATGTTTCTCAGCTCTGTGCTAGACTTGATTGAGTTAACATTTTACACATATGATGCAGAGACTTAATGATATCATCTTTAGATCAGATTTTCGCTAGACTCAATTAAAATGAAATCAGATGAAGATTAGTTGAAGAATAGACGAAAACTAGAATCATAACAGATAAAACTAAGAAATCAATGAGACATGACTTTGAAACTCAATAAGTAATGAACTGATTTACAAGTCAATCACATCAAGAGACTTAATGAGCTAAAGACAAATCAAATAACAATAAACACTCAAGAAGAGACTATTATTGAACTATAAAAGAAAGTATTGAGTTTAAAAAAACAGCGTTCAGCAAATTAGTCTTAATCTCAACAGTTTATAAAGTCTTAAGCTTCTATCAAAAACTATACTTGACAAAAGTCATTTACTTTATTCAACAATGATCATCACAAGTTCTTTAAGTTTTTGAACTCATTTATATTCATTGATGAAGATGAATTAACATGAAACAGCTAAAGAATCAAGATAAACAACAAGCTTCAGATTAATGTTAATTACTTCAATAATGAAAATATCTGTATTATTTATGTGATATTTAGACTAGAAGATGATGCTGCTGAGCACATCTTCACTCAACATTGATATAATGCTTTGCATTCATACATTTCAATTAATGAGTTATTTGAGCATCTGAAAGAAATATACAATGAACTAAATAGAAATTGAAAGTGTTGTTGCAAGTACAACGCTTTGAAATAAACAGACAAGTCTTTCAATATCTTTTATTTCAACTTTATGAAGCTATTTAATTATCTTGATTATGATGATTGCATTCTGATGAATAATCTTCAGAATAAAATCAATAATCGCTTGCAGAATGCTTTATTAATCTGTTTAGAGAACTTTACAAATCTTTCTTCAAGATGTGAATAATAAACAGCGAGTTAACTATTAGCTACGCAGTCAGCTTGCATTGTCATCATCAAAGTCATTGTTGTATTTGATAAATGCATTGCTACTTCATTATCAGCAGTGATGACTTTGATAATTGAATATATCAAGTTGACTATCTTTTTTATCTCTGAGTCAGTCAGATCATCTATCGTCTGCTATATTTGCAAAATCTCAGATCACTTATTCAAGAACTGCTCTCAGAACAAGATTAATATTTTAACATTTTGTGCATTCACTTCTCATTTACATGAAATCATCATTTCAAAGAATAAAGAGAATGAGAAAATATCTTTCAAGAATAGCAAGACAAAAAACTAGAGACTTTCATCAAAGACGTGATGAAAAATGTGTTAATTTCTTCAATAATAAACATGTTAAATGACTTTTTTGCTTCTGAATCTTTGACTATTGAATGTGTACTTTCTAGCAATGAAATTAGTTACTCATTGAAGTCATTGATTGACATCAAAGCTGCGGATTATTTGTTCATTAATGAAGTGATTGTGTAGATTGTTTATGATTAGTTGCAAATTGAGTCTTTAACTTTGATCAAAGCGAAGTCAATTCAAGAATTTGACAATCATTATGCTAAGAAACTCATTACTCATGTCATTTATTTGAATCTGACTGTTCAAGATTATATGATTGACACTGCTTTTATGTTGATCACTCAATAAAATCAACATTAAATGATTCTTGAAAAAACATGAATGAATAAAATCAATCTAGTAATTAATATGCAAATCGATTTTCTTTGATTTTTGAATTTCAACTCTACTAGTCAGAAATCAATTGTTCTATTCTTAAGCAATAAATCAATCACGAAATAAAAGAGCTTAACTTTTACTTATATATTAAAAAGATCTTTCACTTTCATTACATCTTAACTCAGTCAAAAATCATCTTCTTTCAGTCAGTTCAATAAGAAGTCAGTTGAACTAATTGAACAGTCAAAATCATGTAACGCAGTTTTATTTAACATCAACTTTAAATCAACGTTCAGTCTGAAATCAACTTTAGTTCAATCAACATATTCATGATAAAGACAGCGACATATAAAATGTTAGTCAAATGATCAGATGTCAAGATCTTTGCTGTTATCATCTTGAAAATCAATTAACTCATAACTACAGCTGAGAATAAGCTCAAAGAAGTGAATCTACATGAGCTTTCACATGTCAAGACTTTCAAGCAAGTCAAGATTAAGCTTTTCTCTGAATATCATAACTATTTAAACATCTTCGATTGAGCAATGATTGATCAACTATCATCTCATCATATTTATGATCACAAGATTAAGTTGATCAATGAGAAAACATTTTTGCAAAGCAAACTATATCAGATGTTTGATCATAAGCTTCAGAAGATAAAGAAGTATTTGATTAAACATTTGAACAAAGAGTTCATTTTCTTCAGCTTTGTGTCAGAACTCAGATCTATGAAAGTCAGAGTTCTTCAAAGAATAAAGAACAGACACAAGAACTATTTTTTCAACGCTATTATTAAGTTTTCAGACAAGCATGAGAATTGAGACATTGAGTCTACGAGAAATTCTACTATCGATTTTTAGAGACATTGAATCTACGAGAATCTCTATCATCGATTCTCAGAGACTCTGAGTCTACAAGAGTTCAAGTCACATACAAATCTTGATGTTTTATCAATGATAAGAATTCAAGTCACATATGATCTTCAAGAAATCTCATAAAGATTGCATGTAATTTCACTGATTTTATCAATAATGCTTGAGCTTAGTCTTCTGAATATATAGAGAAGAGTTTGCTTTTGTATTTCGTAGTCTAGTGTTAACTTTCTATACAAATAGATATTACTAAGCTACTATCAAATTTGATCGTATTATTTATGCGCATATTTTCTAGTGTGACTGTGCATTTCTCAAGCTAATCACAATTTTAACACTTTACTTTATTGCAGAGATGATAATTCATACAATCAAAAAAAAATCTCGTTGACTTAAACAACAATTCTTCAAATATGATACTTAATCTTTGTAACAAATTTCAATTTCTTCTCATTCTTGAAGCTTTTGCATCTCTGATTCAAACAATCATCATCATTGACGTTGCAGATGTATTTTTCAAGCATCATGATCAAGATACAATCTTTCTTGATGTTGCAATTTCACTTCTCAAAAGCAATATTTGCATGTCTTTTAAGAGCATTACTTCATTTATTCTCATTGTCTTCATAGAACTTGCACTCACTTTGCTTAATCAAATTTCTTGCAACAATAAAGAAAAGTCTCAATTGAACTTGATGAAGAATCTTGTGCAGCGTCAAGTGATCATCGTTGATATCATAATTTCATTGACTCAATCATCTTCTGATTTCACAAGCGTTGATTTGAAGAATCTATTAAAGACTCGTTATCATGCAACATTAAATGAAAACATCAGAAATGCTTGCATTAATGTAGAAAGAAAAGAGAGATAGCATATGCTGCTTCAGACAAGAATGAAAGTTGTCAAGCATGAACTTTTATTCATCACTTTCAATGAAATTCAGAGCATTATTGATGACGTGAAGATTTTGCAAAGACAACAGAATTATTTGAAGATGTGCGCTTGACGCAAGATGTTGTTCATTGAAAACATCATTCTGCTAAAAGATCTGAATTGAGTGTCTTGCACATTGAACTTTGATTACTTTTTAACACAACGAAGTCATGCATCTGATCATTTTGAATCAAAGTTTCGCAAAACAATCATTGCTAAAGTCATAGAGAATTTTTTCGTTGATGACAGTTCTTCTAAAAAGAGAGCAATTACTTCTAAAATCATCTCTTTGAATAAGTTCTCAAAAGAGAAGAAGTTTGAATTCATCATTGACAAGAATCTGAAGTTGTTTCTCAGAAAACTAAAGTTGAACTTCATCAAGATGAACTACATCAAAGATGATGACAAGCTTGATTACATCATGAAATATGTAAAGATCACGATGATGCACTATTTTCAACAGATCGAGAAGACTGTTGAGAAGAAAGATCATAAAATCACATAAGCGAAGTTTCTTGAGACTCTTCAGCAATGCTTGCTTGATGTGAAGTCACTTCAGAATCAAGCAAACAATTTATGAAATATCATTATAAAAAGAAGCAATCAAACATGCATGTCATTTTTTCTGAAACTCAACAAGACACATTTTCAAAATCGTGTTGAGATCATGAAGTCTGAGAAAGTGCTATTGTTCAAATTTCTGAATGAGCTACTTTTCTCAAACAAGACTAAGCTAATCGTACTAACTTTCACTCAATAAAGCAAGATATTCTGTCAAGAATTGATGAAATACATTGACATGCAATATGCTTTAAACTATGCTCAGCAGAGTCAACAGTCAAAAACAAACTCACTTCTTGAAAATTGATCACACAAGAAGAACTCACAGAGTTTCTTGCAGAGAATTGATAATCAAGAAAAAGAAGAATACTTCAATGATCAACAAGAGCAATGAGAATCAGAATTGAGAAAAACAGTCTCTTGAAAGAAAAAACATCACAGAGTCAGCAAGAAAGTGTGCATCAGATGCAAATCTAAAAATCATGCAAAGTTGAATTGTTTAAACTCATGATTCATCTTCTTGAAAGCTTTCTTCTCAGAAGCTTCTTTTGCTTCTAACAATATTCTCATTATTGATGTCTTGAAAAAAGACTTAACTCAATAAATTTCTCTCATTTATCAATTGCTCAAGAAAAGAGAGCAACTGAAGAGTACAAAGCTCAGTGAGTCAACTCAATCAGTCAACTGTCTGTTGAACTGAACGCGTTGACAATGTCAAAGAACTCAAACTCAGTCACAACATCATTTATTCTCATAGTCAAGATCAAGTCAGAATGTTTTAATCTTCTTGAAACTTGAATCATGATGAACATTGAATGTATGTTAAACATGATTCATCACAGTTTCATAAAACGTTTAAATAAGATTGAGAATATTTATTTTTAAAAGTTCACAAGAATTTTCTTTGATGATAAATTAATGTGACTACATGAAACAATACTGCTTGATCTGAACATTCAGAACTTCAATGAGAGCAATTTATGCATTTTGAAGATCTTTATTGTTGTCAAATATGTTTCAAAGAATCTTATGTTAAATCTTTCATTCTTTAAGAAGTACAATCTCATTCATGAGTTTACTCATTGATGCTTATGCTGAAGAATCTTATGTGCTCAGAATGAAAGAAAGAGACTATCTCATTAAAGAACAGTTTCAAAGTCATCTTATATGATGTTTGATGAAGCAAAACTTACGTCAAGTTTTTTTGCATGCAATATTCATCAATCTAGTTTTGCAAGAAAAGTCACTTTCAAGTTCTTTTATTGACATAATCAGCAGAAGAAACAAGAAATCTTAAGCGCTTAATTGACTCAGAATCTCAAGCAACAGAGCATCATAATACACATTTAATCACTTTTAAATGCTCTGTACAACTCTTTAAGTCTTTCAATGACAGAAGAAAACTCTCAACTCATACAGATTAAGAATACAATAATCAATCAATTCTTAAATGTTTCAAAAGAATTTGCAGACTTCGCAAATTTCTTCACTCAAAAAGTCAAAGTTCTTTTGACTCACAAGTTTTATGATCATGCTATTTGCATCAAGAAAAATCATATTGCTCTCTGAGACTCTTTGTACAATCTTTTCGCAGTTGAACTCATTGTACAAAAGATGTATATTAAGAAACAGCTTTGAGCAAACATGATATAATACTTCATCTCTTCAGCTGAGATGTTCATGCTCTTTACATCTAAAAAAGATGAAACGCTGCAATCATGCGTTGATTATTAAAAACTCAACGCAATCATTCTCAAGAATAAATGTTCTCTTTTGCTGATTAATGAAGCTCTTGATCATCTTGCAGACATTAAGTGATTTATCAAGCTTGACATCAAGAACGCGTTCAACAAACTTTGTATATGAAAAAAAGATGAATGAAAGACAACATTTTATATGAGATTTGATTTATATAAGTATCTTGTAATGCTCTTTGATCTCATCAATGCATCGACTTTCTTTCAGATTTATATGAATCAGACTTTGTTCAAATTTCTCAACATCATTTATTTCATTTATTTGAATGACATTCTGATATTCAGCGAAACTTGCAAGAAACATGTTCATCATGTATGATAAATTCTTGACAAACTGCAGATTTTAAAGCTTTACATCAAGCTTTCAAAATGCAAATTCTTCAAGAAAGAGCTATTCTTTCTAGAATATAAAATAGAAAAAAGAGAAATTTCAATGAAGAAGAATCAGATGCAAATCATTCAAGATTGATCACAATTGAGAATGATGAAAGAGATTTAAATATTTCTCAACTTTGTCAACTTTTATCATTGATTCATAAAAAATTATTCAAGAATAGCATCATTCTTGATTAATCATCTCAAAATGAGTCTCTTTTCTAATGCAAAAAAGAGATAAATTCTCAAAGAACAAACAAAGTGAATTGAACTCATCAACAATGCTTGAAATGCTTTTCAGAAGCTGAAAGTAATTTTTGCTCAAAACGTTGTTTTTCAGCACTTCAATTCTGCAAAAGTCATAAGATTGAAGATGAATGTTTCTGAATTTGCAAAGAGAGTGATGATGTTTCAACAAACAGATATCACACTTAAGAATCTACATTGATACTCAATAGTCATCTGATCGAGAAAGTAACAATTGATTGAACGAAATTATGATGCACATGATCAGAAAATGCTGATGATCATTGAAAGCATGAATAATTAAAGATATTATCTAAAAGAAACTTGACATGAAATAAAGATAATCAACGATCATGCAAATCTTCAACACTTCATGACAACAATCAAACTTTTTCACAGACAGATGAAGTAAGTCAACAGATTTACTGCATACAACTTCAAGATCTTTTATCAAAAGAAAGTGAGCAACTTTGTTGATGACTTGTTAAAAAGACTTAACTATGAGAAAGATATTGATGCAGATGAGAGAAAGTTCACTCATGATTTAGCATACATGAGAGAATTCTTGAAGAATTTCTTGAGTCAGTCAGCGTCAACATTCATCATCTTCACTCAACAGTTCAAGACTCTGAGCATCAAGAATCATGAAAGAATAGTTATCAGATCATTTGAAAAGATCATCAACTTATCAGCGTCAGTGAGAAGAATCAGAGAAGTCTCTCAGACTCTGAAGAAACTCTCAACTGCTGATGAGAAGTCTCAATGATGATTTCAAAATGTCATTATTTCTTGTCAGAAGAACATTTATCTTTGCAAGAACATTGAGTCAAGATTTACTATTGTTGCTGAAACTTGAAAAGACATCAATCTTTGCAAAAACATTGAGTCAAGATTTACTATTGTTGCTGAGATTAAAAAAGACGTCTGTTTTTGCAAAAACATTGAATCAACATCTATTACTATCATTGAGATTAAAAGAGATATTTGTCTTTGCAAGAACATCATGTTGATGTTTATCATTATTGCTGAAACTGAGAAGAACATCATTCAAATAAGATGAAAATGCAGAAGAGCAAATTCTTTGACTGAAGAAAGCAAATGTTTGATCATGAGTCAAAACAAGAATTTGACTATGTATCATTTTGCTGACGAAAGCAAATGTTTAATCATGAGTCAAAGCAGAGTTTCAACTATGTGTCGTTCTGTCAAGAAAAGCAAATGTTTAATCATGAGTCAGAACAGAGAATCAACTATGTGTCATTCTGTTGAGAAGAATGAATGTTTAATCATGAGTCAGAGCAGAGTTTCAATCATGCATCATTCTGCTGAGAAAAGCGAATTTTTGATCATGAATCAGAACAAAGATTCAACTATGCATCGTTCTGTTGAAGAAATGAAGAAAGCTTTATTCATGAAAGAGAAAGTAAATGCATCAAAGAATTGTTTCATTGCAATTCAGAATGATTCAGATGAGACAAATGATGCAATCTTAAAGTCTATGAAAATTCATAAATGCTTTAATTCATTGATATGAAATGATGTTTTAACTTCAAGCTTTATCAACTTTGCAAGCTACTTTTTTGAGAGTCTGACTCAACTGATCTGCAAACAGCAGAAAATGAATCATCTCATCATCACAATATGAGAATTAATGAAAAAGAAAAACTCAAGCACACACAATATTAAGATTGACTTCAGCATCTTCATGATCAACTGATCAAAGAAAATCACAGATGACATCATGATATTTCAAGAATTCATTTATGTTTTTGCATAAAATGAATTTAAAGCAAAGATTATGAGATAACATCATGACAGCTTTTTTGCAGAACATCTCAACTTTCAACAATGTTTAAAGCTTGTTCAATGAATTTTCAACTGATTGTTTGCAAATAAGAACATTAAGAAATACTGCAGAATTTGTAAATCATGTCAGCAATACAAGACACTACGTCACAAAATCTGAGAACTTCTGAATAGTCTACTCATTTCTTGAAGAGTATGAGAAAGCATTATCATGAACTTCATCATCGATCTTTCTGACAGCATAAGCGTTTCAGATGTCTTTTATGACAGCATTATGATTGTAGTTGATCATCTTTTCAAGATGATGCACTACATTTCTATTTGAAAAACAATGATTGCATTTGATCTGATTAATCTTTTTCTCAATAAAGTAGTTCAATATCACGAGACTTCTGATGATATAGTTTCTGACAGAGATTTTGTATTTACATCACACTTTTGAACGTTGCTGTGCTATCATCTTCTGATCAAGCAAAAACTTAGCACTGCATTTCATTCTTGCATTGATGATCAAATTAAAAGACAGAATTAAACTCTCGAGACTTATCTTTGAGCATACTGCAATGATGTTCAAAATGATTGAGTTCATCTTTTTATCATGATCGAGTTCTTCTACAATAACAGCGTTCACATTGCAACATCAATAACGTCATTCTTTGCAGTCACAGAAAGACACTCAAGAATGAAGTTCAGCATCAAGAGTCACTTAAAGAAATCAGAGTCAGTCACAAACTACGCAATGAGAATGAAAAGACTGCATGAGAATCTTTGCTACAGACTTGCAGAGATAAACGTTGACTACGTAACTCAGCATGACAAAAAACATTCTGTTAAGACGTATTTCATCAATCAATTAATATGATTGAACGTCAAGAACATTTGAATCAAGAAGTCTTTCAAGAAACTTGAAGCTAGAAAATATGAATTGTACAGAATTCTAGAGTGATTGAGCAGACAAGTCTATCGTCTGAAACTGTCTTCAAAGACGTGCATACACTTAATATTCAATGTCAGCTTGCTGAAATCTTTCTGCTCGAAAGAGAAGAAATCAAATGAGTCGCTCATGAAAGATCTTGAGCTAGAGAAAGAAGTACATGATAGCTGAAAGATCAATGACATACTGAATAGTTGCATACAGAATGATCAGTTGCAATATTTGCTTAGCTGAAAGAACTTTGAAGCTTCAGAAAATATCTGAAAATCATCAGACTATCTTGATAACTGCAAAACCTTATTGAGATTCTTTCATTGCAGACACTTCAACAAGTTCAAAAGTAAATCATTAACATCATCATGAAAGATCATAAGTATGCATAAAACGAAGTAAAAAAGATTGATAGTTATTTAACTATCATTAGAAAGAAAAAAAGAAAAGAAAAACAAGATTTTCTCACTTAATCATTCTCATCAATACTCAAATCAACAGTCTAAAAAAGTCGTTAGCAAATGCAGAAATTGATACATGAATAACTCATGAGTTTCATATGATATGTATATCATTCAACTTTCACTTTCTCGAAAATTCAAGAATTGATGAAAGTAAACTCTTGCAACTATTAGTCAGATAGCACAAAATATACACAAGCTATTATATTGACAGAATGAATGAGATAAGAAGCTCATATCAAAGCTCACTGCATTCTTTATCTTTTCAATGATAAATCATGTGATCAACGTCAAAGACAAAGAAAGAGAAGAAGTCATTGACAAAATTGAATCAGATGAGAGCGAAAACAGAGAGATATGAGAGAGTGAAGAAGATAAGAATGAAGATGACATCACAGAAGAACGTGTTTCAACTGCAACAGAGACATTCTGATCTTTTGAATACATTGCAAGAAGAATCAGAGCATTCTGAGTCTGAGCAATCAGAGCAGATCAAAAATTATTATACTTTTCAATCTGCTTTCACAAATCTTCAATGATCTTGTTCTGTCTTGCAATTTAACACAGCAGATCATTGATTCAAATCTCTTGTGTCATCATTTGCTTTTGCATCTTTTTGCAATTAATAGTCGCGTCTTTGACATTCTTCTTCATTTCACTGATGTTGTTTCTGTTTATCTCAATATCAAGAATGAGAGAATGCAGCTTCTTTTCAATATATTCTTCAAATTCAAGAAACATCTGACTCTGAGCTGAGTTGAAAGAAAGATTGCAAGAAGCAATCATCATCTTCTTGATTACAGACTCAGAATCAGATGCAATAAAGAATGAAGAGAGACTTGCATAAAGTTAAGAAGAAAGAGAGCTTGAACAAAGTGATGAAGAGACAGAACTGACGAAATCAAACTTGAAATCAAATGTAATCTCAACATAAGAAGAGTTTAAGCAAGACAGAGAAGTGCTTGAGTCAGATGAAGAGAGAACAGAGCTGACAGAAATGAACATTGAATTGTTCTTGAATGTTTTAAAAAGCATCAATTAATCATTAAATTTTCACATCTTGAAGTTACTGAAAATTATACTTATGACTTATACTTGCAATTTGCTTCAATAACAATGAATAGTGCACATTTCTTGAAATTCTTTTCAATAGAAAACTTTATTTTTATGCAGTTTACATTTCTTTTCACACACTTTTTACATTTATTCAAGAGTTGTATTGCAATCTCTTTGCTATACACATTCAAAGCTGTTTTGTGATGCTGAGTTAATGACGTGAGATTTCTCATGTAAAGAGAAAGAGAGACAGATCTTTGATCAAAAATGACGTGAGAATGAGAGAATTAAACGCAAGCAGCAGATACAGCAAGCGCGCTGATGCAAGACGAAGAATCAATAGCAAAGAAAGCAAGCAGATGCAATGCAAGCACGTTTCATGTTTTAAAAAAGAAATATGATGAAGAACTGCGTCACTCACTTCTCTTAAACTTTTTCATCTTCATTCAAGATATCATCAGCTCATCATCATTAAATCAAGAAGTGAATTCATACTCATTATGATCATGATACTTGAAGAAATTGTACAGAACTACTTTACAGAATGAATAAAAGATCAAGTAAAATAATGAAATGAAGATTGAATGTGAAAACGAAAGTTGAAGAAGAAAGAAAGCTGAAGATCATGCAAAAGATAAAAGAGATGAGTTGATAAAAATTCATTACTTCACAACAAATAAACATAAACATCAATGATCATCATTCTCGCGCTAGTCACAATAAACAACAGAAGCATCGCTCTTCTGTTCATTGTTTACTTCTACTATTTGATACTATCTTCTGCTCATTGTCTGTTTCTACTATTAAGTATTGTTTATAGAAGAAAACTTCAAATTGAGCAAATCTCGATTCTCACTACAATTGTTATCATGAAAATTCAAGTCTAGTCAACATGCATGTGTTAATGAAAAAGAGTATCGAGATCATGATTACATCATGCATGAAGTGACAGTTGAAATATAATGAGACAACGAGATAATTGTCAGAATTCAGATTTACAAGATTCAAAGAATAAACATGAACAATATTGCTAACTGTCTAGAGACTTTACGTGAGTTGCAGAGAATGCTCAGTCTACGTCTACAAGAATCAGAGAATAAAGAATATGCTATTGTCAGTATCTAAATTTACAAGAATCAGAGAATAAACATGAGTGTTACTGTCAACTCTTTAAAGACTTAATGCTCACGCTATTAAAAGAGAATCTTAAGAACACAATGATGCACAGCGAGTTTAATGTCATGTATTGCATGAAGAAATGAAGTAATTCAACAACGAGAATGTTGTTATTAAAAAGAGAAATAATTGTCAGAACTCAGATTTATGAAAGTCAGAGTTCTTCAGAAAATAGAGAATAAACATGAAAACTATTCTTCAACACTATCATTAAGTTCTCAGATGAGCATGAGAATTGAGACATTAAGTCTACAAGAAATTCTACTGTCAATTCTTAAAGATATTGAGTCTACGAGAATCTTTATCATCAATTCTCAGAGACTCTGAGTTTACAAGAGTTCAAATCACATACAAATCTTGATATTTCATCAATGATAAGAGTTCAAGTCATATATGATCTTCAAGAGACTCTGCAGAGATTGCATGTAATCTTGCTGATCTCATCAATGATGTTTGAGCTTAGTCTTCTGAGTATATAAAGAAGAATTCACTTTTGTATTTTATAGTCTAGTGTTAACTTTCTATACAAATAAATATTACTAAGCTACTATCAAATTTGATCATATTATCTACGCACATATTCTTTAGTGTGACTGCATGTTTCTTGAACTACTCACACTTTGCATCATACATTTCGCTCATTTTATTCATTGAAAAGAAAGATGAAAGTTTGTGTTTCTGCATTAACTACAGAAAGCTCAATACTTTAATCAAACAAAATCATTATTCTTTGCTCTTGATAGATGAGACTTTCACTCATATACAAGAAAGCAAATATCTGACTTGATTGAACATCATTGTCATGTTCAATAAACTATGAATGCACTCAGATAGCAAAGATCTAACTATCTTTATCATCTTCTTCAATTCATACAAATATCATGTAATGCTCTTTAAATTAATCAATGAATTAATATTTTATCAACATTATATGAATGACGTGCTGTTCAAATATTTTCATCAGTTTTATCAAATTTATCTAAATGACATTATCATTTACAGCAAGATCTTGAAGAAATACAAGCAACATGTACAATTGATCTTGAATAAACTACAAGAAGTTGATTTACAGATAAACATCAATAAATGTAAGTTTTATGTTCAGAAAATCATCTTTTTAAAACTTTTAATATCAATCAAGAGACTTAAAATGAATTCACAAAAGATACAAGCAGTAGTGAATTGATTTATTCTCAATAATCTTACTCAGATTCAGTCATTCATCAACTTTTACAACTTTTATTGATACTTTATCAAGAACTTTTCAAAGATTGTTCATTCAATGATTCAGCTCATTCAAAAGAAAATCATATTTGAATGAAACAAAGTCTGTCAAACTGCATTCAATCATATGAAGAGATGTATGACTGAGACTTTTATACTTCATCACTTTATTTGCAGTTTAAGAAGTGAACTGAATTATTGAGTTTAACTAAAGAAACATTTGTCGCTTAAAGTGAAATAAAGTTGAAATTTTAGCTGAACTCATTTAAATGTGATCAGATTTTATGAATAAAATTTGTGATCATTTCATATGTCGTTGAACTGAATCTGCGTTTGTTCATATATCATTGAACTGAATTGCGCTTTCGTCACTTTCATCGCTTTCGTTTCTTTCGTTGCATTCAGTCTACTACTCATTTATTTACTTGCTCATTTACTCGCTCATTTACTCACTCATTTACTCACTCATTTACTTGTCTATTTACTCGCTCATTTACTCTTCATTCTACTCGCTCATTTACTCGCTCATTTACTCGCTCATTTACTCATCACTCTACTCACTCATTTACTCTTCACTTTACTCGCTCATTTACTCTTCACTCTACTCACTCATCTACTTTTCATTTTACTCGTTTAACTACTCGCTCATTTACTTATCATTCTACTTGCTCATTTACTCTTCATTCTACTCGTTTATTTACTCACTCATTTACTCATCACTTTACTTTCTATTAAACTCTCTATCAAATGCTTTATTAAACACTTTATCAAATGCGTTGATCAAGTGCACAAAACACGTCAAACAATGCTTCAAACAATGCTTTCTACTGAGCTTTTCACTGATCTTTCTACTGATCTTTTGATCAATCTTTCTATTGATCTTTCTACTAGTGAGCTTTCTACTGATCTTTTGATTGAGTCATTTAATGAGCTTTCTACTGATCTTTCAATTGAGTCATCTAGTAAGCTTTCTACTGATATTTTGATCGAGTCATTTGATGAGCTTTCTACTGATCTTTCAATCAATCTTTCTATCAATCTTTCTATTGATCTTTCTATTAATCTTTCTATTAATCTTTTTATTAATCTTTCTACTGAGTTATTTATTGAGCTATCAACTGAGCTTTCTATCAAACACTCTATCAAACATTCTACATGCTTCAAAATACGCGTTGATCAAGCGCATAACATGAATCAAACAATGCTTTCTACATGACTTTCTACATGACTTTCTATCAAGCACTCTTCATGACTGTCTACTAAGCATTCTTCATGTTTCTTTATCAAGCATCTTCGCTGATCTTTCTACTAATCTTTCAATCAAGTCATTTAATGAGCTTTCTACTGATCTTTCAATCAATCTTTCTATTAATCTTTCAATCAAGTCATTTACTGATCTTTTTACTACATGACTCTTTACATGACTTTCTTCATGACTTTCTACATGACTTTTCACCAAGCTTTGAATTGCTTTGCAATCAAGAATCAAATTTGTTCTTTATCAAGCTTCAAACATAACTTTATTAATCATTCTACATGACTTTCTACCTCTTTAGTTTATTCATTAACTTTCTCATTAACTTTCTTGATGCATATATTAAATAGCTATTATTTAAATAGTTAAATCAATCATTAATTATTCAATGTTGCAACTACGTATTAATGTTATAAATGTCAAAATAGTTATGTTTATTGAATCAAATGATAAAGACGCATACTGCGCTTATAAAAATGCTAGAAATGCTAGAAATGTTGAAAATATTAATGCTTTTATGAATACGCATCAGTGTTAGAGATCAGCATAAAGCGAGTTATATGAGTGTAATGTAATGAGTATATAAATGCTAAGAAAGAAAAGTATCTAGAAGAAAAGAATCAACTATTTATATGACTCAGAAAAACATAAGCTAATTCTGAATAGAGTTGACTTTGAAACAATTCAATAGTCTAGTGACAAGCGATCAATGATAGTCATCAACATAGTCATCAACATAGTCATCAACATAGCTATCAACATAGATGCGTAGCTAAAATCGTAACAATCAGCTAAAAGTGACGCAAATCTGAGACATGAGATTAAATAAATATTTGAGATATTGATCACTAAAAGCGCTAAAATCTGTCTCTGTCACTCTTTACAAATTGCAAATGTTTGATCAGATTTGCGATTTTATTCTTGAAATTAACTCATTCAACTACGTCAATGATGAAGTTCTGTCTTAATATGATGATAAAGATGTTTTACATTCAATTATCTTCTATAGCAAGAACATGTTTTCTGCTGAATGCAACTACAAGATATACAATAAGAAACTGCTGATCATAATTTGAGCTTTTGAACATTGATGACTCGAACTGAAGCTGATCAACATTTCTATCAAGATGTTCATTGATCATTAAGCACTCATCTCATTGATGAAAGACAAGAAGCTGAGTTAACAATAAATGCATTGAGTTCAGAAGTTAGTTAACTTTAACTTCAAGATAATGTATTGATCTGATAAACAGAACATTAAGATTGATGCATTAACTCATTAAGCTGACTTCATGTCTAGAAATTTCAATGATGAACGCATTTAATATCAAAGAACTACTATTTTGACATTGAATTAAATGAAGATTGCTGATCTAAAGAAGAAGAATAATCAATCAATTTATAGACAAGTTCTTGACGTGAATGAAATTAACGAGAATTGTACACTACTTCGCGAAGCAATAGCAAGAAATGAAGCACAATATGAAGATATCAAATTGAAGAATTGTCGAATTCAGAATGAAATCTTGTTTCATGATAGTCAGCTATAAGTCTCATTCAATGAACTTCTACAAATGAATCTGATTCGTGAAGTACATGATCAATCATCGATTGATCATTCTGAAATTCTTAGAACAGTGAAAATCATAAAGCGAAATTACTATTGATCTTCTATGTGAAAAACGATAGATTGATATATTTGAAACTACTACGTATGTTAACGTTCAAAGACATCAAGAAATAAATCAAATGACTTGCTTCAATCTTTATTTATATCTGAACAGCGATGACAGAACATAGTCATGAACTTCATTATTAATTTATCTGATTTATACAACTACAACATTATTCTGACTGTCATTTGCAAATTATCAAAAGAAAGACATTATATCTTTTGCATTACTGATGATGAAAATATCACAGTCAAAAAGACAGCTGAAATGTTGCTTCAATGAATATATGATTGAACTCATGATTTATCAAGCTTCATTGTATTCAATCAAGATTCTCAGTTCATCTTCATTCTTTGAAAGTTTCTTTGCAAATGACTGAGCATTTCTCTTTGATTGTTCATCATTTATCACTTTCAAATCAATAATTAAAGTGAATGAGTCAATCAGAATGTTAAGTGATATCTTTGTTTCTTCTGTTCATACATGCAAAATGACTGATTTAAGTGATTACTTATGATTGAGTTTATTGATAATAATATCTTGTCTTCAGTCATTTTCTTGATTCTCTTCTTCATGAACAAGAGCTTTCATTCTTATATGAGCTTCAACTCTGACATCATCAAGTATAAAAGCATTCGCGAACATTTGCAGATCACTCAAATCAAAAATATATTCAATCACATGAATAAAACATTGATTTTCGCTCGCGAAGCTCTGATCAAAACATGAGAGCAAATGATGAATCAGACTAACAAGCATAGAAAGAAAATCAATTATGAAATTGAATCAAAGATGTTTTTGAATAAACAAAACATCATTACAGTGAGATCTTTTAAAAAATTGAATAACAAAATGCTTAACTTATTTCAGATCATTAAGTTTGTTAACTTATTTTATAAGTTGAAACTATTAAAGACTATGCATATACATGATGTATTTCATTCAGAGCTTCTTCGTTCTGTCATTGATGATTCTCTGTCTGATCAAAAGAATGAACTTTCAAGATCAATAGTGATAAATGATGAAAATGAATGAAAAATCGACAATATATTAAACTCTCAATGATATCAAAGATGACTTCAATATCAAGTTAAATGAAAGAGCTATAACAATGATTTCAACTGATATAACGCTGATGATGACGAGTTTATGAATGCTCAAGAGATGATTGATGAATTTCATATCAGATATTCAAGAAAAGCGCATTAAGAAACAACATTTATGCGAACATGAATAGTCAAAAGAGAAAAGTAATGTTACAATTCTAGTCTTCATTTATTCTTCATTTAATCTTTGTCTGATTTCATTTTAATTGAGTTTAGCAAAAATCGAATCTAGAAATAATATCATTGAGACTCTGCATCATATGTGTAAGATGTCAATTCAATTAAGTTTAGCACAAAGCTGAGAAATACACATATAAGAATTGAGTTCTTTTTTGTAGATACTTTTCTTTCTTAGCATTTATCTATTAGTTAAATGACACTTTTATGACATAAGTTGAAAGAAAACAACACATCAGCGACAGCAATCTATCAAAGCATATAATATATCAAATTGATCAACAAGTTATAGAGCACAATCGTATGATCAAAACAAGTCTTCATTCAACTTAATAACTTTACAGATGACTGTGTTGCAAGTTAAAAATTGAAAATTGAAAATTTTCATGCTTATGCAGATCAAAATCAATGACGAAACGAGAGTTCATTAATGCAGAAGAAAGAATCATTAATTCAGATAGTAATTTGATTGATAAATTGAAGAGCAAACTCACATGAAAAGAACAAGTCATTAATCAACTTTAAAACAGCATAGAAGATTGTATACTGATGTAAAAATCGAAATTGAATTTTTTTGCACTCAAAGATTGCACAGAGAACAATGTTGTTTCAAAGAAGTACAGCATTTCTTATTAAATCACTATCTGTTTTATCTTTTCTTAATGTGCAAGACAATAAGTCGAGATCAGTCATTACTATTCTGAGTGAGATAATGCAACTACTTTGATACATAAGATTTAAAGCAATTGCATTAAGCATTTTCTATCAAAAAGAGTAATTTAGATTCTTGCAGACTAAATTTATATCATTTTTGTCTGACATAAGTCAATAATAGAAGACGATTTATTGCAGATTTCAAAATAAAAATTAAGAAATCTTTACACTAAAGTTACTGTTTACATGAAACGCTTTGAATAAAAGATTAAAGAGATATTTAAGTGATGTCAAGTGAATTTTCTAGAAGTTCAAAGCTTAAAACTTGAAAAAACTCTTTATGAAAAGAAATATAAAGAGTCACTTTATGCACTTTTTCTCGCTTCGTTTCGCGAATAGTAACATGAAACTCAGCAGAAGCAATAGTTCAGAGTCAGAATTCAAAACGTTGATGATAGAAATTAAAAAGTCAACATTAAAGATTGAAACAGATTTATGAAACGAACTTAGCATGAGTTCATCAACAAGCAAACAACTGCAAAATGACATTATCAATCTATTTTGCAGTCAACAAAAATCGTTCACATCAGCATATAGAAAAATGCAATACATGTTTAGTTCACTTAATGCATTGATGCTAAATTCACATGCAAATGCGCACAATAACAAGAATATAATCAATTTGCAAAATGCAAATTCGCAGCAAAAAGAGCAAACATAAGCGATTGTGAAAGTCAAAGAAATGAAAAAGCGAAAAGCGATAAAAAGTTTGCAAAAAGAAGTTAGCATCGAAGTTAGTACTAGCAAGTGCTATGATGTTATCTTTAAAGAGATGCAGATAAAGATTTTTATTTTATTTCTTCATTAAGTGCATGCAGTCTATGACTATGACATTGTCTAGACGCTGTATATATGCTAAGTTACATGTACTCTGATCAAAGTCGCTGCTTTATATCTTTTCGTTGATCAATCACATCGATAGTTTGTGCATACAAGCGCTCTTTCTCAATTCTCGTCATCGTACTTTCATTTTTCTTTGTTTCTTCGCATTCTTGACGTTCTACTCTTTCGTTTCTAATAGTCATTTTCTCGTCGCAATTCGAGTATTTTTCAAATACTTTAGTGTTGCGATTCTTTCAATTTTGATGATGAACAGTGTCAATATAATGTCTGTGTTTTTTATTTATTTTTTATTTCTTCATTAAGTGCATGCAGTTTATGACTATGACACTGTCTAGACGCTGTATGTATGCTAGGTTACATGTAACCTGGTCAAAGTCGCTGCTTTATATCTTTTCATTGATCAATCACATCGATAGTTTGCATATACAAGCGCTCTCTCTCAATTCTCGTTATCATACTTTCGTTTTTCTTTGTTTCTTTGCACTCTTTGCGTTCTACTCTTTCGTTTCTAATAGTCATTTTCTCGTCGCAATTCGAGTATTTTTCAAATACTTTAGTGTTGCAATTCTTTCAATTTTGATGATGAACAGTGTCAATATAGTGTCTGTGTTTTTGAGCTGAGCTTTTTCCTTAAGCTTTAACTGCTTTGCTCTATAATGTTTGCAGTTCAGCAGTAAATGCTTCGACGTTTGCCTTGCATTGCATATTTCATAGCATTTGTTTGAATTATTCTCTGATAATCAATGCAAATAGCTCTTGAAATAGTCATGTTTTATTTTCAGCTGAATAAAGATTGAAAACGTTAATCTATTGATTTTTCTCATCTCTTTTAGTGATTTATGACTTAGATTCACATTCGATATGTGCTTTTGATACTGATTTTCCTTCTTGATGCTGCTTTTTCAAACATTTAATCATTGTAATTTCGTCTTTTTGCAAATTTGCTTTTTGACGAAGCTTATGATGATTGCTTTCATGTTGTCAATAACTGATAATTCTTGAGCAGCGCTTTTGATCAATTGATCTGCTTTTTCATTCTCAATAATGCTCTTGCAACTCAATATTTACTGTATGCAAATTTGACACTGATTCTGACGTAAATTGATCAAGTTTTGTTGTATGTCATTGAATAACTTTGCATTGACGTTGCTTTTTGCATTTAGTCTTTGCAAAGTCATTTGACTGTTCATGTACATTCAAATTTCGCTGTTTTGAGTGCTTTTTCGCTGCATATTGCAATTGCATCGCTAATAGCTTGCAGTTTTGCTTTCGTTGTGATTATTTTGTTGTAAACGCTTGTCGCTTTGCTGTATCTGATGAGTTCATGTGTGAATATCACTGTCGTTTCAGTTTCTGTTTTGATCTCTGCTATCTTTTTTCGAATTTGCAATGCATCAATATACATCACTATGTTTTTCGCCTTTTTGATAATTCTTTCTACTTCTCTGTAGTGTGAATTGATCGTTTCGTGAGTTTCGCTTTTTGCAAATTCGGTTTGAATTCTTGCTAAATGCTTGATTTCTTGATCTCACGATTTCTTGAAGTGAGAAATTTCAATTTCTTTTATTGAATTCAGTGTTTTTTGCACTTTGTTCAATATTCAATATATCTTCGTGAGTCTGTCTTTGCACTTCTTGACTTTTCAAGATAAATTCTTCTTCATCTTGTTTCAGTTCAGATATTTTGATGCATTCAGATCTAGATTCAATTCGATAAAGTATTGAGATGAGTACAAAATAAATGTTCTTTTTCTGATAAAGTGTTTTTTCAATAACTCAACTATTCAAATTGCATAGTTCTTGCACTTTTGATTTAATTGCATCTTCACTGACGAGATTTCAACTTCTATTTGCATAGCATCTATCGATGATGTTTGAAATGCACTCAGAATTTTTCATAATGCAGCGTTTTGCAGTTTGCGAAATTTGACTAAGTAGCTTTTTTGATTATTTCATCATATTTCGACGTCATAATCGCTAATAGACGTGATGCATGTCAAATATAACTGCTTTTCTGATTTGACATTTAGTTTTCACTCGCTATTCATTAATCTAAATAACGAGTGTAGCGTTTTTGTGACTGTTGCAATTTTCGTTTGCACATGAACTTTGAAGTTGAGCTTTCAATTCAGTCAGACTTTTAGTCATCATACATATGTTTTTGATTTTATGATCATGTTATTGAGTAGAATAATCATTTGATTGAGTGTTTTCTTGTGTCTTTCAAAGTGTATTAGTTCAGATTTCAAGTCATTGAATTGCATTGCATTGTTCTCAGCTCATGTGAAAGCGATTTTTGCTGCGTTTTCCAGTATTTTCACATTCTTGTCAATATTTCTTCTCTCAACATATAGCATCACGTCGTCAATATAGCTGAATGACTGTAAATTTTTGAACTTTGCGCGAATCTTTGAAAACAGATATTGAATATAAATTAGAAATAAAATGAGCGAGATAAATGAATCTTGTGATATTTCTGTGCTTATTTTCTTTGATTTCTGATGTTTGTCATCAAATGCTAAGTCAATAATTCGATTTTGTAAGAAATATTTTACTTCATTGATTAAATTGACTGATATTTTCAATTTAATCAATATTTTGACCAGCTGTTTCAACGCAACATGATCAAAGACTTCTTTGATATTTAGAAGTAAATAGATAAGCGTGTTTTCTCGACTTTTCGTCATTTGTGCATCATGCACTAAATTTAGTACTACATTTATAGCTGATCTTTGTTTTCTATCTTTCATTTGATCAAAATTTAGCAACTTATCATTAATTTCAGCTGTGTAAAACAGTTGTATTGCTATTATTTTTTCTACTACTTTGTCTAAACAATTTAGCAGCGTAATAATTCTATATGTCTTTGAAATTGAATAATTCAACTTGTCTGATTTTTTAGAAATAATTATCGTGTCTTCACGTCATATCTTTGAATGATAGTCATTTTTGATCAAATCTGAGTACACTAAATTGAAGATTTTCAATATAGTTTTGTACGCTCGCTGTATGATTATGAATGACATATCATCTGATTCAAGTGCTTTTCTGAATGCTGAGAAGTTAATAGCGTGCTTGATTTTCCCTTTGATAACTCTTGATTACTGTATACTTTCGTTCAATAGTAATTCTTCATTGATTTGAATTTTCAATGATGATGAGTACATTGCTTTCAGAAAAGTCTCGCACTTTTTATTGAATTCAATCTTCAATTCTTTTTGCAAGTTTTGTATCAAAGATAGCTTCTCAATTAAACATGATTTAGTGAACTTGTAGATCTGAAACACTTCTTTTTCTTTAACATTGTTTAAAAAATTGGTTCAGAATTGATTTTTGATCAGCTTTATTGCATCATGATACGAATTTTGCATTTGCACTATCTCTGCTCATGCGTCGTCATTTCTGCATCTTTTTCAGATTCGCTTTTTTGACAACAATGTCTTTTGCATTTCAATGAGCTCATTGTTTCATCAGAGTTTTGATTTTACGCATATTTGCTGTTTAAATACGAATAATTTCACTGTATTCTTGATGCATTCAGTCAAATAAATGACTTTTGCTTTTAAACTTGTGATTCTTTGCATCTTGACTATCATTTTGTCTTTCGTCTTTTGCAAATGCTCATTAAAGTCTTTTCAATTGACTTTTTGCAGATTGTATGATGCATTCAACGAATTTTCAATCAACTTCACTTTTTTTGTAACTATTGTAAATAAAATTACTTTATGATTGAATTCTGTGTTTGCATTCTCGTCTATATGTCAATTCTTAATATGATTGTGCATATTCTTTGATGTGAATACTAAATCAAGTACTGAGCTTGACTGATCTGAATAGCTGTAATATGTGTTTATATCAGAAGTGTTAATCAGATTGCATTTATGTAAATTTACTCACTTTATTAACGCTTTCGTTCTAATAGAGTTTGAAATTTTTGCGTTTCATCAGCTATGATGTGCATTAAAGTCTTCGACGATA
>JAABUL010002531.1_pt1 | contig 29968 bp, 29 predicted proteins | sample 5559151 | NCBI WGS metagenome assembly JAABUL01 (sample SAMN10711876, study PRJNA513368) | rock metagenome | isolation source: Antarctica rocks | place: Antarctica: Victoria Land, Pudding Butte sud
ACATCAATCGACACATACTTCTGCTTCCACCCCTCCCCATCCCTCGTCTTCCTCGCAACAAGCCTAAGCATCACCATCTCCACCCCCGTCCTCGTCGTAAACCGCTCAACAAACCCCTGCTCCTCATACCCCATCTCCTTGCACCCAGAATAAAACATCTCTAGCACCGCCTTGCTCCACGCCATTTGCTCTTTGGGGTCAACAGCTTCCTCCTTCTGCCACGTACTTCCCAGCTCCAAAAGATCGGGTTTATACCGGACTAGTGTGGCTAGTTCCCGCACCGAGAGCACGATATCCCATCCCCCCAACCAACAGGCGGCGCGACAGTTGGCGCCGGCAGTCATCATGGCTTGGATGGCTTCGCGGTGCATGCAGATTACGCACCACGCCAGGGCGGGGAGACCGAAGGTCGCTCCCTCCCTTTGCTCTAGCAATTCGGGGGTGCAGAGTTGAGCGCGGTGGCGGGATTCGAAGAGGATGTAGGGGAGCAGAGACTTGTGGGTCTCTAGTTGGGCGGCTAGGTGGAGGACTGAAGTGTGCCCTGTCGTCTCGTCGTAGTGGGTCAGCTGCGCGCCGGCGTCGAGGAAGGTATCGAAGCTTTCGGCGGCGGCCATGCGAGCGGTCAGGCCGACGGGGGTGTGCCCGCTTGAGTCACGGGCTTCGAGGTCGGCGCCGTGGCGAAGGAGGACGGGGATCAAAGGGGTGGTGTTGTGGATGGCGATGTGGTGGAGGAGGGTTCTGCCGAGGGTGTCTTTAGTGTCGAGGTCGATGACGGAGGGATGCTCGCGTAGTAGGTTACTCAGGAGGTCTACCGCCTCTTCGCCGGCGTTGTCCCATTGGCGGATGATTTGGAAGAGGAGTTTGTTGAGCCATGTTGACCACTCTGGTGACGTTGTGTCAGGTGTTAGGGGCAGCATTGCTTTGAATAGGACTTGCACCCGGTAGGAGGCCATGATCGTGGGAGCGGGTATGTGACCGTCTGAGACAGATAGCGTGAGGATATAGCGTAGAAGAATATCCTTATTGCCTGTCCAGAAGTGGAGGATGACTTCCAGTGTTCCGCTGGCCGCGGTTGCGATATCTGACCCATGAAGCTTGATTCGGTCCTGCTCGTGCGCCAACGTTGGTAGCATGCCGTTGATAATGAGCCTCCCAATAGGTCCAGCTTCAAGATCCCTCCGCTCGAGCTTGCCGATGTCCTGTAGATATTCAAGGATGACATACACGATTTCAGGCTGGAACAACGAGACAGAGAGCTCGAGCGGCGTGCACCGAGCGCCATCGCCATTCAAAGGGTTCGCCCTGTGCTTCAGCAAGGTCTGGACAGCGATCAGATTACCAGCTTGGACCGCCCAAGCCAGCGGCGTGCCTGCCATGTGGACCATGTTGTGCGGGCATGAGAAGAATCCCTCCTCTGATGGCTGCTCCAACGAAGCCCCGAAACGGAGCAGTATATCTGCGACCAGTATTGTCATCCCATCCTCCAGGCACCAGATAAGGTGCAGAGGTGTACTTCCAGACCTCGGATCCATGGCGTTGACATCGCTGCCGTTGGCGAGGTACGTCGCGGCATATGGGAAGCTAAAGTGAACCGCAGACCATACCATGCTGTGGTGACCATATGTCGGGAAAGCTCTGAGGACATTTCCGATTGCCTCCATCACTTCGACAGACTCAGCAGTCTCCTCGTCGCGTCCCGCGTTACGCAGTTCCAGTACTTCCCGGAACGTATTGTTGAGTAGGTTCAGCATGGGGATTTCGGGGTATCTTTTATGCTCGCCGGGCTCATAGCCGCTCTGCATGATCTCGTGCTCTTGACTCATATCTTCCACTTGATCTTTGATGATTTCCAGATACGGTCCGGTATTCCGCTTGCAGCCATAGCCCATAGCCTGGCACCAAATGTGTAGCACATCTTGGGAAACGCTTCCTTCTCCCTGCCGGGCTTCCCGCCTTTTGGCCAGCTCTGCGAAGAACTCCTCCTGGATCTTCCACGATGCTTTATGTTCGAGCATCTTTGCGGCATGTCAGTATTGTTCATCGAAGCGGTGGACTAAGACTTACCTTGGTCATGGGAAGGTCTTTCACGAAGGCTTTCCAAGCTGGTACCTGTGGTTCTTTCGTTTCGACCCCGTCGTCAATCAATCGAGCCGACATGTCTGTTCGACTCACTTCAAGCCCGGCAGACTCTTCTGAGGTGTTGAGTTGTAAATTGGAGAACGCATCGTTGAGTTCACTTGAGGGCTGCTTCCCAGCAATTGTCATCAAGGTATCGTAGAGATCGCTGGCCGAACACCTCTTACTAGTAGTCAAATGGAAACACCGCAGAAACACTGCCGCAATGTCTTCTCGGTGCTCTGCATCGACTGACTCTGAAGTCTTCAGAAGCGTGCTGAAGTCTAGCTCGGCTGCTTCCAAGCGCTCCAACAGGCTACTCATGTCGGTATCGCCAAGTGCGTCGTCGTGACGAGGAACAAAGCTCAGACGCTTGAGAGCATCGTCGTTGCGATATTGACATACTCTCCACAGAATTATTGAGTATGCCCAGATGTCGCAGGTCTCGCCGAACACCTCCTGCCCGGAGCCAGTCCAAACTTCTGGAGGAGTGATGGGCCAGCTCCCGAAGTATCGGTATACGCCGGACGGCTCAGAGGAGTCGAGATCGTAGGTCGAATGACTGAAATCAGACAGTCTCGCATCGAAACCATTGTCTGCACGGGAGAAGATCAATACATTCTCTAATTTGATGTCGCCGTGAGTCATGCCGTTCTGGTGAAGGACCTTGACGGCAAGTGCGACCTGTTGCAGGACGTTCAGGCGTACGCTCCATTCGTGATCCGCAGATAGCATATGGAGCAGAGTACCGCTGTCAGCCATCTCCATGACGAGGAATGGCAAGTCGTCCAGCATCCCATAGCCAAGCATCGTCGGTACCTTACCGCACTGGACAAGTCCGGGATGCGTGCATATCTCGAGATCCTTTTGAAGCTGTTTGACTTTGGATAAGACCTCCTGGTGGTCGCTTGCCTGCATAGAGGCCATTGTTTAGAACACAAGTCGCTCCGCAGTTCAGTCTGCACTTACACCACCATACGACACCTTTCGCTCCAGCAACCTCTTGATTGCTACGTCCTTCCCCTTCCATTTCGCTGCCACCACCTGGGAACACTGTCCTCGAGCGAGGTATTTGCCATGCTTCAGGTCTCGAGAGCCGATCTGCGTAATCTCGGACTTCAAGGCCGCAAATACGAACCGCAAGACGGGGCCACCACTGATGCTGGATGTGTCGATCAGCAAATTATCGGCAGATATCTGAGGTCGCGAGAACTGGAAGGATGAGATCTCAATGTCAAGCGAACCGGAACTGTCACCTAGATTTTCCATCAGCGGAATGGCCGCAACCCACGAAGCAGATGGCTGCGCGTCAGGTGTCCGACTTGATTGTAACAGACAGCATGGCAGGCATTCTCATCAGACTGCCTGCCATGGCTTCTGATATAGCGGATGAGTCTGCTGCAGACAAAACGTGGAAGGCCAAGAAGGCCTCGAACATTCAAGGCGCTCGCAAACGTGAAACTTTAAAATTAGACGAGAAACTCCACGTTCTCGTTCGATACCTCCTTCTCATCACATTGACTCTACCATCATGCCTTGACTGTCTTTAGAAGCCCGAACTCGGGTGCACCACAATGGTAACGTTCGGTATTGGCGAGGCCATCGCAGTGGCCCAACTAGCGGTACAAGTGGTTGAACTCGGCCAGAAGTGCGCTGAATCTATCGAACGATGGCAGGCATACGGCGAGGATGCTGGCCGGATCTACCTGAAGTTCAATCACGAGAACCGAAGACTGAAATCTCTACAGCATCTGCTCGTTGATAAGGACAAAATCGGGCTTGGTAAGCCGCTGTTCGAGCTCATGGAACCACAGCAACAGAAAGATGTCCAGTACATTCTCATGAGTGTTCTGAAGCTGCTGCATGGCTTCCAGGACCAGGCGGCTCGGTACAACTTGACCAAAACACAGCCTGGAGTAGCACAAAATGTACCGCTATCAAGTCTCGCTTTGGATATGCAGGCATTGGAAGATGCCCTGCCTGAGATGAGGCGTCGAGACAAATGGCTACAGACTACTTCGACCTTTACAACCAAGTGGCGATGGACATTTGGTGCTAAGACAGACGCAGAGAAGCTTGTTGCGGGTATTCGAGAATGGCTCGACCTGATTACTGAGGAGATTGACTTGCAAATGTCCACGTTAGCAAATCCCGCGCCACCGACTGGAAGCTTGGTACGGAGCAGTGCAGTTGCCGGTGCCCACGGAAGCCGTTGGCAAACACTTGAGGTAGACCCAGACATCATTGTGCTCAACCTGGCGAAGTCGATGCGGATCCGGAACTACGTGGTCCAGCTGCAAGCGACGGCCCAGCTACCAGCCCAACCTTTCCCCAAGCATCTTCTCCTGGACACCGCAAGCATTCGTGTCGGTACGGAGGTGCAACACAACAGGCACATTGCAAGCATGACAAAAGGCACCACAGTAGTGAATGGCCTGGTTGAGTTCAGACCGTATCGTGATTCGCCTGATGAGATCCAACGCGCCATGGAAAATCTCTGTATGGTCCTCTATGAGGCCAGCGAGCAGAGCTTTCGACTGCCAAAACCAGATGGTATCTTCCGCCAGGAGGGTTCCGAGAAACGGTTCGGTTTGTTCTTCCCGCTATCCTCCATAGGAGCGAGTGGCTTGGATTCGATCTGGACCTTGCAAAGGATTCTTGCTCCATCAGGGAAGGACCAAAAGCCCTCTATCTTCAAATCGCCACCTTTGGAGGCCCGGTTTGAGTTGGCCCTCAGGCTGGCCACCGCTCTTTGTAAGACACACTCCGTTGGCTGGTACTATCAGGGTTTGCACAGCAGGAACATCTGCCTTATCACACAAAGCACAGGCTCTACCAACGCAGGTGCGTCATTCGATAGCCCGTTCCTGTTCGGCTTCACCAAGTCTCGCGCCATTGACGACAGTGTATCGTACGACGATGGTGATATCGTTGCAAATACGCACCGGCATCCAGACCGTTGGGAACCAGATCCAAAGCGGCGTCACCACGCGCTTGACGACTTGTACTCCCTCGGGGTGGTCCTGTTGGAAATTGGCTGCTGGACAGGATTGCCTGAGCTACTATCCAGTAGCAAAGGTCGGCAAGAACTAGACCTTAGTAGCTGGACAGCTCATGGTGTGCGAAACCATCTCTTGAAGTGGGCGAAGAGTAGGCTGGCCCATACAATGGGCACGGCATACCAATCGCTGGTCGTGGCACTTCTTCAAGCACATTCAGAGGACCTGGATACGCTGTCGTGGCAGTCGTGGCCTGCGCATAAGCGATTGCTCTTCGTTACTGGAGCTCTCAGAGAGCTGTGCTCCGGCCTCAACACTGTGCTGGATATGACTGTGCCCACATGATGGGTTGTTTCTCCGTAGCGTAAATTGTGATATCGCGTCTCACAGCGCCACGTGCTTGAAGGGAAGTGAATTTGATTATTTCATCCCACCTTCCCAATCTAGGCATTCCGAACTCCACTTGGCCGGCGAAGCGAGCCCGACATCAGCAACCAACAGTCAGCATACAACTCCAACCAGCAGCCCTTTCTGCACCGTAATCCTAACATACACGTCTCAGCAACACCTCAGTCCCCACGCATTCTACTTCCTCCTTTGCAGCTTCCGCCGTTTGCGGTTCCACGGCCACGTCACACCACAACCTTGTCCGAGGCGATCTCCACCACCCGAAGCGAATGCGCGAAATCTCTGGCTCCTCGCGTTCGGAAACCGCAAATGCAGACGCCAAGTTGATGGCAAGGCCTCATCCAGGCAAGAGTGCGGCCGCAAGCAACGAAAGGCTTTACTGAGGTCGCTTAGTCTAGAACTCTTCTAAGGTGCGGACGCGAGGTCATTATTACGGCGCGCTTGAACTTACACACAACGTAATCATCAGGTACGTAAGGTATTAATACGTGATACTGCCGACTTCTTCTATACTGCCTTTCCTTCATTCAGTGCATACCGTGAAAGCTTGTTGTAGCTGTGTATTACTTGCCACCCAAGATGGCCGAAGCACAAACATTCCTCATCATGGAAGGAATAATTCTAAGATATCGCCAGGCACAGCGAAAGGACAAAGCACAACCAACCGTCTCGTCACCACCAGATCGCAAAGTGGACGAGTCGACAGCCTCGAAGGTCAATCAGAGAACAGCGACTTGGGTTATCAACCAGCAAAAGGTCCAAAACCGGAAGCCACGTACTAGCAAACAACAACCTTAAATCGGATTGGTAGCCTGACTATCCATCCATCATGGCAGTTCCACCCTCAATAACCATCCACTCCCTCACCGGCAGCTACACCCTCAACCGCCAGCTCTCAGACTCCTCCCAAGCGGTGCTAAAAATGCAATCCATCGGCTTCGCCATCAGACAAGCAGTCGCCTACAGCACCGTCACCATAACACTTCAGCAGTACACCTCGGCTGACGACAACCTGCCGCATCTGGATCAGTTCCAGACCTCCACAGGTGGAATCAAGAACTTCGAGGACCGGATCATGGACTGGCAGTGGACGATCAAGGAGAACTGGTAACAAACCAACGGGCAAAACCCTAACTTGTCTGAGACATTCGCTGACCCTTTTGCCCTTCTGTCTGTAGGATCTGGGGTAAAGTCAATGGTCGTAGCCGGTATGTCAAGCTTGGCGAGATTGATGATGCGTGGTTGAAGGAAGGGTGGGAGGACGCGGAGGCAAAAGTGGTGGAGGGTTTCGCGGAGGGTGTGAAGGATGGCTGGACTGCGTGGCAGATCTGGGGCTTTGCTAATGTCTACGGTGAGAGGAAGCATGTCCGGAGGATTGTGGCGAGCAGACCCGGGTGGAAGGAGCAGAGGATTCGAATGGTTTATGATTGGAAGGGGCCGGCGCAGGCGCAAAAGTGATGCTGACTCAAGTTTGGATGTGCGGAGTCGACTTGTCTTTGTCTTTGCCACAGCGAGACAAACTCCTCCTCCGCTATTCGTACTTCGACACCTCATGTATACCCCAAGACAATCACCTTACATCTTCGGCTCGTGGTGGAATGATCCGATGGACTCACACCGAGCCTCTACAACCTCCGCCATCCTCTCCTCGGCCATTTCCACTTCAGCAGCAGGGTTTCGTCTCAGACCTGCGAACGCGCTAATCTTACACTGCTGCCTTATGTTCCGTTGTCCAAGCCTTGTCCGAAGTAGCGTTCTCGATGCCAGCAATATCCGCAGATGCTGCTACACGCGCGTCTAGTGCCTTCTGCTCCTCCGTGGAAAGGTTGTGAAGGTCAAAAACGACTTCATCACCAAACAGAGCTCCAATCTCTTCGAGTGAAAGGCCCTTCGTTTCTGGAAACCTCAGTGCGGCGTATGGAAGCATTAGGGTGGTAACGATGATGAAGACTAGGTAGTATTTCTGAGATTGATCAGCTTGCATAACAGGCGTCGAGAGTGCGGGATCGACTTACCCAACCTATATTTTGGAAGGCCGGTCCTGCTGCGGTGGTGTAGACTATGGATAGCCGCATCGTTAGTTTGACCCACACTTTACCATCGTTTTATGGTAACCTACTTGTCGTCATCAAGAAGAGGCCGCTCACGGACCAGCCAGTTCCTCGTGATCTAATCGAGGTCGGAAAGATCTCTGCAAAGGGTCGTCAGCAGAATGATATTGCAGTACCGAGAAGCATGGCGCACCTGTGCAGTACACATAGCTGGACACGTCAATGCCGAAGCCATAGAATGTGACGAAGAGGAACATGAACAAGACAGCCACAGCTTGCCCAGCCTTGTTGTCCGTGCCAGCATACTTCGCGTTCAGTGCTGTAACGACGGTCAAGCAAATAACGCAACCCGTCTAAACATTGGTCAGCGACGTATCTCGTTTAAGATCTCCTGGCTCACGTACCAAGCCAATGGTGATGATCCTGATGCGGCCAATGCGATCGATCAGCAAAGCGTTGATGAAGTTTAAGAATGCTGCCCACGAGTTGTAGACAGCAAGAAGTAGCAGAGGCATTGATCCAGTAACTCCAAGAGTGTTTAGTTCCAGTACCATGTAATTTGCGATGACCTGACTTGGTCAGACCTGGTCCACTTATACCGTAGAGACTTCACTCACCAATACTCCAGTGCTTTGAGCCATTGCTTGAACATACCATCCGATGAACATACGCTTCCTGTACTTGGCGCCGAAGAAAAGTTGGAAGTAGTTCGGTACAGGCTGAGTTCGTTCAAACGCCAATTGCCTCTGAACTTGTAGAAACTCTCCCTTTGCAGCAATATGGTCCGGATCAGCCGGATTTGCATGGAGCTTCTCGAGTACGGCAAGACCCTCTTGGTCTCGCTGTCGATTGATCAACCACCTAGGGGATTCTGGGATCCAAGGACTGCCGAGTAGGAGTAACAGTGGTGCAACGAGTTGAAGAGCAACAAGTAGTCGCCATTGGATCTTCGGGTTGTGTTCGTAGTACGTCGCAAAGCCGCACCAGCCGGCAACGCCCTTCATCATATGATCAGCTGGCAACCCCACACACTATAATAAGAGCCCTTACATATGCAGCGCAGATTATGAACCCATGGCTACCCACAATTCGACCACGCTGACCAGGTGGGCTGATCTCAGAAATGTAAGTTGGAATAGCACAGTTGATGAATCCTTTGGCCAGCAGTCAGCAGCGCCAGACAGAGGATCGAGTCTCGAAAGCGGTTGTTCGGATATGCTTACCAACACCCAGCCCATTCAGACCTCGCCCGATAAGGAACATCGCGATCGTCACCGAACCTGTTTGGATGGCCGCGGACATAATACACAACACCGCAATGACTTGTATGCCTCGCTTGCGTCCAAGAAGATCCAACAGCCAGAATACAGTCCAGCAGCCAATGCAGCCTGCTCCTGCGTAGACACCGTTCGAAGCGCCGATGATACTGCTACCATAGCTCGTCTCAGGAGAAAAGTGGAAATGAGAGTAGAACGAAGGTCTTCGTATGACTATCAGTATCTGTTGTGCCACCAAGACAGAGACTGGTCTTACAATCCAATCACACTCCCAATAATGGCCGAATTGAAGCCATATGTGAACGATCCGAGTGCAACAAAGAAGGCAACTGCGAAGTTGTACTGCAGAAAGAGGAACGAGTGGTCAGCGATGCCATTGCAGACAAGAAACGACCTTATTCCTATCAGCGCTTACTTTGTTCGCCTTCGCTCGTGAGCTTCCCATATTGCCTCTGAGACTCCAGTAATAAGGATATGTTCAATTCAAGAAGAGTGATCCCAAGGGATACCACAGTAGGGTCAGAAAGGTTAGTACCGATATGGTACAACAGCGGACGAGCCTTGTTGGTCGGCATGGTTATAACCTCACGTGGATCATCGGTGATCATCCGCCGAAGGGTACGTGTCAACGCGAATGGCGTGGACGGCACGTTTTGTGGAGCTTTGATAGTATGCGGCGTTCTAAGACCGGAAATTGGAGCGGCTGAAATATGCCTCTCCAATTTGACACGGGCCGAATTCTGGCTCTATGGGCGGTTGGTAACTTGATAGTTATGTACATTAGCGACCTTGCACTATTTCGTTACTGATACTCAAACCCCTTATAGTCGTTTTCTTCGCTCTCTCTCAGCCGTTGCTTATAAGCTTGCATGCCGCCCATGTAATTTAGAGCTTCCTTGGGCTTGCCTGGGATGTTGTCACCGAAATACCAGCTCTCGGTTTCCGCGAACAGGCCCTGGAGAACAGAAGGATACAGTGTCAGCCATACCTCAGAGGTGACGTTCTTATGTCCATGAGTGCTTACCATCTTCCCGACCTCTTCAACGTGGGCGCGCCATTCCTCCTCGGCCTCTTCAGTAGGCTGGATCTTGCTGAGACCTTTCTCTCGCATATATGACAAGCAGTTGCCTACCCAACGCCCTTGGATCTGGGCGTTCAGACCGCCTGTAACGAAGGCCGTAGGTGCTTGTGTGTATCAGCCTGAATCCGAGTTGTGGGTATTGCGGCACTGCTTACCTTGAGGGCCGTATATGATGAAACTGTGATTGTCAGCTTGTACCCAGTAGGCGTGTAGTGAAACGATATTTACAGATTCGGGAAATTTCTGGATGCCATGCCGAGATGTGTTCTGGTGCCCTTTGACCATTTCTCTTTGATCGACGTGCCGTCCTCGCCACGTATGTCAATCTGAGTGACTCCTCCAGAAATGGCATCGAAGCCAGTAGCGAGGACGACCAAGTCGAACTTCCTCTCCTTGCCATCAGCAGTCACGATGCCATCCGAGGTAAATGTCTCGATAGGGTTCTTCTTCACTTCGACAATATCGACCTTCTCATCGTTGAAGGCCTCAAAGTAGGTCTGCTCGAGACTAACTCGCTTTGTCCCGTAAGGGTGGGGCGGAACTGTGGGTGCTAGTATCTCGGCCTTCTTCCTGTCCTTTAACCTTGCCTGAGTCTTCTTTCGCCAGAAGTCCTGTGGCACGAGAACCGATTAGCGATGGCTGGTCGAGAAACTAGTGGAGCGCAGACTTACGTATGCTGTTGCATTCGCCTCCTTATTCTTCAGTACATCTGAGTACGTTCCCAGCCAGAAATGCAGTCCACCCTTGTGGTACAGTTCTTCGTAAAGTGCTTCTCGCTCCTCCGGCGTTGCCATCATACATTCGCCTGGGTTGAAGTCGTACATAAACCCAGCGAAAGTGGTGTTCATCTTGGCCATCAGCTCGGGGTAGTTCTCCTTATAGTACTTCAGGCGCTCTGGAGGTAGTACGTTGTCGCCCATAGGTAGCGCATAATTGGGGGTCCTTTGGTAGACGGTTAACTGTTTGACCTCAGGAGCAATCGTCTGGATAACTTGTACGCCGCTGGCTCCTGTCCCGATTACAGCCACGCGCTTGTTCTTCATGTTGATATCCTCCTGTGGCCATGCTGACGTGTGGTACATCAGGCCCTTATACAGCTCTTGACCTTGGTAGGGTGGAAAGTACGGCCGAGACGCAAAGCCTGTGCAGACGACGATCGATTTGGCGTGTCGTTCGATCTCCGTGGGCCCATTCAGCTGCATCTGGGCAATCTTGACATTCCTGGAAACAATAGGTACAAGATTAGCAGTGTCTTAGACATGTTGCACCCAAATTTACTTGCCAATGAAGCTTCTCATTGTCCCAATGGCACGATGAAACTCGCGAGTTATAGGATATGTCCTTCGTCAGTCCCCAAACTTTGTCCATGTGATCAAAGTATTCTCGTAGAGCATCTCGACCGGGATACCTGCAGTTGGGGGTAAAACCGTTAGCGTTGCGATGGCGCCTTCAAGGAGGAATCACGGAAGAACGCACTTTTGTTGCCAGTTGAAGTCTTCGAACAGTTCTGCCTCGGGAAGTTGGTAGACAGGCACTTCGGTATCAACTCTGGCGCCCGGGTAGCAGTTCCCTGTAGAGACACGCAGAAGAGTCAGCGATTGCTGAGACAACGCCCAGTCTCGGCGGCCATCATACTTACAGTACCAGATGCCTCCCAACTTCGAGCCTGCTTCAAAGAGGCGGACGCGAAATCCTAGTTTGCGTAGATTGTACAACTGGTACACTCCTCCAAAGCCACCTCCCACGACAATGACATCGTAGTCCAGCTCCATGGCTGTGGTGAGTAGTAGCTTGCAACTCGTTCGTCGTAATGAGAAGAGATGGAAGCAAGAAGGACGCCTACGAGTGCTAGAAGCTCGTATGTTTACAATGCAAATAAATACTTACCACTACACAGGACGTTCTTAGCCGGTTGTTCGGCGTTGTCCCGGGTGTTACTCAATACTCCACTGCACCGATGTATCGAGGCCGCGGTCATTGATCGCCGCAACCATGTGAGCTTGGGGAGGTACCGGGCTGCATGAGCCGGGCAAGGCAATCTGCTCGCTGATCGTGACATCCCCTCGTTATTGCCGTGTAGCTCGACTAGAACCTACTCGTCGACTCGGAGGTAGTCTGGGGTGTTTGAGATGCATGATGAGAGATTCATGGAGAAGCAGTTCAAGAGGATTGGGTGTCGTCTTGGGTGCGCGTTTCGAAGAAGTAAGCTATACCGAAATAGGCAGGTCCGAAAATGCCCGAACGAAAAGTATACTGTACAGTATACTACCAAGTTACTATCTCCAAAAACGGAACGCGGGGAAAATATACGGTCGTTTTCGACTCGTCCGCGAGTTCCGCGAGTTCGCCGAAAGGAACTGGGTTTTCGCCTCGTTTCGCTCGGTCGCGGTCGAGAACTTGCTTCGCCTTTCGAAGGCCTACCTTTCTCGGAGTATCGAGGTGTTCCGGCATCTTCGTAAAAAAATAGACGAAGAATCGCGAGGTAGATAGACGCGTAAAGTGTGCGGCAAGCCAAGTGCGGAGCGTTCCGTTTTTGGAGATAGTCGAGAGACTACTTGACATCGAGCCAACGTTGCTTTGTCCCTGACGCCCATGCTAATGCTCATCCTCTATGTCATATAGTAAGGCTCCATCGGGGGCAAGCTCACACCTCCCGACATCCCGTTCGTCATAATGGGCTGTTCGAATGCAAAGGGAAAGCCACCGGCGATGCCTTCAAAGTCGCACGCCGGCCACATCGCCAACGTCGTCTGATTCAGGCCGACAACAGTTGGGTCGTAAGGTACTTGGATTGGAGGCTCAATGCGTTGGACTGGGGAGCCAAAGTTGTCGGCCGACAGTAGACCCAACGCAAGCGTATCCTCCCTAATATGGCACACCCGCATGATTGTTGAAACGATATTGTAGACATTCTTCGCCACGATCTCTGTATGCTCCATCTCCTTCATCGTGCGAAGACACTCCATCAGACAGAGCATCTCGTCGCTCGTGCCATCTTTCCTGGTCTCGGAGAGCTCCGCGACAAGAGTCGTCGCTGCCATTGTACAGTTGTAGAGCGCAGATCCGAACAGTGTGGATGTGTCATGATACTGCATTCTGTATTCTCGTAACATCTGGGCAATCCGGAACGCATGGTGTAAGCACTGCTGTCTTGATCGTATTGTGTCCGGGTGATTGCGTTTCTCGGAGTTGCCAAAGCCTGCGTTGTGTCGGTTCAGCAGGATAGTCATTGCGGAGTGTTGTAGATGTAGATGATACACAGCCGATATGGGATTCGTTTCTAGATGGAGCGTAGGGTCGAGACTGTTATACCATTGTTGCAGGGCTTCTGAGAAGTGGTCGATTTGTCCTTGTGTACAAGCGTTCGTGTTACTACAAGGTGTCAGCACGAATTCATGAAGCATGGTTTATGTTATGTCTTACAGCTTGTCGCCAATTTGGCCAGAAATATCCAGTATGTGGACCCACGCCGCGAAGATGCGAAGGTCCCATGTGCGAGCATTCCAATCAGGTCGCCGAATAGATACGTCGATGAGCTTAATAAAAGGTGGGCGTCCGAGGTATAATGCCCACAGCCTGTAGCCTTAGTGAGCTTTTGTGTCCACTGACCATCCATCGAACACACTGTTTACCTGTCAAGGTTGAAGCAGCCCCAAAACACGATCTGACGGACTTCGATGTCGAGAGGTGACAGCTTTGTCGCTGATAGGTATGTCCAGTCTTGATGGAGGCCAAGATCGAACACCAAACGGCAAGCGTTGCCTGTTTGATGCATTAGCGTGGACGCTCGAACGGAACGGAGAGCTACTTGCCTGAGAGCATCCAACCCTTTGAATCGTTCGACTGTATGCAGTACATAATGCTCAACAGACACAAAGACTGTATCGTTGTGACCGAAGGACTCGTGATCTCTTTCTCCAGAGCCTCTTCGGCCTGCTTCATTAGTGGTTGTCGAGCGCTCTTATCGTCGTCCTCTGAGGGTATGGAAAGGGCGCGAATCTGCGGATCGGAGGACAACCGTGCTGCCGATGCCAGAATGCACAAATGCAGGCATTTGCTGTAGAATGGACCGCCCCCAGCCTCCATACCATTGAGAAATGCCTCCTTGTGCACGAAGTGCAAGATACTGTGCTGATACGTCCAGTAGAGATCGAACAGCTGGAGTTGTAGCGGCTCAGGTATGCCTTTGTCGAGATCGACATCAGTAGAAATACCTTGGGCGTAGCTAGAAATGGACGAAGGTGTCTCGGTCAAGTGTAGAGAGGATGTTGGTCCAAAGTAGCGAGTCTGGCCGTCCGAGTTGCTGTTCAGCCTGCGCTTGTTGCCACATAGTCGCTCGATGAGACTATCTGGCGGTGATCCTTCTTTACGTACGAGAGCGCCATTTATATCTGTGCTGGATGCTGTGGTGTCCGACCGTTGGGTTGGAGAAGTTACCGCTTCCGATCCCCGGGCGTGTTGGAGTGCTTCTCTGAGTTCGACAATTTCGTTCTCTAGTCCTTCTATGTACTCCTTGGAGTAGCGTCTACCCTTTGCGTAAGGATTGGTAAAAAGGGATTGTTTGCACCTTACTTACAACTTCCGCTCATCACGATCTGGAATCTTGCACTGGAGACCCAGCACTCGACATCTCTCACATGCTCCATCTATTCTTTGACACTATACGCAGCCTTCATCAGCACCGATGATTTACAGCGCTATAAGAGAGTCGTCATACCTTTATCTTCCTTGGTCGACAGTTGAGGCAAGCTAAACTCGCTGGCTTCCTTTGCTTCACGGAGGACGAGGTCGACACTCGTCGGACTTTCTTGGCTGGTGGCGACATTTCGTCCTCCACTTCATCTGTGGCGACCATCGTGGCTACACCGGCGGATGTGCTAGATGGCATTGTCATATCTTGTAAGGCTTTCCCTCAGTTCATGCTCAACGTGAGGTCGAACTCCTCTTCGACGTCCGAGGGTCCAGACCCCTGCATCCCCCCGCACATTCACTTCGGGTCTAGACTACGCATGGCATTGATTTTCATGGGGTAAGCACGTGCGATTGGCGTTCTTTGAAGCCATTGATGAGAGCTCTACGGAGTGCGCTCCTATGTACCTGACCACCTTCACCACTGCCATTGCTTCAACCACAGCTCGAGCAAATCACTGCTCACCGGCTCCAACGCACTCATTGTCTTACTGATTGCCTGCCCGTTGGCTGTCTCACACAGTAGACGGCCACCATTCTTTGCATCATCCTGCTGCATCCCTTCGTAGAACTCGATCAGCTTCGCTGCTGGCATCGCAGCGAGTTCCTGCTCATTATTGATATCGACTCTGTGTAACAACTTGATCCAGTCCGCAAATGAGATGGAAAGTAAAGGCGTGTCGGTTGCACGATATTTCTGCAGCGCCGGAAGCAAGCTATCCCAAGAAGTGCTTCGCGGGTTGGCGAGGTTGAATATCTGCAGCTTGTCCGTGCCTTGTGTGCCATGTACAATGTCGACGATGATCTCGGCCAAGGTATCGACCGGTATCCAATCGACAGCTCCTGGAAGGGAATCAGGTACGCGGCCGAGTGCCAGAGAGCTCTGAATAAGTGACGGTAGATATTCTGCTGGGTTCCACACCGTGCCATTGGCTGTTGTAGACCCTGCGATCTGACCAACTCTCAGTATGCCAACATTGACTTCAGAATGGACCGCTGCTTCCTGCAAGATACGTTCTGCCACATGTTTCGACTCGCCATATCCGAGAGCTTGTGCTACTCGGAAGTCATCAAGTGCCATCTCCGGAACGGGACCAGTATGATATACTGGCCACTGGCTGACTGACGACAGCGACGAGACGAACAGAATTCGAGGATGCTTCGGACTCTGATGCGCCCAGTCAACGAAGTTACGAACACTGTTGATGTGGGCTGCTTCGAATGACTCCAGCTGGTGGTTGAAGTCGACTTTCCAAGCGTTGTGTATGATCACGTCCACCTCTAACACAAGGCTGTCGAAAGTGTCGTCTTCTAAGCCAAACCTCTCTGGACCGAACGAGGCATGAAAGAAGTCGACACGAGACTTGTCGAGTAGCTGAGATATTCCACGACTTGCAAAGCTTTTCTTGTGACGCATTTCGGCCTCGGACGATCTGTCCAGGCAGTATACTTTGGCTACGCTGTCATCCTCGAGCAAGACTTGCAGTAGATTGATGCCCAGGGTACCCGTAGAGCCCGTGAGAGCTACGGTGATAGGAGTCTTTGCTGCACCATTGACGCCATTTGTCGATCCTGCGTCAGTCCGAGCCCTCTTCCTTCTCGAGGAGCGACGCGTAGGCTTCGCTGATGTCCCATTCGCGTGCGGCATCGGCAACATTTGTATGTGTTTAGCAATCATGTCTTCCATCCGTTTTACTCGCTCCACTTCTCTATCTTTGGCGATATCCGCACCAGAGGCCGCACTCAGTGATTCACTGCAGAATTTGGCAAGTGCTGCGGGTGTCGGGTGATGGTAGACCGCCTTCGGTGTGATGAACGAGATATCTGGTATCTGGGAATGGAGCCGACTCTTGAGACCGCTGACAACCTGATTCGTCTGCAACGAGTCCATGCCGAGTACAAATACGTCGTTATCCGCTTTGACGTCCCAAGAAAGCAGAGTGCTAAGATACGCACATATAAAGGTTTCGAACTTCTCGGCAGTAAATGGAAGTTGGAGCGCAGGCAACCCTTCGATAGTGGTCGGGTCCTCGACTCTGTCGACATACAAATCTTCTATCTCTTCCTTGTAAGCATCGGTGGATTTCTGTCGTACGACGGTGCCTTTGCCTGCTCGGACAAACGGCTTCTCAGGGCTCGTAACAAGGATTTTCGACTTGAATATTTGAGCGTGTGCAGGACCATCGACGTTCGCTTTTTGTACCCATGGCCAAATGCTCTCTACAAGCTTGTCGTGCGCTTTTCCTGGTAAAGTGTCTTCTTTCGGCTCGACGACCAAGGCGGCTTGGAATCTACCTTGACCTACGATCAGCGCACCAGAAAGGAAAGGAGCTCCTTGGATAATCGCCTCCATCGTAACAGGATTGAACTTTTCGCCATTTCCCAAAACCACAATATCATCGGCTCGACCGTGGAAGCGGTAAGCGTAAGACTTCTCGTGATGCTGCTTGAATAAATCCTTCGTCCGCCATTGTGTTGGTGCAATACGATATGGTGCAGGCCTGATCCAGTCAAGGGTATCGTCATGTGGTACGACAAGCTCATACTGATCCTCGGTGACATGCTCGAGCTCGCAGCCGAACACCGGATGGAACTCGAAGAATCTCCACGTCTCGGGGGCAGGGAGAATTCCAGGTATGATACCGATCTCGGTGGATCCAATGTACTGTCCTAGATCTGTCACCTTGGCCACTTCATCGCCAGTCGATGGTGCGAGAGGTCCACCAGAGAAAATGATGAAGTCACACTGACCAGCTCGCTCCAAGCCACCGGGTTCTAGCAGTAGCTGCTCAAGGACTGTGGGTGGTGTGTATATTGAGTGTATATTCATGCGTTTGAGAATCTCATTACATATCTCGCCGCTTGGGGGTTTGTGAACAGGGCCAAGAAGAACGGTCGTATTGTACAGGATCGGAATCATGCCCTGAGCGATAATGCCAGCTATGTGGAAGGGCGGAAATGTGTTGTAGTAGTAAGCACAGTCTACAGTATCGAAGGTAGCATAGTCGACATTTCGTCCTCGGTCCTTGATCTGTGGTATCTTCCGATGGTTGTCGTAAGCCGCGAAGTAGTGGTTGGTGAGCTGAATTGGTTTCGGTGCGCCAGTGGACCCTGAAGTATGGCAACAGATGATAGGATCGTTCTCAGCTTCGGCGAAGGTCTTGTCGTACGGATAGTGCTTGGTGCTGTTGGCCAGCATGTGCTCGATCGACGGAATCTCGAAAATTCGTAGGTCTGTCTTCGTCTGCTTCAGCTGCTCGACCTGTGGTATCCACTCGGACGAGCAGAAGAACTTGGTGCATTCGAGGTCGTACAGAAGGGATAGATTGCCCGACTCCGAGTTTCGAGTCGAGGGCAAAAGCGTCTGGTAGCCACATTTGACTGCTGCCCATGCAAACGGGCAGTACCTGAGATCCGAAGAGCCAATGTAGGATATACTTTCGAAGTCCTGACCAGGACCGATCTTCTCGAGGATGTACCATGCCAAGTAGTCAACGAGATGTGCCAGCTGCTTGAAGGTGATGTTGTTGAAGCCATCCGCAATGTCGTTGGTCTTTGCCTGAGTACCCCAGATCCTGTCAGGCTCGTGTTCGGCATAAGCATCTATGATCTGGGGCAGGAGTCTCTTGCCGATTTGGCCACCACATTTTAAGGGGTCCATATTGGCCATCTGCTTCATGGCGAAGGTATCCATGATTTCTCCGTTCATGTTCGTCAGAGTTGTCACCTTGGGATGATCAGACTCACGGCATCATGCTCTCCCAGGGCCGCAGATTGTTCAATGTTTGACCTTGTCCTCGGGCTAAAGGTTTCCAGAAGCTCGCCATTTCCACTCCGGCCATTATTCTCCGTCTACACCTTGTTATGACGGCCGGGCACGAACACACGGACGTTCTATGGGAGGCACCGATCATTATAGAGCCAGCTAATTGCACTTGATGATGGACGTTTGATGAACGAGTACATTGGGACAAATGTCACAACACGAAGTTGGCGTTGGAGAAGCAACAGCTGGCTCGAGCGTCCAGCACTATTCTGCTTCCCGATCTGATCTTCATAAACACATTCAGCTGTTTCCATCACCGTAGAAAGATGAATAGAATACTTCTCTGAGCCTGAGCCCGAGCCCCAGGGTGATTCCAGGTTCACGAGTCTGCTTCTCGTACATTCGGCTCGAGGCATTGAAGCATATGTACAGCTCGGCTCCCCATCCACTTTTCACCACCACGTCCAGCATCACATCTCCTTTCCATCTAAACATCATCGGAGAACAGAATCAGCTCTTACTTGCGGCTATCGGTTCTGTCGTTTCGTCACTCTCGATACCTGTTCCTTCTCCTAATCAACCTGCGACGCTACTTTGCCGCCACCATGGTCGGCTCCCAAAACTTACTCATATGTACCGCTTGCGGCACTCAATTCGACGTCCCCTTCTCCCAACCGCTAAAGGCCTGCCGTATCTGCGACGTACGTAACCCCCCAACATGCCCTCCCACCCACTCCCAATGCTCCACTCATACCTTAGCAGGACCCACGCCAGTTCGTACCCGCCCAAGGCCAAACCTGGACGTCCCTCTCCCACCTACGGTCTACCCACACCAACACCTTCACCCCCTTCTCCACATCTTCCAAACTCTGGTCCATCAACACGGAGCCCAAGGTCGCCATAGGTCAACGCTGCATCCTCATCCAAACCCCCTCCGGAAACGTCCTATGGGACTGCATCACCCTCCTCAACGATGCCACTGTGGAGCGAATCAAGTCGATGGGCGGACTCAAGGCAATAGTGATCAGCCACCCGCACTACTACACCACGCACCTGGACTGGGCTGAAGCGTTCGGATGTCCTGTGTATCTGGCGAAGGAGGACGTGGGGTGGTGTTGTCGGGAGGATCGAGATCGGAGGAGGAAGCTGATTGAAGGCACCCATGGGAGCCTTGAAGAGGTAGTGGTTGAGGGAGTGGTGGTGGCGAAGCCAGGTGGGCACTTCCCGGGGAGTTTGGTCTTGTGTTGGGAGAGGAGGCTCTTCATTGCTGATACTATGGTGACAGCGCCTGTGAGTTCCTCTTTAAGCTTCTCGGTCTTGCGTGAATCCGTGTGCTGATATGAGATAGTCTGCATACTACCACATCGATCGACCCGAGGGAACGACAAGTTACGCCTTCATGTGGTCGATACCGAATATGATACCGTTGCCACCTTCGGAGCTCATCAAGATGTGGCGAGTGCTGGAGACCCTTGACTTTGAGAGCACACATGCTGCGTTTGTGGGCACTGATATTTATGATAAGGACCTGAAGGGCAGAGTATTGGAGAGTATGAAGATCCAAGCAAGAAATGAAGGCTATGCGGAGCATGAGATACTAAAACAGAAGTTGCCTGAGTAGAATACATTGCTGTGTATTAATGAACCCCCGCGAACGCTATCTACAGCTCGCATGCTTATCGCTGATGTAGAATTCCAGATTTCTTCAAATGAAACACAACATACTGTACAGCCAAACAGGACTTTCAGGCCGCCTTCCTCCTCCTGAGCATGACCTCCTCGTTCCGCCTCAACTCCTCCCGACTCCTCTCCACAGCACGATCAAGACTCGCCTGAATCCTGCCCGCAATCTCTTCCACCGGCGTCTCCATCCCCACAAGCCCAATGAACTTGCCCACCTTGCGCCTCTTGATCCGTATCCTTTCCTTCTCCGTCAAGCTAGCATACTGATTGCTTGTCCTTGAAGAAGACGGATCTTCAGGCTGCGACTGCACGATTGGATTTTGAAGATCTTCAACCGTCTTCATCAGATCCTCGATCCAGACCTGTTCTTCCTGGCTCAGACGTCTGCTGTGGCGGCGTGCTTTGCTTGCGGGTGTTGTTGGAGATGGTGGAGGTGGAGGTTTGGCAAGAAACTCCTTGTCCCAGTTCATATTGCTTGGGTAGTGGTTCGACCAGATGCTGGGGGTGCTTTGGTGGTAGTAGGATGCTATGCTGTCGAGCTCGTCTTCGGTGAGCAAATGAAAAGTCATGAGCGATTTGGGGAAAGATGGATGAGGAGGACCTGAAGGGAGAGGCACGAGTGGTGCGAGGCGGAGCTGGAGAGTTGCGATCTTCTTTGCGAGGACGCTGTTGCGGCGGGTGGAGGGGGCCATTGTTGAGCAGTGTATGTCGCTTGCTGTGGTGCGAGGTAGTGACTGTGCTTTGGTAAGATACCTCCTGCGTCCGGCGTAGGCTTATGGTGTGGTGTGGTGTGCGGTGATGGTGGAGGTTGTGCGATGAGCTGTTAGATTGAAGTTCTTGAGGGCGAGGTTCTCTTATGAGCATTCTTTGTGCTCACCGAGATGAGCTGCTGTCTCGCTTCTGGTCTTGTCGGAAGGCCATGTGGGTGGAACAAAGACATGTCTTCGGCTTTTCTTTGACTGCACTTGTCTCGGCCTTTGTCTGAGGTGTACCAATTTGGCCTCACTGTTTCTGCTGAGATGGCTCAATGTCGCAAGCCATCGTTGCATGTGGTTCTCGTGAGACTCCTTCACAGGGCTGTTGTCACCAGTACCATGTGGCGGATGTCACTGTCGCGTCCACACCACGCCGCTGAGTGCCCGGTATCATGCCCTGGTGATAATGCTCTCCAAGTCTGTCCAGGTGGCTGCCTTCCTTCTCCTTCATTGAGACATGGTCTGCCCGAGTCTGGCATCACTGTCAGCGGCTGTCGCACCCACTAAAGCGGAAGTGAAAATTCTGCACACCCAGCAACCCTCGTAAGACGTCCCCCACGACACGGTAGACAATTGAACCACGTAGCCTGATTGACACTGCTGAGATGCTCAAGGATGTGGTTGGACCTTCGGGAGGCTGCGTCATTCTAGCAGGCTTCCTGTTGCCGGTAAGAGGGAGAAGATCGCAGTGGTGCTCGTGAGGTAGCGATTCCTGGTGTTGTGTCTGGTGTTACGCCGTAGCACCATCGCCGTCACTGCCCACAAGTCACGCCATCTCTGTCGCTCGATATGCAAGTTCATCGTGTGCGCACTGTCGCCGCCGTCAGCACACCGCCATCAGCCTGCGATAGTGAAATCTCTGCATACCCCTCTCAGCAGCATCACAATCCTTCCCTGCACTGCAACATGGTCAATACTTCGCTGTCAATATGGTTTCGTGACTACTCTTCTCCAGACCGGAGCGTGAAGCCCAGGCAGCTGATGAAAAGGTGTTCGCGTCGCAAGGAGGTAGTGCTATACCAAGGACACGGTGCCATCGCACATGGGCAAGCCCAGCGGTGCGACGACGAGGTTCAAAAATAAGATTAATCTTAGAGAGTCCGTAGACTCGTTCCAGAGATTAACTGGGAAGAATTAGCACTCTGGAGCTGTTGGGAGATGTGTTCGCAGGACGACTTACACTGAAAAGAACAGATACTACACTTGATCCGTGGGGGCGTCAGCAAGGTCGTCGTCCTGTGTGAAGGCAGTCAGGACGTACCTAAGCCAAAAGGCAACTGGTAACAGTGAGCAGATGTTGTGAAAAACGTATGGGTGGGAGGGAAGACTGACAGAGAGCTCCCTTGTCTGAGAAGAAAAAGTTCGCAGTTTTAAACAGAATTTCGACCGGAAGCGCTAGTGGCACGGCCCGTGTGATCGACATTTACAAGGCAGGTGCGACGGAGCGGTGTGAACAGAAGAGGCAGGTGCGACGGGCATTCCTCATTATCCTCCTCCTCCTCCTCTCCAGCCTCCCTCCCTTCGTCTCCGTACTCAACTTACCGTTGAAGAAGATCACCCAAGCTTTGGGAGCATGAAGAACATTTTCCATCCAGGAGAAGAACATCGTCGCCCGGGAGACCGACTTGGAAACTCCTCGAGCGGATTGTTGGCGGGGGGATGGCGTCCAGTCGCGTCCTGTCGTCTTTCCGTCGATGTATCGATGTATCGAAACGCCGCAACGGGAGACTTCTCCGCTTCGAGCAAACCATCACTTGTTTGTACCCATCAAGCGATACCATTCGCGCCTAGCAGCGTACCGGGAGTCGCACTTCGATGGCTTTGGTAGAATGAAGACGGTCGAAAATGGCATGCTTCCTGCCCACGTGCCGTGCGCACGTTGTGTTTGTCCCACGGAGTCTTTCCCGCAACCAAGTCCTTCCAGCCTGGATCAGACGCAATAAGAATAGCTGCAAGCCAGAGACGCTGTGCGGGGACATTTCTGCGCCACGCTCTGCATCGAGACCATGGCTGCAGCCAGATTGTGGGTGTCGCGATTTGCCAGTCGAGCCTAGTCGCGGGTGTTGGCCATGCTCTGCCCGAGGTGATGGGAGGTGTGGCGTACGTTAGTGTGCATAAGGCTTCACCGGATGGCCTGAGCATCTCAGCCTGATCAACAACCACGAGTTTTCGACTCGTCTACAACAGGCACCTTCACTCAAGCGGTCCTACATTCAGTACGCGAATGACACTCGCGTGACTCCTCCTCTGTCAATCACCACAACCTTCGTTTGGGAGGACACGCGAGAATCTCCACCAGCGAGAACAATATTGATCAATCAGGCTTTCAAAGCATCTGAACGTTACGCACCACATGCTACCATGCCTTTCTGGAACACAAAACGCCCTAGGACGGTCAATCAAGGGTTGTTACTTCAATTGAGCGACGAACTCGAGGAAAAGTCATCTTCCACTGAAGGCACGGGTCACTATTTTATTCATCCGCAAGATGCCAAGGATATTCTCAAAAGAGAGCATATCAAGGAGCTCTTCAGTTTACTCCCGTGGTACCAGGAGGACCAACGGACATATCTATGGCATAATCTGTCCCTGATTCTGTGCATTCTCATCTCTATGCGTTGGCCAGAATGGGATGAATTCCAAAGCTATTTCTTCCTGCCAGGACAAGGCCTCAAGCATGCAAGATATACGGATGCCGACCTTCCAATCAAGAAGGCAGACTTCTTTGGAACAGCACCACCAAATTTCTCGAAACGATTCCATGAGTATCAGTATCGCTTCGTGCCGATTCTAATCAGAGAAAACTCGCATTCGAAGTACAGTGTGGACTATCGGCTTCCCATCCTCAAGAGGGAGCCCCTGCGTGACGCAGAAGGTGCTCAGGGAGTAGTAGAGAAGGTTCATATTGAGAGAGGGTTCCTGTATTGGGAGAACGAAACGCCCAACCCTTTCGTAAGCAGATTATATCTATCCGCGTCAGCACATAACTGACGATGAATTAGCCTCAAGTAATGGCATGCAAGCGATTCAGAGCCGAAACAGCTACAGGGAAACTGAATTTCGATACGGAACAGGCCACTTTGTCTCAATTTAAAAGGTTGATTGTGACAAGTGACAGAATCATGCAGAGCTTTGCGTCGTTCATTCATGGCTCTGAATTCATGATTCTGTCGCCATGGGCAGATGGTCGTGACCTCCACCTGTTCCTAACCAAGCCGGACGAAATTCTCGACAACTATATGGAAAGGTCGATCAGATTCACACCCGACAATCTGTTAACGGAAAGCTATAATCTTGCTGGTGCGTTGAACTTCCTGCACAACCAGATGGTCTCACCTCGTGGCAGGAGGCTACGATGTGCTCATCTCGATCTGAAACCAGAGAACATCCTGGTCTCGTTCCCTCTCGGAAACCGTGCGGATGAGGCGCCCGTCGGCAGGTGGAAGATCTCGGATTTTGGACTGTCCAAGGTCGAGGAGGCAGTGACTGAGGGCAGGGTGATGCCCGTCGACCAAGCCGATCAAGATGCTTCTATGGCGCCCGGAAACATTGCAAGAGAACTCTCGATCCAGATACCCGCACGCGGCGCGGGCGCGTTCCAACCCCCAGAGGTGCAAAACACTGAAGCCATTAAAGTCAGCACACGACGCGACGTTTGGTCATATGGATGCATCTTAGCCATGGTGTTGGCATTCGCATTGAAAGGGCCAGAAGGAGTCAAGGAGCAAACTAGGAAGAGAGACACACGGGGTGTCGATGACTTTTTCTACCGCCGTTTGCCCCGTCGTAGCAGGACTCCAGTACCAAGTCCAGAAATAACGGCTCACAACGTTGATGCGGAGGTAAAGCCAAACTTCAAAAAATGGCTTGAGGATGCACACAATCTGGCAGATCAACAACACGCACATTGGATCAAACATACTTCGACCTTGATTCTGACCCTTCTCGATCCAAATGTGACTACTCGACCCGAGATCTTCCGGGCAGTCGACACATTGGCTTTCATTACAACGTCCACTGAAAGACTAGCTAATAATCGCTTTTGGGGATTTGACGATTGTGCCACACCCGGGGACATGATAGTCGTTCCTCCCCTGGAAACTTCGCAGACTCTGCCAGAACTCAACACCACTTTTGTGGGAGCTATCGACCACTCTCCGCCGTCCTCCGCATCCTGCACAGCGCCAACTCCTCGCTCTCCGAGACAAGACTTCACACCATCTCCGGGTGGATCCAGCTCCTTATGGTCCCATAACGATCCGACTCGATCGTTCGCCAAAGTAGTGCCACCTCGTAAATGTCAAGGGGCAACCATTGAGTCTTTCGGGCACGTCGCCGCTCTCTGGAGTGGTGCGGACGTGAAGCTTTACAATCTTTCTCCGTTGCACGCCGACCCTACTGTCTGGTCTACTCGTTCCAACACAACCACTGAGCTGGATCCTCTCAACTTGGGCCCCATATTCCTTCCAGAGGCTTCGGAATGCAAGGGAGTCCAGTTAGCAGGCAAATGGTTAGCACTTTTAGAGCGATCGGCGCCTTCGTCATTCTGCATTCGTTTGCTCTCTCGGAACGATGGACAACAGACTTTCTATCAACCTCAGTCTATGCTACCTCTCAGTCAGGCTCCGGACGATTTCAAACTCTCCTCACATGGCACTTTGGCTTTGAGATTCCGCGACCGTGTGGAAATACGAACGAGCGGTGGAACTGCATCGATACCACTAGACAAAGAAGTTGCCGGCATGGCATTCACCCGCGCTGGCGAGGTTCGTATATCCAGAATACCCCCTCTTCGAGACGCATGATGTCGACCTCAGCCACGTAGTCACCCTCATGCTGACTTACAACTAGTACTTCTGCCTATGGGAACGTGACAAGCGCGAGAAGGGTAACACAAAGATGGCTTACAACCACTGGACCGTCTGGTCACACATCGAAAGCAACCCTGCTGAATTGAGAATGCTTGGCCAAACAATCAACTTTCAGATTCCACCGTACGAGCCTGGACGAGCAACAGGCGCAGCGTTCTTGGCTCCGTTCTCTTCATACCCACGGTTTATTGCGTGTGATCGGCAACAATACGTTTATGTCATAAGAGCGGATTTGCAAACTGGACGTGCTCATCAAATAGGCCGCACCGACAACGCTGTCGCCGCCTCTGTTCTTCCTGATGACGAGAGTTTTATGCTCATTCGCGGCTCACCGGTTCGTCGATCATCCCCAAGCCCTTGTCTGAGACGCTTGATGTCAATCTCAGACGCATGAACAGCGCCCTCGCTGACTTGGGAATTAGCATGAGCGGCAAAGGGCTGAGAAGTGTTTCATGTACTTCACATCCGTCCCTTCGCATCAAAGCTCATCATGCGGTAGGCTTTACGCCAATATCGATATCGAAACCGACGGCGTTGCAGTGGTGGCGGATGATCAGCTGGGGGGGCCTCCCAGTCTTCTGACTTTGAAACCTTCTGGTCTTTTGGGCCGAAAGGTACTCTAGATGCATAGAACCAGCTGTCGTAGGAAAATGGGCTCAAGAAGGCTTCTCGGCCAAACTCCCGCCTCAGACAGTAGTGCTTACTTGCTGCTTACTTTTCCTCTTCTTCTCTAGTCGCCATGCGATCCAGAGCACTCCAAGCGTAACGAGTGTAAGAGGGAGAGCCGTAGCGAGGAAGAGCCACCAATTGTGCGCAAAGCGGAGTTTGTCCGACTCATCGGATAAGCCTGTCAGGTTCATTCCAAAGAATGTCTGGAAGATGTTAGTTCACAGCTCCTGCACGATTACTGATATTGCTCACGGCAACGCCCTGCATGGGCAGGTACACAACGGTGATTACCGTAACCACCTTCACAATGTAGCTGTCGTTTACAGACTTCTGCGTCAGTGCGAAACTCGAATCAGCGATATTGTTCGCTGTTTTCTGGCTTTGCTGGCTGAGCCCGTCTGAAAGCTATAAAGCGAGTTAGTCTCTCGTTTGATCTGCGGAGCACTGGATGGTCTCACCAGGCCGATCACAACATTGACCCTGCGATGTATCAGATCCACACTCTGAAAATACCCTGTGCATTTCAGACCGAGCACACCAAGAAATCGAAGTTCTGACGTCGGGTCTGTAGCATCGACTCCCCATACACTTCCAACCGGATTCAATGCCGATTTTGCCGTCATGAGACTGCGGCCACATGACTCAATGCCCTGGACTACGGCCAGAGACGAGTGTAGTATTCCGGACGCCAGCAGTAGCCTGGATTCGAGATCTCTGAGCTCCTGGAGCTCTTGGAAACAAAGAGATGGATGTTTCAGCCCAACAGTCAGGAACTGGTTCTCCTGGGGGCAAGTCAGCTCCGCGCTTGTGAAGTCGCCACAGTGTCAGAGGTTCCCGACTTACCTTTGAAAGACACCAGGCGCCGAGTTGTTGAAGATTTGGTCGCCAGTTGTCGAGGTACGAGCTCAGAATCAGCGCGTGAAGTAGCAATGGACTCGTGCTCGATTGTTGTTGGTATTGGCCATCTGAGAAAACCTGCTGCAACCTGCTATGGGCCTTCGTGGCAGTGTTTGCATGCAACAGAACCATGACGGCTTTTACATTGCCACCAAATCTGTGGTAAACGCCAATCTGTCTCTCGGACCAACCCTGGCCATGGCCATGGTCATTCTTCTCCATGTATTTGAAGTTGTAGCAAAGCTCTGCCGAGAGATTAGCGCTTCTCTCAAGCCTATTTTGAATCAACAATACCGATCTCGCCTTGACAGCCTCTGCGGACCGACCAGAGAGAGTTGCCCTTCTCAGACAGCTCATCGACCACGCGAAACGCTGGAAGCAGGTCCAAAAAGCCTGGCCCAATGTCGTGGAACGTCAGGATCTTGAGCAAGAGCTCTCGAGAGACCATTAGCGGCGACAACGAATGTTTGCGTAAGATCGATCTGGCACAAGTCAGCGGAAATACTCTTTCTTCGGAGCAATCCATACATGATGCGCAGATCAGGATTCGATGCCTTGATATGACGAAGAACATCTACTTCTTTATAGAAACTTGAATGGTCGGCTTTGAATCGTGAGCTGTCTGGGATGCTGTCAGTATCTCGCAGTAAAGACAGTGACATCTCCTGCTTGCCTGAAGCATCAATGATGTTGACTGAAACATCACTTTCTGAGAAGATCAACTTCTCATGATCGATGAGATACTGGCGGGCTGCTGCAGCATCGCATTCGAAAGGATTGAAGCTGTCAACGCCTTCAGGGTAAAGCCTCCATCCATCCATGCTTCGAGGATCTGATGGTGTCATAGGACTGTTGAGTTGTATTGCTTGCTAGCTCATTCTTTAATATAACGATGAGTTGAAGTAGTATGAAAGCAATGGAAGAGGATACAGTGCGTAGCAAAAGACAACTCATATAACGACACAGACACATGAAGACAATCATCAGGCTGGAACGCACCAAATGGCGCAGCCAGATGTAGTGGCTTCAGCAGCAGGCTTCAACGTACCTTCCTCCTGGCAGTGCTCTCTCGACCCAATTGACACTTGGACCAAACACCTACCAGATTCACAGCCTTCCTGAGACTCGATACGATGTGGCAGGACTGAGGTGGTTCGACCGAGGTGGTTCGACCGAGAGGCCGCATAACAAGTCAAGCGGATCGACGGAATGACATTTCCTATTGGCTGATACATCTACCCCAGCCGTGCACTGCCCGACGCTCCCGAGTCCAACCACGCCTTTAGTGAACGCCTCCGTCTGCAAGGCTGGAACCACCTCCCTCTCGTCTCACCCTTTCCAAATCATCACATTATTACAATCATCTAGACCGACTGGGGTCTCTGCTCAAGTAGCATCTGATTGCTCGGTCAGTTATGCGCCACTCGCTAACGTCCAGGGAGATCAAGTTACGCCAACTCCGCCTGAGATGTTGTTAGCAATCGGTCGACAAAATCTTGGATGCATATGGCTCACCGGTTGGACCCTTCTGGGCGCATAGAAGAGCCATCTCTCTCGTCGCGTCTATCTAGTCAGTCTCCCAGCAAGCAACAGAGTCGAGCGAATTCGACACACCGTGATCCCAAAATCCAAGATTCCATGCGCTGCAAACATGTTTGTCAGAGCGTTGTTTAGCCGCCTCTCGTCTATGTAGCCAGTTTCCTTCAGTCCCAGGCTATTGAACACGGTGCACGCATGTGAATGTTTGACGTCTTCCTGATCGCCGTCCAGAATGCGTTGGGGAACAGATTGATCATTTGCAGCGAAGCAGCAGAACAAACGACTCAATCCCATCTGGAACTGTTGATGTCGAGAGGAGAGGAGAGGAGAGGAGAGTATAGCCTGTCAAGATCCTGAGGACCTGGAACCGCTCAAGCCTTACACCTGCATCTGCCGTTCGACAGAGACCGAACTTATATGCCTACTTCCGCGAATATACGTCACAATAAATCTTCCCAACCATCGCCTCCTGGTTTCCGGCCGCATGCGTCAACAGTGCCCTGATACTTATTACGAGAACAGTCACCCCATCCAGTGGCAAGGCTGCAAGGCTGTACTGGCGAGTGGTCTAGGCTGCGCCCGGTCCAAGAGGAGATTCGTGGTGTGCATGCTATCCCAAGCAATACTTTCTATCCTCAGCCTGATTGAATCCTTTCCCTTCCTCCACTCCCCTGTGAACTCATATCAAAATCAACGCTGTCAACATGCCTGTCCGAGGTCAACAGCATTATCTGAAGTAAGCAGGATACTTATTGGGCTTCTGTACTGTACTTCTTGCATGTGACTAACACACGTTACAGACGGCGATTGAATAAATGGCAAATATTCGTGAGTAACACGTCGTTCGGGCCATGCTTGATCAGAAGTGCTGACCGCAGAACAGTTCATCGCACTCGGAGGCATCATAGGTATTGGGTTCTTCCGAGGTAGCAGCAAGTCTCTTGCTATCGTCGGACCGGTGGGAGCTCTTATAGCTGTGGTCGTCGTTGGTATCGTCGCTACTGCAGTAATGGAATGCATCTGCGAGCTTATCGTCCTTTGGCCCAGTGCGGGGATGTGGTGTGGTGTTTTATGGTGTGGTGTCACCATATGTAATGGATTGGAGCTTACACACCATATACATATAGATTAGCTGCATACCATATGTTCGTACATATGGTGGTTATGT
>JAABUL010002532.1_pt1 | contig 29951 bp, 54 predicted proteins | sample 5559151 | NCBI WGS metagenome assembly JAABUL01 (sample SAMN10711876, study PRJNA513368) | rock metagenome | isolation source: Antarctica rocks | place: Antarctica: Victoria Land, Pudding Butte sud
TTGCTGGTCCCTCCTGTGCACAACGAGGACGCCTGTGCAAGATTCGTGTGTCCAGCCAGCCGTCCATCAACTTCGTGAGCAGCTTTTGATTCCTGTGCGGCAGGGCCTGTGGCAGAAGCGGACGCCGCCAAAGCCGCTGGACCTGGAGGATCTGGTGCCGCCGACTCCGCCTGGCGCCGTGGTGCGAATGCATGGTCGTGTTGTCATAGCAGTGCGGATTGCAATGAGGACGCGCAAGCTGTCCTGACGGCTGCCCTGCATTGCCTGTGAAGCTTGTGCTCAGCCCGCAACATCGGCAGCCACATGCAGCCTGCTGTGCTTTGATGCCCCAGTCTGCCTGGTGCAGGGGGCAGCAGCAAATGGCGCAGCGTCGCCGGAGGCGTCCGCATCCGCAGCGCTGGGCCTCACGAACCCGCACGCGCAGCTCAGCGTTAAGGTGACAACATCAGGCCCTCAGCTTCGATGTTCACACTCGGCAGATGCATTGAAAATGCCAGGACGCTTCGACAAGCAGCAGTCCGAGCTCCTGGCTGTGCATGGCGAGGCGCTCGGACCTTGCAAGATGCTGCTCCAGTCCATGTTGAGGAGCGTGTGTTGCATGGCAGGGGCTGACAATTGTCTTCCTTCCGTGCACACGGCAGTACATGACACCTGGCCGTGAGCACCGTCCACAATTTGCAGCAGTGCTGGCGGCGCAGTTGTGGGAGGCCACGCGGCAGTGCCAGATCATTCCTCCAAACATGCCGACATCTGAGGGCAATCGCGGAAGCATCTGAGAAAAATGTACTGCAACGCGGCGGTACCTGGACCCTTAATTTCAACATGTATACATCTGACGTATCTGAATTTGAATACGCCAAACATGTCACAGGAGCTGGCAGGGCTGTTCCTGGAGGCCACGCGGCGGTACCTGGACCACCGGCCGGCTGAGGTCGGCTCCGCCGTCTTTGACAAGGTGCCACACGTCGGCATCCTGCCTGCCATTGCCCTCCAGGCGCAGGACATTCCACCATCCTACCTTTTCCTCGTTCAGGCCGCTTGGAGACGCCAACGCAACGCATGTGCCACTTCGGCATGTGTGCTTATGAATAACAGGCGACTTCACAGTCTGACTGTCTCCAGATACATGGTCGCAATGCCTTCAGGACAACGCTTTGCGGTGGAATTCTTGGCGGCCCACGTGACAGAAACTCCTTCTCATTCTCCGTTTCTTGCCTATACTTTCCTCTCTACCCTACCAGAGCATGATCTGGCGGTGAATCTGGCGGCGGCGGCTTTGCGGGGCGAATCGCTGCCGCTGCTTACTGTCGAAGACCTACCTGAAACGCTTTGCACCATGCCGTCAACTTCTTTGACAGGAGGATGACCTGGCGGTGGATCTTGTGGCGGCGGCGGGAAATCTGCTGCCGGCGGCCTACGGCTATATGTACATTCAGCCAAGCAAATCCGTTGACTGCCAGGAAGCTCATACGAGCCTGCATGTGCTTGCCAACAGGAGGACGATCTGGCGGTGGATTTCGTGGCGGCGGCGGCAAACCTGCGGTCTGCGGCATACGGCATCCCAACGCAGTCGCTCTTTGACGCCAAGGGCATGGCGGGCAACATCGTGCACGCGGTCGCGACGACTAACGCCGTCATTTCCGGCCTCATCACGCTGGAGGCGATGAAGCTGCTGGCCGAGGCGCCCGATGCGTGCAAGGTGAGGGGGCATTGCGCGCACAAGTTAGCTCTGTTCTGGAGGAATCTGCTAGAGATCCTGCCGAACGGCCGAAATGCAGAACGTGGTCGAGCTCACCACGATGAAGCTGCCGGCGCGGGCGCCCGACGCCTGCAAGGTGAGAGAGAACGGTGCTTTGCTTTGCAAGTGTTGGAAAAGGAATCGACGGCATGTGGTCGCGACGACCAATGCTGTCATATCCAGGCTCATCACGCTGGAGGCGATCCAGCTGCTGGCCAAGGCGCCTCAGGCCTGCAAGGTAGGGGGAATGTTTGGATCACGATTCGATCCGCTGAGCTCCACGAAGGTGCAACAGGATGCTGTCACAACGCACAAATTATGCCTTGCTGCTGTCATCTTGGGGCACATGATTATGCCTTGCTGCTGTCATCTTGGGCCTGATCACGCTGGAGGTGATGAAGCTGCCGGCCCAAGCGCCAGAGGCCTGCCAGGTGAGAGAAACTGCCACAAAATATACGTCAAACTCATTTCGGCCGAGGCGTGTCAGGTGAGAGAAACTGCGCACAAAAGATACGTTAAACTCATTTCGGCCAAGAACGACAAACCACGGTCGCGACACCAGCGCCGTCATCTCGGGCCTCGTCACGCTGGAGGCAACGAAGTTTCTGGCGTGCGCGCGTGTCACCTGCAAGGTGAATATCCTCCCGGTCACGTTTGAAAACACCCCCCTTGCTGTGTGGCATCACACGTTCCTGCTACACCACGTGAGCGCTGGGCGGCCGGTGCAGCCAGGACTGTTTTCTCTGCATGGCGCAAATCCCCATCAGCCAACCACTGACTGACTGCAGCTTTGCGTGTCTTGCTCTCAGAACACGTTCCTGCAGCAGCACGTCAGCGTGAAGCGGCTGGTGCAGCCCATCGCCACCTGGCCGCCTTCCAAGGGCTGCGCCGTGTGCGGCACCGCGCAGCTGCAACTCACCATAAACACGGCCACGACGCCGCTGGGCGCCCTCGTTGACCAGGTGACTCCTGACATGGAACTGTCCTGATAGTTGACTTCCGAAAGGCTGCGCCGTGTGCGGCACCGCGCAGCTGCACCTGACGATCAACACTGCGTCGACGCCGCTGGGAGCCCTCGTCGACCAGGTGACAACACATGTATAATTTCGAAGGTTTCAGCCTATCTGCTTTGACTCTGTTTCAGTCTGCAAGGCCTGGGCCCCCAGCAGAAGCTTGCTGTGGCCAAGTCCTCTGGCGGAGCGCTGGATGATGTGGCATTACACCACGCGCAAATTTGTTCCAGGGCCACAGCCCATAGGCTGGGGCCTGTGGCTGTCCTGCCTTCCAACAGGGGTACGTCTGCGGCTGCTGAAGAGTTAGCTGGCACTGGTTAGCCCCAATGGACGTTGATGATGTCTGGTAGTTTCCTGCGGCAGCAATTGGCCAGGATCCCTGTCATCTCCGGCAGGCGCTGAAAAAGCGGCTGGCGCTGGTGAGCCCGACAGTCGTCGCCGACGCCTTCATGTAGAGGAAGGGCCGGACCTTGATGAGGTCAAGGCGGCCAAATTTGAATTGTAAGTGCAAACCTTGGTTCTGCAGGTGCTGAAAGAGCGGCTGGCACTGGTGAGCCCGACCGTCGTCGCCGACGCCTTCATGTACGAGGAAGGGCCGGACCTGGATGAGGATGAGGCCGCGGAGTCGGCGGCGCACCGGCCGACGCCGCTGGCGGCCCTCCCCGGCGGCGGCATCCGGCACGGCAGCATCGTCGCCATCTCCGACCAGGCGCAGGCCTTTGAGGCCTCGCTCGTCATCAGCCACAGGGTGGGTTGTTTTAGGCTTGGCACGGGATTTCGGAACCTGACGACTCCGCGCTGTCCGCTCTTGCGGCATGGTGGTAAACTGAATGGCGAAGCCTGGCAGCGGCGCCTGCCGCATCCCTGCTGCTGCACCTTGTGCACGCCTCCTACAGCATGCATGCTCCGTCGAGGAGGAATCAAGCATCCCAGCTTCCAGAAGGTCCCATCCCATTGCCCGCAGGATCAGTGGGACGAGGAGAAGGAACCAGAGGGGTTCCTGCTGGAGGGTGCTGTGCCCGCCACAGCCGCCGAGGGTGCAGATTTGCCCAATCCCTTCTTCTTCGCCTTTGTTCTATGACGGATGACGCAGTTGCACTGCCAGGTCTACGTGCACCAGTGCCCATTCTTTCGTTGGAGGTGCCTGTGCCAGAGCAGTGGTTTTGCCACTGCCGAGCAGCCTTACTGCGCTCTGCTGCTCAAGTGCAACGTCACAGCCTGTGCTGATGGAGTCGCGGTGCTGTATCTGCAGAGGCGGAAGCCAGCGGCGTGGCGCAGACAGACGCCGTGGCGGCGGCGGCCTCTGATAGCGAGGACGGCTTTGAGATGCTGGACGAGGCGCCGCCTCCGGCTGGCGCCGCCGCCGCCGCCGCTGCAGACGCTGGTGTTACCAGCGCCGGTGCGGCGAGCGGCGCGGGCGCCAAGCGGAAACGAGAGGCGGCAACGACGAACGACGACGAGGCGGGGCCGTCCTCTGGCTTTAAGCGCGCGGCGCTCGCAGATGGTCTGAGCGCCATTCATGCAGACCCCGACGATGACGATTGCATCATACTCGAGTGATGTCACACTAATCCGCCGGAGTATTGCGGCATCGCCGGCGCCGTGCGGCTCAGCAACGACGGCGCCGGCTGCCAAACATGCTCGAAGCCAGGGCTGGTCGCTGCCCGTGCTGGCCATGTAGTCTGCAGCTGCTCCCAGCTCATCAACACGGGTCAACGCCAATGCCATTCAATTGCGTGACACATGCGTCGCACACACCAGTGAGGGCAGCAGTAATAATCAACGGGCGAGGTCCTCTTGGATGGATCGCCCCATAATACTCACAAGACCGCATCCTCCTATGCTGGGTCCCAGACGCTGGCTTGATGCTGCGCCTGACACTTGGCGCCCTGCATGGTAAATTTGGCCCGGGGTCAATTGGTGGGCCCATGGCTGACCCTGATCTCAACCTCAGAGGCCATCTTGCTCTGCGTTTACCAACCATCCATTCTGTCCGTCCTGCTCACTTTCATTCCCATCAGTCGCTCGCGCACAAGCAGCAGCCGTCCCAACAGGCCGCCTGCTCCACGCAAAAGGGCGCCTATTTCAAGCGGAAATACCGGCGGTCGAACCATGGCGCGCACAGGGGCGCTGGTCGGCGCGCTTCTCCTCTTCGCGCTCATCTCTGGTTGGCATCATCACCTGAACAGACGATTGCTGACTACCCGCCTTTCGTTGCTGCAAAATTGCCATGAACATTTGTCAGAGAAAGCTCGAGTTTTATTGAGGTGCACGCGGGTGCCACCCACGCACTCACGTTTTCCCAGAATATGCCAGCCGCCAGCAAGTGCGGTGGCATTCTCGGTGCACCAACCACCTCGCTTTTCCAGCAGAAGTCATGGTTGCAAGCGAGCCCGTAGCCCACACAAGGATTCATGGGTTCGACAGGGCCACGATCGGCACTTGCAGATACAAATGTCACCATTGTCAACTTCCTGGGACTTGCGAATAATCAGCAGGTGGATGATGCCTTGGAACGTCGATCACAACGCAGCGACACTGCATATGTCGTCGTGCAGGGACATGCGCAAGGGACCTGAAGGTCAGTAGCTCGACCTCGGCAGCTGCGGCTGCCGCATCAGCAGGCAGCGCTGCAGCAAGTGTGGCCCTCATGTCTTATGACCACGCTATGCTATTGCACTTGCTTGCCACAGTCTCATCATGTCTCCATTCTTGCACCTGCCTGCCACCGCTTCATTTTATTTGCGCCGAGTTCGAGAAGCGATGCCGTGTTGCAAAGATAAATCTAAATGGGCACTCGGCTGCACAGGCGGTGCAGCCGCGGGCTCCGCCGCTGCAGCTGCGGTGTGCTGCGTTCCGTGTGCTTGAGGACCTCTGAGATCTCCTGTACATGTTCTGGTCTCCACGTACATCCGGATTGTGTATGCACACTTGCCTCGAGCGCGTCTCAGTTCCAGCTGGCAGTTATGTTGTCAATTTCAAGTCGTCTGCATCATCGGCAGTGCAGCATTGGCGGTGTCGAAAGTGCACGCAGCTTCTACAAATGCTTCATCTATGGACATATACTTCCACTGAGCATTTGTGGCACGACTTTGGATCTCAAGCTATGGGTTGCCTGCCCAGGCTGCTGCCGCTGCACCCGCACCCGCACCTGTGCTCGTCGCAGCACCCGCCACCAAGAGTGCGGTCTTCATGAATAGATACAGTACTAGTCAGCAGACTGCTAACAAGGATTTAGCACTGCCGCGTCGCAAATGCTATAACGACTTGCATTCAATGTGCTGCTGGCGCATGTCATATCGTCAGATGGCCTATACTTGGTCGTTTCAGCAACATTCTATCGCAAATTGTGCATATGGTTCTGCTGGTTTTTCAAGACAGTTCGCTGACGATCCTTCCACATGTCTGGGTGCAGAGATCGTGGTGCCAGCGGTAAGCAGTCTTCACGCTGCACACAAGACCATTGCCGCCAGGACGACAGTGTATTCATTGTATTCACTCTGCGCATGCTGCATGGGTCTGGACGCCTTCAGCAGCATCGCGCGTCGAATTCCAGCATGCTTCCCAGCGTCCTCTCCACAGGCTGCACAGCCGGTGACGCATGCTGTTCCGACTCTGATGCAGAAGCAGAAGCAGAAGGTGCTCGTCGTTCCCAAGAGCCCGCCTCCGTCGGCGAAGTTCATTCTCATCTCCGCCCTGGCGCCGCCGCCGCCGCCGCCGGCAAATGTCATCCTCATCACCCCCGCCGCGGCGCAAAGCGCCGCCGTGTCCGCCGCCACCGCCGCCGGCTTCTCCTCCGTAGCCGTCTCTGCTGCCGGCACAGGTGTGTACGGCTCCAGAGGTCTGGTTTCATGAATGGTGAGCACCAGCGGGACAGTCCTACTAGCCACCGAGGACGAGGTAGGCGATGCACGCCCGAACCCATGCTCGATGTCGTGCCCAGCTGTGAGTTTCTCAACGGGATAATTGAGCTGCATGAAGAGTATATATGCGCTTCTCATCCCCGCTTTGTGTGTGCGCAGCTGCGGCCGCTGCCGCAGCTGCCGGCGGCTCTGCCGCTGCTGCCGCCGCTGCTGGCTCCGCCGCAGCCGCCGCTGCCGCCGCCGGTGGATCTGCTGGTATGCGCAGTTTCTAGAATTGTGGCGCATTCAGGCGCCCTGCTTGTCGACTGTACTTCCGATCTGCCAGTCCGGTGTGGCGTGCCGAGCTGCGCTCTAAGTCGTCGCCATCCCCAGCTGACAATCTGTTGTCGATGGTGTGTGTAGCTGCTGCCGCCGCCGCCGGCGCTGCCGCCGCCGCAGCCGCGGCCGCTGGTGGCTCTGCCGCCGCAGCTGCGGCCGCTGGCGGTGCAGCTGGTAAGGCTGGAAAAGGATGTCCGTGACAGAGGTCGAAGCTGCGTCTCTATAGCAGAAAGCTACTCGTCTACTAAAATCCGAGTATTGCTTTGCATGCTTTGACGCAAGAGTCATCTACTACGAAGAAGGCGGTCTTTCACTGACACCCTTTCCGTGCTCTGTCCGCAGCCGCTGCTGCCGCGGCCGGCGGTTCTGCAGGCACGAATGAAATTGCTGCTGCTAGAATGTCTTGCAGACTCAGAGACAGCTGTGGTGATCGGTGTCTTGTCTCGGCCCAGTTGAGCAGCTGAATTTCTTCGCATGCCAACGAGCTTCTGCGTGAGCGCTGTCTTGCGACACGTGCACGCCAGAAAACGAGGACTCGATGTACATCCCGGTACTGACGAGCTTCTCTCCAATGTGCTGCCTGCAGCTGCCGCCGCTGCCGCCGGTGGCGCTGCCGGTAAGACGGTCACAATGTGCTGCTCAAAATCGTCGCCGCCCCGGATGTCTGTTGTGCCCCAGTAGTCTGTGTATCGCCTGCCAGCCTTTGCTGTGTACCCAATGCGTGCCCCTACTTGTTGCTCATTGCACACGCTGAGCCTGGGACGTAATGCCGCTCAACTAAAATCCCACAGCGAGATTGTCCGATGCCGACCTTGGCCGTGCTTGTGGCTGGCTTGCGTACCTCGCAGCACGTCACGCAATTTTGACATCAACTGTGTTCTTGCGCCGCAGCTGCTGCCGCCGCCGCTGGAGGCTCTGCGGGTAGGACATTGCCCTTGCAGTTCCGAAAACCGAATCTTGTCCTGTACTGCTCAGCAGCTCATCGCTCAAGCTTGATTGCATGATTGCATGTCTGGAGATGTTGGCAGCTCCGAGGCCTTGCTGCTCCGTTGGCGCGATGCCGACGCATGCTGCTCATAAGCTTGGCTGTCACCGCGCAGCCGCCGCTGCCGCCGCTGGAGCTGCCGCCGCCGCCGCCGCGTCAGGCGGCGGCGCTGCAGGCGCGCATTCGAGAAGTCACAGCTGTCACGTAGATTCAAACAGGGCCGTACCTCCGTCATGTGACTGCCTGCATTTCCTGTCCAACACCATCATGCCCTCCATAGCTGCCACTTGTGCATCGTGCTGTACTGCAGTCTTGCACAAGCACTTTGTTCCTGCTGGGCTGCAGCCGCCGCCGCGGCTGCCGCAGCAAGCTCCGCTGCTGCTCCCACCGCTGCTCCCACCAGTGCGTTTTGATTCATCCTGCCAAAATGTCGAAGGCTCTATCTGGCTCGACTGACAACTTGCTGTGCCACGACCCCACTGCAGTGTCACTGCCGTGCCGCTGTTCGAGTTGTTCCTGTACAAATTGGGTGGATCTTGCAAAACATTCTTGTCAAATGTGTGTTGCTCACAGCGTGGCACATCCCTGCACGAGCAAGGACGACTACATGCATCTGCTGGCACTGACGAGCTGTTTTCGGTTTTGCGTTCAGCCGCCCCAACCGCCCCTGCCCCGACCGCCCCTGCCCCGACCGCCCCTGCCCCGACCGCCCCTGCTCCCACAGCCGTTATCGTCGATCCGCCCACCGCCATCATCACCGCCGTCAACAACACCCCAACCTGAAGACACTTCATTATTGCAGCGCTGCTACTCGCACCACTTCTGTGAGACCGGGAGGTGCTCACCCCGCCGTGTGGCCGGTGACGCTATGCGCCTGCACCATATCTGGGGGAGGGAGAAAACTCACGTGACTGTGCGACGCTGCTCAAGCATGGGCGTGGGGCCTCCTTGGGCGACGGTGCAGCAACAGCACGATCGACACAGACTGAGAGCAGCGGCAGCGATGAAGCTGCGCTGGGGTCCATTCGTGCCGCAGCTGTTGCGCCGCACGTGAACTGCTGAATTGTGTTAGGAAATCTGAGTCTCGTCGTGCCGCATGATATGGATGTGAAAATCGACGATGAAAACCTGCCGCTTTGAAAATGTGATCATTTTGTTGGCTGCGGTTGACAAGATTAGAGTCCTTCTTGAACAGGTCAGGAAACACTAAGGGATGACTTGATGAGGCAGCCGCGAGGCAGTTCTGCACGTGCGCGAGCGACAGTCTTGCGTCCATGCTCGAACACAGTTTCAGTATACTGATTCTGATTGCCGCACTATCGTAAGAGCTGCTGGTGGCACCCCTTTCTCGACACTTTGACTTGGGCGTTCGGCGACTGGCAACGTGTGCACGGGAACTCGGCCTGCGCAGGCAGTGCAGCTTTGTGGCTCATTCGTTGTTCTCTGTCGTCCGAAGGGCTCGCAATCAGTTTGTGCTGGCGCCCCCTTCCGTCAATGTCAGCCCCATGATGTCAAACTTGGCTGACATGCATCCACACAGTTGTTGCGGACGAAAAGGCGCCCCAGCAGAGGTTCCCAGTCTAAAGCTAGGGCGCGGCGGATGGATGAAGCCGCAATGGCAGCAACAGGCGCTACCCATGTTACGCCCTCTGGCACTGCCTCAGTGCCACATGTCAGGCAGCGCGCCCGGCCTATATGCAGCACGGCATCTGCCGTGCGTCGCACATGAAGCGCAGAGCTTCCCGCAGCTGGCAGCACGCACGTGCGGCTCGGGTTTTCGGCGGCAGCCGCTGTCAGCCGTCAGCCCTGCTGCGTCGTGGCGCCGGCAGCCCATCAGTCTGGGCGCCCTCAGACGCCGCCCTGGGCAGCTCAGTCACAGCGGCAGCTCCTCCCCGCTGCACAGACAGCCCGGTCACTGCCCCAGCCACAGCATCGGCCGCGCGCCGGCTGCCATCCGCCGCGTGGCGGCGCGGGCGCTGCCACCGGCGGAGGCCGCCACTTCGGCTGGCAGCACCGCGCCAGTAGCGGCGCCGCCAGAAACAGAGTCCGCGGCAGAACTAGACGAGGAGCCGGAGGTGGATGTGCGACACATTCTGTCGGACCCGGACATCGAGGGCGACCCGCTGCAGTTCCTCAAGGTCACTGAGGCCTACTGGAAGGTGGGCTCAAAACCCTGAACCTGCAGAGCAGATTCCAGAACAATGGAGCATGCGCTCTGGCGCTCAGCAGTGGCCTCGCTGGGCTGGGCGCCGCGCAACACCATTCAACAACATTCATGACGCCAAAACGACAAGAGCAGCCGCTCTCTGCAGGCGCACGCTGCACAGCTGCCGCGGCTTGATGTCTGAGTAGTGGTGCGGCAGGCAGCACTGCGGGCCACCGTTCTCCCGCCTGCGCTAGGGACTACTCATATGGATAAGTGGCAGCCACCACGAACCCTGCCTGCGTGCTGCGCAGGCGCTGCGCAACTCGAAGCACAATCCCGGCAAGCGCGGGCCGACGGTGGTGTCCAAGCGCTTCCGCGGCATCGGGCAGGCGGACTATGACGTGTGCATCGCCGGCGGCACGCTCGGCGTCTTCCTTGCGCTCGCGCTGCAGGCTAGTCTCCTTCGTGTTGGCATTTCGTCTCGTCAGAGCTCGCTGCCGCTCGCCGAGCTGCGCTACCGTCTCGCAGAACGCCAATAATATGTGCACCGCAAAAACTTCCGCTGGCTGGCACGCCGTGTGACGGGCTGCCGGGTGCCTGCAGGAGGCCTGCAATGATTCTGCCCTTTAGCGGTCTTGACATGCTGTGCTTACCACTGCGCAGTTGCGGGGCCACAGCGTGTGCATCGTGGAGCGCCGTGCTGTGGAGGGCCGCTCCCAGGTATTGTCCTGTTGGTGACTTGTCTCCAACTGCTGTGTAACATCCCCAGCGGCTGAGAACCAGCAAACCCGCTTGAACGTCCAGCTGACTGCCTGCACAGCACTTCACAAGTGATCGTCCAGGCTGTGTCCCTGGGTTGTATACGTCGTTTCTTGCAGGAGAGGAACGTCAGCCGCGCTGAGCTGGATGTCCTGTCGGAGCTGGGCTTTGCAGTTCAAACATGCCACTGTTGCAAAGAAACTCCGAGAGGAGATCCTCCTCGGCGTCTTGCAGGAGTGGAACGTCAGCCGCCCTGAGCTGGACGTGCTGTCGGAGCTTGGGCTGCTGTCCCCGGAGGCGGTGGAGAAATCGGTGGCCAGCGCCTGGAACCCGGTGCGCGTCGGCTTCAAGGGCGCGCCCGACCTGTGGGTGGACGACGTGCTCAACATTGGCGTCGACCCCAGGTGAGTATAATTAAACATATCAAGCGGAAAACGTTAGTCAGTGTGACCAGCCGACCCATGGCACGGGCGCGCCCGACCTGTGGATGGACGGCGTGCTCAACATCGGCGTTAACCCCAGGTAAACACGCAGAAATTATCCTGCCCAAAGTACACGTTTGCAAGCTCCCCGACCACCGCTTATGGCTTCAAGGGCGCCCCCGACCTGTGGGCGGATGACGCTCTCAACACGGCGTCGACCCCAGGTGAGCAAGTTTGACGACACGAAAGCTTTTCTGAGCTTCGATTAGCCCGGCTGGCTTCGTGGAAAGGGCAGCGGCGACCTGTGGGTGGACGCCATGCTCAGCATCGGCGTGGACCCCAGGTGGCACTTTCCTTTCGGCGTTGTCTGACGCTTTGCAAACTGCATGGCGCTCTAGCTGCAGCGCATAGGGCATAGGACTCAACACGCCGCACCAAGATGAACAATCAGTCGGTCAGCACTGCTGTGTCTGAGCCTCAAGCAGCAGATAGTGTCACAGTTTCTGGTGTGTGCGCCCGCAGGTACCTCATACAGCAGATGCGGGAGCGTTTCCTAGCAGCGGGCGGCGCCATCTTCGAGCGCACCACCCTCACAGCGGCGGAGACGGCGCCCGACGGTATTCTGATCAAGTGAGCATGCTGTCACGTCAATACCCTGTCATGAGTCTCACGTTCCAACAAGCCACTGGAGCCAAAAGCCGCCTTTGATTTGTAGAACAGGGGCTTCGCAGGAATGCACTGATCCGCAAGATGTGCTGAGCCACGACCTTCAAAATCTGAAAGTGCTGCCGCTGCAGGGTGTCTGGCAGCGGCGCTGCGGCGCCGGCCACAGTGGGCGACACAAATCGCCCGACCGCCTGCCGGCCGGAGGACCTGGCAGCAGGCGGGCAGCAGGAAGCAGCAGCGGCGGCGCGTTCCAGCCGCGCATCGGCGCCTGGAAACGCCGCCGAGGTGCGTCGCGTCGGCTGACTGGGCCAACATGGCCCGACTTCCTGCCTTTGCTTGCCTCCAGCTTTGCTACAGAATCAGGTTGTGTCTCATCCAATGAAATCACGCTGCTTTCCGCGCAAGCTGATTAGCGACCTGAATGATCAGGTGGATCCTCCACTGCCTGGATTGCTGGACGTAGCAGCAAAAACAGGGTCGCGTTCGCCCAATATAACTTTGTGGTTGACCGTGTTTACTGCAGCATCATAATAGCGGCAGTGCCAGCCGACGTCGCAGGCAGTCGTTGTCCAACGGCAACGGCAGCAGCAGCAGCAGCAACTTCAGCAGCCAGAACGGCAGTGGCAGCACAGCCGGCAATGGGGCCAGCGCCCGCGGCTGCAGCGGTGGCGGCAGCAGCGGCGGCTGCAGCGGCAGCAGCGGCGGAAGCGTGCGGCGGCCTGAGCGGCGGGAGATTCGGGCGCGCCTGCTGGTGGACTGCTGCGGGCACTACTCGCCAATCGTGAAGCAGATGCGTGGCGGCCAAAAGCCGCAGGCCATGGTGCTGGTCGTCGGCTCCTGCGCTGACGGCGTGCCGCCGGAGAAGAACAGGTGCGAGTTGCACGGGCTGCAGTGCCTTTTATACTTATTTAAGGGTCAAAAGGCATTTGGACAAGACAAGCGCTCGCCCACCCTGGAGCAGTACGCGGCGGCGCCAAGCTGCAGGGCATGATGCTGGTGGTCGGCTCCTGCGCCAATGGCGTGTCGCCAGAGAAGAAAAGGTGCGAGATGCACGGGCTGCTGCTTCGTCAACGATCTCCCACAAAATTAGTGGCTTAGGACATGAAGCGCTCACCGTACCAAGCAGCAGGGCATGGTGCTGGTCGTTGGCTCCTGCGCCGACGGCGGGCCGCAAGAGCAGAACAAGTATGAACATTCCTATGTGCAGGATCCAGTGCAGGGTTGTTCTCTTTTTCCTGGCTCTCCCAAAGAACGGTCATTCATGGCGGAGCAGGTGCACCCGCACGCCATGTCCTAGCCTTTGCAGCCGGTTTCTGCAGGAAACCCGCCGACGGCTTTGTGAACTGAACCAAGCAGGAACAGGGACCACACAGCACAAAGGAGGTCACACCGTCTGTTGAATGTTCAAAACAGCATCAAATAACCTCCCCTGGCATGGCGCAGGAACGGAGACCTGCTGTACGTGTTTTAAGGATGCGGAGGAGGACATGCAGCTGGTCTGGGAGGCATTTCCGGCCGCCACCACTTCGAAAGGTCCTAGGTTCTGCAATCCCGACCCTTGAAAATGCCGCTGTGGCACAGGAATGGGGACCTGCTGTATACCTTCACGGACGCAGAGGAGGACGTGCAGCTGTTCTGGGAGGCGTTCCCCGCTGCCGGCGGCGGCCGCACCACCTACATGTTCGCGTATGCAGACGCCGACGCGCGGCGCCCCTCCTTTGAGGTGCCAATAACTCTATAGTTTCAAATGCATGTGTGGTGTAATCGTTCTGTCATACCTCTATACTGCACAAGCTTGCATATGTGCACCAGATGCCGGCGCGTGAGAACCTTCTTTCGAGGTGTCTCTTTTATGCTCAACACATTTTTGTCATGCTCCGTGTCGTAACATGATTCAGTTGCATGGGCAAACGTCACACCTGACGCCGCAGGAGCTGCTGGAGAAGTACTTCCGGCTGCTGCCAGGGCACCAGGGCATGCCAATGTAACTGGAAACCACCCTGTTCTGTTTCATACAGCTTGGCAGCAGAAGCTGAGCTCGCGCCCTTAATGTAAACGCAGGAGCTGCTGGAGAAGTCCTTCCGGCTGCTGCCGTGCTACCAGGGGCGCCCCGCTGGCGGCGCTGAAGCTGCGGCGTGCGCTCTCAGATACTTTTAGAAAGCCGAGGAATCGGAAAGTGTCACACATTGGAATGTGTTGTGGCTGCAGGAGCTGCTGGAGAAGTACTTCCGGCTGCTGCCGCGGTAGCAGGGCGTGCCACTGGCGCAGCTGAAGCTGCGGCGCGTGCTCAGCGTCATGATAACATGTGATATATTTGGTGGACGCAGGAGCTGCTACAGAAGTACTTCCGGCTGCTGCCACAGTACCAGGGGGTGCCGCTGGCGCAGCTGAAGCTGCGGCGCGTGCTCTTCGGCGGCTTTCCCTGCTATGCCGACGCGCCGCTCAAGACACAGTTCGATCGCGTGCTGCAAGTGAGCCGCTTATGGTTACCACTCCTATTGTAACGACTCCAAGGGACTTCATGATGGCTTTGTTGCAGAGTGGAGCTGTTCCAGGCTGCAGGAATTTGCATGCACAGCAATGCTGGCAGCAGCGCTCAAGGCACGCCGATCGCTGCTGAAGACGCAGTTCGACCGCGTACAGCCGGTGGGCTGGCACTGTGATGTACATGTATACGTAACGCGGACGAGCTTCGCGTGTGGCCAGGGATCTGATGTTTTAGGCGAATTGAGGCGCCTCTGAGGCTGTAGGTGAAAGTCCACAGCCCGGAGACGCTGCAGCAGGTGGCTGCAGGTTCAGGGTCTCACTGAGCTGGTTTCTGCGCATGTGGCGCCTCCCGCCACGCAACTTGACGACGCGGCGCGAGCGCAGAGCCCGCTGTGCTCTGGCGGCTCTGACGCGGGGCTGCTTGATACTGCGCCACCTCTGCTACGTTACCTTCCCCGATCCTGCACATGGCGCGAGCCAGCATCTCATGCTCACATTCATCCCCTGCTGCAGATCGGCGACGCGTCGGCAGCGCAGAGCCCGCTGTCCTTCGGCGGCTTCGGCGCGATGCTGCGCCACCTGCCGCGCCTGGTGGTAGGGGTGGATGATGCGCTGCGGGAGGACCGCCTGGAGAAAGCGGACCTGGGGATGCTGCAGCCGTACCAGCCGTCGCTGTCGGCCGCCTGGCTGTTCCAGAGGTGCGTTTTCAATTTTTGTGTTGTTGCGCTGCGGCTAAACACTGAAGAAGGCCGACCTGGGGATGCTGCAGCCGCACCAACCATCGCTGTCGGCCACCTGACTTTCCGCAGGCGGGCGCAGCAACGCTCGACGCCCGCCAGCTGCTCTCAACATTTGTCTGGTTATGGTGCACTGCTCGGACCTACCGCAGCCACATGACCGCTGTGCCTCCGCTGGCTGCCTCATTCAGCAGCGGTGTAGATGTGTTTGCGGCTGCCGCAAGCTTGTTGCTCGCGGAATTCGGCAGAATTGCTGCAGACTTTGCACGAACCTGTAGACTCTGCTGCAGCATGAGCGGCAGTGCCAAAGTAGCGTCATCCCTGTCACTACAGAAACGCTGCGCCTCTGAACTCTGAGACCGACCCAGGTCATGTGAAGTATGCGCATGCTGCAGGTCGATGAGCCTGCGGCCGGGGCAGCAGCGGCAGGAGACGGGCGGCCGGCACTCGCGCATGCGCGGCCGCGTGGCAGCGGACCACGTCAACAGGTGCGCGCCCGCGCTAACCAACCGCCTGCCGCCTGTGTGTGCGGTTTGCCGCGGCTGCAGGCACAGCTGCAGTGCTAGAAGCTCATCAGAACACAGACATGGGCCGGGAGCAGCACGCCGGTGTCACAGAAACAGTCGTGCGGGTGTAGATGGCATGGGAAGGTTGCAACATGTTTGTGTCAAAACCTCTTTGCAGGCTGATGCGCTGCAACTTCAGCGTGATGCGGCGCCTTGGCGACCGCGTGCTGCGCCCCTTCCTCCAGGTGCGCCGCCCGTCCATCTCAGGGAATGATTGACCCAGTCGAACAGTCAGCTCTCAAGTGTGCTTGTCAGCAGCCTCCTGGCAGGACGCCACACACGGCACCGCACTCCCACATCGCGCCTGCTGTGGACCACCGCTGCGGCAAGGCTGAGCAGTGCTGTCACAAGTTCTCGAGAGCTCCGGAGTCGGACAACATATACAACATCGCCAAGCTCGGCTGTGCGGCTCGCAGGACACGATTCGCTTCTGGCCGCTGGCCGTCACGATGCTGGGCATGTCCTTCCGCGACCCGCTGGTCGTCTCCCGCGTCGTGCGCCAGGTCAATACTTTCCTGGACATTCCGCTGCCCTTGCATCCGTTGCGGCTGCCTCTTTGTCGCCACATCGCACGGCGTGCCTGTGGTGCGCGGCAGCACCTGCAGCCAGCAAGCTCCTGCCTCGGAACCTGCCACCTGCGATGAGGCACCCTGCTTTTGACTGTCGGAGCGCCTGTCTTTCAAGGAAACTTTCGCGCCGCAGCAGGTGGGCCCGCGCACACTGCTGGCGTGGGTGCGCCACTACTTTGCGCTGGCGGCCTTCTCGCTGCTGCACGCGGTGGCCGGGCGGTGGGCCGCCAAATCACGCTCCTTCCGGCTGCGGCGCTGGGCCGAAGCCTGGGCCTGGGGTTCTGGTCAGGTGGGAATGGAGATGATGTCTGATGCGCGTCAAAATGGACCATGTCTCCATCGACATGGGGCCACGCGCTCGCGCTCCTTTCGCCTGCAGCGCTGGGTCGAGGCCTGGGCCTGGGGCTGGATGTAGAAAACAAGAAAGGAAATACTTTGAGACTGACAGTGTTGTCCTTTCGTTTATCGTGTAACTCGGCGGCACGCTCGCGCTGGTTTCGCCTGCGGCGCTGGGCCGAGCCCAGCCTGGGGTTCGTCCAGGTGGGAGATGAAAACAAGAGGTCAAGCCACTTGAGAAAAGGGATGCTGTATTTGTATCGAAATCTGTCGATGCGGTGGCGCGCTTGCGCTCCTTCCGCTTGCGGCGCTGGGCCGAGGCCTGGGCCTGGGGCTCCAGCCAGAGGAAAGTAAAGACGGAGGACGACTGATCAGAAGCGACAATCCCCACTTTAGTCAGCCCGATAATGGGGTAGTGCGTTTGCGCTCCTTCCGCCTGCAACGCTGGGCCAAGGCCTGAGGCAGGCGCCTGGGGCTCCGGTTAGGGTGGGCAACATAACACGAAAAATTGAAGATGAACAAATTGTCATATGTAAACTGTGTATGGAGTAGCGCGAGGCTTGGGCCTGGGGCTCCGGCCATGCGAGAGGAGAGACACGCCCATGGGCGTCACAAATTGGGCTGTCATTGATTCAGCGACTTCTGAGTGGAGTGCAGGTTTTTTGTTGTCGCTGTCTGACACTTTGGCGGAAAGACACTTGACAAGTGATGACACGCAATGCTGCAGGACAACGCCCGCGGCTCGCACACAGCGACGGCGGCGCCGTCGGCGGGCAGCGCGGCGGGGGCGGGCGGGGGCAGCAGCGATGGCAACGGCAGCAGCGGCGGCGGCAGGAGCCCCGCCGCCGCCGCTGCCCCGGCTCCGGCTGCCGGCTGAGCGAGGCCGTGCTGGCGGGGCCGCGCAGCGCCTGCGCTAGACATGGCGCTTTCGGCATCTTCGTGCCTTGCCGGCGGCTTGACGTCAAATGCAGCAGCTGCGACGGCCGTCGCAATATTGCGCGGCGACGGCGAGACTGATGTGCGGTCGGCGGCTGGTGTGACGGCCATCGGTCATCGGCCACATCTTCCGGCACGCACAATGGCCCCCATCAGCATTGAACACTTGCATTCGTTGTTGGCAGCTCAGTTTACAAACACCCTTTAGCACATGGCTACGAGTAATATCCCAGGGTTTTCGCTCGATCGTAAGGTCGCTCCCATTGGCGCACCGCTGTAGCTGGCCAGACCGACGACAGCAGACATTGCAGCATTCGTGCGGGTTCGTGCGTCACTGATCTGCGGTGGCATCTGCAGATCCAGGAGTGCGACTGCGCAGACCAGAATTGCTGCACCTGTTTACCCGTACATCGTTGGCAGCTCCCGAAAAAAGCCTCAGAAGGCGCGTTGGCGGGCGGTAGATCAAGTAGACAGACTCTTCTGACCGCTGGACACCATGAAACCGAACACAACCGAGCTGGTGTTCCCCTGGCGTGGAGGCCTCAACGATGCGTTCAAGAAGTTCATGCTCTCAAAGGGGGTGCAGACAGCGCTGCAGCTGGCCACAGGTGACTGCATGTTGCCTCGTATCCTTTACGACTGACTCTGACGTCTCAGGGTCGCACATCACTCACTTCTGGTGTCGGAACATCTGCAGCTGACCTAAGCAATGCATTGCCAGCTGCCGACGTGCTCGCCTGCAGCACGAGGAGAAGCTCCATGAATGATGTCCGTTCAGCTTCCTGACAGCACTAGGTCTCATGATCCGCACCTGCGTTATATGCAGGCACCTTTTTCGTGTCGCTGTTCTCGCTGGCCAGCCCGCTGCGCTTCCCGCGGTCTTGCCTGGCGTCAATCTTCTACCTGGCGGCGGAGCTCGTCGTTGCGCAGGACCAGCACCTGGGCTCCCATTTCTTCGCCGGCTTCGCGCTGATGGGCCAGCTTATCTTGGGCATCCTGTGGGCCGGCTTCATGGCGAGTCTTTTGGTTGTCGCAACCACAGGCACATGCACGACAGGGCAATGCTAAGCAGATTGCTGCCCAATGCTGCACGAACTGCACCTGGTGTCTTCACGCATCTGCATCGGAGCATCTCATGCAGAGGTGGGACGCCGCCGCATCCGAGCGTTCCTTACGCTCCCAAGGCATGCCGCGAGTCCCGATCGCCTCCTTTTACCCACCGGGGTTCAACCGCTGCGTGTTTCGAACCGCAGCTGATGCTGTCGCACGCGCCGGGCGTCGCATACACCACCTTCCTGTGCCTGTTCTGCTCCCTGGGCTTCCTGCCGATCGCGGCCATCCGCGCGCAGATGGGGCCGCCAGCTCTGGGCGTCAATCTAGGCTACGGCTTCACAAGTGCGCTATTGTCAACTTTGAACTCCAGGTATTCTGTGTCCAGACCGGTTTCCAGTAGAGCAAAGCAGATGGGGCCGCCGGCTCTGGGTGTCAACCCCGGCAATGGCTTCACCGGTGCACAGGGTTAACAGTGGTTCAAGTTATCCTGACGCTCTAGGATTATCAGCGTCTGCGTGTCAAAAAAGCTTGTGAGGCATCTCTTGCTGCCTCCGCCGGGCGGCGGCTGCGTGATCTGCAGGCAAAGCGCTGGCTCATTGTGCGGCAGCATGACCCATTGTGCTGCAGCGTGATGCCCTCGTTGCCTTGGCGTTTACGTTTTCTTGATTGTGTCGTGTGCCTATGTGCAGTCATCAACGGCCAGTTCTTTTGGGGCGCCAAGACGCTGTGGACCCAGGTGTAGCCTTGCAAACTGCTGCTGTCTAATGGCTCAACCATACATCAGAGAGCCTGCACGAACACCAGCTCTTGTGCCACCATGGATGTCCCTGCGCTTGCGCTTTGCTTGCCGTCTGGCGAGATCAATAGGGACCAGGAAAGGGCCCGGCTCACGGGGCTAGTGCCTAACATCTTCAACACCGGTGACGACAGCACGTTGCCGTGCCTCCTCATGCATAACGCACAACAACTTCAGAGCCGCTTGCTGTTTCACGCAGGTGCTCGTGCCCAGCATCTACTTGGCACTCATCGCTGCAGCCGGCTGCATGATTTCGGGCGCGCTGATGCTGACCACTTTTGCCAGCGACGAGCTGCGGGAGGTGCTGGCGGACACCCTGCAGCAGATCGGCGTCTGCATCAGCGGGTGCGCACGCTGACGGAATGCTGCTGCTTCTGGGAGTGTTAAAGGGCATCCCTTGAAGCCTTCAAGGCCCCTCACATGCCCCCACTTCTCCTCTTTCTGCCGCCCATGCTCGGCAGACATCTGCCTGGTGCTGTGCTCTAGTACGGACATTCGGCCTGTCTGTCGCTCGAGGAAAGTGAAGGGAAGAAAGGCAAGACATGGAAACGAGGGGACGGCTTTTCGTCCTTGCACCAGAGGCCTTTCTGGCCCATCCGGCGAGGTTCCACTGCCGAGGACGCCAGCTTGAGGGGCCAACTGCATTCTCAATGCGGCATGCAGCAGTGGAGGCAGGCGGCTGCCATGATATAGTGGGGATGCGCTTGAGAGGCATGTGCTGCGGCATGGCTGCATTCCGTCGTTCACGTGTGGAACGCGCTCGTGTGCGTGACGCTAATCTCTCGACTCCAATTGCTCCCGTGTTCTGTACCGCAGGTACGCCAGCACCATGCTAATTCCAGGCGGCCCGGCGGCGGCTGACGCCCACGCCAATGGCGGCGCCGCGCCGGTCATTGAGCCGGTCGGGGGCGGGTCTGGCAAGGGCTCGTTGGGCAAGGCGCAGAAGACACGGGCCATCGGGCCGGGTGCCGGTGGCCACACGCCGGTGCGTATGCGCCCTGTTGACAAACCCAGAAGACATGCCCTCTCCCTCTTGTCGATGCTTCGGAGAACTTGCAGGAGCGTGCGCAACTGGCAGTGGCCGGCGGCGGGAGTGCCATCACGAGGCACCGATCATGTACCGATTCTCACAATGTGGCTTAGTGTCTGCCTCGATGTTCTGTGGCTCGGCACCGGCAGTGGCCTTATCTTCTTCAGGGGCGAAGGAGTGTCCAGCTGCATCTGGCAAGGTCATGGCACCATGGTGGTTGGTCAGCTTGATTGACAAGCTGACCAATTATGCTCAGGTGGTGGCGTTCTTCGAGCAGCCGGGCCTGAAGGAGTACCACGACCAGCTGTGGGCGGCGACGGATCCGTCGCGCAACCACGCGCCGCTGCGCATCGCGGGGCATGGGCCGCCGTCCGTCACGGCGCTGCTGCCGCGTATCCAGCTGGCGCGTCGGCTGATCGTGGAGGTAAGGGAGGAAGGGAGATTCATCTTAAAAATAAAGATGAATCTGAACTTTGAGAAGCGCCGTCTGTCATTGCGCTGCTGCCGCGCATCCCGCTGCATAGCATCTACGCCACACCGCGAAGCGTGCCCAGCCTGAGACAGGAATGACGAGGGCTTCAGACCCGCTGCCGATTCCTGGTCTCAGTGTGTCTTCTCGGCAGGGCTGTTATACTGGGCGCACAGGCTGCAGCACAAGCACTGCAGCGGGCTCTGAGCGCGCTAGAGATACTCACAGAAGCTATCATCGTCAGCAAACTCATTTTTAACAGTCCCAACAGGAAGTGCATGGAAATCTAGTTTCAAACCTCCCTCTTTTGTTGCTGGCGGAGCCGCCGCACATGAGTTGCCGGCTGCAGCTCAAGTACTGGGGCGGCGCAACAGGCGCGCTGGATACGCTGCTGCTGTCCTGCAAATATTTCACCGCTCTGGATCCGTATGGAACTGGGCAAATTCTTCTTTCTTTGTTGTGCCAGGCGATGGCGGAGCCGCACCACATGAGTCGTCACCGGCTGCAGCTCAAGTTCTGAGGCGGCGCAATCGGTGCTCAGGAGAGGTTCACAGCAGTCGCTCCAGGAATCGACAGGACACCTGACGAAGGCTGAGGCCACGTGGCTGTGTTGTGCCAGGCCATGGCGGAGCCGCCGCAGGCGAGCCGGCACCGGCTGCAGCTGAAGTACTGGGGCGGCGCGATCGGTGCTCTGGAGACGCTGCTGCTGCGCGCCGGCTCCCTGGAGAGCGTGCTCACGTCTGCTGAACCCGTGCTGGATGGCGCGCGTCTGTACGAGATTCTTGGTGAGCTGTTCGTGCTACTCTTTTCAAGGTCGAGTAGATGGGCAGTCTCTCTGTGATCACCTCCGCTGAGCCCGCGCTGGACGGTGCCTGATTCTATGCATGCTGGTTGGGTTCTCGATTGTCATCCACTTTCAATCTAGTTCTACTCCCGTCGATTCTCGGACGCATCGGTATTGCTTGATTGATTGCTGTTTCCTGCAGGCGTGGACATGCTGCCAACGCTGCGGGTGCTGTTTTCGGAGATCGCTGCCTGCCGCTATCCCATGCGATATGGATTTCCTCTGACACAGGTTGCAAGAGACTTTCGCCCGCAATACAGGCGTGGACATGCTGCCGAGGCTGCGGGTGCAGAGACGCCGCCTGCCGCTCCTCCCTGCTTGAATGCGCTGGTCACTTGAATCGATAATTGGCTTACAGGCGTGGACATGCTGCCGACGCTGCGGGTGCTGTTCGCTGAGATCGCCGCCTGCTGCTCCTCAATGGCGGGCTCCATGCGATTCCGCAAGGGTCTGCAGCGGGTAGGGCTTTGCAGAAACCATCTCGGTCTCACTGCTGCGCCCCTCGCCCATCCTGCCGAGCACCAGGCTGCAGGAGTAACAGATGGCGAGCACAGAACCTTGGCCGCCAGGGCCATGTCGTGACCAAATGCCAACACACCTGCGCCTGCACTGCCTGACGACTGCTTGTGGCTGCGGACTGGACATTGCACGTGGCAGGCTCACATGCAATGCAGCGGGCTGTGACGGTCTGCTCGCTCTGCTCAACTGCAGATGAGCAGTCAGTTCGGCAAGATGTTCGACGCGGCTGGGTCGGCGCTGCACGCAGGGTTGGCTTTGCAACACAACAGGCGCCTCAAGTGAAGCCCGGAGCATCCATGACGTGCTGCCCTCTCTGCACATCCGCAGATGGACCAGTTTGGCAAGATGTTCGATGCGGCGTGGCCGGCGCTCGAGACGAAGCTGGCGACCCGGCTGCGAGAGGCGCTGACGACCGGGCAGTGGGGCCGCTGGGACGCCTGGTCCGAGGATCCTCTAGACGCGCCGCACCTCAAGGTGAGAAGCAGAAGCTGCTGACTAACTCTGACGATCAGAGGTAAAATCTAAAGTCGACTTGGGACCTGCTGGACGCGCTGCATCTGGAGGTGCGCAGCGCCCCACTCATCTGAGTGATCACAGCTTTGGGACACCCGAGCTCAGGATGTTGCGGTCTGCTAGTAGCACCAGTACTCTGCCCTCTGTGCTCAATCAAACACAATGCCAGCCAACATGCAGGTGCGTAGATTGCGTGTATCGACGCTGGCGAACTTGCTCTTATCGAACATGTGGATAAACCCTGCACAGGTGCGCAGCCTGATGTACGTGTCGACACTGGTGAACGAAGTCATGCGCGCGATGGCGGACGTGGAGCGCGCCTGGGAGGCGGCGGCGGCGCACCAGACCACCGTGTGGCCCTTCCCGCAGCTGTCCCGCAATGCCGGCGGCAAGTACACCAGGTGTGGCCCTTCCCGCAGCTGTCCCGCACCGCCGGCGGCAAGCACGCCCGCTGAGCACGCAAATGTGACACCTTTGATTATTGAACGAGGCATGCACTGGACATATTCGCAAGCTGCGAGGCACCACTCCACCACGTGGCCCTTCCTGCAGCTCTCCGTGGTGCCGGCGGCAAGCACACCAGGTAGGCCCTCCTTTGCTTGACGCACATCGGAGGAGAGTCATCCTGGCAATACCTCATAAAGTGGAAGCTGCAGAGCATTTCATTCACCCGTCTGGCCCTCCCGTACCTGCCCCCCAATGCCGGGCGAGCATCAGATGAGTTTGTGCTCAAACGACTGGGCCTGCGCCTCTTGAGAGGACCCCTGAAATGCGACTCTGATTGCAACTTGTTTCCAGTCGTGAGAGGGACTGCGCTACAGGGCACCCATGGCCAGCATGCTGGGCTGGTAGGGTTGAATGCAGGGTTGTATGCAGGGTTGTATGCAGCTTGCAATGCATGTTGTTGTGATGCAGGAACCCAGCAGCCAAGCCAACGGCGGAGATCGCTGCCAAGGGCGCCGTGCACGAGGCGCTCACCCGTGCCAGCGTGGCGACGTCTCCACCCGCTGCAGACCTGGAGACTGGGCTGGTGCCCGTTGCCGAGCGTCCCGCCAACGGAGGCGGCGGCGGCGACCAAAACAGCAGCGGCGGCAGTGGCGGCGGCTTCATTTGTGACGGCGGCGCTGGCGGCACAATTGCCAGAGACCCCGACGCCAGCGGCAGCCGGCGGCGGGCGGCTGCCGGCGCCGCCCGGCGCGCAAGCGTGGACCGCGCCAGCACCGGCCGCCTCAGCCTCGGCAGCGTGCGCAGCGGCGGTGGGTCGTCGTCGCAGCACTCACCGCGGTCACCGCGTGCCGAGGGCAGCCGCAGGCATGCCACACTCTCCAAACATGACCAAACCCAATGTCAATGCAATCCGAAACATGCACTTTGAACCTTCAAGAATGCATTTACCTATCTGATGCTGTGCAGCAACCTGCCCCGACAACCGACAATGCACAATGCTGTCGAGACTCCGCCATAACTACCACAAATGTTACGCTGGATGCAGCCCGCGCAGTCTGCGCCCCTCGGAGCTCAGCAGCCGGCGGTCGCTGCCAGCGCCGCGGCTGCTGCGAGAGTTCCAAGACGCGACGGCGACGCAGGACGATGCACCGCGGCCGCCCGAGGAGCCCTGCAAGAGCCGCGAGCAGATCCGACGTGAGCACTTGGATCTGACAATTTACGATGTCAGCTTCCTGCCCAAGGGTAAACACTTGCGACGTGATGCGCCGCAGCTGCTGCAGGCGCCGACAAGACATGACGTGATCGACATGATCTCACATGCTGGCGCCGCTTCCCGCTCACTGCGCGCTACAAAAGTTTCCTCAAGCTCTGCATCATGCGGACCGTGCGGAGGAGCAACTCTGGCTGTGGATCAGGACCCGGTGGCTCAAAGAGGTGGCGTGTTTAGCTGACCTGCCAAATTCGCACATTGCCACTCACCATTCCCAACCTCCTTGCCAAATCATACACGTTGCCTTGACTCAACGCAGAGGAGCAGCCGTGGCTGTGGAGCAAAATCTGGTGGCTCAACGAGGTGGCCTGGATCCAGTTCCTGCTGCCCATCGCCTTTGCGCTCAACATCCCGCTGTCCTTCCGCGCGATTGCGCAGACGGCGGGCCGGGATTGCCGCAGCCTGCGCGGTACCTGGGACTCCTTCAGGCAAGCCGTCAAGGGCACATTGCAAGCAGTTACCTGGTATCTTTCACAGTAGATAGCTTCAGAATGTGCTGCATCCCAGCGTGCGTGGCGCGGCCTGCATGCCACCTGGACTCCCAGTTGTCACATTCCTAGACGTGCACAAGTTGACGAGCGAAAACTGACGATCTGATCTCAAAACACCCATCCAAAAGGCAAAAAGGCGGTCAATGGCGCTGCAGGGGCAAGTCTTGAGCGCTGCAGCCGATGCCAGCTGGGACCCTTGCGGCGAGAAATCAAGCCCTGCACAATTGGAAGCCTGCATACCCGAAACAATGACAACCGACAATGTTGCTGCCCTGCAGGACGAGTCGCAAGTGGCACTTCTTCGTGAAGTACTGGATAGTGTGTGCTGGGAGCCTGGCAGTGATCTTCCCTCTGTCGGCGGACATCCTGTCCATCCGCGCCTGGAGCCCGCTGTGCGCCTTTCTTGATCTAGAAGCAGAATCCCGCTTGACATTCATGTGGCATCTGTGCCTGCGGCGTTGACCCACGGCCGAATCCTTGACATCACGCTATGCAACGTTCCTGTGCTGCAGGTATGTTCTGTTCACGGCGATCGTCATCCTCAGTGAGCGGGTGTGCAACGCAATGACGTTGCGTTGCATATGCTTGTGAGCTTTGGCGGGCTCTGCTACGCTGCTGGAATTTGGCAAGCAGCGAATGCGGACATGCCATGATGCTCGTTGCACAGCACCCCTGTTATGTTGCCCACCCAAACCTCACCAGCCCTGCAACCCTCTTCCCGGCACAACTGCTGAGCACCCTCCACAGATTTCCCGAACGTGTTCATAGCGTAATGAGGCAGTCCATTGAGGGTCTGCTGAACATGCCTGCAGGTGGAGACGACGGTGCAAAAGGGCGTGTTCCGCATGGTGGGCACTGTCATTGGCGGTGCGGCGCCTCGCCGGTGGCTTGTACAAGTCCCCCATCCCGCACCTGGTTTTCTCTGCTTGGCTGTGCACAACACCGAAAGCGACACCGCGCCAGCCTGTACAGGTCGTCCGCCAGGCGGGCAAACAGCTATGTGGCTGAGGTCCGTCGCTCCAGCCAGTACTATGTTGAGAGTGCTGTCGGTGTTCAGGTGTCGTGGGCTACCTGACGATGCTGCGGCCGACAGGCGCCAACAGCCCCTACATCATCATCACCGTCAACTGCGTGTGGGTGGCCATCGCCGCGTTTATCGCCCTCAAGGCCAAGTTCCGGTGCGCTGCGCTGCTCCCCTTGTCGCCTTCGTCGCCAGCGCTGATACTTCTCGCCTAACATATGCCGCCAGCGTTGGCAAGGCTGCTGCATCGCTACTCCAAACCCTAAATGCATTTCACAGTATCATCTAGCTGGCTGTCCAGCCTGCTGCGGCGCAGCTTTACATGTGTGGGTTGCTGTGATAACAATGTCGAAGAAGACGGTTGTAGTCCTACGTGTGTCTTCTCTGTTTGATGGCGGCAGGTACGGCGTGTTCCTGATGCTGTCGACGACGCTGGCCGTCACGCTGTGCCAGGTGACTGCCCGCGGCACTCCATGCTGCAATGCTGACATTAGCCCTTGATTGCATCACTGGCTGGCAAAGTGCTCTGCAAGAGCATTGTAGAGCTCCACTGCGTTTTCCCCTCCCATCCTGTATCTGCCAGATGCTGCATCACGTCTTCTCATGCTGCATGTGCCTTTGCTGCTGTGTCGACGAGCACAGACACTGCCACACCGCAGCCCCAGCTGATGGATTCTGGTCTTTATGCCATGCAGTATCTGCCCAACGCTCCGCCAGGGTACACGGGCACGACGCTGTACTTCTATGGCCGCATCGTCGACATCTGCATCGGTGAGCTGCCCTTCTTGACAAACTGATGGAAACTTCCACTCGTGTTGCTGCCGACCGACTGTTTTGGCGCGGGCTTGTCGAGACCAGTGCTTTGCCGCCCTGACGACAAACATGCTTGTCAGGCCTTCAGTGTGCACCTTGCTATCGAAGACTTTTGAATGTTTTCCCTTGCAGTAGGTGCAGTCCCTTGCTCGGTGACCGCTGCTGCATTCCTTGTGCAGGCCTGCTCGTCGTCATCGGTGTAGACATCCTCATCCTGCCCTGGTACGACTCCTGTGTAGTTGTGAATTGCATGTTGGCGTGTCGTGCTATGCTAGCTCTTGCCAAATACGCCTTCTCAAGCTTGAGTACAAATTGCGCAAACTTGCGCAAGCTTGCGAACCTACGAATCAGCCGCTGCCTGTACATGTTCAGGGGCCTGGACCCTGAATTGTGCCGTGTCTGTGTGAACACATCTTTGGCTGGCGGTCGATTGTGGCTTACTCCCCATGGCAGTTTGATCCACATCTTCCCACAACAAAGGCACTAAGTGGCCCTTGGTACGCGTTGGAGCCGACAATGAAGCCGCTGGGGTCTGCGTGCGAGCATGAAGGAACATAACAGTGGGCCAACTTTCTCACGACAAACCAGTCAGATGTCGGAGATGCTGGAGACGCAGAGCGCTGGAAACGCTGGGCAGTGCGCAAGGCATGCATGCCATGTCGAGGAGAAGTTATTCTTTGCTGCAGATGAATTCTGCTTTCAAAGTACTTGCTGTCCACATACATCGAACATGATGGCAGGTGTTCGTCAGCGGCGCTGGAGACGCTGGACGCCGCACATGAGGACGCACTTGTAAGTTTGGCTGACAAAAAGACGTCCACCACCAATGAATCGTAACACAAAGCCGGATGTCCAAAGGTGCTCGTCGGCGGCGGCTGGAGACGATGGGCGCTGCATGCAAAGATGGAGGAGAACAAAGGAATCGGCGAGGCTTCCACAAACTACAATTCGACCATTGCAGGTACTCTTCGGAGGCGGCGCTGGAGACGCTGGGCGCTGCGTATGAGGACGCGTGCCACACAGCACCTATCGTCCAAAATATGTACATCAACCTAGTTGTTTGAAAGCTTGACCTCGTCTCAGGTATTCTTCGGAGGCGGCGCTGGAGACGCTGGGCGCTGCGTACGAGGACGCGTGCCTCACGCTGGGCGAATTTCACCGCATCCTGCACCACCAGATGTCGCTGCCAGGTGGGGAACACTTGACGTTGTGGGCATGGTCTCAATCTAGGTTGCGGCGCAGGGGGTCCTGGGCAAAGTCAGGCATGGGTGCGGCTCCAAAACCCTGGCAAACAGTCTGCCCCTGCCGACACCCGCGGCTCCACTCCAGCGACACTGCGGTCTTTCAGCGGCCTTCCCGGGTGCTCGCGATGCTCCGTCGGGCCCTACTGCCCTTCAGACCGGCGGCTGTACCCTGAGCAATTGCCCTCCACTTTGCTGGTGCACGCATTAAGGTGTTGTGCTGTGCATGCAGCCTGCGACGACAAGGGCGAGGCAGGGGAGGCGCCAGACGCCGCCGGGCAAGAGCGCAAAGTCCTGGAGGAGCGAATTGGGTGCGCCCTTGACACTTGTGGACATTTGGTGTTCCTACTCCTCTGGGAAGGGAAACACATCCATCACAGGGAAGCCAGACACTTTGGGGCTCAGAGTGGAGGAGCGCATCGGGTGCGCCCTGACTTCTATTGTCTCTCGTTCGATGATATGTCATCCGATTTTGATGAATTCTCCTAAACAGCGCTGCGGCACGAGAGCGGAATGTGCTGGAGGCACATACTGGGTGCGGCCCTTCAGTGCACCAGTGGCAATTCTTCTCCGAGTCGAAATCTATTCATCCACAGAGTCAGGCAGGACTGGCGGGCACGCAGGCTTGTCCTCATGCCGGACCAGATTTGGTAGATGTGATATCCACCTGGTGCTTCCATCCTGCTGTCGATGCAAGCAACCCATTATTACCGATGCTGTACTATTCCTTGCAGGCGGCGCATGGGCGAGGTGTAGGTGCTGCTGGCGAAGGAGGTGGTGCTGCGAATGGAACGAGCAGATGGACAGAGTTGTGCAGCGACATGTTCGCACCTTAGGTGAATCCCATATCAAACCCTGCAGGCGGCGCATGGGGGAGGTGCAGGTGCTGCTGGCGAAGGAGGTGGTGCTGTGGCACCACGGCTACCTCGCCATGCCCCAGGCGCGTCACTTTCACTTCATTCGCACCTCTTTTGCTCCTTCTGTTTCCCCTCTAGGCAGCTGGAGCAGCCAGCGTAATGGGGGTCTGTTGATGCCGTGTATGCAGATACTCCTGTGTGATCCCTCCGCAAATAGTGCTGGACCTGCAGCATCACATGGGCTCATTGCTGCTGCTGCGGACGAGACCAGTCTTACCTTCATAGATGTTTTGCATGCTTGTCTTGTGACCACGCTTTTTTTATTTCCGCAGATCGTGCTAAATCTGCAGCGGCGCATGGGGGCGCTGCTGCTGCGGATGACGGCGGTGGAGGCGATGCTGCTGCAGAAGCCGCTGCTGACGGGCGCCTACTCTGCCGCGCCCTACCACTACATCTCCAAGGTAAAGATGGCTCAAAGCCTATTTCAAAACTCAGTTCAAGGTCAACAGTCCTGTTAGCAGAGGCGATGCTGCTGCAGAAGCCGCTGCTGGCGGGCCGGGCCTGCCGCACTCTACACATCCTGACAGTGCTACAGCCCTGATTCAGAGGCCGGTGCTGTGCTGCCCCTGCAGCCGCTGCGGCAGGTGTCCGGCAGGTGTCCGGCGACATCCATGACGCGTCGGCGTCGGTGGGCTGTACGACATGAGCGCTGCTGGAACCAGAGCGGTTACACCTGACGTGTTAACACTTCGGTTTGCGCCCCTGCAGCCGCTGCGACAGGTGTTTGACGACATCCACAACGCATCGGCGAAGGTGGGCGTCACCACGCGAGTGCTGCTGGCTGGCGACGCTCGCGGCCACGTGCCAGCGCATCTAGAGGAGGCTGATGCTGCGATGCGGGAACTAGTCGCCGCCAGGTGCGGCTTATGGGAGTTGAATTCCGCACCTCAGAGCAGCATTACATCACCTCGAGGAGGCCTATGCTGCAATGCACAACAGCCACCAATGTATTCCGCATGTGTAGGGCAGGTTTGATCGCCCTCGGG
>JAABUL010002533.1_pt1 | contig 29937 bp, 26 predicted proteins | sample 5559151 | NCBI WGS metagenome assembly JAABUL01 (sample SAMN10711876, study PRJNA513368) | rock metagenome | isolation source: Antarctica rocks | place: Antarctica: Victoria Land, Pudding Butte sud
AAAGTAGCCCTGTCCACTCTGGCAACAAGAAGTGGCAACAGCGTTACTTCCGCAACAGTAGCTCCCATCGTCGCAAGGTGTAATGAAAACGTCGTGATTCGCCTGGTCCGTTCCATTGACACACAGCTTGATGCATTCTGGAGACTGCCAGGTCTTATCTGTGCAAGCCGTTCGAGTGATCTTCTTGCCGTTTGCATTTATACAGAGACCATCATTGCGGCATATAGTCCCCGAATCTCCATTGAGGAAGTCCGACTTAGAATCTAATGCACAGCACATGCTGGCGGAGGCGCTCGGGTTGCAGGCATCGTAAAGGTTCGCAGGAAGACCGCCAGAGTTCCTATCAGTACCTGGTTGCTTCTTAGTATAGTCTAGCTGTGGGAAAGGATGCGGCACTCACCATTGGGCCAGTAGCAATTGGCATGTACACGGGAGATGAGGATATGTAGCAGAAAGAAAAGGAAACATGTACGGTGACGGATATGAGACGCAGCCATGGCACATGAATTAATGCAGGTAGTGCAAAACAAGAGTGTGTGAAATGGAGAGAGAAGAGAAGCACACCTACATGAGCTGGGAGATGGAATATGAGGCAGTCTTGCCTACTTCAAGCCGCCAACATGCGTTCTGGAAGGATTTGGTTCTGCGCCATCTTCAGCTGGCAAATACGATGTTTGAATGAACTGGCTGGCGCAGTGGCACCGTTTCAGCATGCTCAGCCCAGTAGTAAGCCTAGGAGGATCATGCTTGTGAAGGATTGCCAAGTGATGCAGTCTGCTTATACTGTTCACGAACAACACATGTTACAGACAGCAATAGTATGCCAAGGTGTCGCGCGCGAGAAGTTATTATTAAAAAGTCGTTGCCGGTCCTCTCCAGATTGCGGCTAAGCAGATCGCCCCAGGGCTAGAGTCTTGGCACTCAGCCTTGAGAGGTACAGAGGTAAATCCAAGTCGGGAGAAATGTGTTGATAAGTACAACTGTCACGAACAAGGAGCTCTCATCCATTGGCTGCTCTGCTGGAGCTACTTTGATTGTACTCAACCGGCGTATGGTAGACATTGCATCCATTTGGAATACCATGTCAATCTCTGGTCCGGCTCCAATGGAATGCAGCCGCAACCGCCCACAATCTGACAATCATTTCTGCGCCAGAGCTGAATCCCAATTCCAGCATAGACTATTTCATCCAACGAGATGATCTCAAATAGTCCTTATCTACCGCTTACCTCAAAGAGCGTAGCTTGGTACTAATCGAATTTCCAATATTATTCTATTGCATACACTAGATCCTCCAGGATCATGGTCAATCTTGTAAGACTGGTTCGGGAACACGAGGCTGTCTTCACCTGAATTCCGCCAAGATTGGTGTCTTGATCTAGTATTGCTTTCCAGGCTCATCATGGGTTAAATCCCTCAGATATTAGCTCCCAAAGGTGCAGAAGTATATGTCTTGGATCTGGGCATGAGTCACATAGGTAAGCAATTTATCTTCTTATTACAACAGTGCGCTCGTGCATTCTTTGGACACGCTATAACAGAGTGACGGAAGAGCTTTTTATCTCTTCGAGGCAGGGTGTGTGCATCCAATGGCAATGCTACAAGCGAGGTGAGATACCCTGCTTGTAGAATTATCCACAGATTGTTATCCCAATCGTGGCTGGGTTCGCACACCTTGAGCAGTGCTGCAATACCATTTCTCCAATTGGAGGGTTGCTCTTGCATCCTTACATACTTCGACGGAGAGCTACGAGAGTATCCCGCCTTCATCTGATATCATCTGCGCTTCCCGCATTCTGAGCGGCTTATTGAATTTTTGGACGAAAGACGATCCCTCATTAGTCTGATCTAGGCATTTGGACGGACCTCGAAAAATCTCTGGGCAGAGGCTCTGAGTCATCCAAAGCTCAGCACCAAAGACAATAGTCCATAATGAATGTCGCACCAACGGACCTTGACAAAGTCCTCGAGAGCATCCAAACCTAAAGTGATGTGGATAGCAACAGCAGAATCAAAATTGAAGACCCCAGAGGCGAGGACATCATTCGACTACTTTCGTTGCTATGAAGTAAAGGTTGAATGAGGCGGACCTGAGCAATTTCTGCCTGTGACCATGCAAACTTACCCATCTAATGGCGTCTCAAGCGACGCAGCCCCCAGGTCTACCGTGACGACATAGAATTGCCAGCAGAAATACCTGAGGCGTAAGACGCAGCCCGGCGATGTACAAGTATTGGAGTGTCGCAGGTCACCGCTACATCTCAGTAGGCGTGGAATAGGTGCAATAAAACATTTGGGGATGATAAGTCGGGTATAAGGTACCAAATTCTGAACCCTGAACACTGCCACGCCTAGAAATCGAGATCCACCGTGTCGACTCCGATGGCATCCGGAGAGCACGGGTCAGACTCCTCAGAATCTTAGGCCAAGATATAGACTACCATCAATAATCCATCAAACTTCCTCCCTAGGGTCAATAATCAGGGATTCGATCGTGCGGTGTGTTTTCCAGGTTGCGTGCGATTGAGAGGTTTCCGAGGAATCTTGAAAGGTTCACCGACAACATCTCGGTTCTCTTGGTAAGCTCGACGATCTTGAGAGCTAGTCTTGTCTTTCGTATTGGGAGTCCGTGGGTGAAGATCGATCAAATCACTCTCCTGAGGGGGCAGTTCATGTGTTGCGTGGTCCGCTTCCATCTCAAAGATTCTGTCCTGCGCGTCCAGCTCGTGACCCCCTCCTTCGGCTTCCAATTCTTGTTCCCTGTTCTCGGCTTCTAGCTCGTATCCATCTCTTTGAGCTTCGAGCTCGGCCCTTTGCCACCTCAATTGATATTCCCTCTCTTCATGTCCCATCTTATACCGTGCCTGCTCAGCTTCTAATTCGGCCTTCTGCTGAATGTACGGTCTCGTATCTTTTTTCAGTTCCTGTTGATCTGTTATTATCATGGCTTTCCGGATTTTCTCCCTCGTGCGACGACGTTCGAAATACCCAAGCCAAAGTAACAGTCCGGACGGCAAGGATAAACCAAGGATGATCACGGCAGAGGCGCTTCCATAGGATCTCGCATTGTTAGTGCTAGGGAGGGGGGGATCTAAGTAAAACGTTAGATACACAGAGTATCCCAGCAACGCCACGTACACAACAAAGCTCGACGCTATGGACGACTAAACAGCAGCACTGTCTGATGTATATGACGTAGAATAACTGAAGTGAGGCGACAGTAAAATTTAAGGTCCAGTCTCTATTATACAGCTCCCTGAGCTAGTAGTTGAAGAAGTAACCGCATATGCCGTAATAATTATGGATGTGCCGGGTGATCCTTTAATAAAGGGTCCTTTATAAGCCGGCGCCGGGGTAACATTTATAAGGTGGCCAAGGTAGCAGCTATCGCAAGATCCTATATTTCATAAATCTCATCAACAAAGAAGCCGGATCTGCTATTGAACACCTACCTAAAGTTGGCGTTGCTATTTACGCAACACACAGCCTTATTAAAAAGTAGGTGAAAGTTAAGAGCGATCCTAATATCATTACGAGACCCAAAGTAGAAAAGGTTAAGCGGAGTAATTACGGGCTTAACTGAAAGGGAACAGGGGAGGTTAGAATCTGGGGCCGCCTGCTCGGCAAGCTGAGTGAAAGATACAGCGTATGTATGGCGGGTCACTGTCTTTTCCATTACCTAGCGCAGGGCTGAAGTCATGCAGCATTTTGACCTATCGAGATTATCAATGGGATTTCCATCTTGCCCGTTGGGCGATGGTTGGCCGGCCTCACGGCAGCCATATCTTCCACCGCACAAATACAAGTCGCCCTTTCTCCTCCAATTGGAAGATTAAATCATCCGCGACCTGGCCAACTTGTCTCTCGTTACTTTTCACCAGGTTTTCCTGTTTATCGACTTCGAAAAGCGCGAATCTTTGCCGAGCAATGCATTGAAGACTGGAGACGACCGGCAAATCGCATGTCTATGGAACAGCAGCCTCAGCTGTTCATCATCCTTGTTACGATCTAATGAATACCGCTACCGTCGGGATCGTCGAGGATTCGTTATGAAGCAACGGAGGAGGCCGTCGAGGAATTTTGGCTTCTGCTTCTGCTGACAAGGTGACCATCAAAGCTGAGCAAACTTCAGCCTCTTAAACCCCACTCAGACAAGATAATTGGTAGTTATCCTTTCGCTTCGTTCAAGGAATGACAGGGCCAAGGCTCTCTTTCCAAGTCAGGGCTTGAGGTAGTGTGATTCAGTCTTCTGGACCGCATACCTCACCAATCGCTGGTCCGGCGTTTCATACGCGACCCAAATGAATAGAGGACTCATATCGTCTATATACGGGTGAAGAGTCAAGTCAGGTCAGGGTGCGTAGATGCGAACTTTGGATACACGGGCACTAGCCGCTAGCGTGACAATATTGAGACTGGTGGCGTGGCTATATCGGCGCGATATAATTTTGTAGGGAATCTGTCAGCTGGATCAATATACTAGATTCGATTCCCATTGGCGCTGGCGGAGGTCGTGTCTTTGTCTGAATCAGTCACAAAATTTTGTCTACCCCTTCCAAGCACCACAGGGCTCAGACAGCGCTGCAATCGGGATATGTACCCATACCGCACGTCCGCTTAATTCATAGAATAGAGACTTTCCGAGCTGGTGGAAGAGTGTGCATAATTCCCAAGAAGTTTCCGTCCGCATCTCATCAGTCGCACAATGAAGCGAAAAGCCAGTAAAGAGCTACTGAAGACGGCGGAGGAAGAGGCTGAGGTAGCATCGATAGTGGTGCCAATAATCCCCAATGGCGACCTTCAATTGGACTTCACGAAGGACCTTGCTCAGCCCATCGGGCTTCTGGTCAATCGAAACATACTTTGCATAGCTTCTCCAGTCTTCAAAGCAATGCTGGGAGACGAGTCTCCCTTCCGTGATACAACGCCTAAAACAATGAATGCGGATGGAATCAAGGTCGTCGCACTTTGCGACGACGATTTCGCTACCATGGAGATCCTCATGAACGTCGTCCATCTCCAAGGTCCTAAAGTGCCCTCGACAGTATCGTTCCTACGTTTGGATCTCTGTGCTCGTCTTTCTGATAAATACGACCTCGGGGGAAGTCTCGGTGGGTGGCCTAAAATTTGGATGGAAAATCATCTGCCTATTGCGAAGACTAAAGGCTACGAGAGATGGCTGTTTATCTCATCGATATTCAGGCAGAGTAGCGCTTTTACCATTATCACCAAGGATCTGGTTCTGAATACAACCCTGTCTGATACAGGCGAACTTTTGTGCCGAGGAAGTAGATCTTTCTCCGAAGGTGTACCCAATTCAGTCTTAGGTGAGCGTACACAGTCCGTGCACCTACCCACACGCACACTAAGTACAAGTAGAATGGATATCTAGAGCACGAGCGAATTCTGTTTGCGCGCTCCTCACGTACTGTTGGGATGAGATGAGTAGGCTACGAAGCCAGACTGCCTGTAGACTGCGCGACGACCCCAGAACACTCGACCATGAGAGTGAGACTTGCGAATCCATAAATCTAGGACTTCTGAGCCGGCAGTTCCCAGATATCTGCGAACCCACCAGGGCTACAAAATCTGATCCACGCAGCATCACTGAGCTACACAAAGCAATCATTGGGACTAGGCACCTTCAAGATATGGCTGGCTTAGCTTGTGGCTTTGCTAGAAAACATGAAGCTTGCGATGTTGGCAGTATCATCCAACTTGAAGCTCTGGCGTATGTGCATGGGGTGCGTGGACGCGAGCTTGATCCTATAGTTTCGAGAGTAATGGTACCAATCTGGGCCGCCGATGCGGTTGCCAGGCTACAAAATGCCGATCCTGACGCTCGTATCCAATTGCGAATGCACGAAATCTGTAGGTCCACCTTTACAGAGAGAGTTGTTCAATGGAGCTCAAATACCAGCGTCCCCCACGGGACAGTGGTGGTCGATGCTCCGGAAGTGCATTGTGTCGACTGCTCTGTGCGGTGTTTATTAGAGCTGGACGACATGGGTAACAGGATGGAAAAACATCTAAAGACCGACGGGCACAGAAACCGCGTTGAGCGAAGGTCGGCAGAAGGCGGTGAAGACAGACTTTCGTAATAGTTCTGAAATCGTTACTACGATGCAGCGTTTGTCTTTTCAGGAGGATTGGCCCGGAAAAATTACAGCTACCACCTCTCTCAAACCGGTCCCACAGCAATCCGTGGTATGCAATGTGCTCCAAAACCACGACAATCGTCAGCAACATCGAGTAATGTCACTGGTGTCAAACAAGATAGCCTACTATTAATTCAAGGTGGTCAAGACTTCTCATTCTAATGAGAAAATCCAAGACTTTACTCGAAAGGACACAATGGCAGGATTCTCATGATCTTCAAAAGAGCGTTCATTCACCCTGAAACATACGCCTGCCGACTTGAAAGTGTTTCTAAGTAGATAGAGAAAGGATGAGTGGAAAGCATCTCATGATTGCAAACGGGATTGGCGAGCTCTCCATAGCAATCTCATTCAATTAATAGTCGATGATCGTGCTTTACAAGGAAATAGTGCCATGCTCACCATATATGACGGGAGTCTTACAGTAAAATCTAGCCCGCTTTGACGAGGGCATCCGTCTCTTCGCTCCTAGGCAGGTTTTCCCATTCCAAGACGATAATATGCTGCACACAATCGTATTGACCTTTTCTCATACTTGGAACTCATCCGGCGTTTTGACAGATATTCGGAAACTTTGGCACGGGCCACTGTACTGATCATTACTTCATGGAACTCCCTTGACGCCAGCATCTCGGTGACCACTTGATACACATTTACATCAACTTCGCTGTTATCAAGATATCATCCAGTACTGTTCTAGTTCTTGTAATCGGACTCTGTTGCGTGTCCGCTTCCTATATGGTGGAATATGCCAGTCTGGGAGCTACTATATAACTGGACGCCTAGCGAGCCGCTTGATGTTCCTCTACGGCAACGCATGTCCTCAGCAACAAGAGCGTTTTACTTGGTGCCGGTCTGTGGAAACGCCGAAAGTGCAATGGCAGTATATCTATTGAGTCTTGACGATTGTTTTCGTTTGAGGGTTGAGATTAGTCTGTGTGCTGAGTGTCCGGATTATCGTCACACAAGAAGTTATGAAAGTAAAACGGATAGTGGGGACAAATGGCGGAAATAAGCTTGCGGCATCTATTTCAATTTGGTCAATTGGGTTTTCTTGAGGACCAATATGGGAATATGTGCATTGCCTTTTCGGAGATTCTCACCAGAAGCCAATAAATAGAATAGGAGTCACGATAAAAGACGCTAGTGCTTTGGCCTACAAACTTTTCCGACCTTAGCATGCTTTTCCCAGTCACAACATGCATAATAAAAAGCCAGAACATCACAGTATCGATCATCTGATCTGCTCGGTCGTTGGCGCGATTGAGCTATCTATCAATACAAGAAGCAACAACACTATCGAATCAATCTCTTCATGTCAGATACAGATAGACAAGGCGTGCTCAACGGTTTCACCAGAACTCCAGACTGTGCAGCTGGCCAAATAGTTTCATCCGGGGTACTAGGGCGTGGACCCGGAACCACTCTTCCTCACTCAGAACACCTTCGTCTTCAACGACAATCAAGCCTTATATTTCTCAACCCCGATCCAACCCAACATTAAGGGCTGAGAATGCAGCCAAAGGAGCGACGCGGTGATCGCTATTACGATGCATGTACTGTAGATTTCCCTCCAGTCGAGCATGCACGCAACCTCTACTTGCCTCCGCACTTCGACTGGACGGCAATCGATGGCTGCTCGCTGTGTTCATGGACAAAGTTGGTATGCTGCGCTGGCATGAGGCTGATACTGTCTTTCGCCCAATACTGAGTCGAGCTTTCGATGGCTCCATACCGCTTCCCTTGCGATACCACTACGGCAAGGGGATCCTGTGATGAAATGGCAACCAGCATCTCGTAACTAGCCAGAGAAGCTCATGATTCTCCAACCACGGAAGCTTATTGTGCATAACGACTTCCACCAGGTAGTGCAGCAAAGATTCCGCTTACCGAAGTCCATGATTCAGCTACTGGTTGGTCCAGTACCGAATCAGGAATTGCTGGCAGTGGCTTCGATATTGATCCGAGCAGTTTTCGAAGTCTTGGGCTGAGAGCCACGGACGGGTTAGAGGCCAAAGACCCAGACGAAGTGACGTCTCTTGGCTCTGTTTCCACTTTAATTTCATGGGTGATCCGGATCACTGTATTGGCAACCCAATCTCTCCTGCTCAAGGGCTCGTTACCGCGATCGTTTGACTCTATCTCCACTTTGGTATCAGGAGTCACCATGATCCTAGGGTTGGAGAGCGAGGTGATCGGCTCGATCGCTGTTTCTTGATTTCGACGAACGGTGCGCTTGAACAACGACCGAACAGCTCGTTGATATACTCCAGAACTTATGATCTGGGCATCGAATTGGAAGCTTCTTGACGTCCTTGACCAGGTTTCAGTCGACTCAGACCATCTACTGAGAATGGATCGTGTATCGCACAAGACAAACAACGAAGAGGAATCGTCCCTCACTTGGTCGAAGACCTGACGGCTTGAGGAGTCCTCCAACAGCACTTTTTGTTCAGCATTCGTCTTACTAGAATATCGTCAGAGCAGCCCCTTCGGTCAGAAGCATAAGAAATCGAAGCGAACCAGTTACAAGCAGTCAAAAGTAATGTGAGCGCGCTAGTCTGCCTCCCAATGAATGTTTGAAAGTCTTGGCTGGTTTTGGCTTCCAACATGATGCGGATCTTGCTTCCAATGTCGAGCCTGTCGTTGTGGGTAGAATCAAGTTTGGAGAGTTGGTCATCCATGGTTTGGATGAGCATCCGACAGCAAGCCACAGAGTCCTCAAGATCCATCACAAGCTGATGATGCTGTGGGGCATGGGCAAGATCTGACGAGATCCATTCGGATATCTTCTTCAACGCTGCTCGCAGAGCGATCAATTGCGACATGAGATTGACGATGGTATGGTCCGCATCTTTCCAAGAGTTGTGTAGGTCGAGCAACGACTTGAGGGTTCGGCTGAGAACATCGATGATACTAAGGACCGCTCCAGCTGTCCCAAGTATAGTCACAGGATCCATCAGGATTGCTAGATAGATTTTGTTAGATGACGGGAGTTAATGTTTTGACAAAGCAAGGCAGGAAGATGTAGGCATCCAGAGTGGTTCTACTCATAGGAAAGCTTGAGATCATTTCTCAGCCTCGTTGGAGCGACACATCTGATTGGACTGGCTCTGTAGAGAACATTAGCTGCATACCACTACGTCAAGGTTGACAATTACAAGGTAACTCTCATCGTCAGCTTCTCCTCAGTATCAAACGCTATGTGATGTTATGGTTGGGCGCCTTCCAACCCCTATTAGAGTCTATGCCGGAAGATATGAGCTGCCTCAAAGTTGGCAATACTCAGGCGCTACAGCTTGCTGAAGTGAGGCACTGTTGTCCATCTATGACACCAGGGAGGTGCTGACATTGCTAGGAGAATGATGCACAAGGTGACAGTCTGAAGTCTACTCAAAAGTAGAGGTGAGATCCAGTTGCGTGAACATATAGCAACAATACGATCATTGCAGGAAGAATTAGGCTATTGAAGCGGCATCTTCAACCATTTTGCTTGTTAGTATGAGCGCAAGACTGTAGTCAGAGCGAGCTGTATGTTGTACCAGACTCGAAAAGCCTTGAGGACCATTTCTTGTCCAATTTCTGGTCCATAGGCCTTGCTATATTCGCAATCGTATCGTTAGATTTCCAATTCCAGTCCTTCGACTCTAGCCACGCGGCCCCTCATCCGAATTGCAAAATTGCCACATAATGTGCTCAGCATGTGAGATTTGAAGAAGCTCTTTGACAAGATGTAGCTAAACTTATTCTGGAATTCTTCCATAGCGTCGACCTTGTTCATGATAGCCATTATGGTACCGTCGCGATATTCATCCTCGTCCCTAGGATTCCTCAGATTAAGAATGAATTGGGCCAGACAGCCAAGGCGCCACGTATCGCATTGCGCTCGCTCTAGATCACTGCGGTCGCTGCCGTTTTCATCATACTGGCCGCAAAGACGCCCCCCTGTCCTAGTGAATTGCAGCCTGTGAAATCTCTCCCAGAGGCTTTGATGCAACTCAAAGATTGCCTCCGCTCGAATAATTTTTATTTTCCCTACATATCGTTAGCACAGGTACTTAGATTTGTGATGTCTTCATACCAACTACTGTGCTGGATACGCCTTCAGTAAATGGCCAACCATCTGCCGTAACCAGGTCTCCAGTGTTTGCATGAATTCGGCTGTTTAGGATGAGATGCCTTGTGATTTTCGTGAAGGCTTCCCTCTGTTTGAAGACCGAGGCTATCAGAAGCCAATGGTGATACCCCTTCTTTTCAATCCTATCGACATAATGCTGCGCCCACGTAGCCGGCCAGAGACCAATGCTGCGGATCAAGTCATACTTATCGCATAGCATAGCAGTCTCGCGGAGCTGTGTAAAGCTTATACGAGGTGGTACTCGGTCATGCTGTAAATGAAGGATGTTCATGATCGTTACCATAGCCGGAAAGTCGTCATCGCCAAAAGCTACTTCGCGAATACCATCATGCGAGAGTGTTGGATTATTGCCTTCGCGGAAGTGGGAATTATCGCCGATCATTGCATCGAAGACCTTCGAACTCAGGCAGAGTATGTAGCGGCTCACTAGCAGCTTCTTCGACTCGCTGCTGTTAACATCGAAGACCATGTAGAGGTCTCCATTAGGAACTATGACGGTAATTTGCGACTCGACCTGGGAGTCGTTCACCTCGTCCTCCGGTTTGGAAGTGGTAGCCTTGCGTTTGGGCATGGCAATGGTCTTGACTCCGGAAAGGCGTTACGCAGGATGTCTGATTTTACGATCTGACATAAGACTGAGGTGCTGAGGAGATCTGCTACATTCCTAAGGTGGAGTAGAACGTGATGATTTGAGGGATTGCAAACTTTTCGAGCAAGAAGTGACTAGTTCCATTTGATAATGGAAGATTACAAAGGCCGCTAGTACTAGTACTGAGGTGCCCTCATCAACATGGCTACTTCACGCTATCCAACGCGGGCTCTTTCACTGCTGCGTGCTGATCGAGACAAGAAGTTGGATGGAAAGAAAGAGATCATTATCTTTATCGGTTGTTCTTGGTCGACGGCTAAACCCTAACAAGCTAGCCGTTGCTAGGTGTAACTGTCCATTGTTTGCGATCCAACGACCCTTTATTCTTTCACTGCTCCAGCATTGCTTTTCAACTCCCCAAAGCTCTATCCACTTTCTGTTCAGAAGTCTCAAACGCATGGACCCTATCTTCAAGTTCCCCGCCTCCCCTGGCACGCCGCTATTTCCTGTGTCTCCGGAACGCGCAAACAGACAACAACTCCCACACTCGCCATCTCTACCACAAATCTCACACTTACAGAATGACCCTTTCATGACGCATTCCCGAGGTAATTCGGATGTTCAAGGCAAGGTTGCACAATTCAACAATCTCAGTAAAGAGGCCGCGCAGAGGAGAAAGGATAATGAAGCTGCTATCAAGCGGGCTGTGTTGGGAAGAGAAGAGGCAGAAAATGAAACGAGAAGGTTGAGAGAGGAAAATAGAGTCTTGAGACAGGATGTGGAGGAGGGTAGGGCTAGAGAGAGGAGAGTGGGCGAAAGAATGGAGGGTGTTATGGTAGATTTGAATGGATGTATTCGAATCACTGTGCTGACGGAGCTACTAGGAGGAGCTGTCACGATCGAAAGAGACACACGCACGTTCGCAGGCAATATACGAGAAGGAGATTCGCCGAGCAAGGAAAGAGGCATTCAAATCATCGAGTGCACTTGTGAAGATGCAAGAAGAGCTGAAGTCGGCAAGGAATAAATACACTCTGATGCGGGAAGAGATGGATGTACAGCGGAGAAAGGTGGGCGCTAAAGAACAAGAGACCTTTGCTGCTCAGCATCTACTGGTCGAACTGCAAGAAGACTTGGCCAAATTGAGGCAGCAAAACAAGGCCGTTGAGGGACAGAGAGATGCGTTGAAGACAGCTCTGAAAGGGGAAGAGATTGCTAGAGTTGCGGCAGAAGGAGCCATTGGGCTGCCAGCATCTGGAGACGACGACGAGTTCGCATCGCCTAAGAAGAGTAGCCGAAAGCAGGATAGGGAGAGCTTGAAGGAGAATGTGGACCCTGAAGCACCACAAGTCGAAGAGGAGTTGCTCATACTCAAGGAAAATTTGAGAATGGAAAGGCGGATGCGGTTACGTGCCGATGACCAGATTCACTTCATGAAAATGGAATGCCAATTTCAATGCTGCTCGTGTCGACTTGCTGAGAGGCAAGGAGTTGAATATGTCCACGATGACACTTTGGCAAAGCAGATGGGAGATATGGCAGCCAAGATCGTGGAAGAATACGAGTCAATACCGGAAAAACTGCCGGAGCCTATACAGGAGCCTGCACAAGAGGCTGAAAAGGATCGACCGAGCACACCAACGCGGCCGCCTCTTGAACAGCGTGAAACCAGCGAACAGCTCCTCAATTTCTCTCCAGCAACAGGCACGTTTCACAAACTGCCCTCGCCACTCAAAGCTTCGACACCAGAACAAACCCTCGTGCCCTCTCGGCCAGCCACACCACCTACCGCAACACCAACACCAACACCTCAACCCGCCCATATCCCGAATTCACGGCTACAAGAAACACCCACCTTCGAGTTTCCCATGACGCCGCGCCCTCTACCAAACCCACCGCCCCGAACAATCAGCTACACCAAAACCGTCACCATACCACTGAAAGACGATCTTCCATTCAGCCCAGCGGCGCCAATGACACCAGGAGGCATCTCTCGAGAAGAAGCGCTTGAACAGATCAGACAGCGCAGAGGGAGGGCTAGGAGTATTGCTGTTGGTAACGGGACGCCGAGGAAGCGGATGGTGGAGGTCGGCGAGTTGAGAAGGGATATTAGTGCACCTGGGAGAGTATGACGCTCGAGGAATCAAGCGAGTTTACAACAGTAGGAAGATGCAAGTAAAGTACGCGTATAGAGACTTCATGATGTTTATACTCATACATGATTAAGCAAGGCGTTTGCGAGGTTGTTCCGAGTACATTAGGTGCCATCACGGGGCAACACTGTGTGAGTAAACCCTTTTCAAAATGTCAGCCAGAGCAGATCTAGTCAGTGATGCCCAGTTTCTTTTTGGCCTTTGGACTTGGATCTTCTCGTGCGATTACCATCTTGCAACGTACCTCGATTGCCGTATCTGTGGTATTGCATACTCAAAACCTCAAGTATTTCCCAATCATCATCACCTCATCTCTCAAAAGATCCAGCAAACCCCCTATATTGCAGTGTATGATATCATCCGCAATACTCTCAAACTCCAGTCAATATCCCCAAACATCTGGTGATCTGAAGTTGTCATCGTAGACAGAACCGCAACATCAATCTATCAAACATCTCATAAGAAAATTCCATCCATCAACCCGTATCCTGCTCCCCACGATTTGGTCAATCCTTCAAACCTCTCCTTCTCGCTACAGCAGAGGATTATGACCATGTGACTGTCGAAGAAATCCGAGTGGGGGATTCATTCTTCTGTAGAATATGCTGCAATGCTGAGGCGATAGCAGGGTTTTCGATGCCAGGATATCGATAGGTGCTGGATTGGAGGTGATTTGGTCGCTTTTGGTCGGGATGCAAGCGCCTTCAAAGTCCACGCCCATTGAACATAGACGAGTTTACGTATTTGATTCATATCCTAGATATCTTGGTAGCTGTATATGACATTGAACGTGCTTCATAGTATTTGAAACGCGATTTGAACCCGCTTGACCATTTCTTGTAGTTCTCAATATGATTTTTTAACTGATTGTCCCACATGGCGCCGCTGGCGGAAGATATCAGAGTCTTTGCACCTTCCACACCTCTGGACTTCTGTGCCAAATTCTATACCGGCGATGCCTTTCCAGTCCCACTTACGAGCAGAATCACACTCCCAAACTGCCTCCTCAAATCCTCCTTCTCCACGTCATGCGTATCCTCCACCTCTCCCCACATCCCCGTCTGCCACCGTACCTCCAGACTGCAGGCCTCAGCCGCCTGCTCGATGCCAAACCTGCTCTCCCCACTCCTGTCTCTTTCTACCGTCATATCCTCTACGCTCTTGGGTGTGAGTCCTCCAAGCATGAAATGTTCACTCCATTCGCATAAAAACCTCGCCCCTACACACAGGCTTTTGCCAGCTAGCACCGCCCTTTCCAACCCTACTAACTCCCAAGCCGGCAGTCCAGCCATCCACCCTTTAATAACCGCACGCGTAGCCGCTGGCTGCGATTTCGGCAGAATGGATCCATCGTCCAAGGTAGGGTTGAGTTCTACGCCCGGCCAGACTCTCTGCGTTAGGTACGAAAGAATAGGTTTCGCAACCCTGATTTGCAAACTTCGCAGTGACTCTTTCCGTGCACCATCAGGCCCTTCTGAGGAGCTTGTTGGAGGCGGCGCCCAGCAGAGCAACGTGTCGGTATCAAGATAGCGAAGGAGCGTATTGATGATGTCGTAGCGTATTCCTTTGCCCGAACTCGGTGCATGCGCTGTCTTGGCGTCTTCGAGTGTGAGAGTTTGTGCGCGGGAGGCGATGGAGGTTATGGGGATGAGATGGGAGCGTGTGGCTTGTTGGGCGGAGACTAGGAGATCCCATTCTAGGGCGAGGGCTGTTGCAAGATGTGGTTTTGACGAGGGAATCTGGAGGGGCGTTTTGGTTGTAGGATTGCGAACAGTACGACTGTCGAGGTTGACTGTGTGGCCGCCTTCTGTAGATTTGAAGATATGGTTAGTGATGAGGAACGTCTGATGTTGGAGTACTGCCGAAATTCGAGAAAAAGAAGCATGCCATTATCGGTCTGCACAACCACATCTTTCCAGAAGCGCTTCTTCATGGCTGTACCAGGCTTCATATGGCTTGCTCGCATGTCTTGCCCACGCTTGAGGAGCTCGGCCTGCCGCCGACGGCGATCGGCTCTCTCGCCATGTTGGGAGAGTGCGGGCATGGGCGCTGGGGGAGGAGGACCTGTTGCCGTGATGGGCAGAGGTGTGGCGCTCCTGGCCGGTGTCGTATGAAGGCATTGGGAGAGCGGCGCGGGTTTTGACAGGATAGATCGGCGACATGTAGAAAGCACTGCTGAAGGTATATACGATATGGTTCGGTTCATATTCGACTTGTTGAAAGCCCGGACAATGCTCGCCCATATGAGGCATAAGTGCCAAGCTTTACACTGATTTCTGCATACGCTAATGAGACTAGTTGCTAGCTCGACTTGTGATCTGATTCTCCAATTTGTCCCATTTCAGGGGCGCGGTCGATCTTAACCTGATGGCCGCTAAAGACCAAGAACATGGGCTTGATCTGTAAGATATCTGTCATCGACGCGAAAGTATCAATCTCAATAGTAGTACTCGAAAGGCTCTCAGCCTACGCTCTCCAGTATGCTTTACAATGTTAGAGGAGAAGTATGGTTTCAAGAAATCAAGGGAGGTATTGTGATTACACCCCCTTTGCCTACAATTACACCCCCAATCGCCTACGCTTACACCCCCCAAGCGGCAAGTCGGAATAGCCATCCGAGCAGCCCCGGATAGCGCACTAATGGCCCTGGTAGCCCGAGGTACTGTGCCATAGGCTTAAGGAGTCCCAGCCGGGGCCCTAAAGAGCCACTATGTGCGCAAGTAGCTTGGGTACGTAGGGGTAGGTTAGCCCTTAGGACATTAGAAGCCCCGGGCTTACCCTAGGGGGCCAGGCCAGGTGAGGGGCTACCCGACGACCCCAAAGCCATGCCCGGTTGGGAGGGGGGTGTAAGCGTAGGCGATTGGGGGTGTAATTGTAGACAAAGGGGGTGTAATCACAATACCTCCCGAAATCAACAGACCGGGAGCTTAACAATGAAGACGTATCAACAGGGTCTATTCCCGATGCTGACTTCGAAACCCTGACCATTGTTGCTAGAATATTTAATCCCTACTGTTGTAGGCAAATCGACGCGAGCGAGACTGATCTAGGAGCTCTTAGGGATTCTTTGCTCTCAGACAAGCAGACCGTTCCGAAAGAGCATGAGATTTGTATGCCGCTTAGGAAGCTCCGAAGGGCGGTGCGATGACATCCCTCTTTGTTGCCTGACCAGATCATGGCCGTATCTTCGCCAACCCAACGATAATAAGATTGAGGCGTCGCCGGATGTTAGTGGAGTACATAATCCGCACCATTGAACGAAGTCCCAGGCTCGGCTTCTTACACAAAGTTTTAAAGCGAATAGAAGGCACTTGCACACATTCAGTGCTCCAAGTAAAAACACCGTCGGACGAGATGCGCTAACGGTGCTAGCGGTTACTGATTGCGTCAACTTGGTTGTATAGTCTTCTATGGCGAGACCACTTACTTAAGGAATTTCAATTTGCGTGGTAAATCTCGGAAAGTATTTTGATTTAAAAGACTATCCTATACCAGCGAACGAGCTTGAATTCGCAAATATACACTTTACAAGCCTGGTTATCTTCTATGGTACTGAGAAATTCTCCATCTCCCAACAGGTCCCGCGACATGTCCTCATCTTTGGCCAAAAATCTCTACCTAGCTGCTCGCTCTTCATCTCTTCTCGACTCCGCCTCATCTTGCTTAGCTTGTTCTCTCATACTCCCGGCTTCCTGCTCGGCTTTCGACCCGAGCTGCACCATCTGGCTTCCTCAATTCCTGGTTGTTCAGCGGCCTCCTTTACAGCCTTGGCCTACCTCTCCCGCTCCTCTCGCTGCTTTTGCTCTCTCTGCCTAGCAAACTGCTCGTCTTCTGCCCGAAGCTTAGCCTCCTCCTGCTGTATAGCTTCTTCCTGCTCTATGGCCTCCATCTGTCTAGTTGCCCGCTCTTCGTCCGCCCTGAGCTCGGCTTCGGCCAAAAGCTTCTGCTGTTCTTGTAGCAGCACTTTGTGACCGAGACCGCCAAAAACCATGCCCGGCGTTTTAGTGACGGTTCTTTGCTTGTGCCTTATCACTTTCCCGTCATTCCCAAGGGCTCTGGCTGGCCTCTTGCGTGGCTCCGAACTCTTCCCGGTCTTTCGCCTACTGTTCTGTCGCGTATATCTATCGTAATTCTCCATAATTTGTCTCCGGGCTTCGAGCGTATCGGAAGCTTGCTGGGGCTGATAGCCTTGCAGAGGACGCTGCGTCGGGTAATGACCCTCCTGAAGATTATGCGGATGATGCTGCGCTGAGGCATGGAGCCATTCCTCACTTCGCTGGCCCGAAGATTGACGCACTGGCGGAATCATGCCACTACTTAGTGCCCGCTGATTTTCGGCATTGCGCGAATGAAAGTCTGGCTCAGAGATTCTCGGCCTTTTTGCAGGAACCTCAAATACGTCTTTGTCAAAGACCAACCCTGCTTCGTTGCTTGTCCGCTTCCTCTGAGCGATGGGTAACGGGAGCTTCTGGGGGTGAAATTGAGACTGGAGAATTCCCGCTTCGTTGCCTCTTCGTTTGTGGCCAACTTGCAGCGCTTGAGGCCTCGTAGGCGGCGGAAGTACGGGCCGTGCCTTGTGTTTTTTCGAGAGAACCTGCCGCTGGTGAGCTTGCGTCTGAGCTAGAGACGATGGGACCGATGTTTGTGAGTTCTTGACTTTCTTGACTGGTCTCAGTCCCGCATCAAGGCTATTCTGAGAGAACAATTTGGCGATGGGATCTTCGGAAAGATTCGCGGCCTCGTCGTTACCAGCTTCGTCAGAGCTTCTCCTCTTCGATTGTCTGCTTGTGTCTGGGCCTCTATGCTTCTGATGCTCAGCCTGAGGCGCCGGCACACTAGCATTAAATCGAGCATTGCTAGGCTGGTGGTGTTGCTGAGGTTGGCAATGTTGTTGGGGCTTGAGAGGAGGATCAGGCGAATGGAGACCTCCTGTTGGCAGGATGAACTTACGATTCTCGTCCAGCTGATACTGAGGATACCGAGGAGCTAATGCTGGAGCATTATTGCCACTGGTGGGAAGAAGACTATACCCACCGAGCTGCTGAGCAGTCGACGGAGGCATGTAAGCGGTCGATGTGATCAGAGGAGGTAATGGGCGACGAAGCTGCTGGAGCCGATCATCTCCCTTACTTTGAATCGGCTCCAAGTCGTCACTCTCGTTCTCACCTGCATCTACAACCCCATCACCCTTGAATTTCCGCTTCTGCCGAGGGTTCGCAACTAATTGATTTTGCCTTGTGTGTTTCCTCGTGGACTGTCGCAGTGCAGTCGCAAGAACAAGATCACCCAGATGACTTCCTAAGCTGCCGCCCTTCTGACCTGCAGCCCTCTCTCTTGCCGCCTCTTGTTTATTGATTGAACCAGATCGATTGGTCAGCTTAGCGAGATGCATCCTGTGAGTCAGCGTACCCTCGTAGGGTCTGCCAGTGACTTCGCCACGCTCCTTGTAGCTCGGATATCCATCTGGCCGCCGACGCCCAGGTTCTCGACAAGTTTCAATAAAGCTGTCAGCTTCTGCTTCCACCTGCTTGGGGTCTAATCTCATCATATTCTTGGTTTCCTTGTCGAGACGGCGCTTCTCTGTTTGAACGTTGAGAGTCGCGCAGATCTTTGGGAAGTCAAGGAACCTCTCTAGACAATAGAGATGAACGTAGCCTGCCGTAAGGTAGGGGTCATGGTTCGGATGGATTGCTGAGAGTTCATCAAACATGACGACGAACTGCCCCTTGTCGATGGTGTTGTTATCAGCTGGACATTCGTGGAATCGACATCGATGTGAACCATGATTCGCGGGATATCGGTCTTGTGAGGCAGGTGGGTTCCTGTGTATGCGGAGAGTGAGGGGAGAGCTTCTCCGGTTGTGAGACGCCTCGTGCAGGGGGTGTCGCCATAGATAATGCTGAATATCCGCAGCAGTGAAGAGGTTTCCTGGATTCAACTCACCATGCTTAGTGTACGTAAAAATATGCCAGGTTCTTGGCTTTGTCAATAGAGGGGTATAATTGATGCTGACTTTGAAGTTTGGGTTCATCTTGGCCAGGTGGATGGATTTCGTTTGCGAGGGCTTCACCGGATCAGCGTAATGGGTTTCAGAGAACAGGCCATTGGTCGCAATCGCATGTGTCGGCTCCTTTGGCGAACCAGAAGAACTGTTGAACTCGTTGAGTATTGTTGTTCCGTTGACATTCTCAACAATGAATGGGTCATTGGCGCTCGATTCGGAAAAGTCAAAATTAGAGAAGTCGAGGTCGCTGAGATTTTTTGTTGGCATCCAGGGTTCTTCGACAGCGTAGGGCTCGAGATTGGGTAGCAGAGATACCGTGGGATTGGGTGTTCCAAGAGGTTCGGAGCCATCATTGTCTGCCTCCGGCTGTTTGTCAGGAGTCGCTGCAGCTGAATCGCTGGGGGAGGGAAGTATCATAGCTTCTGGTGCATCAGTAGCAACGTCCACCATTGTATTGTTCCAAGATTCGGCAAGATTGCTGAGCTCTTCCAAAGAGACATCGTCAAGAATGTCCCAGTCGATGAGATGACCCTGGAAAAGCGTGCCCAAGTCGACCTCACCTCCGTCAGTTGAGCCACCATGTAGAACTTGCTCGGCTTGACATTGGGCGACAGACATCTCCGTGATCCAAGGATGTATCAGCTTCTCTGTGATTCAAATTCGCACAAATTGGACGAATGTCACAATAAAACGGAACGGCGTCAGCTTGTATGTATGGCTTAAAGGCTGTGATATAGAAGGTGCGAAGAGAAAATGGTGGAGGCTTGAGGATGGACGAAAGTCAAGGAACACTGAAGATGTGTTGGTAGCAGAAAGTGTCGTCGTGGAGGAGCTACACAAAGAAAGGCCGACAAAGCCATTGTTATTCGAATAATGCCTTTGTCGTTATAAGCCATTCTTAGAGGGTTCGGATGATAAAGGAAGCTTTGTCGTAGACGCAGTGACAAAGGAGTGGCATGGGGACGGCACCGATAAGATAAAGGCATTCCAGCAGGTAGTATTGTCCGCGGAGTGGACTGTGTTGCCCTCGACAGGAAATGTGATCTTAATTGACGTTTCGACGACTTTCAGCTTGGAGAATCGCGGAGTTTGCTGCAATTCGACTGAAAATCTTGCTCATGAAAACGTAACCACATCCGCTGACTCCAGGTTCCTTTCTCGGAAAGGTCATATTGAAACGAATCCAGCGGACTCACATCAGACGAGTTGGATCGAATGGGAACGCTGCATAACATTCATACATCATGCGCAGCATTCAGCGGGATAAACATATTTATGTCTGCTGGAGCAAGGACGATAGTGATTCGTGTGTATATATATATCCGTATAGTCTGGAGCGGGGGTCCTCTCAGCTTCGAGAGTTGTCGCTGGTTTGACGAGACGTGATGCTTTGATCTAGATATGTTTATTCAGCCAATGTCGTCAGGGTTTATGTACAAATTCAGTATAGTGCGAGGTTATTAGAAGTCAATATCAGAAGGTCTCCAAGATATAGATATCCACACTAAATTTCAGAACAGGTCTGTGATAATGTAAAGAGTTTCATCATGTGATCTGCTGATCAATGTAAAGGCGGAAAACTATGCCACGTACCAGGATTCGCCCTCATGGCCTCATTATTCGCCTTCAGGATGAAATAAAGGTGCGACAGAGGCCCGATCACTAGATATATATATGTGGCCGAGCTGCGTGTGCTTTGTCGAGGCTGTGCTCCACGGTTGACCATGCCTGGTCCTTGGTAAATTAACTCCTGATGAATCAACTTGTCCATTGTCGACTTTATGCTAATACTTTCACACGCAATTCACGTGGGCAGACTCTTTTGGTCTCAAATTGTCAGGTAAGCGGAAATTTGACTGGGTCATTGCCGAATCCGGGAGTAATTAGCCCTTCTAGCTTAACCTCTTCATTGCATGGCTCAATATTCAGGGAGTATGCCACTTCTCTAAGCACTTGTTGCTTACGCAGTCTTGATTGTGGGTTCGTATTTCCCGAGCAGTCCCATCTATGAGGCCGGTTCCTACTTTAAAGCCACTGATCAAGCCTCTGCTCAATGCTTGGATTAGGCTATGCGGAAACCGATTTGTGCGTAGATTGAGGCTCGACCCACCTGTGCGAAGTATTTGCCATGAGCTCGAATTCGCTTGCCGTAATCGAAAAATAGAAAGAGGATTAGAATAAGGATTACTCTGATGAAGGCAAACACGCTTGACCAACATTCGATAAACAGAGAGGAAAAGATGCTGCAGATACTGTTCAGAGAAGGTGTAAGTTGCCGCCGCACTAGCAGTGTATCGCTGAAAGGTGCCGATCAGATAGACCGAGGCGCTTTTGAAAGATAGTGAAGAATCCGGAAGCCATCACGGCAGCTCCAATACCTGGCGCTATCCCAGGAATATCTTTGCTAGAAGCCCAGCCGAATAGAAAAAGACTGCCAGCAAACAAAACCGACCCGACTATCATGGGTGGCAAGCTGGCCTAGGAACTGGCCTGTTACCGTTGGCCCCGAAAGTGGAGTCGTCACAACTCTGGTTCGATACATGAGTTGCAACCCCTAGTAGTCTGCCTAGCAGGGCTAACCATGGCAGGGCTGCGACGAGCAAGCTCCATGCTCTTTCTTCGGATTCGATCGGGCCGCATGATTGACGTAGAAAATGCCGTAGAACAACGAAGCATACAAGACCACTGAGAAACATATAGGATCAAAATTTGTAAAAGTCGGACAGGGGGTTCACTGCCATCTCCTTGAAAGGAACGTCCAACTCCTCGATTTCTGCATGTAAAGCCCAATTCCCAGTCTCAATTTGAATTCTCCTTACCTTGGAGACCAATAGTCTAGAGGGCCTAATCCCATCAAGTATGAGCACGTCGAATGAGGAGAAGAACAGCAACGTAGCTCCTGTCAAGTACTCCGCCTACCGCCATCTAGGAATACTTTGCACGACTGCGCCGCCAACAGCGGGCCCAAGGGTTGGGCCTCTTATCGTTGCAAAGTCACAGGCGGCGATAGCTCTTCCGCGTGGCGTTGGTGTCCAGATATCTCCAAACACACGTCTAGTGTTCGTAATAGGCGCAGAGCCTAATAAGCCTGCAATAAATCTGACAATGACGATTGTTTGGATGCCCTTGCGGTCGCAGTTCCAAAGGAAAGCACTGCAGCTTGGGAGTATTATGATAAGACAGCGGGTTTGCGACCAAAAGTCTTGCTTTCGGTGCCTAGGCTAATGGCCCCAAGCCCAGATCCCTAGGGTGTCTATCAATATCTAGTTGACCGCTTGAAAATAGCTGGTAGATCTTGGTTAGGAACCATTGCCGTATAACGTTGGTAGATGATATCACTATGCTAGCCCATGTGCTTCCCATGGTCGTAGTCCCATGTAGAACGATTGTGAAAGACTTTCATCGAAAAAGGCCAATCCATCTGCCGGTGAGGGTCGTCCAGACCGTCGAAGTCAGCGAGGAGATCTGTGCTGGTCCTGACGTGTGATAGCGGATGGTACATTGGGTCTCCGCTGTAAGCTCTGCATGCGTGAAATTCAACCGCTAATGGTGCCCCTATACGCGCCGACACTGGTTCCATTCGGTCTTCCTCTTCTAGCTCAGGCACTGTATTGGGCACTGTATTCGGGGCTTAGCCTGGGCTGCGTGTTTGTGGGATTGAGCTGATTGAGACCGCATCATGAAAGCTGATTTTGTCAGTGGTCCTCCACTAGAGGACCGAATCCCGGAGAGTCCGACAACAACCTGTAGCGTAAGTACGAGTGATGTGAAGAAGACGGTGCCGCTGCACTTGATTCGATATGAATAGGCTAAGGGCCGTCCTGGATACTGCACCTGCATATTGTTGGTGAGTGACGAAAGCACCAGCCGAGGAGCGGAAAAAGTGCCGCCAAAGAACGCTACTGCCAAGAAACCTCGTATCCACGACTCTTTGTCGTAGGACCGAGAACATGTCGCTCAGCCTGGCAAGCTGGGTGCACTTTAGATAAGAAGTCGCTCGCACGATCTTGTAGGCTGCGTAGCCAGTAAGTTAGTTCGCTCGCTGTGAGTCATGAAGAAGTCTTGTTTGCAAGAAGCTCAGAAATGAACGCCGCGCCTTAAGTCCGAAGAACCCAAGCCTCAGACACATTCTGTATGACACTCATTGCTTTGCCGCCTCTCTCGCTTCTTGCTTGCAACATTTCCTCGGCTTGGAGTTTGTAGTCACTCGTTTTCAGTCACACCAATGTAATTCATCGAAATTTGTTACAGCTTAATAGGCCAAACTCTCCCACGGACTTCCTAAATCACCAGGCGCAAACAATATGGCAGAGGACAATCTGGAGCTACAGGAGAAGCTTAGGGAGCTCGATGTTGAATTGGAAGAAGGGGAAATCACGCAGAAAGGATACCAAAAAAGGCGGACCCTCATCCTCTCACAATTTCTTGCTCCTCCTGGGGAATCCGCAAGAGGTTTGCGTGTGCACTCCCCGGAAGACACAGCTCATCCGTCCAACGACGGATCGCGTGCTGCGTCTTTCGCGGCGCTCACCCAGCGTTCGGCTTCCCCACGACCGGACATGATGCGCCAAAGCTCGGGTTTGGGACCACAAGAGCCACAGAGGCGACAACTGGGCGTCAGGAACCCGAGTCCTGAGCCTTCATCATTCAACCAGGAATCATACAGTGGGCAACCAAGCCACGATGGCGGAAGCTCGAACATGGTAGACAAACAATATGCGTTCAACCCAGGGAACGATGGCAGCAACAGCGAACAGCATGGCGGGGAGTATGTCAATGGAGGACAAACCAGGCAGTCGACCATGTTAGATCAAGCATACTTCTCCGACTTCGCAGGCGATCAGCATGAAGCACACGCACGGGACAGCTATGGAGGTGGACCGCAAAGATACTCGATGCAAGACACGTTTTCGCCAACTGCCAATACGGCCCCTCCAATGCTGAAGAATAGCGACCTGCCTCCTCTAGGTGCCCTAGGCCATCAGCTGCCTCTGGAGCCCAGAGATGTTCCATTCGCTGTCTACGACCCTCACAATGGCAATATACCCATGTCGAAATTTGACAACATAGCTACTGTACTACGCCACAGAGCTCGCACGAATCCAAAACAGCCAGCCTACTGGGTGCTTGATCAGAAAGGTAAAGAAATATCCTCCATAACATGGGAGAAATTGGCGAGTAGATCTGAAAAGGTGGCGCAAGTCATTCGCGACAAAAGCAATCTATACCGTGGAGACAGGGTGGCGCTGATCTACCGCGATGCTGAAATTACCGATTTTGCTGTAGCCTTCATGGGCTGCTTCATCGCCGGTGTTGTCGCTGTTCCGATTAATGATTTCGATGTTTCAACAACCAATCTGGCAGATTATCATAGATTAAACGTTATCCTAACGACGACGCAGGCCCATCTAGCTTTGACTACGGATGTGAATCTGAAAACGTTTCAGCGGGACATTACGGCCAATAAGCTCAATTGGCCCAGGGGAGTCGAATGGTGGAAGACGAACGAATTTGGTAGTTTTCACCCAAAAAAGAAGGATGAAATCCCTCCTCTGATAGTTCCTGATCTTGCATATATCGAGTTTTCCAGAGCTCCCACAGGAGATCTCCGAGGCGTGGTGATGAGCCATCGGACCATCATGCACCAGATGGCTTGCCTTAGTGCCATCCTCCAAACGATCCCCACGAATGGGAACGACACATTCAGTTCTTCATTGCGAGACAAACAAGGTCGACCTATAATGGGGGCAGGCTCAGGGGAGATAATACTAAGTTACTTGGATCCCCGCCAAAGCATTGGTCTCATTCTTGGCCTTCTCCTAACCGTCTACGGTGGCCATACTACAGTCTGGATGGAAACTCGGGCCTTGGAAACGCCTGGTCTATATGCAAATCTGCTCACAAAATATAAAGCGACCCTGATGGTTGCAGACTACCCAGGCCTAAAACGAGTAGCGTACAACTATCAAGCAGATCCAATGGCAACGCGAAATTTTATGAAGAAGTTCGAGCCAAATTTTTCCAGTGTGAAATTATGTTTGATTGATACCCTAACAGTTGACAGCGAATTTCATGAAGTTTTGGCAGACAGATGGCTGCGCCCTTTAAGAAACACACGCGCACGGGAGTTGGTAGCTCCAATGCTCTGCCTTCCAGAGCATGGGGGTATGGTCATCAGTATCCGTGATTGGCTGGGTGGGGAAGAGAGAATGGGTTGCCCGTTGAAGATCAACGACACTGAAGAGGATGAGATTCAAGACGAAAAGAAGGATCAGAGTATTGCCTTGCCAGGAAATACATATGGTAGCCTAATCGGCGGTGGGACAAAACGGTCAACCATTCAAAAGGGTCGGACTGAACTCAGCGAGGCATTGCTGGACAAAGAGTCTTTGAAGACTAACGAGGTCGTTGTTATTGCCATGGGTGACGAAGCGCGACGGAGAGCGAATGAGCCAGGTACGGTCCGAGCAGGCGCCTTTGGATACCCAATACCGGATGCGACGTTGGCTGTCGTTGATCCTGAGTCCAGTCTTCTCTGCACCCCATATGTCATCGGAGAGATCTGGGTCGACTCTCCTTCGTTATCTGGTGGTTTCTGGGCTTTGCCCAAGCACACTGAGACCATCTTTCATGCCCGGCCCTACCGGTTTCAAGAAGGGAATCCCACTCCCATGGCTGTGGAGCCCGAGTTCTTGAGGACTGGGCTACTGGGATGTGTTATCGAGGGCAAGATTTTCATTTTGGGTCTCTACGAAGATCGAATCCGACAGAAAGTCGAATGGGTCGAGCATGGCATGGAACAAGCAGAGTATCGGTATTTCTTCGTCCAGCACCTGATCATCAGCATCATGAAGAATGTGCCGAAGATCTATGACTGTACCGCTTTCGATGTGTATTCCAACGATGAGCATCTGCCAATTGTCCTGCTTGAGTCTGCAGCTGCTTCTACCGCCCCTACGACCAACGGTGGCCCACCGCGGCAGCTAGATACTGCATTGCTAGACTCTTTGTCAGAACGGTGCATGGAGATCTTGTATCAAGAACATCATCTCAGAGTATACTCCGTCATGATCACTGCTCCAAATACTCTACCCAGGGTTGTCAAGAACGGACGACGAGAAATAGGAAATATGCTGTGTCGAAAGGAATTCGACTCGGGTTCTTTGCCTTGTGTACATGTCAAGTTCGGTGTGGAAAGAGCCGTATTGAACCTGCCTGTGGGTGTCGATCCGGTCGGCGGTATCTGGTCTCCAACATCTACTACAGCTAGGCAAGAGATTCTACAGCATCAGGACAAGCAATATTCCGGAGTCGACTATCGGGAGGTTGTCATTGATGACAGGACTTCAACACCACTGAATAACTTCTCCAGCATAGTAGATCTACTGCAATGGCGAGTCGCTAGGCAAGCCGAGGAGCTGTCCTACTGCTCGATTGACGGACGCGGCAAGGAAGGCAAAGGCGTGAATTGGAAAAAGTTTGATACCAAGGTTGCCGCAGTTGCACAGTATCTCCAGAACAAGGCCAAGGTCAGACCTGGGGATCATCTTGTCCTAATGTACACGCATTCGGAAGAATTCGTTTATGCCGTACATGCTTGCTTCTGCTTAGGAGCTGTTGCTATCCCGATGGCACCATTAGATCAAAATCGTCTGAATGAGGATGCTCCTGCGTTTCTTCACATGATCGCTGATTTTCGAGTGAAAGCGGTCTTGGTCAATGCTGAAGTTAATCATTTGCTGGGTCAGAAGATCGTCTCGCAACATGTCAAGCAGTCTGCGCAGGTTCTAAAGATAGCGATTCCATCGCACTATAACACAGCAAAACCTCCAAAGCAATCCAGCGGATGTCGAGATTTAGGGTTCACCATGAAACCTGCTTGGGTACAGCCAAATTACCCAGTCTTGATCTGGACGTATTGGACACCTGATCAAAGACGGATAGCTGTACAGCTTGGCCATGATACAATTATGGGAACCTGCAAAGTGCAGAAAGAGACATGCCAGATGACTAGTTCAAGGCCTGTTCTTGGTTGCGTAAGAAGTACGATGGGTCTCGGCTTCGTCCATACCTGTTTGATGGGTGTCTTTGTCGGTAAGCTTGCGGCCTCTTCCTTGAGATCTTCTGTTAATCTAACATCGTAGGTGCACCCACCTACCTGGTCTCCCCCGTAGACTTCGCTGCTAATCCTATGTCTCTTTTCCTGACTCTATCAAGGTACAAAATCAAGGACACTTATGCCACTGGCCAGATGCTGGATCACGCGATGAACACAATGCCGGGTAAAGGGTTTGCACTTCACGAATTGAAGAACATGATGATCTCGACAGAAGGTCGACCCAGAGTTGATGTCTTCCAAAAAGTCCGCCTACACTTTGCAGGAACGGGTCTTGACCGGACAGCCATCAACACGATCTACTCTCACGTCCTCAACCCTATGATTGCATCCCGGTCGTACATGTGCATTGAACCTATCGAACTATGGCTTGACACTCGAGCTCTTCGGAGAGGACTAGTCTATCCTGTTGATCCGGACACTGATCCTACGGCGCTGCTCATTCAAGACTCTGGCATGGTGCCAGTCAGCACTCAGATCGCTATCGTCAACCCTGAGACTAACAGGCTGTGTCATATTGGTGAGTATGGTGAGATTTGGGTGCAATCTGAGGCGTGCGTGAAGTCTTTCTACGGATCAAGGGATGCTTTTGATGCCGAGAGATTCAATGGCCGCACCGTGGATGGAGATCCTCACGTCACCTATGTGCGAACAGGTGACCTAGGCTTCCTGCACAACGTGATTCGTCCCATCGGTCCTGGAGGACAGCCGGTCGAGATGCAGGTACTATTCGTGCTAGGTGGTATTGGTGAGACTTTCGAGGTCAACGGCTTGAGTCATTTCCCGATGGACATCGAGCACTCCATAGAGAAATGCCACCGGAATATTGTGACCAACGGATGGTGAGTTGATTAGTTCCATCCCGGATAGGGTGTCCGAGCTGATATCTACCTTCATAGCGCGGTCTTCCAAGCAGGCGGCCTCGTAGTCGTTCTCGTCGAAATCATGCGAAAAGCCTACCTTGCCTCCATTGTCCCCGTCATCGTCAACACCGTATTGAATGAACATCAGGTCGTAGTCGACATCGTCGCCTTCGTCTCGAAAGGCGACTTCCCTCGCTCACGTCTGGGTGAGAAACAGCGTGGCAAGATTCTTGCCAGTTGGGTGACACGTAAGATGCGCACGATCGCACAATTTGGAATCAGAGATCCCGATGGAGCAGATAGTCAAATCACCGAAGTCGCCGAACCGAGGAGCGGTATGGTTAGTGTAGTAGGCGTCGGCAGCTCGCTAAAGAACGTCGAGACAGTCACCTCACCGCCACATAATGCAGTGTATGAACGAGCCCAAGACTACACCTCTCTACCTACAGGCGTCTCCGAAATGCCGGCTACCTACGAAAGCTCCATCGTCGAATCACCGCCTCTGCCACCTCCCGAGGAAGATCGGGACGACACACCCACGGAACCTCACTATCACAACCATTTTCTCCCAACCGACAATCGCAGCCATCATAGCTCAGAAGACTCCTATCCGGCCTACAACACAGAATTAGAAGCACCAGTTCCATTAGGACCTACACACATAGATTCATCCTTGTCAACAGATGGATATCCCAACTACCAAGCCTATGCCGCCCACTCTGACGCAGATCCTACACCCACCCACCACAATTTCAATTTCGACCCTGACCCGCCTCCACCGCCAGCCCGCTATGATTCCAAGCCTATACTCTCCGTCTCGAATCCAGACGAAGGCGATCTCTACTCGCTTCCCAGCCAAAAACGCTATTCGCAGCATCTTCAAAACGACTACTCACCCGAACAGAATCACCCCAGAAGTGGGAACAATGGACTCATTCACACCTCCTCGAACTCAAGCTCGGATCACTACTCGATGGATGACGAATGGCAACAGGAAGCCATCATGCACATGAATCTTGCCCGAGACGGAAGTAGGACCGACAGACATGTGGGTGATCGAGTCGGAGGGGGTAGGTATGGAAAATATGACGGAAGTGGATATGGACATGCTATGTAATGTGAGATGTCAATGACTGGCGTTTTTCTGGGGGTCCACCGTGTCAATGGAGGGTCTAATGTATACCGGATGGACATTTTGAAAGAGCATTGGCATGTAGATAGGTACTATACCGCGCGAAAAGCATCACGAGAGGTCTCAAATTCGTGTAACGGCTACCTCTTCATGAAAAAGTCATAGACGCCCGTGCCGAGGGGCTTTTCGTCCTTCTGACGCCAAGCCACGCTAAGATAAGATCGCGCCTCGGTTAAACTTCGGCATGATATCGCAACTCCAAAAAGTTCGAGCTCCCCACACGCATCAATCAGTGCATTAGCGATGGCTCCACTAATTATGGAGTCTGATCTGGATGATGACTTTGTCCGAACAATTTCCGACAATGACCTCGCTGACAGTTCCCGAGAAGTCGAGGAGGACTCACTTTCCGAAGCCCCTACCAAAATTACCCAAAATGGCAAGAAGCGCAAACGCTCCCACGATACCAATGATGACCTTGCGATTGAGACGGCAAATGGCATAAGCAAGACGTTAAAGAAGTATAAAAATAACAACAAATCGAAACCTGCACCCATCCCGAATGACAGCATACAGACCAACGAGGAAGATCAGACATGGACTGTTGGAGGAGGAGAAGATGGCGCTATGGATTCGGACTTCGAATTTCAAATCAATGACTTTGACAATGGAATAACCGAGGAATTTGATGGGTGGGCCATGAATGGTAATACCCCAGCGTCGGAAGTACGCCGGGACAAGAAGGGTGTGGATATCGATGAATTGATTGCACGGCGAAGGAAAG
>JAABUL010002534.1_pt1 | contig 29934 bp, 39 predicted proteins | sample 5559151 | NCBI WGS metagenome assembly JAABUL01 (sample SAMN10711876, study PRJNA513368) | rock metagenome | isolation source: Antarctica rocks | place: Antarctica: Victoria Land, Pudding Butte sud
AGGGCGGAGGAAGGGGTGGGAGGTGGGGCGGAGGAAGGGATGGGAGGTGGGGCGGAGGAAGGGGTGGGAGGCAGCAGGGCGGAGGAAGGGGTGGGAGGTGGCAGGGGAAGCGCGGGGGAAGGGAAGACATCCGGCAGGTGGCAGGGCGGAGGAAGGGGTGGGAGGTGGGGCGGAGGAAGGGATGGGAGGTGGGGCGGAGGAAGGGCTGGGAGGTGGGGCGGAGGAAGGGGTGGGAGGCAGCAGGGCGGAGGAAGGGGTGGGAGGTGGCAGGGGAAGCGCGGGGGAAGGGAAGACATCCGAAAGAGGAGGGGGAGCGAGGGACATACGGAATCGGGAATTGAGGTGGTCGAGGTATGATAAGCTGTCTTTGAGGGTCCGATTACATAGGTCGCACTATCCACATCAGCCATTGAGCTTGGAGTGAGGCGATGAAACAGGTTAAATGAGGAGGTAGAGTGGGGTCACTCACGTAGAATCCAGCTCCTCTAGGACCCTTTCCAGTAGTAGCCGTCTGCACGAGCACCGTCTTGCCTAGGTTCTTATCGATCCCTAGGTCCTCGGAGCGGGCTTCCAGAGCTTTGGTCGGTTTGGGCAGGTCTTCTTTGGGGCCGTGTCGGGGGCGTTTGCCTGGTCACCGGAATCAGCAGGAAGCGGAACAAGGGCATAGCACAGCGTCCACAGCACGGTGAGTCGAGGGGTGAAAGGGTCGGGGCGGGTGGGTCAGGGTGAGGCAAAGGTGAGGTGGATCTTGGTGGATGCAGAGAAGATGGGGGAGGCGGGCGAGGTGGAAGAAGCGGGCGAGGTGGATGATGATGACGCACCATTCTTCATAGCCTGCTCTGCGTCTCTGGCCCGATCCGCATGCTCCTCGTCTTTCGCTTTCGCTTTCGCCGACCATTCGGATTTATCCCATTGCTTTCGAGCGCCTTTAGCTTGGGTTTGAGGTGTCTTTTGTTGCGTCAGCTCGAGGAAAGCGACTACCACCGTGGGACAACACACGATGTCGGGCTTGATATCACGCTTCGGGTCTGCCATAGTGAGCAGTGGTGATGTGTTCTTGCATGTGTTCTTGGTTGCCAAAAACAAAGCGAGATGAATCTGGGTTGATAAGACCCAAGGATGGATCACGTGATCAATGATATCCGCCCAAAATCCCACCTCTTTCGTTCTGTTCTTCTTCTCCAGCCGCCATAGCTCCACCGGAATGTTCGCCTCCCCAGCCCCGCGCAACACGCCGCGCCGTGGGACATCCCGCGCGAGCATCTCCGTCTACTCGGAGCACGTTCCTCCGACACCGTCCATCCGAAGCTCCCGGCTCCGCCCACCTCTCAGTCCGACTAGCTCAGCAGGCGAGACAACCCGGACTGTGCGAGGCGAGGGCGAAGGGTCAGATAGGGTGTATTGGAGTCGGGATGAGAGATGTTCTGTCGCTAGTGTAGGCGCTCTGCCGAGGGAAGTCGCGAGTGTGGTGAAGCGCTCTGGTATGTTTTGCCAGGAGAGCAGGGGGACATTCTGATGGAGAGAGATGGGGTAGATTTGGTAATGCATCCCGTTTCTGGACATCTCGACCCCACTTCCGGGTTTGCGTTCGTCGTAACGCCTTCTACATGTATTGCCTGGAACTACCAAAAAGTATGAAACATATCCCACACCGTACGACCTCGCTCACTCGAGGCATAGCGCACTCACTCCTCGCCAACTTGCTACACCTTTTCCGCCCCACTCCCTTGTTATGGCCATGCAGCCTCCCAACCGTCTGTTCTTGCTGCTTTCTATACCGGCTCACGCTCAGGCGAACCGGGGATGACACTAGTCTCGTCGACTGGGGAGATTAGGTTCTGGGAGAACATGAGTTTGGCGCTGGCGAATGTGGAGCGGTATCAGACGCTGGAGCTGGAATTGGGGGAAGGTGATTTCGCCGAGAGAATCTGGAAGGTCGACGTGAGCTTACTTGTCCCCGCCTGGTTTGCTTGGCTTATAGGGTTCAGGCGAATACATTCGTGGTGACGACTACCTCTTCGATGGCTTTCCGCCTTACCATAGCCTCTCAAGCTGGCCGGCTCGTCCCATCGGTGTCAACCTTCACAAGGCTGGGGGGTATGTTCGGTCGCGCGACGAATGTCCTCTTCAACGGTCGGGATGACCGGGTTGGGATCGCTGCGGTTGCCGGAAGTGGGGGCAACCTGTATCTGGTAGCAGGCAGGACCATGCAGAAATGGGTGCTGAATCCGGACGGACAACGGGTGCGTCTGGCGCCCCCTTCAATATCCATCAATGACGCTTCGACTGAGTTCCTACAAGACTTCGATTTGCAGGACGCGATTGGCGGTGCCTTGTTTGAGGAGGAGTGGGGTTCGGGCAAGTACACCCTCGAGATCAATGACTTGGTGCCATATGGGTGGGTCGCTCCGGAAAACAGATGGATCTCCTAATGCAGGATAGTCAAGATGAGCTGGCGACCTTGATTTCCTATTCCGAACAGCAGTTTGGCTCTTCCGGATATCCCTGCTCTCATAACTCCTTCGCCATCGCCATCTTTTCCGTGCATCCCAGATCTGGCGCACTCATGATATCAAGGATGGTTGAAGTGTCCTATCTTGCTGTACGCAACCTCTCAAAACAAGCTGGGGAAGACCTGACATTTATCAGCATCCTGATCCTAGGATGCTTGACATCCCTCGTCTCCTTATACCCTTCGGATCATCGACCGCTTTCATTCGATTTGCGGATGTCATCGTGACGATCTCCCTCTTACCAGGTGTGCACAGTATTCAACACCAGGAACGAACCTGAAAGATAGCCTAGACGCGCCATACGAGGATGTCATCGCCCTCAAGGACGCCGCTCGTTCCGCTTATATCGGCGTAGGCTGCAGGACATCTCCAGCAAAACGACCGCAAGCGCCATTCATCATATCCATGGCCGCAAGCGGCGGTCTCTTGTCGATCGAGGTCGATGAATCCACCCATCGAGCCGCACCTTCGTAAGATTCTCCATTCTCAGAAGCCAATCTGACTGATACAATGCCTATCAGATCGCAGTCGGCTTCCGCGACCGCGAGGCTAAAGTCGAAGATGGAACAAGCCGTCTTTTTCGGTGACCGCAGCGATGTCAGTGATTTTCTACATTGTTGTCTTTGCTGATTTCCTTTTAGAATCCCCTGTCCTTCGATCTTCCCGCCGGCTTCCAGGGTGATGTAGTTGAAGCGGCAGAAGCTGTATCAGCTGAAATCATCGCGTCGAGTGAGTTCCTCCCAGTGTCGTCCAGTGTTCCCCTAATGTTGTGCAGGCTCATCTTACATGTCCTCGATCTTCGAGCTGAAGCCACAATTGTCGGATCGACTATTGCGGCTAAAGGAGCTCATGATCTTCATCCGAAGAAACGGGCTGCTCAATATGGTACGAGGATCCCAAGTCTTGTCTCCAACTCGCTCACCCGGACTCAGCTGCCTCAAGCAACTCGGCGTCGACTGTCGAGGGATGCGGAGAAGATACGCGGCGCCATCGATCTTTGGGAATACCAGAACCGTCTCATGGAGTACGTCTACCCTTGCTTCCAGCGACTTCGATTGCTCATTGTTGCCAGCCAAATGCACTCGCGGTCTCCCAATTCTTTGCTCTCTGACTCGATCCTGGCGTACATGACTCGACTGAATGTCACAGGCGATGAAGATGTCATCCGCTTCTTCTTCCGTACTCAGGTCAGCAGTTTTTCCTTGATACAAGGCGCACTGCAGACACCTTCTACAGATCCAAAACATCGATCGCCTCCTTGAGATCGTCTTCGCCGCGTTTCGATCAGCTGTTTCGGCCGACTCACGCATCGACCCGTCTCCATGGGCCACCGAAACTAACTCCATCTTCCTCGTACGCCATCGGATTGGTGCTTGTCCTTCGCTGACGGCTATTTCAAACACTCAGATCATCTTCCGTGCTGCCTCGCATTTCTCCGAGAATGAGCTGGCGACTTACGAGATTGACCGTACACATCCTACCATCGAGATCTGGACGGCGCAAGATTCGCTTATTGACGCGCTCGACTTTCTGTACGCCACTACGGAACGCCTCATTGCGGATCGTACCCGAACCCTCGGTTCAGTGGTCGACGAACCTCCAGCCGACGCATCATCACGAGATCTGCGGGGACAACAGGCAATGCAGGCGCGACTGAAGCAGCAGATGACTGATCTGGCCGCGGCATTGTGCACGAACATGGAAGATAAGATCCGGACTTTCAAGACGTATGTCTTCAGTCACGTAAGCTATAAGGGCTGATCTGAACGCAGAAGGGAGATGGAGGTGGGCTCTGATCCGCAGAAAGGCTTAGCACTCAATGAGCGATGGGCGGCCTTGAAACCCAGAGTCATCCGGCCACTGGGTGAGAGTTCCCTTTATGCCTCCCTCGCGATACTAAGATGCATCACTTTAGTCGCCATCGATCGGGCAAGAGAAGCCTACGCTTTAGCAGAGACCCACTTTGATCTCCCTACCCTCGTCTGGCTTTGTCACGACCCTATCGCGGGATCCGGACCCGCTCGCCTTCAGACCTACATCGAGCGATTCGGCGAGGAGTTTGCTTTTGTCCTATATGAGTGGTACATCCAGCAAGGTATGCTCAGTGCCCCTTCATTGTCCTCGTGAGGTCGCTGATTCACCCGAAGCGGAGTTACATGCCCTTTTGAGCCAGGACGGGGTGTATGGCGGCCTGGTGACTCGGTTTTTCGAGACTTACGGCTACCCCGAGCTCGCCTGGATGCACCATATCGCTTGCAAGCGGTATGGGGACGCGGCCTCGGCTTTGATCGCGGTTCAAGGGCAAGCGAGTGACCTTTCGGAGAAGCATGTGAGTTGTATCTCAATTCGCCTGGGAACAATGCGAATTGATCTGGTAGCTCATCAGTAGTATCGGAAAGCTCGCTGCGGTGACGGAGATCAAGTCAAAGGGAGGCACGGCGGACCGAAAGCAGCTCCTCAACGGTAAGCGTCATGCTCGCTTTTGGGACTTGAACCTGACCTTGTCAGACCTGGACGATGAAATTGACACCGTCAACGTGCAGAATGATCTACGCGAGTCTCTCATGTCGTCTTCGATCAATGGTGGAGCGACCAACCTCGACAGTCGACCAACTTTCAGGCAGCTGTTCGTGGACCTCGCGCAACAGCTTGTCGGCGGCATTGCGCTCGATATCGAGGGTTTGGTGGATGTTTTGACTCTCAAGGATAATGTCGGGTTGACTAGCGGGGATGCTGCGACTGCTTTAAGGCGGCTCGTCAAAGACATAGTGAATCCCTTTTCCTGGAAATCAAGCACACATAGCTGAAAGCGGAGAGTAGGCATTGCCAGAGGGGAGGAAACAGGTCGCACTGCTGTCCATTTGGCGAAGAATCTTTGTCCGTGACGAGTACGTGTAGCGTATACTCGGCTATTGCTTGACCGAATCTAATGCGGGTACAGCTGGACGATGATCGCGAAGACGTCCGGGCGGAGCGAAGAGGCGCAACGAGCAGTCCAACAACGGACTCTGACCTACTCCACCATCCGTGCGGTCAATGAGATCTCCGGTTTGTCCCGCTCCTCCCCGCTAACACCTCACCTCTGACGAGATGTGTAGACTTTCCACGAAACTACATCCTTACCCCTTTGACAGCCTCTCAGCCCCCCTTAACCGCCGAGCTGACCGCACGATTCCCCGATTGGTCGGCTCAGGATATCGAGGCGCTCATGGCAGATCACGGAGCTGAGATTGAGGTGCTCAACCGGTATATTCTGGAGGCCGATCTCGAAAGACGAGTCAAGGAAGTCGCGGAGCTCGTCAGTAATGACATCGCGAACGAGGCGGAGGATGAGGATATGGACATGTGATATCCAGCATGGCATGCATCTCAATGTGGGATTTTGACCCGCCAAGCTGACATCGGTAATGCTACAACTCAATCAGCATACACTCATCCCGAGGCAGAAGATGTACATACATTGTAATCGCTTGATTGTAGGCAAGATGAAGCTGACGAACAAGCTCACACCAAGGAGGATACAAGCGACGCTCATGATATAGTATCCATCGCGTTGGAGCACACAATGACCTCCAGATGCAGTGCAGATCGCCCTGTCGTGTTCGGAATCGCATTCGGCGTTGGTAGATGTGCAGGCTGAATAGGTGAGGAGGTCGACACCTCGCAAGATGAATGGCTTTGGCCAGGTACCGCCAAGGTTCATGACGGTATTGAGTAGCTAGCATGGCGGAAATTCAGGATCCATCTGTACGAACAATGAGGGACGACTGACCGTCATGTATGTTCCGCCGATGAGCGGGTCCGCTATTTGGGTGTGGAATGCAGTGATGCCGACATACTGGACCGTGCTGCATTCGCGGGATGGTCAGCGAATGACCGAGCTGGTCCGCAGCTAACTCACCCGGTTAAAGAAGACAACAGAATGGTAGCGACGACGATCCCGAAATACCCACTCCCGACCTCTCCCCGTGGGAATGCCCAAACCACAACAGTAGCCACGACCGCCATCGCCAACCTCGCCCAAAAAGCATACACCCACGGCTTCAACACCTGTCCGTTCCCGCTAGCCACGCTAGTCCCAGTAAGCGGATGTCTCGTCGGGGGAGCGGGGCGAGACCATTTCGCCGCTAGCCATCCTGCGATCATTTGTGCGGGGAAATCGAGGAGGACGGCTACTGCTAGATCTTCTTTGGAGAGTCCTTTCTCGAGGAGGCTGAGTGAGGTTACCGAGTCGTTCACTTGGAAACTGATCTTGCAGATCAGATGGACGAGGAGGAAGGATTGGATATCTGATGACTCCCATCAGTAGGACATACAATCGACAAAATATGGTGGGCGGGGTGAAGTGTATTGGATGGACATACTCTTCAGACGGACGATACTCCACATGATCGAATAGACTTTCCGCACGTCCATATCCGGATTCTCCTCGCTGACCGGGTCTTCCGTCTTGAATCGCGCCAGCCAGACCGTCACGGCGAGATAAACGAATGCCCAGAATCGTAGATAGCCGCCGAGGGAGACCAAGCCGTACTCGAGGGGTTCAGAGCGGAAATACCGGTTCCTGCGACGGAGTCAGCAGGGTATTTTGGAAAGGGCAGAGGGGAGAGAGGTGACGCACGAGAACTCGACCGAATTGAAGGCCAGGAAGACGGTGAAGCTTAGGGCATTACCTATACCAAGACCGATGGCCTGGGCGGTGGAGGCGTATGAGAGGTTGGACGGGGAGAGGAGGGTGAGCGCCCAGCCTGGTCGAGTCAGCAACGAGAACGCAGATCAGAGAAAGGTCGTACCGTCGACAGCGATGTCTGCGCACAGGATCAGACCGTCAGCAAGCTTGCAGAGGTAGACAACGCGGTAACATACCTTGAGTTGCCGCAGCGAGGATCAAGCTTCCGAAAACAGCAGTGATGAACCGGACATTCACCGTATCCTACAAACTAGAATCAGCGGAAGTGTGTGACCGACAGGATTTGAGCTGAGGCACCAGATCAACAACTCACTCCTTCTAACCATCCCTCGACCCTCCCACCAATAACCCATAATCCCAGCCCGACGATCCCCTGAACCGGCACGATCCATGATTTCCGCCGTCCCCATTTGTGCACGAACCAAGCGTCGACAATGGGTGACCAGAGCAATTTGAGAGAGTAGGGCCAGGTGGAGAGGGCGAATATCGCTAGTTGGGAGTAGGAGAGGTGGGGTTTGAGCAGGAAGGGGAGGGTGCCGAAAGTCAGGCCGAGGGGGATGCCTTGCAGCCTGGCGAGCATCAGCGAGCCTGGTCAGGCCCTCTCAAGGCCCCGTAAACTACTCACAGATCTGTGTATCACATCAGCAATAAAGGCGCAGAGTGGAGGACGGGCAAACTCACATAATACAACCAAAAGCGCAAACGCCTGTCGATCCCTCGGGTTGTTCAACCCCACCGCCTCGTGCCCCTCCCCATCAACCATCTTCTCCACCCTCACCTCCTTCTCCTTCCCTCTCCGTCTCATCCCATCCTCCGACGAATCCCTACTGCTAGCCCTCAACAACCCCTTCTCCTCCAGCTCGCCTATATCCTCGATATTCCGCCCACGAAGCGTCGTAGCAGGGAACATCCCCTCGTTATCCTCCTCGCTGCCGGACTCAGGAGTCGCCAGCTCAGTTTCAGGAAGGGGAGAGGGTGAGACGGAGATAGTTCGCCTGATAGGGACGGTAAGGGGTGGTCGTAATGTTGCGGTGGTCGCGCTGGACGGTTTAGTCCGTGACGAGCGCGTGATGGGCGCCATCGGCAAAGAAGCGGTGCCGGCGACCGCTAGACCTTCCAAGGGCAAAAAGAGCTCTGGAGAGGTGATGCGAATCGAGAAAGGTGATTATATGGGAGTTATTTGAAAGGAATGTTCAAGGGATAGAGGGGTAAAAAATCATTTGACCTGGATCGACGTGTCACCTGGATGATACTGTATCATCCGCGCCACGTCAGGCAGCAGATGCCGCCGGCTTGAGCTAGATCCCCGTTGCGTCTTGTAACGTGTCGGATTCAAACTCCCAATATCACTCCATCACCTGCACCTGTGTTTGGTGATCATTCCATGACATCTGCCAAGTCCTCTACATTCCGCTGACCAAAGCTTCGACACGACGTTTTCTCCTTGACCAGGTTCAAAATGGCTACCACCACCCCCGCCAACATCTTCCCCGCCGGCGTCAAGCCATTCACCGAGCGCAGGTTCCCGAAATCGATATGCATGTTCGACGTGGATGGCACGCTCACACCAGCACGCCGGGACGCGACGCCAGAGATGATCGAGGCGATGAGGAAGCTACGCGAGTATACTGCTACGGCTTTTGTGAGCGGGAGTGACTTGGTGAAGATCCAGGATCAGCTCGGGGTCGGTGGGGCGAACGGTGAGTGGGTGCGAGGCCACTTCGATGTTCCACCCAAGGCTTCTCTATCTCGATCTCTTCATGTATCTCAAAGCAGTCTATCCCAGCCTCCGTCCTGGCTATTGCATCACCAACCAACTTGATGCCCTTCCCTCCTCTTCTCGCTGTGCAGAGCTTCAAGCAGTTTGCTTGCTTGATTGACTGTTGCAGTACTCGAGATGTTCGACTACGGTCTGAACGAAAATGGTTTAACGGCGCACAAGCTCGGCAAGCAGCTGCCGTCGGCTAGCTTCATCAAGGAGGTCGGCGAGGAGCAGTATAAGAAGTTGGTGAACTTTATCTTGCGGTACATGAGCGAGCTCGATATCCCGGTGAAGCGGTGAGTCCTACTGGAGCTCGAAAAGCCCACCTCACCGGCAAGGAGCTTGATTGCCAGTTTGGCTGACGACTTATGACAGCGGTACCTTCGTCGAGTTCAGAACCGGGATGATCAATGTCTGCCCAATTGGTCGTAATTGCTCGTATGTTCCCACCTTCTACGTACGAAACAGACTGATGAGAAGCGCTCTCCATCAGACAAGAAGAGCGAAACGCTTTCGGGAAGTACGACGACGTCAGTCTCCAGTTCTGCCTGTTCCACCGCCTCAACACGTTCCCTCTCTGTCGCACCACAGTATCCAAATATTCGAGCCGGGCTCATCTCGTTCTTTCGTAGGAGCACCACGTCCGAGCCACCATGATCCAGGCTCTGAAGAAGGAGTTCCCTCACCTGAAGATGACCTACTCCATCGGCGGACAGATCAGCTTCGACGTTTTCCCGGAAGGTAAATTCAACTTCCTCGGCATGTCTTGCACTGACTCGTCAGGCTGGGACAAGAGGTTCTCCCTGACCCACATCCAGGACGAGGGATTCGACCAAATCCACTTCTTTGGCGATAGGGTGTGTGACGCCGCCTTTCCGCGATAATGGAGCTGATAATGACGCCGCAGACGGAGGAAGGCGGTAACGACCATGAGATCTTCGCGGACGATCGTACAATTGGACATACCGTTCTCAACCCGGAAGATACTATCAAACAGCTCGAGGAGCTCTTCTTCTCCAAGGCGGAGTAGAAAGACCGTGGAGATACATATCATTGCGGCGTGGACAGGTCACGATGGACTTTGGGACAGGATCGCGGTATTTCATGCATATATCTCATTGACACTTGTATACACCTCACCCCTAGCTTGATCATTCTTATCACCGGAGACTGAACAAGACGATCTGAGCTCACCTCGTGCGCGAGCTGGACTCGGTTTTCTGCTCCGTACCATCGGGCCCCAGTCCCTTTCAACGCGAATTGCCCAAGAGTTGTCCGGAGATCCCTGGGTGTTTGAGGCCACGTCAACATGGCTCCCTGAGGTATTGCTTGTCCCCTTGGTACGTTATCGGGCTTTGGAAAGCGCCGATTGCTCCCATCCGGCGGATGCCTTGACATGGAAGATTGGATTTTCCCTATCCAAACGGGAATCACAAAGATGTCCTACCCTGCCTTGTGCAAGAGTGGTCCATGACGGTGTCATAGAGCACTCAGAACTTCCCCTTCTGTCATGCACCTGGTTGCCTTCGCAATCTTCTTGAGCTGGTTTGTGAAGTTGAGACTTTACCTGCTCGACAAGCAGGTCCATGGCCTCAAAGCCCCGGTCTTGGCTCTTCTCGTCCAACCATCCTTTTGTGATGGCAGACTTGGTAGCATCGATGAGAGCTTTGTGCACAATGGCACGGTCGGAAGCATAGAAATGCTTGCTCAACAACCCATGAATGACTTCTTGGTGACTGAGCTATCGGGGTGATTGATACACCCGGGAATACCTGAGATCCCGTCCCAGTCAGATGGGTAATCTTTGAAGCCACACCATTCTATCTCTTGACAAAGTCTTCATTCTTTGATCCTTCGTAAAAGCGCCGTTTCGGGTGATCATAGGCGATACAACCCCAGACCTCATCCGCTCGATCCTTGTAAGGTTCCAAAACCAGATCGTCTACAGCATAGTCCCATAAGCTTTCTCTGGGTTTAGGCTCAAGAACGTCAAACTGCTCACTCAGAGTATCAATGTTGGGTACAAAGTTCTCGGACAAGACTTCCTTGGTTGTTTGGATGCATTCCTTGGTTGCTTCTGCGCCCAAAGGCCTTTGGGCGCTGCCATCAGCTCCACATGGTACACTACTGCTGCCGTCCGCAACCTTGAGCGAGCTTGGAACCTCTTCAGAGGGAAGGAAGTCATTTCTGATTTCTTTTCGGTCCTTGGTGATGTTGAGTCAAGTGGTGTTGTCTGGAAGGGAACATCACAAGAACTGTGCATTATCTGGCTTAGTGGTGAAGCATAAGAACAGACGTGTCAGGGGCTTTTATATTCAGGGAGGCGTGGATGACACATGATAGAACCAAAGAAGCTTGGCAATCGTGATATTTTAGCATCTTTCAAGAACCTCTAACAATAGAACAAGGCTGACATGAATGAAAGTTGCATGGGTATGTGGGGGAGTTTCTCATGCTTTAAACTCAGATTTGTCATTGGACCTTTCAAAATATGTTTCCAACATCAGAAGGGCCTATGACCTTCCTGCTGCCCTTCACAGGTAATTCCAAAAGTCGCCAAAATCCTTTGATCGTCTGGGATTGCTCTGCTTAGGAAGCTGTCATGAACTACGCAAAGCTGTTTCAATGAGGCTTCTGAATTACACCCATTCTCTCAGTTCACGCTACTCCAACCACCCTATTCCCAGCTATAAGAAGCATTCTCCAGTCGCGCCACTGTCAACAGCTGGGAATAGGTTGGAAACCTGTTTTCCCAGATACCCATCTGACCACCCTGATGGGAGAAGAAATTCCCATGCTGGGGATTGACTTGACATGATGCATTGACTTGACATGATGCAACAGTTCCCATTCTAAGAAAGACAAATTCCATCTGGAGAAGCCATGTCCAGGGAAGGGGTTCATCCGGGCAGAAGGTGTATGAGTTGATCATTTGTATTCTATCAGAGACATTGTCTGTCACCCCTCGGTGGTAGCAAACTTCCGGTATCTTCAGGGCAACCCCAATCGAGTCGTCCTTACTCTGGCATTTGTTATTTTTAAGGAAGTCCATGAGAAAGGTCTAATCCTATGGCTTCTGTGACCACTTCAAGGCTTTTACAGAGAGTCAATGAATTTGTCTTTTCGGTCACCAGTCAATATATGGTAGTTCCTATACATTCCTCCACATGCCAGTATCAAATGGTGTCCTCCCTTCCTCGGATTCAAGGAATTTCCTTGCCCTCTGTACAAATCGTCTGCAGGACGGGATCAAAACGATGCCATATTTTCGTGATTTCACCAGGATGAGTGGTAACGTTATTGCGAACCGCAATCCCTCGAACAATATCCATGTACAGCTGCAAGGTCTTGGTTTTGCCTGTCTTTGAGACTTCCGTCCTTAAAATCTTTGAGGCGCCAAGTCCCTCTGCTGTTTCAGCAATCTCATTGGCAAATTCAGCTCTGGAAGTGTACCCAAACCATTTGGCAGGAGGCTGGTCCAGTTTCAGTGCAGCCTCCACAACCACAAGCCTTGCAGAAATCTCAGCAGCAATATGAGAGTTCAAGTCTCCCAATACAGACGCCTCTTTCAAGTTCCCTTTCGCAATGAGATATTCTGTGGTGAAGCGGGTTGCAGAGATCTGATCAAACTGTGGAACAATGATGGAAGACTGCCTCTTGGTTGCCCTGTGCTTGGAACAGCTGCTGGCTGCCTTTTCTAGGAGAGTCACGACTTTGTTTTTGGACCATTTACTGTTCCCTTCTGATGAGGTAGGTTCAGCGCTGGGAGGGTACCTCCTTGCTGAAAACACTGAGGCTTGTGTGTTGCTGGTGCCCATCTGCTTCCTCCAGTCATGCCATCCCGTATCCCAAAGCGTCTCCATGTTGTCTCTCCAGTCACCTTCCGCATTGGGCTCTGGACATCAGCTGTTACTTCTGCCCAAACAGAATCAAGCAGACACACCAATCTTCGCAGAAGGATACACCTTAAGAAGCCAGTTGACATCAACATTTTTCTTCTTCCCCCATGCTATGGTTTTGGAGGGCGCTTGCTCATGGCTTGAAGGCAGAGTTGCCTCTGAAAGTCTCTGGGTTTTGGGTTGGCTGGACTCTTTCTCCATGCCATTGGAAGACATGGCTGAAAACTTGAGGTGCAGAAAGCTTTGTGCGGCCAATGTAAAAGTGAAGAAACAAGAGGTGCAGAGCTGCTGTCGTGGGCTTTTGCGAGACAATTATGTCTTTAAGCAACGAAGGGAAAGAGTATGAAAGGAAGTGAGCATGCATTTGAATCCATACAAGGTCTTCGAAGGGAGACTCATGTGGTTATTGTTTCAGCATATGCTCCTACACCTTCTTTCTCAGGATAGCAGAGACAGTATCGGCAATAGGCAGAAGCTACATTCTGTCTTTGTGATGGCGTGTTTCTTCTGCTTCCATTCAAGCATGGCTATTACATTTGAGAACCTTTCTGCAATGCGAACTGTTGCAAGAGAGATTGGTGTGGTTCTTTGTGAGCGTGACTTGCATCACTGCAACTCTTTTCCTGGGTAGCATGTTGTCATGATTGTGCAGCAGGACTTGGGATCATCAAAACTCCTTGTGAAATGAAGTCATTTAGGCTTCGAGATCTTCTGGATATTATTCCCACTGCAACGAATATCAATGTTCATCATCGAGGATGAGCTATTCATTAGTGGGTTTCCCGTCCTCCAAAAGTTCGTTTCGGGTAATGACAATGGAGTACAGCGAGCCTTTCAATCTGTGCAAGGAAGTCCATTTCACAGCCAATGTGAAAGGTGGGATTTGAGCATTGGACCATGTGCAGGGAACATACAATTGCGATACCTGGCATCTGACAACCTTGACATCTGCCTCGGTACGCTTATGGACTCCAGCTACAGTATTCCCATACAGTCTTCTCGAGTTAAGCTCAAGTATCGAGCTTCCTCCCCGGATTTCAGACCTGCAGAGGGTAAGTAGCGCGTCAGTGTGCTGGCCAGCAAATGGGATTCGAGCAAAGTGTCAAATCTCGTTTGATTATATCGACAACATTCTTCGCCAGCCGAACTCGTCTCAAACCCCAAAGGAACAATGAGTTGCACTTTTCCTGAGCTGCATTCGGGTTCAAATCCACTCACCCAGCCAGGAAAGCACCACCAACATCCCAACTAGCGTCTCTCAGACCCGTCAAGATGTCTCCGGGTGCCTGCGTGCGTTGAGTGGATATCGAATTTGCGAGGCAGATCCTTATCGCTCCACAGATTTGAGCGCTGGTCGGGAAGAGCGCACCGCCGACAGAGTCTTCTCACGCTCGCATGCATCGTATGTCAGGTTGGATGGTGATGAATGTCAGAGGACTCACTGCGTCGGGAAGTAGGTATGTGTCTCCTGATATTCTGCTGGACCGAACATTGCCATTCCCAGTCCTGCCAGAGCGCGCACGACACAGAGCATGATCCAAATCTGGATGCGCTCGTGAGTGAGACTCCTAAATAGAGACAGGGAGCCAACACGGATGACGGCGGAAAGGATAGCAAAGATCAGGTAAGGACGAGACCGCTAAAGAAGAGGAGTTTGCGGCACTTTTCCCGGCCAAATGTGTCCGCTAGTCGGCCGGCGAAAAGGAGTCCACTGTGAAATATGCCATGATCATGGCAGTGATAAGAGCGGAGGAGAACACACCAGCCGTATGCGAGACCGTAGGCAGATGACACCTGATGACATGAGCTGAGAAACGCCGTACAGCTTACGGAGCCTGGAGACGCTAAGGGTCACAGCGGTACTACTTGCGTTCTGAGGACAGCTCCCGTCAGTCCACCGCCGAGTCCGAACGAGGGTACGTACGCCGACGAACATCAACGCTGCCCCAAGGAAGACCATCCGTGTTTTCGTCATTGTCTCTAGTAGATTAACGTCATCGAGCGGTTTGCGACCTTAGTGTGTACAGATCGCTGGATCTTTCCAAATGATACATGCCTTGTGACATAGTGCGGTGATGCAGCTCAAGTGACTGAGGCCCCTATCAATCCACTTTGCATCTTTGATCTTTGATACCACCTTGTCTCAGATGCCCACACAAAGTATTGGCAAGCCAAGCTAGCGCTGTTTGTCACAAGCATGGGAAGTGGTGGAGTTGGCCCACGAGATCTCTCACAATTATCTCTATGACCATAATACTTAGCTTCTTCCTTTGATGTCAGACTTCCACAATCCTTTCTTGACGTGAATGGGGCACAGGTATGAGACCGGCTGGATTACGTGTAAGCAAACTTCTACCTTCCTCGGGACACTGCGGTCAGACACCCCAGTGTCTTTATCTCACAAGAAAGAAACAAAAGAGATGTGGTGGATCAAATGAGTACTCCGAAATGATCAATTCCATCTGATCTCAAGACACCAACCTTCGGGAACGCTTGACTGAGGATGGCATCATCACCACAAATGTGGATTGGACATGAAATTGTCCCCATTGGTCTTAGTGACCCGATCTTCAGGAAGAGGGTTTTGGGTGGCAAAAGCACCATCCGTGCTTTGTCAGACATGCAGTCCAAGAACTTTTATTGACGCGACCCAATGGGCATTTGACAAAGGATGGCTAGATGAGGCAAGTGTCCACTCTCAATCGGGACAGAAGTGGCACATTTTCATGCTCATGTGAGGCATTTAAATACCATTGGTGACCACATCAAGAAGATTGCCAAAGCACAGGAAGCAATCTGTGTTATTTTGCAGAGCAAGGTTGATAAGCTTCAAGATTTGGATGTGGGTGCATCGGTGAAGAGTATCAATCCCTCAGCTGTCTATTTAGGTCAGCGCTTACGCATGAAAGGGGAATTTGACATTGCCACCCAACAATCTGCATCAGGCACTAAGCATCAGGAACCAAGACTCACATGTTCTTCTCTCCTCGATAAAGGATCCCACAATGTGATCTGCAACATGATCAAGATTAAATTACCACTTTTCGAACCGTGATCCAACCTTTGTGTGTTTTCCCACTTGCGGAATTGACCGCATGCTCACTCCCATGAAAGGTCCCGCAGGATGAACCACCTTTAGATTTTTATTGAAGTCATTGAAGTCACTTCGTAGTATACCCTTGTCTTAGTCTTTGCATCGATAGCGCTACCCGACCAGTGCCTACTTCGGCTACGTTCTCATACGTCCCCGACAGTACCTTTGACGCTGGACCCTCTTTGCCTATCAATCGCCACCTTCGGCCACGATCGCCAGTCGTAGGAGTTGGACGTCGGGCCTTATCACTGGTCGGCGTAGCACCCTGACAGGGTCTGACCACAATGTCTGCTTGATGGCATGCTGGACCATTAATGATCTAGTAGAAGATCTGGTTGGTTGAGCTAAGTATTAATTTTAACCGACTGCGTGTCGATGTTCACTTTTCGAAATGATGGGGAAGGATTTCTGATTCTGCTCAATTGTTTGTATTCTCTTGCAGTGACTCCTACTATGTGCAATTAGTGAGCACACATGCCTACTAGTAGCTGTCATGCGTCTCCTACTCAAGCCTGCCGTAGGGGATGGAGGGAGACCAAGGGAAACCAGCTATACCAACCAAGCGGCTCCCCGTCTGACAGGGACCCAAGCAGAAAGTAGCAGGTCCGGGATTGAATCCAGTAGTTTGCCCAGTAAGACGTGAGAGTCTTTGAGTTTGGCCAATATGATTGATAGAGCACAGATCCCATTTCAATTGGTATCAACTCAGTGTTCAAAGTAGTTGAATCCCGCCTGCTTCAACTACAATCCTAAAAGCGTATTCAAGAGAATAGATAGATTATGGGTCATGAGTCAGCATGCATTCAACTTAAATGACTTGGATCACTTGTATTCAGAGCAATCAAGCGAGACTGCTGGCTGTACCAAGAGACAAGGCCACCATTGATGGACTGGACATACTCGGCTCATGCTCCTTACGTTACCACATATCCTCTGTTAAGTGCTTGGGACAGTGTCAAGGCAAAGTGTCGGTAGACACATATGGCATGTGGACAAGCTCAGACCATTGAAGGTAGTACGATCAAGGAAAAGGCTGATCGTCAGCTATCATGCCGGTGCTGAACATACAGATCGCTACCATACAGCCTGGGCTTGCAACAGACAAGGTGAAACAGGATCTAGGTTTCTCAGCTGGAAGTTGGCCTCTTGCTTCAAATGGATCCTACGGATGGGGACAGCTGATTGTACCAAGACTGATCTGCCTGCCCATAAGGCTGAAGACTCGGTCCTTTGCGGTGCGGCCAGCGAAAACGATCCGTGCATGGTGAATGAGGGGGATGATGACATAGCTCTATCCGACCGATTGATCGAGAGTTTCTGCGGCTGAATCCGGTTGCAGCTAAAGGGCGAAGCGACAACAAGAGCAAGCAGGTCCATTCTGGCTGGGCTTTGTCATTATTATAGCGTCCGTCAGCCCTTCGTGTCAAGATAGACGGCCGCATCGAGTCACACGCATATTGATCATCTGCTCTATCCTCCTACTTCTCCAAATCCTCATCCTCGCTCGCCACCCCCAGCGCAACAGCCACCTCCTCCCTCCCCCTCCTCAAGAGCGTCTCCGCAAACTCATACCCCTCCTTCTTATCCAGCACCCGCTCACATACCTCGCCGTACGCCTGACTGATCCGGGAGAGGGCGGTTCGATGGATCTGCTCGGCTAGACGGGCCGAGGAGAGGAGGGCAAGGCGGGGTGAGGAGAGGACGTCGATGGTACTGAGGAGATTGGTGAAGGTTGTTAGAGCGGCAGTGAGCGGTTTGGGGGAGGTGGCGGGGAGGCGGGAGAGTGGGGTCTGCAGGCGGCTCAGCTGGGTTGACGAGGGACAGAGGGGTGACGAACATCGGCCGAACGGGTTCGGATGGTCTTCATGATCGGAGACAACCCGCATTGGTCGAGCAGCTTCCCATGCTGAGTACCATCAGCCTTGACTGTCTGAGAGCACCCCCAGTCTACTCAAATGCTCGAAAGTCATCGACTCGACATGCTCCTGCATCTGCTCCTCCAGCAAATCCACCCTCGGCGCCGTAAAAGGGAACGCTTCAAGCGTGTGCTGCATCGCCCCATTTGCTCAGCTGACCGATCATCCGACCCGGAAAGGATTCTGACCTGGAGATACCCCAAACAATTAATCAGGAAAATATCCTTATCCCAATCCGTCGCGCCCTTTCTCAGCTCCGCCATCCGCTGACACATCTCCACAGCAGGGTCGACGGCCTTCTCGAGCAGCTTTGCAAAGTGCGCATCTGTCGAACGCTCGGATGCGTCGACGAGAGAGGAGTCGTAGACTGCGATGACCTCGCGGAGGACCTGGCAGGCATCGCGCAGGGCGGGCGGTGGTGTGAGACTCGCGTCGGGAGGCTGAGCCGGGCATCAGCATTGGTAGAAGATGGCGGTGATGAGTAGGGAAATCACATGCAGGAATCGTAGGAGACTTCGACCCTGCGCTTCGAGGGTTTCGAAGAAGGCCGAGTATGACTGGTCGTAGATCCTGCACGCAGTGGACTCAGCAGGAAGTCGTCGGATAGCTTGGGGTTCACCCACTCTTGTAGACTTTTGGACAACAAAGCATCCTCCCCAATGGTCTTCCGCATTGTGACGAGGTAAAACTGGAGCAGATTCGCGATCTTATACGCCATGATGATCCCCTCCTGCGATTTAATGGTCTGCTGTATCCGTAACTATGTTCGCTTCCAGTCAGCACGGCTTCACACCCTTCTCTAGGCAGGTGGGAGGCGTGCTGGAACAAATAGCGCACCTTGAGCGGCCGACTGAGCCCTTCGAGATCCTTATCCAGCGCCTCTCGTACCATCTTCTCCTCCTCCCCTCCGGCTTCCCTCACAGCACCCACCATCCTCCTCTTCTCCTTGACTCCGAACAGACCCTCCAGGAACTCATGCTCGCTCGCAGTAGTCTGATGAACCCAAGCTAGCATATCGCCGACATATCGCGTCGGGTCATGTGCGTGCAGCTCGATCGGTCTAGGAAGGCCATTTGGTCCGCCACGAGTGAGAGCGTCGAGGAAAGCGGTGAGGGTGGAGGATTGGCGTGTCGATTTCAGGGTTTGTAGAGCGTCTCTACAAATTCATCAGCTTCCACACAAGCACAGACAGCTCAGTATAGCTGCTATGGAGGATTGAGACTGACGCGAGTAAGTTTGGCCGTTCCCTGAGTCGCCGAACCGCCTCGTTCATCACAGGCGATACCTCCAGCTGGGTGTCCTTCGTGAATTGACGGAACTCGGACTGGCACCACCGATGTATCTTTCGATAGCCCGACTCCATCTCTTCGGACGTTTGCGCCATGATGTCAAGGCTGTCCCCATCGCCGTCAGTCTACGGTCCAGGAGTCGAACCAATGAGAGGGCCGAGACCGGATCATCGACTGACCCAGCTTGCATCTTCCCCTCCTCCCCAGCTAGCAAAGCCCGGCAATCCCTCCGTATCGCCTCGACCCGATCCAGCGCGTCAAACACTGATCTGCCCACTGCTACTTCTCTAGAGGTGAGGGCATCGTGCTCGGTATCGGAGAGGGCGAACCGGGTCAGGAATAGCGCGACGAGGGTTGCTCGGAGTTGAGCGGAGGCTCTGGTCCGAGGTCAGCCTGAAGTAAGAGGATATAATGAGGCTAACTGCACCGCTGTGATTGAAGGCCATCGGCCCGCTCCAAGAGGTGCTTTGTCCCGCTGTTGGCGTGGTCGAGTTCCGCTTGAATCTGGTCGCACCGGACTTGCATATCGCGCATATGTTCACGGAGAACGTCGAGCTTCTACGCGCGGGTCATAGCGTCAGCTCGTTGTCGGACCATACTCTCTCACAAGACTCGCAGCGAGGTGGGCGTCCTCGGTAAGAAGCTGAAACGATGACTCACTTTGTCCACCTCCCCGAACGCCTCCAGAAACTTCCTACTCCCCCCCGCCAACCGATCCTCCACATCCTTCTTCAAATGTTTCCTAGCCATAGCCGAAGACTGTCCCTTGAGCGTCCTCCTCTCCCGCAACCCGAACTCCTCCTCATCGTCAGCTCTCTCTTTCCCGTTGAAGTCGGGTGACGGCGCATAGAACCTCGAGGCGATCTCCAAGGCTTCTCTGGAGCCGGGGTCGTCGAATGAAGTGCCTATTGCTTTGTAGATCCGGAGGGAGATGGGGTTGTGCCGCGATGATGGGGCGGGTGGGGGAGTGGCAGTGGTGTAGGAGGTTGAGAGGGTGCGAGTAGGCGAGGACATCGTGAGTTGAGTGGAGTTTGAGTAACTAGGAGAAGTGGACAGGTCGGGTTAAACTTACAGGTTGCCACGCGTCAAGCACAGTTTGATCCCCCCACCTAATTCACCCGACTCGCCGAGGTCTCTCGTCACCGCTTACTCCGAAATTCATCACCAAAACTTCACACACCCAACCCTTCAACTGCATCATATTCCCACCCACCGCAGCCACCTCCACCATGGTACCGTCCACTCGATCGAAGAATGCCACTCCCGAGGTCGCTTCATCTTCCACAGCGGTGGAGATGTCGTCCGAGACGCTTGGGGAGACCAAGATCCGACCAAGGGAGAGGAGTCGGGTGAGGGATGAAATGTTTGATGCGTACTAGTACGTCCGACCCTTTATTGCAGGGAGCCGTGGGGGCTTCTCTGTTGCTCCCATCGGCGTCCAGTACATGTACCGGGTGTACGAGTGATCAGGAAGCGTCCAGTCAATCCCCGACGGTCTTCAGAATGACGCTGATGATATCTCCCAGTGCTCTCGACCTCGCGTGAGTATCAGCTGCTTCGCACTCCCCATCTCGGACTCGGAGGCTATATTCATGGTTATTGGGATGGTGAAGTGAGCTCAGCTGACTGCTCTTTCTCCTCACATTCTCCAGGAACGCACCGTACGTCACCCCTCTTCGCGAGACCGCGAATGCCAAATTGATCGTGTTGTAGCAAAGAGAACGTCTACACCTTCGTCCCAAACATCATCGGCTACGTCCGAGTTCTAACCGCCGCAATCTCTTTCTACGTCATGCCCTATCATCCACGTCGATGCTTTGTGCTCTACGCGATAAGTTGTTTGCTGGACGCGGTGGATGGACAAGCGGCGAGGGCTTTGGGTCAGACGAGCAAGTTTGGCGCGGTGCTGGACATGGTCGTGGATCGGTAAGGTTTTCAGTGTCACCTGCTTTGGAGACTCAGGACGCGATTTGGGACCACTCGCTTGGGCTGGCCGATCTTCGCGCAGCAATGCTGATATTCGCTTTCGCCTCAGATGCACGACCGCGTGCCTGCTCACTTTCCTCTCGACCACGTATCAACAGTACTCGCTCATCTTCATGTTCCTCATCACCCTTGACTTCTCCTCGCATTACATTCACATGTACTCGTGAGTCATCCGCTCTGGTGTCGAGCAACGCTCGGTGATCAGCCAAATTCACGTGAAGGGGTCGAAGCTGAGCTGAGTGACTCTAGATCCTTGGTGACCGGCTCGATAAGCCACAAGGCAGTCGCATCGGACGTCTCCCGCATCCTCTGGTATTACTACAACGACTCGGTATATCTATCTCCATCCACACGTAGTCCGAATGCTGATGGAGTATAGCGCACCCTCTTCATCTTCTGCTTCATGAACGAGCTCTTCTTCGTCTGCCTCTACCTCAACGCCTTCATTGACGACTCCATCCACTCATCCTACCCCATCTCACTCATCTGGTCAACATCCGCCGTCCACGATCACGTCCCGCACCTGCTATGGACGCTCATGGGCTTGACGTGGTCGCAATTGTTTACGATCATCACTTTCCCGATAATGGCGGGGAAGCAAATCATCAACGTCGTGCAGTTCTGGAAGGCTAGTAAGATCGTATGTGTCAACTTCCTTGGATTAGGGGTACAGACTGATGGTGGAGTAGCTGGTGGGCGTGGATCTGGCTGAACGACAAGCTGCGAGGGAGGCAGAGATTATGAAGGCGCGAGGCGAATGATCAGTGAAGAGCATGAAATTTGCAACTAAGACGATGGCAGAGCGGGGCGGCGGGTGCAGTTGCACGATATATGGAGGGTGGCGGGAGGTATAATCTCTCCTTGTGTGTATAGAGCCCTCCCGGGCCAATAATGCGATGACAGATTGATTTTGCATGTCTCCCCGCCAACGATCTCCTTTAACCGTATTGAACCATCATGCCGATATCTCCATTAGGGACTAAGGGTCGCGTAGAGGAGTAGAGTACACCAGGGAGTGGGCAAGTCTTGCCGTTGAGAACCGGACGGAACAGTGTGTGTAGGTATGAGGCCAATGTGATGGGAGCGGTCCATCACCCAGAGGGCTAGTTGACAGGGTCAAAGCATTCTGCGCCAAGTCGCATAAGTAACAGCAAAGTACACAACCCCCCATATGGATCACAAGATCGACAGAAACCCTCTACGGTCTGTCCACTTGGATGCAGATCCCCGTCTGTACCTATTCATCTTCTTCACATGGAAAGAGGCCTGTGTACGCCTCACTCATGCCTATTACACATTCAGGTGATGAATATGGTGTTTTCCCATCGTACAGTCGGAAACACCAAGAAACACGTTGCCTACTCCAGGCCTGGTAAGAGATATGTCACTGCAAGATGGTCCTAGAGAGTGGGGCCTGAACAAGAGGGCTGTTTTCCTGTTCAACATAGGTACAGTAAATACAAGGATATCTGATCTGGTGGTCAATCGTATCCATGACAAGACATTTGGAGCGGGACCGATAGGAGGAATGCTTACGGCAGATCACACAACGAACAGACAGGGAGGTACTCAACGAGGACGTCGAGAATCTACTAAGTCGTCAAGACAGGCGGGACGTGGGTCTAAGCGAGGACAAATGAGTGTAGCCGCGTAGACGAGATCGGAGAACAGGACGAGATCGTTCTTGGACGTGGAATGGGACAATGAGACTCATTCGAGGATCACTGGGAAACCTCCTACAAGACGAGGCTAGCTGTGCTATATATATCTACTCCTTCTCCGTAGACGTTCAACCAACAAAACGGAACGAGCGGTGGAAATGGACGTCGACGACGAGTGGCGGAGATACTGTGCCATGACGTGTCATTCGGTGTGCGTGGTGGAGGTTGTGGTGGCCGACATGACAGTTTCCAATCTCATCATCACAGAGTTTCAAGGCTAGTCTGCAGCTTGCACTATGCCAGTGCACTGCATCTTGCAAAACTGGGCACAAGGGGATGCTCGGAGAGCAAAACTATGAGAAGAGTGTGCTTGGTGACCATCAAGAGGTATCATGATATGAGGGCTTCTGAAGACTGGCGCCTGGCCTGAGTATAGTGCTGTGTAATTGTGATGTGTTACTCTCAAATCAGGTTGAAGAGTCTCGGGCAAATTCAGACAAGGCATCTGTGATAGGCTATTCAGACTGGAGGAACGATCATAAAGTACACCCAGCTGCATTTGATTTGTGTCTCGGTCCATGTTGTCATGGCAGACAGTAAATAAACCTGGTGCCTGATGCTGCCAGATGCTGCCAGAAGAGGACATTCAAGCAGAAGCATGTAGAATCAGATGAGCCCTGACGTATGTTCCGCTACCGCTTGCTTCTACATGAGACGCTTACGTTGCGCTTTTGTGCTTAGCCTGCAGAATCGACCAATGTATTTGTAAAGAGAGCAACTCATTGCAGCAAGTGGGAAAAGGGTGGAGGCGATGAACAGAACCAAGAGTATTTCTAGGTGAGTTCCGCCTTAAACTCACGTCTCTTCAAACTTCAAAGCAATCACCGATTCTTGGTGGTATGCGGTGAACCTACTTCCTCATAGAAAGATAGTTTCGCCATCATGGGCAAGTCACAATACAAGAAGAGGATCCGTCATAACCCAATCCGGATTCCCGGTACACACCTCGGGTCCGGCAAGGTTGATGGAAAGGCGAACCCTGCGAAGGAGCAGCAGATGTTGCCTATACTCGGAAAGGTGATTTTCTTCTCCTTTAGAGGGGATCCTAGGATTGAGTCACGCGACCATTGAGCTGATAGGGGTACCAGCTGAAGTCCGCGCACTACGCAGACAGAACCTGGGCTTGTGCAGCGATATGCAACCTGATCCAAGACGACCCGGCGACGAGACGACTCTTTCAGGGGCGAAATGTCGTGGGCGAGCTGATCGAACGACTATCGGACAGTGTGGATGAAGTGGCGGTAGAGGCATCGGGAGCGCTGAGGTCAGCTTATGAATCAATATCTCATCCTGGACAACAATGTTTACGAGCGAGACCAGACTTAGCTGATCAGTGCTCAGAAATCTTGCGATTGATGGTGGTCATGAGCTATGTGGCGAGATGTACAACAAGGGAATCATGTCTCATCTTACAACCCTCATCACGAAAGTATGTCCTACTAAGCCGGACAGTTTGCCAGCTGAGTTACCCTGTTAGATCTCCGGTACCATCGACTCCATCCTCACCCCCGCGCAAACGCCTCAGACCCATTCGGACGAGCAGCTACAAGCACGAAAGCACCTCCTAGCTTTCGCCGAGAACGTGATCTCGCTCATCTGGAGTCTCGCCGAAGCATCGGAAAAGACTTTACAAGGAGTCAATGCCGCTGGAGTGGAAGGGCTTCTAGTGAAGGTTCTGGAGGGGAGAGAAGTCTTCGGGACCGGAGTAGCTCTGGCTGCTTGTGAGTCTGGGTCATTAATTAGCGCTGACCAAGTAGCGCAAGCACTTTACTCGCTCTCACAGGATAATGAGCCGTTCCGGGAGGCTCTCCTCGCTCAACCGACCGCGTTGCCGACGCTCAAAAACATTGTGCGGGAAGTACATGATACTGGGACTGCAAACGGGAAGGGAAAGGCACCGAAGTCCAATGGCGGGGAAGCGGAGGAAGAGATCGGGCGCGCTGCATTGATCCGACTCCTGACTAGTGGTGAGTCTTCGTCCGTTTCGCTGGAGACCTGCCTGACTGAACGCAGGTGTTTTGCGGAATCTCGTTGATGACGAGTCGCCGGCCGATTCTTCGGTTCACATCACGGCCCTCACCAAAGACTGTATCTTGCCTCTGATAAACGATCTAATCGACGTCGATTTACAGAATACCACAAAATCAGTACTGGGATCGATGCAGCAGGGTGTGAGTCTTTTGTTCGCGTAGGATGAATTCCGTTTGAACTGACTTATCGCTCAGCCCGATGGAGACGTTTCTGCGGAGCTCGGAAAGCTGTCAAAGACTGATCATCTCACGACGGTCGATCAGGAGCTCGAGCGCATCGAGCGAAGGTTGTCAACCGTCGTTGTCGCTCTGGAGATCTTGACAGGGATCTGCGCGGGATTGGAGGACGTCGAGGAGTCCTTCGGCGAGAAGGATGCTGGTCTTGCAGGTTCGCCTGATTTTGTCTAGTGTGCCTTTCCTGACATTCTAGCAGATGAAGACGAGGACATGGAGGACGACCTCCAACCCGAAGCGAACGATGATGACGCGGCGCCCGATGCCTCGAGGACAGTCGATGGCGCGAACGGAGTGCTGACGGTCCTCACTCCGGTTGACTTGCCTCATCTCCTCATCGACCTCAAATTGCCCCAAAGACTCCTAAACCTTGCTCTTTTCACTACCTTATCATTCGCTCCTTCCCCCATGCAGCCGTCATCACATCCCCCCACTACCGCCATACTTTCGGTCCTCCATCTCCGTGCCCTCGAAACGCTCAACAATCTCTTCCTTACCACTGTCGCCTCTTTGACGCCTACCGCTTCGATGACGTCAGCATTCCCGGCCCAGACGATATGGGACGGCTTGCTCCGGATCGTCTCTCAGCTCGTTCAGGAGATGATCGAGATGCAGATGAATGACCTGGAGCGGAAACCCAGGAAGATCGTCATCTCCGCCGTCATGGGCCGCGCTGAGAAGGCTGAGATGGACGTGGAAGGTGTAGGATTGAAGGGTCAGGAGCTGAAGGGGGATGTTTTGGAGATGGCGATGGGTTGTCTTTGGGGTCTGGTGAAGATCGCTTCAGCGGCTTCGTCACAATTGGTCAGTCCGTATTCCCTGTTCGACTTCGCCTAGCTGATGCTTGCCGAGTGCAGGCTGTTCAACCCGAGCAGATGCAGGCGATCATGGAGACCACTGGCGTCGTACGATCCGACCTGGTCCGGACGCGGTGTATAGAGACGATGGCGAGTCTCGCTTCGCGACCTGGTGTCCCTATCGAGCAAAACAGGGTTCGTCCCTTGGTCTTCCTCTCAATCCTTCCCCTGATGCTGGTGTTTCTTAGGAAATCGGAGAGCGATTCATCTCAATGCTTAGTCCACCACCAGGGATATTCCTTCCCCCAGACCTGCTCGTCTCCGTGCTGAACGCTGTCATCGATATTTACGCCGACGAGGGGCGGGGATATGATCGGCCTGTCTTCGTGGACGGCGGATTCCTCCAGGCTCTCACCCCAGTAGTTGAGGTAGTGCGCGCAAATGTGAGGCTTTGTCTCCACCGAACGGGCTCAAGCGCTAACCGGGAGCAGGTACGCCAGATCAACAAGCGTACAGAACCGGCTCTGCGAGCTCAAGCAGCAGAAGCCTACCGGAATCTGATCGCGTTCATCCAGTACCGGCGCAACCTTCGGCTCTGGTCCCCCAACGTAGATGGGACACTGTAAGTAGCTCATATAGTTCAAATCGTCCATATCATACCATGCATTGTGCGATACTACCCTGTGTTCTACTTCTTCTTCCCGCCCCTCCGTTTCCTCGCAGATCCAACCGTATCGACCGGTCCCTCCATCCAACTCTCATCTTCCTCGACGTGCTCCGCCACCTGCTGAGCCACCTCATCCACCTTATCCTCCTTGACCGCCTCCCTAGCTTTCGCAGTGACTTCCGAAAGAGTTTCGATCGTCTCGCCCAGCTTGGTCTTCTCCTCGCTAGGATCAGGAGCATCCGACCATGACCAGAGCATCTTGAGTTCCCCTCGAGCCAAAGCCAATATCACCGGTCCCATAACTACCCACATCAGCGATCATGATTCACGTAGCTAAAGGGGAAGAGACCCACTGCAAGCTGGACTGAGGTAGAGTAAAGCCGGCTGTGCATGCCTCGTCCAATGCATGACCGCCATCGTCGTCCCCAATCCCAATACATAACTGGTCATACCAACCCACCAGTACGCCTTGCCGAACGTACTCCGACTGGTGACATCCTCCTTGGGGTGTGTAGTGGCGTGGCGGGCGAGGTCGAAGCGGAGACACAAGGCAATGACTAGGCCTGGGACTACGATGTCCCCAAGGCCGAGCATCGCGAAATCGGTGGGGTGGGTTGAAAAGGGGTCTTTGGCGGCGAGGAGTTTTATTGGCGCGTCGATGCCTTTGGCTACTGTCACCATTACCGGTGTCGCGAATACCTGAGCTAGCTATCAGCTTGGACCGTAAGCAAATTTGAAAAGGGAGAGGGCGGGAAGGAAGGGGAGACCCACCCAGAAGATATCGTAAATGAGGAGAACTGCGAGCAGTAGGAACGCTGTGAAGAACGAATCGAGGCGGAGGAGCGCGAGTGTCGTGGTGGCTAGACAGAGGGCGAGGGTATTAGATAGGATATAAGGGCGACCGAGGGGGATGTAGAGCGCTGGCAGGAGGATGGCGATGTGTAGGAGGAGGAGGGAGGGGAGGGTCATGGGGAGGTGGTAGATCTCTGCGGATACATCACTGTTAGATACGCTTCTGTTTGGATGGAGGGGGGACGTACGGCGGAGACCGGAGGAGATGCGGATGTGGTATGTCGGGGTCGAGTGGGAGGTTTGTCTGAGGAGGAAGGCGATCACCGAGCCGAAGGTCTACCTACCATCAGCTTGGGTCCACCTCAAAGTTTCACCTCCTGGAACGAGAACATCCCGGCACCCGAGACTACCTTTCGTCAGCTGTTCCCTTCTAGATGAGTGTGAAGGGGGACGCTTACAGTAAATACCCAAGACGAGATTGATCCAATACTTCCCCACGTATCTCAACAATGCCCATAAACCCAACAGCGCAACCGAACCTAGGACAGGGAACGCAAGCGAGTCCGCCCAGCCGAGCGTCTCTTCCAGATTCTCATCTTCCTCTTCTCGCTCCTCGCCTAGCGCTCTTGGGCCTTTCCGTCGGCGGGCGAGGGTGGTGGCAGGTGTCTAGGGTCTCTCGTCGGTAGATGTACGATAGGAGGGGCGACAAGTCAATGGAAGTAAGGGAGAGGAAGGGGAACCCACGTTGAGGGATTTGAATGAGCCGAGGGCGATGGGGATGAGCGCTTGGACGCCTAGGGCGAAGTAAGCTGATAGCAAGCCATAATCGTGGGCCATCTTGAGGTGAGAGTTGTGGAACAGTTGCAAGAGCCTTGACTAGGACATTTTTCACTCGACAGGCGTCGAAACTCGTTTCACGTGATGGTGTCTTTTTGACTTTGTGATGGACCTAGTTAGAGGATGTCTTCTACAGCTTTCTGGGAGGCTCCGAATGATTGTAGACCCTGGTAAATCACTCTAATGAAGAGTATGGGTTCGAGTCAGCGATGTGATGGTCGATAGACCACAAAATATATCCGTGATGTCCGACATCATTGCATGTTGCACGACGTCTTACGAGGAGTATTATCATCGCGGTCCAGCCTTGCGGCGACAGCTTTCTTGGTTATCTACAGACCAGTAATCCCGATCCCCTGCCTCCCCTTCCCCTAAAGATCCCCATCGTGAACAGCCATGTGGCGTTTCAGCTGATCTGGGCGAGGGAATCTCTTGGAGCAGCCCGGATAAGCGCAGGCAAACGGTCTCTCGCCAGTATCTGTCACCGAATTTGTCAGAGGAGGTGATGGTAGTGAAGAATACCTACGTGTGCGGATATGTTTCGTGAGATTCGAGGCCTCGACGAATCCCCTTGAACTCGGTCAGCGGTCTCCAAGGTAAACGTGCAGAAGAGCTCACTTCTGACAATGAGGACATATGAATGGCTTTTCTCCGTTATGCGTTCGCTGCGCCATTGTCAGCACAGCTGGCAGCGAGTACGCGGATTGCGACGTACCATATGTATAGTAAGTGAGCTGGAGATGGCGAAAGTCTTGCCGCATCCCGGATGATCGCAAACGAACGGTTCTGTAACTCCATTAGAAGTCTCCCGATTCTAGATATATGCCACTCACTCTCCTGAGCGTGCCTACGCATATGCGCAGCGAGAGGTGTCGCTTCGCTGAAAGCCTGCTCGCACACCTCGCATACAAACGGCCGGTGTCCAGTATGGCTCTGTAGATGCCGCAAGACCTTTTGCCGACTTTGAAACAACCGGCCACCCGGTCCGCCACATCCATCCCAGAAGCAGATGTACGAATCTTTACCCTTGCCGATATGGACGCTCAAATGGTCCATAAGGCTGCTAGGATCGGAGAAGGCTGTCTGATGCGTGCATCCGGGCCATAAGCAGATAGGCGGTGTTCCTGGCGGTGGACTCGGGATCGATGGCGAAGGGGTCGGAAGATGTAGGTGGTGGTGATGGTACATTTTGTTGGGGGCTCTATCCACCGCTCCTTGCATGATGGGCGGAAGTGGTAGAGGTGGGAACTCGGGTCCCCAACCGATGATCTCGCCGGGCAATCCGAGATGCTCCTCTAGGACGTGGCGAAGCATAGTCTGTGGACTGAACGGCTCTCCTGTCGCACTCGTCTGAGTGTGGGTCTGGTGTGTCGGACAGGTCTCGGGCACCGGCGCGGTACATTCGGGCAAGGGAAAGCAGTCGTCCCAAAGGCAGGAAAGGAGATGATCCGCTTCGGCCTGAGCCTGTGAAGGCAGGAAAGGAGAATTGAGATCGGGCGCTGGTACAGGTGAAGGAACAGGCGGGAGCGCGATTTGCTGAGGTAGCGGGGCTGGAGGAGGAGGAGCGAAGCCAGGTGCACCGAGGTGATCGGATGCTACATGTCCTAGCAGGTCGGGCATGGAGTTGAATGTTCGATGGCAATTTTGCCAGTGGCAGATATGTGTCGGAAGGTTTGGTGAGGGTTTCATGCCGCTTGTGGAGGCGGT
>JAABUL010002537.1_pt1 | contig 29902 bp, 43 predicted proteins | sample 5559151 | NCBI WGS metagenome assembly JAABUL01 (sample SAMN10711876, study PRJNA513368) | rock metagenome | isolation source: Antarctica rocks | place: Antarctica: Victoria Land, Pudding Butte sud
ACGTGCTCTCCACGGCCTGGCATACCGGGCCAGTAATAGAGCTCATAGGGCTGGCTTGATGGTGAGGTACGTTGGCGTTTGGCGATGGGAGATGTCATTTTCGCTGCCTTGGAAGATAGCTCGATAGGGAGGGCTATTGTGGAATGGTGGAATTGTGAAGCTTTCTGTTTACCGCCTTGATGGTTGGGGGAATTAGACCTAAAAGCTGACAGTGGAGATGCGTCAGGAATGACGCAATGTCTTGGCAGTCGTGGCAGCAGCAAGCGACTCCCTCTCAGCATTTGTCTTTAAGGTAATGATTCTTTTCGTATAGGGAGAAATTAAAATTGGTGTGCTTTCCCAAGTATAATGGTCTTTGAAGACACCTGGATCGCGCCTTGTATTGGAAATCTAGGTGAAATATGGTTGGTAATCTCCGCCCCATACTCGTATTTACGGGGTTTCCGCGCACACCGGGTTTCCGCGCACGCTAACTATGACTAATTAGGTATTCTAGTGCCCTTTTTAGCACGCTAAACTCGATGCTGTCTAAAACTAACCTTTCTAGGTTAGAGTGCGCGGAAACCCAGTATGCGCGGAAACCCCGTAAATACGAGTAGGGCTAAACTCGCCTATAATGTGCTCCGTCTGAACTCGATTTCCAACACCTTGTAATCGTGGCCACCACTATGCGACGCGGTATGGGGCCCCGCGTAACATATTCCGATAATTCATTCTGTCAACATCTTCGACAGAAGAACTGAGGCCATCCAGCACAGGTTGATAAACACATGGGGTGGGAAGAAAGCTTTGTGCGCAGCTTTGATACATCTATAAACAAGTATAAACCCAAGAATAATACCCACTCCCTGCTAATAAAGTAGGTCATTCGAAGGCGGAGGGTCAGGTAGCTCGATTGAACCGTAGTTCAGGTCTGTGTAATCTGTATCAACAGTGGATAGCGATAAGTTGTCACACATGGCAGAACCACCATATTTCTTCTTCCCGTCTCTGACTCGTTTGAGATAGTTTAAACATCGGATCACGGCCGAACTCGCACGACTAGAATTATGAATGCTATTTATTCTCGGAATCTACGATGCGACTCTGGGATGGAGATCTAATTGAATTGACTACTTGGAGAACCAACTCGGTCGGCGGAGAAGCGATTGCAAAATCGAAAACGAGAAGATTAAAATTGTGAAAATTTGACTGTTATAGAACACATATTGCCGTTTATGGTTCGGAAATGAGAAACGCCAATACTAGCCTCTCAGGGTTTTCCACAAGTCAACTCCAAAACCTCCATTACTTGCTCCTTACGTAAGAGCGGTACCGCGTTCGTCTTCAGAAATAAATCATGCAAAGAATTCTCCGCCAATCTATCCATCTTCTCCCATCCAATGCCCACTTCCTCCATACTCCTTGGCAATCCCAACTCTCTGACAACAGCATCAATCACGTCTCCAAGGTCAACTTCACCGTTATTGAGTCCGCGCGCCTCAAGCACTGCTCTGACCGCTGGCTGCTTCCAGAGCAATGGTAGGATTTCCTGCTGGCGAGCTAGAGCTGGCGCCCTGTGAGCAGCATTGTACTTGCATACTGCTGGCAACAATATACAGCTTGTCTCCCCGTGCCCAACTCCCAAAGGCCCAAGCATGTGCCCGATTCCATGGCTGGCGCCGAGATGGATATCTTGCTGCAGATGCACCATTGCGTCTATAACTCCCAGTTGGCACAAATGCCTGCCCTCCTCATCTTGCGGATTTCGCTTCGTTTCCAGCAATCCAGTTACAAGACACTCAAGCCCACGCTTAGCGTGCTCATCGGACAGCTTGTTGCTAACTAGGGAACTGAGAGTTTCGACGCAATGATCGACGGCGCGCATTCCAGTGCTGAGCCAGATGGAAAGGGGCGTGGTGAGTGGGATAACAAATGCTGGGCCGCGACAAGGCGAGGAAAATTGGTATTTGATTTTGGTGACTGGGTCGGTGGCTCCGCCGTATATAGTGTACTCGCCACCAGAGAGCGAGGTAGGGATAGCGATGACGGGTACTGTAGGTGCTTTTGCATTCGCAAGCTGTTGGGTGTCGAAGACATTTGGTAGGCGTTTCAGATCGTCCATGGATGTTACAGCATTCGCTAGGCCCTATATATATTAGTTGAGGTCTTTACTGCGCAAAGTCTCACTTACAAATGCAACTATTTTCGCCGCATCTGACGTTGTCCCAGCTCCTAATGTCACAATTATATCCGTATCTAGGCTCTCCGCCTCGTGAATCATCTCCAGTACCTCATCGAGCTGGGTGTGTGGCTTCAAACCCATACGTGTCCCAACGACCTTGCCATCAAGCGCATTTTGAAGCCTGGTGAGAGCATCCGTATTCCTCGCCAGCGAGCCAGAGGCAATAATATAAACTCTCGAGGCTTTGAAAGTGGTTTCCACGTGCTTGGCGCAGGTCTCTGGGAAAGGGAGGCCGTAGCTGACTATGGGAACATCGCTGTTTAGGAACGCGCGGCGGGTGATTTCGGTGAACATGGTTGTATAGACGAGAGTGTTTGGAGGGTGTGGACTGTGAATGCCATGTCTCCGTAGAGGAGGAGGTTCTTATATGTACATAATGAAAGGGTCTGAGAACGGAGCCGAAGGGTCCGGATTAAAACCGTTAGGGATCATACTGCATAGTCAAGCGGAGATAAGTTGGCTTGCATTAACTTCCTGTCTAGCGTCCTACCCACTTCTTCATCGATGATTCGTTTGTAGGTACTAAATCTATTCGGAAAAGTCAGCATCTGTGGATTGAACAGCTTCCCATCATCTCATGCAAGTGAGCGGAATTAAGTTGTCGTTTGGAGGTATTAGATAACCTGCAGAAGCGAGATAAGCGCGTCATGTGCCGCAGCGAGCGGCTGATGTATTTTTCGACGAAATCTTGAGAAACTTCGTGCGCGAAAGTCCAAGTAAAAAGAGCCAAGTAGGAACAAAACATGTAAGATCTGGAAGAGAAGACTTCTGTAGAAAAAACCAGATGGGAAGCTCACCTGAAATGTCTTAAATGGAGATCTAGCGATCCAGCTAAGCAAGAATGCACTAGTACACCTTTGAGTGAGCGCGAGGAATTGACAGCGATGGCACCGCTCACGTCATGAAAAAATCCACAGAATATATGTCGGCAAGATGCAAACGGGAACAGAACGAAGTTGTTAGGTCGAAGCTAAGCATATCTACTAAGATTCTATCTAAAGTGAAGAACGCTGCCATACAGTAGACGAGGAGCAGAGATTAGTCTGCCTCAAGTTTTGCTAAACGTCAATCAACCAGGGCGGGAGACGGGAGCCTAAGACCAAAAGCTGCTTCCCAAGCGCTTTGCACCTTGAGCAGCAACGCTTCTCCTTAAACTGGAGCTATCGCCGAAAGACCAAATAGCCTACCGATGTGTTCGAGATAGGGAAGGGGCATAGGCGCGACCGGGTGTCCTGAGTGTTCTTGAACATCTGCACTAGGAACGCTTCATGGCTATCACTTACCACCGGAAGTTGCAAAGGAAGAAAGTATACTTTCGTTGGACCTAGGATGATATCTACATCGTACTTATTGAGATTAAATTCTACGCCTGATCTCTAGCGAGACGCCGAAGATGCTCAAAGTTCGCTTTGTACTTTTTGGAGGAAATTTTGGATTATTCTACTAACTCCAGGATCGCTTGATTGGCGTGTCCTGTGATGTCTTCGTGGCATGAATTCTCTATTGGAATAGTCCTTACTTGGAAGGAACTCTTTCTCTACATTCTCATTGTTGGAGCGTATGATTTCCCAAGGCTACGGACAGGAGTCTTTGCTAGTCTCGCAGGTATCCGTTCATTTCATGACGGAAGCTCACCTCTATGCTTGTCAGGAGCCATTTATACCAGAAGGATGATACCAAATTGTAACCATCAACTCGCTCTTATTTCCCTCGAAGTCAGATCCCTTGGGAAGTACCAAAGGTACATTCCCCTTAGAAGATCGTGCCACAGGCTCGATTTTTGCGTATCCCAAGCGGATCCCTCCATTCTTTGCAAGAATTAGCAAGAACCAGGCAAAACAGTCGAGACTCAAAATTTGGTTTGTTGCCTCATCCACCGATTTTAGATAATCTGGGGAAAATTGCCACACATCGGAATCCCCAATGTTACAACCGGGATATTGTCCCAGGTGCCAATTAGAGCAGTTCTATAATTATTCCTCAGTACGTCACTTGGTTCTCTCTTTATGATTACGCCAAGGACTAGGGCAAGATCATAAGATGTCGTTGCCATTGGCCCGGCCGAATCGAACGGGTGTGCGACGGGCACAATGCCAGCCTGTGGGACAAGTCCTATGGTGGGCTCCATTGTACGGAGAGCTGCCCTTCTTGCAGGAGACACAAGCGAGCCATCAGTCGCAGTGCCTATAGATATCGGCGCATATCCTACAGATACTGCGAACGCTGAACCACTCGAGGATCCCGGGGGATTCTAAATGCCAGATCAGTGGGGATTCTTTTCCACTCCATTTACTGCCCATTTTCGCTTACGCTATGTCTATCTTTACTATCATTGGGGTCAAGTCCTTCGCGCAATTAGGCCGACTGTGTTTGGCCTCCAACAGCAGACCATCTGCTTGGTATCAAATTGCCTCTACTCAAGATTTAGTAACATCCTTTTGAATGGAGGAAGGTACTCCACTTGAAGTTGACAATTCCTACACTCGCATTAAAAAGAGTGCAAATACTGGGGGGCTAACCAGTGCTAAGATTCGCATTCCCTGATATGATGATCCCAGCGGCAATGAGCTATACGATCCTGTCAGAAATGTCTCGTTATTGGTAGGCTCAAACAAACATATCCACAGCCTTCGCATTCCGACACGGTTCCGACTCGAGCAGTGCCAAACTGCCTGCTGACGGTTTCATTACAAGCAAACAACTCAAGTAAACCGTTTGCTTGAATTACCTTGAGAATGATCGGAAACCCATGCAGTGGAATACGCAATTGCCCTTCTTGCTCTCCCGGTCCAAGACTTTCGCAGCATCTATCAGGCTAGCTAGAGATGGCCAGCTCAGCATGGCATGCAGATATCCATCATGTTTATCGATTTGAGCTTTGTAAGCTGCGACAAGATCAGCACTGCGAAGTGAGCCGTTTCTAAGGAGCCTTTGCATGACTTTACCGTCCGCCGTAAGGATATCAAATACAGCGCTCGATGACATCATGCTCTTCTGAGCGACGTCCGTATAACAACACAAATCCTAGTATACGCTTACGCAAAAGACAGTCAGTATAGCAAATATCCAAGATAATTGCGATATGGATACTGGATACATCTCAGCATAACAATCTGCAGAACCACGCAAATGAACGCCGTGGCATGGTTCAGAGGATCGAGACGAATGGACAGATTTGGTCGCCTACTAGCTGAATCAGAGTCTCGGAGACTTTGCGAGCGAATAACATTGCGTTATACCGTGTTGAAATGTGCCTCTTTAAAAAGGATATACAAGTAGGACTACCAAGATCCGATTAGGTCGCCGATATCCGAACCGCCTCAGATATGGTAGGTTATGATACTGCTGTGATTATACCTTCTCATATTGCTGTTCCGAGTCACAAAGATCTAGAATAAGATGATAAGAGCTAAAAGGCATGACTGTAATTTGAGTAGGATTTCGTCACCATCATGACCCGGGGGTTGGCTGAATCATTGAACAACGTCTACCTCTACTGCTATCTTGATTACAAAACGGAGAGCAAGGTCAACATCACCCTCCCCATCAACCGACTCCAAAAACACACCATAAACCTCTTGCTAATACTTCCTCACACCTACTCTCCACCCGCATCACCACCCCCCCGGGCATCAGCATTCCCAGCATCAGAAATACTATCATCCGAAAAATGACTCGTCTCATTCGCCGGCGCGCCAGGGTCATTATTCGCCAAATTATTGGCATCGCTCGTGGCTTGATCGTTTTTCCCATCATTGGCCGGATGTTCAACATTTGCGCGCCACCACTCCCAACATCAACCAGCTCTTCTCCGCCCAAGCAACGACCCCTCCCCCCTTTTCTTTCCTTTCTGTGCACAAAACACCACCAGCAAAACGCACAACCCACCATCTCCTAGGAAAATCCTTCCCCCCCCCCCCCCCACCAGCGGCGCCGACAAGTGCAAAGGCAGCCTGTTCGCCGCAATGGAGAACGACGACGGCAGCGCGTCTGAGCAAAGGGGGAGATGTTTGTTCGACGTCGTGGTCAGGGTCACGCGCGTTGCTGCGAGGGAGGCAGGCAGGTCCGCGGGAAGCTCGCGCGCGAGGCCGTCGACTGTGCTGGTATCCGGGAGGGGCATGGAGAGGGTGGGGGGGAGGCCGAGGCCGAGGCCGGGGAAGGAGGTGAGGAGGATGTTGATTTGGGGGGGCATGGTTGGTTTTTTTAGGGGTTGGTGTTTGAGGGCGGGATTTTTTTTGATGATGGAGAAAGGCGGGCGGTGGAGGTGCTTTTTTATACTTTTCCGTCGCAGTCGTTGACGCAATGCACAGAAGATATCTAGCAGAGCACACCACCCTTCACTACAGCACCACCTCACACCTTCGACCTCAACCCCGCAACTCAAACCCCAGCGCCTAACCCCCCCCCCCCCCCCCGCAAGCTGACAGCTGAGACGCTGGACGTCTAACCGTACCCCTTTTCTTTTATCCAGGTTCAGGCTCAGCTGAAATCTTTCTTCTTCCATCCTCTGCGATAACATCACCAGCGATCTAGACCATACGATACTGACGCCACTTTTCGAGCGCAGCACACACCAGTCAGGGACGTCACTAACGCAGATCTCGTCCAGTTGGACCTTACTGCACCGTCCTGGCTGGGCAGAAGCTAGGGTTTTGGCTGGTGTCTGGTGCTCTGTTGGAGTGAGTGCATGTCAGCGCGGGCCTGGCGTTTAGATGTGTACTTCCTGTGCGGATAGAGAAGGGGTGTGTGTGATGGAGTTTTGAGTGTTCGGGTAGGCGGGCTGGGGTTGGGGCTGGTGGGTGTGAAGGGTTTACGTGCTAAGATGGGGCGAGTGGATGCGGTGGTGGTTGTTGTATCGAGGAGCCAGGGCTTTCTGATTATTGGGGGGAAAGGATTACTGGGAGTGGACGAGGTGTAGCAAATTGTGGTCCTTGGTCTGCTTCGTCGTTAGGGTTTCAGAGGAAGGTCGGTCACACCCCACCCAGTCCATATGCCCTTGTCGTAAAATCCATGATCGTTTTTCTGTAACTCGAGCCATCGGCTGACTATAAGTCAGGTTGTCTTTCGCGATTTTTTTTAAGGGCTCCCCGATTTTTACCGGGTGAGATGCCTCAAATCGAGTAGAGGCCCAGTTCGGCAGGGGCGGGGGGGTGTCTTTTCTTGCGGTAGTGGATGGCTGGAGATGTACGCTCTTCACTTTCAGCCAATCATCCGTATTATTGACCGCTGGAAGCATTTTTGCATTTGCTGCTTCAGATTGCTTGATTTATCGGTAGGTCATTTCTTGGATTGTAGGTTTGGAGAGTAAAAGACGTGGCTGAAAAAGTAACATTGAGTACCGAGGATTGGAGAGGCATCAGAAGAAGACCAGAAATATACAGTCGGAATGAGTTTATATAGGCAGTTTGAAAGAATATTAACAGATAGATATCCTTCTAGGGACTTCATCCCCTGGTTTGATAATTTCAGTATATACATGTGTTCGCACCTTTAATATCTACTTGACAACCCTTCCTGCTTCCCGTCCCAAATCAGAGGCTCTAAAACCCAACCACGTTCCCCAGCTCAGTGTTACTTACAATATACGGCTGCACCCGGTTCCTAACAAAAGTCCTCTGCTCGTAGGCGTAGGCGTAACCGATAAGGTCAGCTTCGCTCCATTTGGCACCGAGGAAACTGAGTCCAAACGGCACATTCGGCGCCACTGCCACCAAGTTTCCCCTCGCGTTCTTGACAATCGTCTGATTCGCTGGGTAGAAACCCATGGGGACAGTAATGACAGGAGATCCTACGATAGCAGGAACGCCAGGAGAGTACGTCGTGGGCAGGAGAAGTGCGTCAAGGGAATTGTTTTTCAAAGCCCCAAAAACACCGCCAGGGCCACCGAAGTAGAGGTTTTGCTGATAGGCGGCCCAGAACTGAGGGGATGTGTTATTGAAGCCGAGGCCAAGGGTGGTATCCCAGATCTGGGTGTTGCGATCTGGGTAATCTTCTTGAGGGAAATGGTGCGTGAAGTTTGAGACGTCGGCGAGGGAGTGGACGTTATTGGGGTTGCTAGTCAATTGATCAAGGTACTTTTTAAGATCGACGATGAAGTCTGCATCCAGCACTATGGAGGTGGTATTTGACCTTCTGAAAGCGCTGTAAGCGGTAAAGTTGGTGTTGTCCACAATTGTGGCGCCGGCGGCTTTGATGATGTCGATTGACTTAGCGAAAGCGGCGAGGATGGGGCCAGAAGTATTGCTGGGCGTGATCACATTGCGGGGGATGCCGATACGTTTACCTTGAAGCGCTGAGAATTTGCAGGCGGCCACGTAGTCGGGGAGGTCATCGAATGGGATGGCAGAGGTGTAGTTGTCCGCGGCGTCCTTTCCGGCGATGGCTTGGAGGAGATATGCGGCGTCTTTGACGGTACGGGCCATTGGACCTACGGTATCTTGGTGCTCACTGATGGGGATAACAAGACTACGCGAGGTAAGGCCGACAGTGGGCTTGATACCCACGAGGTTGTTGACGTTACTAGGGCTGAGAATGCTGCCACTAGTCTAGAAACATATCAGTAAATGTTAACATAACGGGAATACGAGCTAACTACTTCGGAGCCAAGAGTAGCGAGGGCCAAACCAATTGATGATGAGACACCGCTTCCACTGGAGCTTCCACTTGGGTCTTGAAGGGGAGCATAGGCAGCATAGGTTTGATCACCATAGGCACTCCAACCGTTGGAGCTATTGGTAGACCTGTAGTTTGCCCATTGGGACAAGTTCGTTTTGCCAAGGATAACTACGCCAGCTTGTCGGAGTTTCGCAGCTAAAGTAGAGTCGCGAGGTAGCTTCGCACCATACAAAGCAAAAGACCCAGCTGAATTCGTTAGTGTTGCCAATAGGATCCAGAATGCCCAGATTACCGGTTGTGCTCATCTTATCAGCGGTACCAATATTGGCTTTGATAAGGATAGGCATGCCGTGCAACGGCCTGCGAACAGTCAGGACCGATTACCCAGACGACTTTCATCGACGAACCCTCGAAGTTTTCCCTGTGTCCTTTCTGCATCCAGTTGAGCGGCAATAGCTAGGGCATCTGGATTGATCTCTTCGACCATGTGCAGGGTCGAGTTGACCTCATTGATGCGGTCGATATAGGCCTATGTTATAAATATAAAGATCACGCTGGATCCGTATGAGTGAGATTCACGCACAGTTACGAGATCAACGCTGGAGAAAAGGCCAGTCTCCAGACCATAAGCCAGGTCCTCGGTTGTAACATCAATCAAAGTTGGAAAGACTTTGCCCTTGACTATGGTCTACTCAGCTCATGTTGCTTAGGAGACTTGGAGGCCAGCGATACCTGTGTTAGTCGTGCACTGGTCAGATTTGGCATCGTCTCCTCGATCATCAGAGGATCGTTTGGCACTGCTCGATCCTACGAAGAGGGCGGAGAAGAATGTGAGTAGAAACAGCTTCAAGATGGTAGTTGGAAACATCTTGAGCTACGTTGAGGTCCTGTGTAGATTGACAGATGAAAGCACGTTCCATCTTTTCCAGTGGCTATTGCGGTCTATATAGTAGTCCTCGGTACCTGGATGCCGAAGTTGAAGTTCCATCCAGCTGCTTCTTCTGGTTTGGCGCGGTACCTTGCAGGGCAACAGCCACGATAACAGCTTTTGGACCAAAGTTCCATCTCGTTCAAGGATAAAGGAACGTCCCACGGCTGCCCCGCTCAATACCGGCAAAAAGACATGCCGACGCGTGGGTACAAGGACATGGTGACAGCATCCCCACCTCGAAGTTACCGGCACAGCGGATTGGTGCCTCCCATTAGACCCATCAAGAAAGAGTGTCCGATCAGGGTACGCAGGATTACCGTCAACCAGGATACGGGGTTCTCAACATCCTGTCCAAGATTGTATTTAGTCATTGACTGCGGTAAGCATTCCAAAGGAGATAAGGTAGGTAGATATAGGCTGCAGAATCGTTCTTAACGGTGGGTTTGATTCGTTGGTGCAGTGTGTGCTTTTTCCTCAGAAAGTCAATCAGAGTCTTTCGAGGATAGGCCAGACGTTATCGTCGAGCTTCCAAAGTAAGATAAGAGATAATAAAATGCCAAGAGCGTCTAGTCCGTGTCGTTTCTACCTAGTCTAGACATGGCAGACGCGCTAAGCGTTTAATGTGCTTTGAGCGGCATAACCTACATACAGACTACAGTACCACGCCTACCTTGAGGAGCCTCAAATGTTCCCTGGCGAAAGCAACCACACATCAATAAGATCGTCGATAACATCTACACGAACGACAGTGGAAGAACCGGCTCTATCTATGCGAAAAAACAATCTGTAACATGTCTTCTTCCTTTCGAAGTTCTTCGACTCACATCTTTTCTCCAAGAAAATCGAAGTATTATAGTGGATGAAAACTTTCATAAAAGCCCTTCAATTGAACTCGTTGTAGTTCATTTGCTCGCACAAGCACAAACCTGAATGACGAGGAAAATGCAAGTATGGGACCTTTCTGAATTGTCCTACGTCTATCGAAGCCAAACCAGAAGCAGACATCATGCATGTAGAAATCTTTGGTCTGAGGGATTCCGACAGTCTGAGTTGAGAGCTCCACTATGATCGAGTCTCGTGCGTAGGTTCTAAAAGACCATAGTTTCCATGGAGGGTAATGTTGTTAATAACGTGTTGCCTCTGTAGTACAGAAAATGTCGAGAGCTTTCTGTATGCCCTACTTTGTCCAGAGTACCCAACTTGAATATTTATTCCTTAAGCATCCCAAAGAAGACATAGAGCGAGTAGAGAGGAGTCATGCAAAAGAGCCTTTACAGCTGATTCTTCCTCTTGTACCAGACATCTCTGTGCGAAAATCCCACATCACTGTAGACGAGTTTTCCAATTAGAACTCGCTTAGAGCGTTCTTGTCTACTACTAATCGTGATATCGAGTCTTCCACTTCTGCCATACATTACAGTACCTTTTGCAAAATTAGGACGATTCGGGTTATAGCGGAGACCTCAGTACATCATGGGAGAATACCTTCTGAATGAGGACTTTTTCGTCGAGGAACCTACGCCAGATGCAGACTTAGCAAGCACCAGCCCTCTGTTAACCGTTAGCAGCACTGACAACTCCACCTCATCGACGACTGGACCATTCTTGCTACCTCCTTCGCGAATACGGGAAGCTGATCCCCAAGCCATAGCCAAAATTGAGAAAGTATTCCAATCTGTCACTGACGATCTACTCCACAACAGCGATGAACTCTACATCTCAATCAAGATCAAGAAATCTTCTGCAGTCTTGAGGATCGATGAGGAGAATAGCATTGACCCTATTACAGAGGTCCGCAAGGTAACATTTCCTGGACGTACAGCTCATGAGGCTTGGAGGTTCAGTATGTCTTCTATGATAGGTATTCCTTTCATCATTAACTAGAACCGTAGCGGTGCTATTTCGCATCTTGGAGCTGATACACGAGGCGTTGACTAGCAACATCGTTGTCTCGAAAAGGTATATTTCCCTAGATTTTGAAACTTATTTTTTCATCTCAAGATGTCTTTTATAATACTGATGGCGCTCTCGTTAAGAAACATTTACTACAAGGACCCCTCTCTTTTCAAAACGCAGACTGTAGTTGATCGGTGTGTCGATGTTCTGGCATATACATTTGATGTCCCCAGGGCGAAGCTCAACGTTGTAAGCGCATCCCCTGTTCCTCACAGTTCTATCCAAAGGTGAGTCTAGACAGCTCACCTTTTCTAGACTGCAGCTGCAAAAGGTCTCGTGGTGGGCGACTTTACTTTAAGGCACAGAGATGGCACGACGAAGCAAGTGCAGTCCGGTTCAGCGGTTAAAGATCCCATGTAGTTACATTACTAGAGAGATATTGACCTATGTCTAGGCGATGCTTATCGATGACGTTCAAGAAATCCAAGCTATCGATGTATCTGTAGTCGCTTGGGTTTTAGTCATTGAGAAAGAAGTAGCTTCACCGTGTTATCACGTACCAAGTTGCTGTCGCTAATAGTCAATCAGTCAACCTTTCGTACACTGGCATCAAGCGAATACTACCGGAACTCCAAAGCTGGAAAGGGGATCATCCTCACCGTATACCCGTTCTCCCCAGCCATAAGACATCCAAACTAAATCCCTTGAAATCCAGGCAAAAGGCTATCCCGACATCGCCACCCGCGCCTTCCTCTGTCTCCTCTCCATATCCCTGACCCCAACCACCCCAATATACGCCCTCGTAGACTTCGACCCCGATGGCATCGCCATAATGTCAACCTACAAACACGGCTCCACAAACCTCTCCCATGAAAACGCTAATCTCATCGTCCCTAGCATGCGCTGGTTAGGTCTTCTCAGTTGCGATCTCCATAATGACGAGGCTGTTGACGAGAGTAAGGGACTGCTAAGGTTGACAGTCAGGGATAGAAAGAAGGCAGTGAAAATGTTGGAAAAGGCGTTGCTGGAGGAGAATGGTGGGGAGAGGGAGTGGAGAAGGGAGTTGCAGGTTATGTTGATGTTGGGGGTGAAGGCGGAGATGGAGCTTTTGGCGGAGAGGGAAGGGGGTTTGGAGGGGTGGTTGGAGGGGCAGTTGCTTGCTGATGATGTAGGGAATACGGAGTAGGGTAGAGGAATTTTGCAGCTCTCGACTGTAGATGAGGTATGATAGCAACATCGCTACTTGGAATGAAGTAGCACCAAAGGAAAGTAGAACAAGGGCTGAATGAACAGACGGGATGTCGACTTAGCTACATGGAAAAACCCGGTAACGCATAGCTGCTCGAACTCCAATACCATGCCTTCCCAGAACACAACGCCCACCTCACGCTTCCACTCCCTCTCCCCCTCCCCTCCAACAGCACCCCTCCCCACCCCCCATTCCCACAACCCCAACACCTACAACCCCAAACTCCTCCTCACCCCCTCCCTCACCCTCCTCTCATACCCCCCCCGATCCTCCCTCCACATCTTCGCCGCCTCCACATTCGCCGGACTCTCATCATTCGGCTCCGCCAGCATACTCATCACGCTAATCAAGATCTTCTCCACGCTCTGGATCGGGCTCCACCGCTCCGACGCCTGCTCGTAGTGGTGCGGGTCCTCCCCCGGCGCGTGCAGTATACTGATGCAGACGAGGCCCGTGGGGTAGACTTTGATGGAGGTTGTTAGCTTTCTTTTTTTTGGCTCGGAAAAGGATGGGGGCGCGGAACCCGGGGGGGGGGGGTTACCGTTGGGGTGCCAGACGTCGCCGACGAAGCGCATGGTGGGCGGGCTGAGCGGGTAGTCGCGGGGGAATTTCATTTCGGCGACGAAGACACCGCCCTCGTAGGGGGTGTCGGCGGGGCCGGGGATTAGGGCTTCCCAGGTGAAGATGTCGTCTTCGGAGATGGGGCCGGCGGTGATGCCGTCGGGGGAGTGTTTGCAGAGGAGTTGGTATTCGTGGAAGAGGCGGCGGGTGGAGAGGGGGGAGGACATTGTTTTTGGGGGGGGGGTTGTGTGTTGTGGTAAGTGGGGGTCTGGGGGAGGTTTTGAGATAGGTGGGGTTGGGGGGTTGTTTGGTATGCACAGTTGGAGATGGTGGTTGGAGAGTGAGATAGGTGGGTGGCGGTGGAGTGAAGTGAGTGGCGGCTAGGATGACACCGGGCTTTTGGATGTCTGAAGAATTGAATGGAATTACTTTGTCTAAGTGATAGACTACCTAGTACCGAAATTCGTTGCTTCGTAATATATTCACAATAGTGATCTATCCCAATCTTGACCCACCCGAGCGCCGCCGCTAAATCCACACCTGACCGTCCTGTTCCTCTAAAACCAATCGGAAACGTCAAAGCCACCTCCACCTCCACCATCCCCACCCCCTCCGCCTCCATCACTACCTTCTCCGCCGTTTCCCCCACTGCCCCCTTCTCCTCCACCCCAATAATCATCATCTTCACCCCAAACATCCTCCCCTTCTCCAGGCTGGCTTGGTGGCGGCGGCGCTTGCCCAGCTCCAAAACCCGGTGAGTCCGACGATGGCGCTGATTCAGCTCCAGATGTGCCTCTCTGCATAGCTTCATACCCCGCCGCGGACCCTGCACCCACAACAGCCCCTTCTCCTATGCCTCCTGCACCCCTAGCAACACCACCGGCTGCGCCTTCTACAGCACCAGCACCTTCAGCAGCTTCGCCGGCTGCGGCTCCCCCGCCCATCCCGGGGAACCACAAGGGCATGAAGCCCATACCTCCGGATCCGCTATGTCGGCTGAAATAGTCGAAATCAATGCTGACGGCTGTTGCGAGCATGACAGCTCTCTGGTCGAGTGTCATACCAGCGTGTGGGCTTCGCTCAGCTTTCTCACCGGTCTTGGAAATAAGATGGCGAGGTTCATCGGCTAGGCCAGCGGCATCCATTCGTAGAGCATATACTCCCGTATCCGTGAAGAGTTCGCGACCGAAACCTGCAAAATTGCGGTTCACAGAGCCTATGAGACGTTGGTCCGCAGAGAGGAGAGAGAAATCCCATGAAAGGAATGGTTCATCAACGTAGGCAAACTGGCCAAATTCACCGTCACTGCCGCTTTTAGTGGCCTCCGATACTTGCAATTGCTGTGAGCCCGAGAGGGGGAGATCTCCTGCAGATATTTGGCGAATCCCCAGATCGGTCTCGCGATTTGGAGATTGACGATAGAGGAAAAGATTATATTTCCGGCGCAGAGGGGCCCATTGCTGTTGAGCTTCCCCTATTATGCGCATGTCCGAAAGAGCCAGTGGAGAGACTTGCGCTGGTGTCTGGCCGACCCCTGAGGAAATGGACCCAGCGGTAGGTTTTTGCAGAGCCGTTGATGCAGAGTGTGACATTGCTGCCACTTGAAGAGGATCGTAAACGCCAATGCGGGATGATATCCATGAGAACGGTCTGTGGAACTATATCACAATTAATATATTCTCAGACCTGGCATTTGCGAACATCCTACCCTCAGAATCTCTTTCTCATGCTTATCGAACACATGTGCTGTGAAGCTCCGATGCGTACTCAACATCTGCCTAGCCATTATATTGCCCATCCCTAATTCCCTCTCGGCAATATACCCAATGTGCTCTCCCTGCGCATTCAAGATAACGTACTTATTGGCTTGTTCAAACCCAAGCATTACGTTCATGAGTTCAAGCTGTCGTTGCACCACAATGGCGGAGTTAGCCAAGAGGGCCGCCGCTGGGTGTTTCTCGTTAAGCACGCCATCTGGGTCCTCGGGAATGTAGACTGGTGCTATGAGGTTGTTTTCCTGTGGATTCGCATTGCGTAAAGCATCAGATACGGCATCTGTCGATGATGCCTTGCCCTCCGTCTGTGCAGGCGAGTTTTCGGGGCGTTTTGGGAGCGGCGAGGGCTGAGGGGGGCGGTGGACAGTATTTCGTGGACCTTGAGCTCTTGCTTTGTTTCGATAATTACTTTTGTGACGGATCTGTCCTGCAAAATCGGTTTCGACCAGGGACTTTGGTTGCTGGAGAAGTCGACGGTGAACGATGAAGCGCAGCATGATCTCGTGACTGTGAGGGTGGAAGGCGAGGCGTAACGGGCAACGAGCCTAAAGTGACGCGCTACGGGTAGAGTAAGGCTTGGGATGCCGGCGCAACTCTATCTGCGATGACGGAGGGCTTGATAATCGCGATTTTAGAGCTTTTGTCTCTGAGTTTTCCTTGGGCTGTAATGGTTCTCGCTTTACGTGCAACTCAAGATATCTGCAATGTCCCTAGAGAACGTCAAACACATCGTTGTAGTAGGTTCCTCCTCCAAGTCCCCCTTACATCCCCACCTTACTAACCTCCCCACCAACTAGGTCCTCTCGGGCAAGGGCGGCGTCGGCAAATCCTCTATAACAACCCAACTCGCACTTTCCCTTTCCCTGGCCGGAAAATCCGTTGGTATCCTCGACATCGACCTTACTGGCCCCTCCATCCCCCGCTTCCTCGGTCTCGAAGACTCCAAAATCACCCAAGCGCCTGGAGGCTGGTTACCCGTGCAGGTACACCCGTCGCAAACCCTTTCTCCAACCCCTAATCATCCACATGTCGCAAATGGTAGCCCAAACAGTGCACCAAGCCAACCCTCTCACAATGGCTCCTCCATCCCTCCACCATCAGCAAACAGCGACGGAACCCCAATCGGCCCCATCCACGCCATCTCCCTTGCCTTCCTCCTCCCTGACAAATCCTCCGCCGTAGTATGGCGCGGCCCCAAGAAAACAGCTATGGTCCGCCAATTCCTGACCTCCGTTCTTTGGCCCTCCCTCGACTATCTCCTCATCGACACCCCACCCGGCACATCAGACGAGCACATCTCGCTCGCTGAAACCCTCCTTCAACAGCTTCCTCCGAACACACCTTCAAATCCAGGCTATAATCAGCTTGCTGGCGCGGTTGTCGTAACAACACCGCAGGCGGTCGCCATTTCGGATGTGCGCAAGGAGATCAACTTTTGCGAAAAGGTGGGGGTGAGGGTGCTAGGCGTGATAGAGAATATGAGCGGGTATGTTTGTGAGTGTTGTGGCGTCGGTACGAACCTATTTGGGAAGGGCGGAGGCGAAGTCATGGCCAGCGAATTTGGCGTTAAGTTTCTAGGAAGAGTGCCGGTAGACACGCAGTGGGGAGCGCTAGTAGAGGAGGGTAGGAGGCCGAGATATGGAACTGTTGGGGTAAGAGATGAAGAACGCGAAATGGATGGTGAGGCGAACGGAGAGACTGCGGAACACAACGAGGTTTCGGCACTGGATAAGAAGGCGTTGTTGGTGGACAAATATAGGGATTGCTCTCTTTGTGGCGTTTTTGAAGAAATCACAAGGGAGCTGGTAGGGATTGTGGAGGGACGAAGTAGTGGAAATGGAGTGGTTTGAGATGTTAGATTGGATGTTTTGTTGCATTTCATGAGAGCATTGCATTGCGCGAGCGTTCAATGGACGTGGCAGACTGGCCGGCTGGTGGGATCTTCCAGCCATTTGAGATGAAGATTAAAGACGAAATCTGTTACATAGCCGCAAAGCCATTCTCCCTCGCAATCCTAATACCTTCCATCTGTAATCGACACCCCCCCAGCCATAGTCCTTGACGCCTTCGCAGGAACAAAGAAACCTAACTTTGCTAATTATGCCTCAAAGCGTCTCCTACTCCTCCAATATCGCCTTCAACAACTTCGGCCTCCCCAATTCCAAAAACCTCTCCGCCAGCAGGCTCCCTACTTTCTCGTTCAGCTTTCTTCTTGTCTCTTCTGCATCTCCTGCAGAAAATCCGTTCGACAACCCCAAGCTGTCTCCCTCCAACCCCTTAACAGCCTCCACCAGCGCCCCAAGCACAATCTCCGCGTCCTTTCTCTTTCCTTCATCGTTCCCTTCTAGAGCCTCTCGTAGCAATTCCCCATACTCCCTCAGATTCGGCACAATCAGCGCTCTGACTACCTCCGTACCCCCAATCGCTTGCAAGCCTATAACGCCACCGTAATTGGAGCCAAGAGATTTTGTGGGATCGAGAAAGTGTTTGAGGCAGGTGCGAGCGAGGCGCGGCCGAAGTGTGTGGCTGGATTTGGCGTATTTTTTGGCGACGAGACCGAGGAGGGAGGCGGCGAGTTGGCGAATGGGGGAACTAGCAGGGAGGTCGGAGGATGAGGATCCGAGGTGGCGACCAATGAGGCAGGTGAGGATTGGGGGGATGAGAGAGGCGATGTAGGGGTCGACGTAGAGGCTTTGATTGTCGAGCATGGCGGAGGTGAGTTGCATCATCTGCGTGAGGACAAAAAGATTTTTGAGGTTGTGGGTTACTTTTTCGGCGATGTATTGTACAAAGTAGGGAATTAGTTGGTGAAGACCGGGATCGCTGCGGATGCTGGCTAGGGCGGAGACGCGATCGTCATTGGTTTCATCAAGGAGGGCGTGACATATTTTCCCAAAGTAAAGCTGCAGTTCTTTGGAGAGGATGTGTTGCACTAGAGGCTTGACGGTGACATTGTCGTTGCCGCTGATGGCGGCGAGGTTGGGATTTGCGCCAGGGCCTTTAGGAACAAGCTCTTGGTTCCGGGAGTCGGCTGTTGTAGGGTTTTGGGGGATTGAGGGCTGGACGCCTTCTACAGCTAGCCAATGCGCTATATAAAGACTTAGCGAAGATTCTTAAAATCACCATCACCAGCTTACCAGTAAGTGACATCTCCCGCGGGACTTTCGGTAATGGAGCATTGATAAGCTTCTCAAGATCCATCTCCTCATCCTCGACATAGAAGAGTGGCTGTCCCGGCCCTATGGACGCTTCCCCAAATCTGAGGGGCCGCGTCGATTCATAGCCGTATAGCGGCTCTACATCGAGGGTTCTCAAAGCTTGTGCGATATCTTGTGTCCAAAGGGTAGTCCTCTTACTATGCCGCATGAATTTGAGCGCTTCTTCCAGAACTTGCGCTAATCGATATTCTATGTCTAAGGAAAGACCTTGCAGAACCTCCTCGCTCAGTGAGGAGATACCAACAGATTCGGCTACATCCTTGATATTATCAGGGTTCCAAACTGACATTTTGGGCGCTTATCTGATATTAGGCAGAGAGTTGATTTGTTTTCAAGTGGCCAAGAATAGAGAGGAAGAAAATCTGAATCATGAACGTGTTGTAGAACTGAGCTTTGTTAACGAAAGGAAAACGGGCTCTTAAGCTCGCATGGAAAGCATCCAAACTGTAAGCCCCGTGAAAGGCTGCGGCAAGATTTGAATTCTAGCCAAAGCTAACGCTTCAATGTTATCTACTCCGAATTAGTTAGTACATGGTCCGGGTCCATTGCGGTCACGAGCCTATAATGAAGATAAGAATTCACACATGTTCCGTAGAGGCTGAAGCTCTCAGCAAGTCAAAAGACACATTTGTCAGAGTCAGATATAGTATAATTACTCCTCTAATCTTCAATCAAAAGCTTTGTGGTCGTGAAGCGGCAAAGACCTAGCCGCGTTTGGCGCGGCACAACATCTCACCATCTCCACAACGTCATTGCTGAATGACCGCAAATTCGAGCACATCTATGTCTCCTGTCTTTCACCCGTTTTTGATCTATGTTGACCAAAAAATTATGACGATGGAACGAAACGTGGCTTGAAGGGGTGCGCTAATTAGAGTTCTTTTTGTACATAGAGAGCTGTCGTATCGGAACATCTTGTCTCTGTCGCCGGCTGTCAGCGTTGCCAAGTCTAGCTACTTAGATAGACTCCGCGGACTGAAGTCTTCCTGTGTTGATGACAAGCTCATTTTCTTGCTCCCGTGTGCATCTTGGGCTTACCTACCATAGCAATCTCCACTGTGACACGTTACAGCCGAGTATACGATGTCTTGATGACAGCTCATCACCCCTTTCTGTTCCTGCTTTATCTTCCGACTTTAATTGCCAGGATATCAAACTTTGGGTGCTTACACATGCCTATCCGAGGCCTCGGTGTGCACTTTAGTGTTGCTAATAGGCTACACACGAGTTTCGTAACGACTTACCTTGGTATCTGTTCGTATCCGTCGATCGACGGGAACACGCTATTGTGGATGTATATCGCTCTATTATGCTAGTTACCGTGCCAGGCATCGGTATCCGAGGTCCCAGCACCTGGGTGACAGGAACTGCCCTTGCATAGACTTCGAACACACATGTTGGTAGTCAGATATGCTGATTTGCCACTCTGGGGTGCATGAGATCTTGCATACACTAGCTCGGCGAGCTCCCCATTATACTAATTGGCTTGAGTGGAATTTCCGAAACATTTCGATCCGGAAACATTTTCCTATCTGGTCCTTCCACACCACAGAGTTTTCTTGATATAAGAGGGGCATCTTCATCCCTTGACCTCCTTGCTGATCCCCATCTTCTCAATATACAAGCAAGCTTAGGACATCGACCAAAGCATTTTCCGATTAATTCGATACATATCGCTCAGCCAGGAAACATGTCGCGGTCAGACAATCCATCACCACGGCCATCCCCAGGGCCTCCTCCTCCAAGTCCTACACGTCTTGCTCGTACTCGAGTCCTCGAAAATGAATACTGGATATAGTGCTTATGAGCTCGGTATGTATCTGACTTCATACTAGCTGTTGTGATGTTCACTCCTAATCATAAGGGCAGAAGCACGCTTTCTTTGGAAGCATGGGGCTTTCTTCCCTCATCATCGTTCCATTGGATTCAACTGCCTGGGACCTCACCAACTTGATGTGCCATCTCAAGGCGGGGGTAAATGCCGCCATGTCCAGGAGTCGCTGTTAGCTCGTTGCCTTCTCTTCTCGAAATAGCGGAAGTCCTGACTGGAGAATTTCTGTTGGCATCTCGACATTTATGGCGTACTTCGTTCATGTTCTATCGATGGCTACTTTCGTTGGTACGGTCACGGTGCTTGCTGGGAATAATGTATAATGCTCTCTGAATATTTACTGCAGAACTATAAATAGCAAGCACGAATGCAATACCCTTTGCCTCTTACTCGAGAAATCGAATCCAGTCTTTTCGACAGATTCCAACCTCCCTTCCCACAGCCCTCAAATCATAGCCAAAACCCCAGACCCCACCACTGTCGCCCCCACGACTATCCACCCAGTCTTCTGTACCGCCGTGTTGCTCAACTCCCTCCCCGTATCCCACACCAAATGCCTCACCCCATTGAAACTGTGAAATGTGAACGGCAGCGACACGCCAAACTTCGCCGCCACCTTTGCCCAAATCGGCCAAGCCCCAAACGCAGTCGCCATGGTTGCAGATTCAAGATGCCATCCGAACAAAGAAGCAGCGAGGTAGGCAGCAGCAAAGAGGTAGAAACCCCCACTTAGGGCGGAGCCGGTGATGCGGTTCAGGGCGGAGAGGTACCAGGTTATCTGGGGCTGGTAAATGGAAAGGTGAGGGGAGACGGGGCGGTTGAGACGTTGAGCAGCGAGAATGGAGTGGGCATCTTGGGGAGCGATATTTGTGGTAGCTGCGGGTCTAGGAGAGAGGACGAATTAGTGGGGGTCCAGCCAAAGGCAAATAGCTGGGAACAAGGAGACATTGACGTAATGAAAAACATCGTTAATTCACCTCGACTGGATCCGGGAGTTAGATAAGGCGATAGAAGCTGGTGCTGAACATCTGGAGGAGACAAGGGCGCTTGGTTGGTGAGCAAGGACTGGGGAAAGTCAGCGAAAGTTTTCCTGTACCAATTAAGCCTACCGCAAGGCCGATAGGTGGAGTCTTACGCCGCCTTGCTGACAAACGTGTGATCCGTTGGGCCAGCATGCTGTATGTACTGAAAATCACCAGCAGTGATGTTGATTCCAAGTCTTGATGATATTATGATATCGTGAAGCTTGGTGGAGAAGGAAGCCTCGGCTGTTTTAGCCAATGGACGACCGGCGATCCAAATCGCGCTAACAACTGCCTTCAAAAACCCGCTTCCAATCGCTTTCTTTGTTCAACCTCAGAAACCTCAGCAGTCAATGCTCACTTGCCTACCTTCAAGGAATGATGTGCTGGTGACCCATATACCAGCATTCTGTTGGTATCTTACGAGGTTTCGAGAAGAAACTACCTGTCGTTAATCGCGCATGCAATCGATGTTTCTAAGATTCAATGCGTTTCATATTCAGGGTTACAATCAGGTTCTCAGTTTGGTTATCATCAGATGTTCAGTCAAAGCTCCCATGGCGTTGGCGAGGCGTGAGCTACAATGAGAGAAAAAGGTAGACTTGTGTGTCAATACAAGCGGAAACCTCGCGGACAACAAATCCCCTTAGATACATAGGGTTATATCCGTACGTCTAGGTGGAAGACTGCTATTGCCAGCCTGTGCGCACCGTCTTTGCCTAACAGAGTTCCACTTGGCGTATGTGTTGAAGAGAGCTTGAAGAAGGAAAGTAAACAATGGGCGGACCTTGACTAGGCTACCCTCCAACATCAATCAATGGTGTGTTTATCTAGTTTTTCTTTCGGTTATGTCTTTACGGAAAAAATTGTGTTTGTACTGGTATTGCACTGCATTAACTGTACACTACCACTGCCACGACTATCAAAGTCATGTCACCCACAAAAAGCAGAAAGACTTCTTCCTTAGTCTAACCGGATTGGCGATGATAACAACTTATACTTAACCCAGTAATAGCACTCCGGGCTATCATGCGAAAGTATTTCCACATTGAGGAATCAATGGTTCCAAACCAGCCTCAATCACTCCAAACCGGCATCGCTGCGACTCTATAAGAGCATTAAGCTTCTCGTCTACAATCGGCCATCTCCCCACTACATCGATATTTCTTCTCTGCTTTTCTCGATTACCGCTACAATGTCTCTACCGTTTGTCCCAGCAGCAAACTTGAGTCTCGCGCATGGACTATTCGCTGTCTACAAGAGCTTCCAGAAGAAGGCGACCCCGAATATCTCGGAGTTAGTACCTACGTACTACGCAAGTTTCAAAGGCCCATTCCACCAGGCACAAAAAATCGGCGATACCATTTCCTTATTTTGCCTGAGCAATACAATCCGCATTTAAGTGAAAAGCGCGCCGACTTGCCCAATGAAGGACCACTACTCATCTCCTTCTACCGCGGCGAATGGTATCCCTTCATCAATCTCAGCTCCAAGCTCTGCAAAATACCTCGACGAATAAAAGCAAAGGGCGTCACTCTGATAACGATCTCCCCCGAATTTGCCAAAAAGGCTAATACCACAACTGAGAAGCACGACCTCAAATTTCCTGTGCTCTCAAGTATTGGCAATAAGATTACTAGACGGCTGGGAATTGTCTCAGCAGCCAGACGCTTTGCGTCCTTTTTTCCAAAACTTTGACAATAGTCTAACGGACCGGAATGGCGACGACTCATCCGAGATCCCTATACCGGCTACTTTGTTAGTGGATCAGAAAGGCAATTTAGGAACGCGTTCATTGACGCCGATTATACTAAGCGGCTGGAATCGGCTGACGCGCCGTAGGGTTAGGCGCCTGTTTATTTTTCGTTGTACTGATATGGTGGAACTAAGATCAGGTGCCCACATTATACATAAGAGGATGCATCATACAAGTTAGCATGTCCTGTACCTAGCTTAAGAGGTAGGTGCTCGCGCCAGTATAGCTCAGATGTGTGCTCCGCCAGTGGATCTGATCGAAGCGCCCTTCTAGATAAGAAAGCGCTAAGATGTAGCTTTCACCTTCGGGCATATGTAATATACATATCCCAAAATATACCAGTAGTTCAGATGGAAGTTCTAAGTATCGAATCCACGTTGGAAGAAATGTATCCATGTATCGATGGGAAGGTTTCATCGTCCCTACCTCCCCTCACAGCTACATTACAGATCATGTGCCCTAAGTCACGATACCTACACCCGACATGGGGGATATTGTAGTTGATCAAAACGACTTAACTTGATCCTCCGAAGTCTAATATCTAGATTTTGGCCAAACCACCATACTTCCCTAGCCCTCCCAAACACCACTCATGCAATGCCAATCATCAATCATACCCTATCTCCATTTTTGCACCACAACCCCACCTCTCCTAAACTCCGCCAAATCCCCAAGACTTTGGTCCTTGTCCGTCAACTCCTTGCTTGGAAACGTCGTCATCAGCACCCAGTCCCGGGCAGTGCTTAGTGCACTTGAGGCCGTGACGAAGGAGTAGACATCGCCGATGGTGTGGGTGGCATTGAAGCGGGAAGTGAGTCGTGTGCCATCGCCGAGGCGAATTTGTAGGGATATGGTGGGTTCGGAGTCGTTCACTTCTACTGTTGGCGGTGCAGTGGAGGTCGATGCTGCGGGTGTAGTGCTTGCAGGGGCGGAGGGAGTAGCGGCCTCGCGAGTGCTTCCTGGTCCAGGCGTGGGGCTTCCCAATCTCTGACCTCCGCCAGCAAAGGGGGTGTACTTTTTCTTTGGTGCCTTGTACTTCTCTTGGTGCTGCTCGAGCTTGACTTCTACCTCTTGACTCTTCTCTACGTTCATGATTGCCATTGGCGCACGGCCTGCTCTGATCATTTGGAGAATCTGTGCGTTTGCGGGATCATCTGAGCGGTATAGTGGGCCGTCATCAACTGAAAACCCATCTTCCCAGAAGTGGAGACGGCGCTCGACTCGAGGTGCTCGGCGTGGGACATTTGCTGTGGGATCTTCGATGACTTGGCTCGGAGTATCGTCGCCGCCGAGGGTTCGCGCAGTACCACTGAAGCGTGAAGTTCGTGGTGTTGGTTCGCTGCTACCGCCTGCTTTGGCGGCATCTCTAGTATCCTATTAGCCTAAGTTCCTACTTATCCAGCCGCAGAGAGCCCACTTCTTTGCTCTCTCAATGATCTTGCGCTTTAGATCATCAGGGTTTTGCACGGCCAGCGCGGATTTTTCTCCTCCAGCAAACAGGTCATGGTTCTCATCATCCTCGCCTTCATCTTCGTCATCGTGGCCGTGACCTGCATGCCCACCAGCTGAGCCTCCACCTAGATCACCCAAGGTAGCAAATAACTTCTTTGACGGCTGCTTTGAGCCCGCTGGTGGCGGTGGGGGCATGCTAGAGGTTGTGGGAATCGGTTGAGGAACAGAGTCACTGCCCAGTGTGCGTCCTCTACCTAGACCTGACGGAGCGTCAGGCAGAGCATCATCTGAGTCTGAATCAAGCTCCACGTGGTCGTCTGTCGATAGAGCCGCGTTGTTTGTTGAATCACCCTCTTCCTGCGACGCATAGTATTCGGCAGCGGCACCAGGTAAGTCCCAGTGATTTGCTTCAAGGTACTGCTGGGCCTGCGAAAACTTTCAGTGTGCGGCTTGGTTAATGCCAGCGTTTCTGTAGGAGAGCGAGCTTACTTCATGGGGTGCAATACCCGTTAAGTTGGTGAGTTGTGCGATGAGAGTATCATGAGCGCCTTGCTCGGCCTCCATCTTTTAGATTAGTGTGAAGCTGGTAATAGATGTATTTCTGCTGAGCTTTCGAAGATCAGGGTAGTTAGTGAGTTCAGGCGTTGTTGTAGTCGAAGATGATTTCCTGAGACTCGCAGACTCAAGTCGCAGTCACCTCGGCCAACGTCACTTCCGGGTCCAAGCTTCAACATCCCCGGCTCCGATTTTCCTCCACCATCTCAATCGCACATCCAAAAGATGAATCGATGACAAGCTGTCCACCATTGCACTTGAATTTTCTACGAGCAACATGGGTTCTGAGCTCCCGGACCATCCCCAGGACTTGACCGGATCCTCTATGACCATTCGCTCCGACAGCGAAAATTATTCGTCCGCAAACAATGAGCTCTCCCCTTCACCGCCATCCTCCTCAAGCTCGCCCCTGATCTTGTACTCACCCCCAACGATATGGGGTCTATTACGAGGAGCAACAATCAATCTGCTGTTACCATTTGTAAACGGCCTTATGCTAGGCTTTGGAGAACTCTTCGCCCATGAAGCGGCCTTCAGACTAGGGTGGTCAGGGACAAAGGTATATTTCTCCATCTTAGCGGTGAACATCTTCCAATTGGCATGCAGAAGCCTTGAGACAGATGCGTAGCTTCCTAAGCCCCGCAAAATATACGTCCTTGTATTCAACAGGCAACTAATAAGGTTGTGGTATGACCCAGATCTTTCCAAGTGGACGTACCTCTAGATCGATGGGCCCGGGCATTGAACTACGGGATGATCCTATAGAAAGAAGACGAAGGGATGGGGAGCTGGACGATCTGACATCTCTGGAATGACAGATTACACATCTTCCAAGATCATATTGCTGTGTCACGCAGGCCATCAGTTGTACAGAAGGGGGCTTGAGATGCAGGATCTCATAGATGGCGAAGTGCGTCCCAATTACGAGCCGCTGGCGTTGGAAAAGCGAAACACAGAATCTATATAGGCATTGTACAGCATCGGTCAAGGCGTGTGGGCTGTTATCAGCAATATCATAGCTGCGTGGCTGCGTGAGATGGGTGCCCCAAATTGGGGCTTGCGCAATACTCGATCGACAATCAGCTCGTATAGATAAGGCTTAAGGTCGCCAAATTAATACGGGCCAGCGTTGTTATGAGTTTCACGATTTTCTCATCCTAAGCTTCTTTTGCAGCCTCTGCGAAAAGTCCTTAATGGTTCGAACGCATGGCATTGCCATTCCTGGACGATTTCTACGAAAATAATAGAATGAGTATGGAATGACTTTATAGCCGTTGTTCGTCAAGGACGCGTCGTTCTCTTCATTTCTCTCACTCTTAAACTTCGGCTTGCCATTCCCAGCCGCATCTGTTATTCCCTCACGCGAATTCTGTCTTACTCCGCCATCAATATCAATGACCCAGCTTCAATCGTTTAATATATATTGCTGCTTCGGGTGTTGTTTGACTCGGTTGCTCTTGAAGTCTCTTCTCAGCGCCTTTGTAAGTTCAAGGTTGTGAACTTCAGTCGGAATGTTCTTAAGGTTTTACAGACTTTCCTTGTCAATAGACTTTAAAGAGTGTTATCGTCTTTTGTTTCTCGTCTAGCATATAGTCGTCGTTCGTGGCTTCGAATCGGCCATTGCCAGTGAAACTACCATCTGAGAGCATTGTCTATTCAGTCCTCGTCTCCAAGGCTTTTGGTTTAGGGCAAGCTATGAATTTATCAAGTCAATCTGGAAGTAGAATAACTGGTCTTGCATGTCTAGGCATAGCATCTTGATTTGCATGGGGACGAGTAATAAGATTGCAAGTCCAAAGCCTTAGCGGTAGGCAAAACAATCACCTTCGGTAATATCTTCTCGAAGGGATAATTCCTCGCTCAGTCCATTGCAATTACACTGTAAGTCGCATTCAATATCGGAAGTTTAGTCGTTGATCGAGGGATCCGCAGAAGTGCACAATTAGAAAACCAGATAGTCTTTTACACAATTCCAACTATCTTTCCTATCTACTCACATTTCAACCTCTTTTGCCAGCTTGAGTTAGACATGGTCGCTGTTCCAGATTGGCAGGCAGCCTCGATAAGTTGTCGAGTCGCGTCCGAAAGTTGTTGATCAGGGGTTCAGACTTCAGTCTTCCTGTATTCTACAATCGTTTTCATACAAGGAACGTCTCAAAGTTCGTTCAAATCTCAGATTAAACAATAAATCACTACGCCATCGTGACAAGGCCATCAAGAAACCAAAGAGACCACCACATATCCCATCTTGGTTGTTGCTTCTATGATTCCTGTCGCAAAACATTTATAGTATGTAACGCAGCCGGATTAAAAGGATGGATATTGAGCTCTCTATACCAATATGCAGTAGGTCTTCCAGGTAGAGTTCCTATACACAGGAATACATATTTCATTTCAAATTCCGTCAGCAAACAATCAAACAAACAGAGCAACGTTTACATGAATGTACGACATTCTCATCAACTTCAATCGTCTATGGTCATGACCTTGCTGGGGAGGGTGAATGTTTGCTATTGGTACTTCTTGTATCTCGAATTTCCAGTTGCTCAACCCATAGGAGTTCTGAGGAGATTGAGTTGGAGGTTTCCGCAGCGGCCCATGGGTGAAGCATGTAGATGAGCGTAAAGATCATCCAATTCTCCACTATCACGTACTACTGCCGAAGTATAATCTGAAGCTACTAGATAATACACTCGTATAACAGCCACTTAAGCGCATCAACTGAACCTTTCTTAAAATGTCGATTGTGGGTGAGCTAAAAATGTCTAAAAGTGCGGAAAGCTCTCCGCAGCACGCCCGCTTGGGATACTCTATGTAAGGTAGTCAACCATCTCAGATGAATATGATGGTCCAGACTTCAATATAATGATCCCTTCAAGAGGTCTTGGAAGGCCATTTCCCTTTCTACTTATCAAAACGAAGCAGTCGAAGGAAGTGCCAACCTTATGCAGAGGCGTAGGCATCCTCTTGTTCCTCCCGCTGTCCTCACAGCTATGCTAAATGCTATGCAGTTTTCTTCGAACATTGCTATAGCTCCCCGACGATCTATCCTCCGCACGCATCTCCTCTCAAGATCCTCGAATCCCTGGCGGGCGCCGAGTATTGCCAGGAGTCCTTTGATACAGTCCCCTTTCGTCCGCCTCGCCTCAAGCATACCCGATCCTACACCAGTTACCAACGTCGAACCCATTGCAGTTCCTCAAGACGGTTTCAATACTTCCCTCGACAGCGTTACAACCTCCGACTTTTCTTCAGTAACAGAACATATTGGCTATCTCAAAGACCTGGGGCTTGACTACGGGTGGGGCCCGACTGCCTTTGTCGAAACCCTTCTGGAACACGTCCACGTATGGACTGGAACGCCATGGTGGGCTTCGATTGTCCTAACTGCCGTCTTTGTCCGCTTGGTCATGTTCAAAGCTTATGTCAATGCTTCCGATACCTCCGCACGACTGGCCATAATTACACCGCTTGTCAAGCCCATCCAGGCTCGCATCTCAGCTGCAAAAGCGGCAAGAGACCGGCAAGCAATGTTGGCTGCCACTGCTGAGATCCAGGATACGTATCGATCCGCAGGCGTTCAACTTTGGAGATTGGCAGTACCCATGCTGCAAATCCCCCTGGGCTTTGGGACTTTTAGACTCATGCGTGGCATGGCGGACCTACCAGTGCCTGGACTGGATACTCAAGGGCTTTTATGGTTGCAGGACCTTACACTTTCGGATCCTTTATTTATTCTACCAATCGTCACTGCTGGCGCGTTTCACTATACTTTTAAGGTAGGCTATTTCCAGTGAACCATGGATGAACTGTTTTAACATTTGCCCTACAGAAAGGAGGAGAACTAGGCTCCGCCGCCGCAATGGCCCCAGTAATGCACAAGATGCTCATTTATGTATTTCCCGCCATGACGGGAACTGTCATGCTCTTCTGGCCGGGATGCATGCAAGTCACCTTCTTTACCACCGCTGTGCTCTCTCTTTCACAATCATGGCTCCTGCGGCAGCCTTGGTTACGGCAATATCTCGGTCTTCAGCCCCTTCCGCCACCTTCTACCAAATCCCCAACCAGAACACCGTATACCGGCACAATGAATACCTACCAGCCTCCGGCCAAGACAGCTTCTCTTCCGGAAAAGAAGGGAATAATAGGAGGTGCGATAGCCGACATCAAGGGCGCAGCTGGACAGGCTGTGACAAGCGCCAAAGGCGCTTTGGCCATAGATCAGGACGCGAAAAAGACACGAGGACGAAGTTCTGAAGAATTGAGGCGTGCAAAAAAGTACGAAGAAAAGAGACGGCGGGAAATTGCTCAAGAGCAATTCGATAAATCACAACAAAAGAGGACGAGAAGGGAATGATTATAGAATATTAAGCTGAGGTTCAACTGTTCGTTTCTTAGCTGTCGATATATGTGTGTATCATAGTCCAAAACCCATAGGTATACAGATTTTGAGCCTCGGATTTTAATTTGGCTGTGACTTTGAGAAATCCGATTGGCGCGCTTGATTGTTAGAATAGGGTTGTCTACAGTTACAAGCCATGGTGAGCCCTGCCAGTTGCTTATTTGAACGACTAACATAATATCTCGATTGTCTGTTGTATCTTAAGCTTCTTAAGCTACTATATCTTAATGAAGAGCGAAATGAGTGGTGGGGCACTGTACACCTAGGAGGTTTTAGCAATCGCCAGAGACTCATTCGAACAATCCTCCCTAAACTTTCCGAAAGCTTTACCTGTTCTGCTTATGAGAAGAAGTTACGGACTCTCATTGTTATTGTGACACCATCGGGCTCCTCATCACGGGAGCTACAGTAT
>JAABUL010002541.1_pt1 | contig 29853 bp, 44 predicted proteins | sample 5559151 | NCBI WGS metagenome assembly JAABUL01 (sample SAMN10711876, study PRJNA513368) | rock metagenome | isolation source: Antarctica rocks | place: Antarctica: Victoria Land, Pudding Butte sud
CCCGACAAGCAGCCAATACCCTCATTCTCGCAATCCAATGTGTTCTGGCCGACAGCCAAGCGACGCTCGCCATGTTCCCCCAGCTCAATAGAGGACAAAAGGATCTTGCCATGTACTTGATGGAGCGGAACGGGCTGCTGGGGAAGGATGACGACCGTGATAAGGAGGTCAAGCGGGAGAAGGTCATGGGGGAGGTGGTGGGGTTGATGGCGAGGGGTGTAAGAGATCAGCCCGGGGAGATGGCGCGTTGAAATTTTGCTGAGCAGTTGAGCAATTGGAATGGACTCGCATTGGATGCGGTTTATTGGGGACACCCTTTGGCTCACCCTGCGAGCTCTCACTCTACGAAGAAGGACCTGAACGCCCGCAGCGACATGCCAAGTCGCCTCATAAATCATCACCTCACCGATCGTCCCATAACTAATTAGTCCCCTCACTGATCTCGTGCCAAGTCTAGCGACTACTTGCTGTTGTCTTACGATAGAGCCGAGTACCATACACCTCGGCCTGCCCGGATAATGTCCCGATAGGCGTTACTCCCACATCGCTCATCCCGAATTCCGATCGGTCTTCCTAAGAGGGATCCCATCTTGGGGAGTGCATATCGTCTCACTAGACTCGCGAAGCTGTCATATCGATTTGGCTACGATTCTCGCGATCCCTCCCATTCATTTCGAGTCCTCTGATATCGACAGAAATCGCCGGATTCTCCTCAACGCTCGACTTCACCTCTTCAATACGAACCGCCATCTTTTCATCGCCCGCCAATTTCTCCTCGCTGATTGGGTCCGTCGGCTTCTCCTCGACCGGAATTATGCCCTCGCCATCTGGAGGTGACGCCTTCTCCTTGACTTGCGACCACTCCCCGTCGACGGGAACGGCCAACTCCTCCTCGACCTGCATTTTCTGCTCGCCTTCTGAAACCTCCAACTTCTCCTCCACCTCTCTTGCCTTGAGGAATCGCTGCAGCCGCTCATCGTCCTTCATCGCTTCTTGCGCCTTCTCGCACCATTCCTCCACCGTCACGGCTGGGCCAACCTCGTGGAAATCCGCCACATAGGCGAGAGCATTGAGCTTGATCACGTCATTCTGTCTCTAGACATCCAGAAGGCGATGATATAACCTTCCATTCCTCACGCATTCGGCGAGATCGGTGCGGCCGAGTCACTCGTACGCGACCATCAATATCTTCTCCTTGCGGGTGAGGACATTCTTGCCGTCTAGGTAATCGTCGTCTTCGTACAGGACGCAAGGGGCTGCAAGAGCTTCAGCTTTGGTCGTCAAGAACGCCCTGCACAATGTAAGCAATCCTTTCTGCTGTTGTCGTTCCAACCGTCCACTCACCATTCCCAATCAACCATGACTACGATGCGGTCATTCTCCGTAAGAAATTGATCGCCTTTGTCGTCCGCGTGCTTGATGTAGTGATCCGATTGCTTAATGGCCAGAGCCTTCTCCCCTTCGACTAGCTTCCTCAACCACAAGTGAACTAGGAAGGCGGTCATTGGGTCATCGTCGTATAAGCCGTTCATTTAGATGAGGTCGAGCAGGAGATCGATGTGGGCAAGATAACGGGCGGCATTGCTCTGGAACGATCCAAGGAAGTAAGGTGCAGTGGGGCGGATGAAATGCTCCAAGCTGACGAAGGGTCCGACCTCCGCAACGTCTCCGCTGCATTCCGGGTGCAGGCTCCCAATGGAGGGGTAAGACATTTGTGAGAGGTCATTCGCAAGAGAGGCAAAGTCATCGATGAAAGTCGTGACCTGATTGATGGTCTTTTGTCGTAGCGTGAGGGGCGTACAGCATCCCGATCATGGCGACCCGGACCTGAACTCGGTGAAAAAATAGTCGGTGAAATCACCTGAAAAGCATCATATCAGCACGTTGTTTATGTATAAGCGGTATTCACTGACCTGCCGGAATCGAGCCACCAGGCTGGGTGACAGGAGGTAGATAAGCATTTGGGACCCGTGGGCCATGACTCTTCATCGCCCTTATCGTCGCCACTTCACTGCGTGTGACAAGCTCCGCCAATGCTGCGGGAGGTCTGTTCATGTCGCATTTGGTGAACTCGTATGAGCCAACGAATGCCATCGTCGAACACGATAGGGAAGCGGACATTGATACCACCCCACATGTCATCCTCATAGATTGGATTGATGTTATCCGGCATCTTGACAATACAGTGGTGCCCCGGACGAAGGTCGCTGGCTTGGGCTGTAATGGTGGTCTTGATGGCGTCAAGGGACTTCAAGAGAATCATCCACTGAGGATCTTTTAGCGAGGCGATGGCAACCATGACCTGCATACCTGGCCGGCCTCGGCCCCTTGAAAGCAAGCATCATGCACCAGGACACTGTACTTGATCGGACGAAGAGTATGAGCTTGCGAAGCAGGATGAGACTTCCAAACTCACCGGGGCGGTTTTGCAAATATGAACAAATATGAAAAGGTGCTTGCCGGTGGGTCTCGCAGCGAATGGATAGACAGACCATGCAGTTTCCATCGTCTCCCAGCAAAATTTTGGAGCACCCCGGTTCGACGCATGGTCGTCTCAACAGTTTCATCTTGATCGACGTCGATAGCTGAGATTGAGGGAACGATGAAAGCGAATTCGAATGTGAACCAAGAGCACAGTATTGATCGCGTGATAATCCGCCGCCGTCAAGCCCGGGGCCGGTGCCCTTCGATTGACACCGCTCATGAGAGGTTGGTCGTCGCGCTCTGATGCCAGTACCATGACATCTGGCCGTTTGTCAGTTTCGGTAGGGACATCGTTCTCCAGAAGCGTAGCGGATCTGCCGGATCAAGAACCACGCCGTCCTGACTGGATCCTCCGCCAGCATGACCCCTACCGTACGAGTTCGCCATGCATTCTGCATTACGCAGTCGAAGCGAGTCCCACCGCATTCCCACCCGTCGGCATGATCGAGTTCTTGTCAAACGTATATAAACAAACCCATACTTGCTTCGTGGTTTCCTCGGGGTTCCGGATCTCGCCGTTCGCCCGCGTAGTCCACTTGAATCTCGGCGACTCGGCGGGAGGTGTACTCGTCGGACGGCTTGGTTTTGCTCGATCTACCAGAGATGTCAGCTCACCGACTGGAGAAGGGGAGGATGGCCGTACCGCTAGGAGTCGGTCCGCGAGACAATAATAAACGGGGGTTGAGGAGACGGAACCTTGAACAAACACAGGAAACCGCCGGTCGACTTAGCTTTGATCTCTTCAGCTACGAGGTTTCGTCAGTCTTACCGGGTCATTGGATGGTTAGGACCGAGACCTACTCATCGTGATGTATGCTCCATGTGAAGTGTGGAGAGAGCATGAAATAGTGGCTAGCGCATAACGTATCAACTTCTCGGTAGAGATTAGCTTGCTCGGAGTATTCGCCTCGGACACCACAAGAATTCGCGTGTATTTGAACTACCCCAAATACCAACAATGAGGAAAAAGGGTACAAGAGCAGCCTCAAAGAAAACGCTTTACGAACTTGACAAATCCGATTGAGAAACGTGTTCGGGGGATATCCGGGATTTCCTATCGCCTTATTTTAGAAGTGAACTGCCCCAACCTGTTGACCCCGGTCAAGTCCTCATACTTACTCGAAGTGCGGCAAGTCCGCTGTGGCCAGCGCTTGGACACCTTCTACAAGGACAGGAGGACAATTCTTACTCGAGGCAAGCACGGGTGAGCATGAGACTTAGAAATATCCGCATGTGATGAGAGATGACAGCGCGAACCACTCCTCGCGGCTATATGAGGTTCTGTCGTTCCTCGTGTAGGCTTGTGCCTCCTCCCGCTATACCAGGGCCGTTTGTACACTTCCGTCCCTTGTATGAGCTTTATGGCAATAGTATGGCCAGCGATGTTTTAGCAGGATTAAGCCTTTCCTTGGGAGCCTCGACGGCGAAGCTTAGAGGGTTCGTTCCGTCCTGCTAATTGTGCCTCCTCACCAGTAGCTGAGCTTAACGCCTTCGCGGACTGCTCACCAGATAAGTATAAAGTCGCAACGCAGCGCTTTTTGGACACCCACGGATTCAAGAGCTATATCAATGGGTCGATGGTTTCGATAAGTCTTCTGCGACCGTCACAACGGCTCTATCCAGGTCTTCACCATCCACTGAGTTCCTGTCATCTTCGCAGTTGTCCCTCCTCGACACCCGCCATCCCCTCTGTCCGCTTGACCACCTCTTCGACCCCTCTTTGTCGATTGTCCGTACCCAGACCCGCGGCTCGCTCGGCTTCGGTGAGGGTGTATGCGGGATCGCGGAGCTCCTTCACACGTCGTCTGCGACTCAATCAGCTCGGACATCATCGTGCCGACGCTGAGGTTCGGGCATGTCCCAGCAGCTACCATAGAAGTCTGAGCTCACTTGTGGATCTTGCTTTTCATATGTGATATCAATGCGACAGCCGTCTCGCAATACCTGTAGCCCGTTAGTAAGTGCATGAGCTGGGTCCAGGAGATCTCTGCAGATCAGAAGACTCGGTATACGGCTCACCTAGCGCATTCCACGCAATACTACCTCGATCATCAGCTTCCGTTCTAAACTGTACGAGGATGGAGAGTCGAGCTCACATGCTGGCCCAATCCCGACTTATCCTCGTCGACAGGCTGTACCTCCAGCTTCCCCTTGTTTTCTGGTCGGAGATCCTGCTGGATCTGGTCGAGGTCCTTGACTCGTGCCCGGGTCCGGGCGGCGCGGTGGACGTCTCGGCGGGCGTTGTGGGTGCTGCGGAGGCGGATCAGACCTGTCTTGCCGAGACAAACAAACAGTCAGACTCACCGCGATCTTCGGACTCGGCCCATCGTGCTGTATTGGCTCTCCTGTACGGTGAAGGATAGTTCAGGAGACTGGAAACCAGAATGCAAAGAAGCTGTCGAAATCTTTGGAGCCAAATCCCCACCTTCGTACCCTGACGTGGCGTGATTCCAACTGTGATAAGGCATGGTCTCAATTCTACGAGCACGTTGTCAAGCTGTTCTCTCATCCTCTATCTCGTAGACAACAAGCACAGGGCCACAGGGATGAGCTGGAAACACGCCGGCCACCTCATTTCCGGCCCACCCTCCTCCTCCGCGCCCCACAGCTCATCCTCTTCCCCGTCAATCCCGAAACACCTCCGCCCCAACTCCCACGGACTCAACGCATTCCAGCGGGAACGACAGCTCGCCGCGCACTACAAGGCGTTCGATGGGGGGCCTGCGGAGTCGGTGAGATCCGAGTGGGATGTCTTACGGGAGAACCATCGGTTGGTCCACCTCTATTGCTCTCCAGTGATCCGAGCTTATCATGCGACGCTAGTTTTATAAGGGAAAATGAAGAGCCAGTGAACGTCTCTTGGGAAGAACGACTCGCTCGAGCGTACGAGTCGAAGCTATTCAAGGAGTTCGCTCTGGTGTGTCTCCCCCTCCCCTTGGCCCTCCTTTCCTGACTCCCGACTTCCCCTCGTCCAGCTCATTGACGCTTTCCTCTCATCTCCTTTGCTTCAGCTGATAGCTTTGGCAGATTGACCTGAAGCACTACAAATCCCGCCGCCTCGCCCTTCGCTGGCGAACAGCTCCCGAAGTTGTCGAAGGCATCGGCGAGGACTCTTGCGGATCCCTACGATGCAAACACCATCGAGCACAACCCACCTCACCCGAACGAGTCGAGTTCGATACACCCGACCCGGATAAAAGTGGGAAGAGAGGGAGGGGGAGGAAGATGCCGAGATTGAAGGCGTTTGAATTGCCTTTTGTTTATGAGGAGGCGGGGGTGAGACGGGAGGCGCTGGTCAAGATTAGGCTTTGTGGGAGGTGTAGTGCGAAGTTGGTTTGGAAGCCGGGAGATGAGAGGAATGGGGCTGGGGAGGATGAGGATGAGGAGGGCATGGAGCGGGCTGGACGGGAAAGTCGGGATGAGGACGGTCGGAGAGAGACTAGGGGGAAGACTGACGAAATCGACGGATCTGGAGCGGCGGATGCCGTCGACGAAGCTGGCAGGACTTATCGACGAAGGCGGCGCGAGGAGGAGTAAGGGAGACATCGGGTATGACGGGACTCACGACGTTCTCAATCCCGGTCACCGCGGAGAAAAGGTCGCGAAAGAGAACGGTGACCCTCAAGAGCATATATGGCAGCAGGCATGCATGCTGGTGTATAGCATGATATGGACCATCAATGTAGCGTCAGAACCCCTCGAATTCGTCGTACTCGTTGTCGTTCGGTAACTTGTATTGAGTGGGATAGTCTTGGTACGCTGAGTCCGAATAGTGAGTTTCCCCTTCGGCGCTAAGACATTGTTGCGCCTGACCGGCACCGTCGTCGTCTGCTTGAGGGTAGCAATCCTGGAAGTCGTCTTCTGTCGGAGATGAAAGTCTCACAACGATCGAAGTGATCTTCTCGCACTGTCGGGTATTCAGCAGCGCGAGGCCAGTAGGCTTACCAATCCCTCGAACCCTCGCTCAACCATCTCCTCATTCATCAGTATCTCCAACTGGGATGGCTCCAAGCCATCGAAGACTGGATGGTGTGGAAGAGCGTTGGTGTTCTCTCGCCGCATTGCCAAGTCGTCGGTGAGCTCGTCGACCTATTCCGGAATCAGCAATCCACCTGACCTTGAGTTCACCGTCGTCTCGAAGTCCTTATCCAGCAGAACGTCTCTCAGCAGAACCTTCAGATTGTCCTCGTCAAGGCCATAGACGCTGTTGATGTCCGCTGGGAAGTCTCGCACGGGGCGGTCCGGTTGTTCGTAGGTCGGTTCGTCCTCCTGCATCAACGGCTGGTACGGCGCCCGTGCTTGGACATGCGAGTATCGCTGTATCGTACCTCAGCACCCGAGGGAATTGCGAAACTCACATCCAAAATCGTCGGTTCATCGAACTCGTCTTCCTGCTCCTTGATCCCCGAATTCACGACCTGCTGTGTGCTGAGCGGCGGGAACCTCATGTTCAGCTCTGGCTCCGGGTCCCCTACATCCTTGACCTCTCCACTGAACCATGGTATGCCTAGGTGTAGTAGATTTTTCTCCATGGAAGCCGAGTCGCCCGCCTCGGTCGCCCATACGCCCGGGGGCCCGCTCTTCGTAAGGCTCGGTATTGATCCCGGCGAGTCATGCAGGTCGACGAGGATGTTCGAGTAATCCGGACTCAGGGTGATGAGCGGCAGCATCGACGAAGCAGCTTCGAGATCGCGATTCCCTGTGGGTGACGAGCTGATGAAGGCATGGGCCGGGGGCGGCTGTGTCGACTGCACGATCGGAATGTCTTGAACTGCAGAATGCCATGTTGTCGTTTGATCGGGAGATTGCTCTATGAGTGGCAACTGAGTGACGTATTCCTGCCGTATGTCAGTTTGGGCAAAAGCGTCGGCATCGCTGTATGGCACGTAGTCCTTCAGACCGACACCGACCGGAAGAGGCTCGCTCGAGTTGCCGGACTCGCCTGCCGAATAGCTGTTCTCCCCCAGGGGAAGCTGCGAATAGCCATGGTCTTGAAGCGGATTGCCTTCGGAAGGCGCTGGCGATTCCGCAGGATCGTTGGTTCGCTTCCTATTGTACCCACGAAGCAGCGACTTCCTGAGCTCGGAGGACTGGTCACTGTTCTCCTGTTTGCCGAGCTGTATGCTCCCATCTCCGCTCTCTGGGTCCAGTGTAACGCTTTTGATTTTTGAGACAGAGGGTTTCGGTGCAGGACGTTGGGTCGAGGAACTGAACCGCTTCAGCGTGTTGGAAGGGGGGACTGCTTTGGCCTTCTTCGCAGCTGGTGCAGGAGCTGCCGTTGTGTTTCGTGCTATGTTTGCGGGACCAATTTTTCGCTTGGGAGCGGATGAGAGGGGAGGAGCCGGGATTTCCGATGATGGACCGTTCCGTCCGGCTTGATTCGTGATAGTGAAATAGGGTTTGAACAGGTCGATCAGCGCCTTGATTCCTTCGTCGTCAGAGAGCCGGATCTGGAACCGCTCCTGTATCTGCTCAGACTATGAGCCTTTCCCTCGACGAAGCCTGAGCAATGGCCAGACTTGCTTCGCTCTGATCCGCAGGCCAGGAATACCGAAACAGCATCCTTGTACCATCATAGACAAGCTTGGCGGGGGGTATATGTGAGGAGGTAGAAAGTGGGGCGATTGGGAAATTCAGCTGGTGGAGAAGAAGCTTAGTCGAAGCTGATAAATACCTTCATCGCGCTTACCAATTCTTTCGTGGCGGTAAGGATTTTAATGACGAGCTTGTTGGGTTCTTTCTGGACGGTCAACTCAAAGTCGTCGCCCACACTGCTTCTAGAGTCAGCCACAGTCAAATCGATGACGGGTCAGCGACCGACGTCTGAGCCCATTTGATGGATCTGGATGGGATATTCGTGGGGAGTTCTCTTGGATCTGTAAAGGATACGCGCGATATGGAGTCTATGGAGACCGATGAGGCTGCGCAGGGGGTAAAGACGCAAAGATCACGCACAGCGCTTGATGGATGGCATGTTCGTGAGTAAGGGTTGGTTGGCAGCAGGAAGAGCGAGATGGTAAAGGTGAACAACACCGAAATCTGCTTCCGAGAAATCAAAGACAGTCAGTCGCCTTTAATTAGAAGTGGGGGGATGATATAGCGCTGCACGAGACGCGTTTGACCTCCGCGCTCGCGCCCATCTTCTCATCATTTTCATCGGTGGGCGTGATGTCGAGCAAGTATCAAGGGCTACCTGATATCGTCAGTCTTCTTTTCATACTTTTCGTAGCTGGAATAGCTGTGTGGTAGGAAAGGGTCGAGCTTATATGAAGCAGGACACAGCTCCTGACATCTTCGAGACTGCCGACGAACCCGAGCCTCTACTCCGACCTGTATGTCCTATCCTCCAGAGCATCAATCAGCCTGATCTGATAGGACGATAACGGTTTCGGCGATGAAGATGCCCCGACGAAGACCGCCGTTGAGGGCATCGATTATACCGCCCTTCCCGGCCGACGGCAAGCGGAGAAGGTCTTTGGTCGAGGTACTCGCAAACCGGGTTCGTCCCGTCAAGGCCTCGCCTTGCACGTACTCATTCGAAAGAACAGACTCGTTCCGACTCCAGCTCCCGCCTCTCCCCCGCCGAGCCTCCACCCCTTCCTCCTCCTCCTCCGACGACTTCCCATCTTCCAGCTCCCGCCACAAAGAATCCCCCGCAGCGAGACTGCGACGACTGAAAGTGGAACTGGCGGAGGTGGAGGCGGAGCTCGCTACTTCCCCCTCTGGGTCGACGTCAGCAGTTTCCATGGAGCGGAAGCGGGAATCGGTGCTTCCCCCGAAACAGCCGGTGGACCTCATGATGGAGCTGGTTTCGCTTAGGGAGAAATTGGGGAGTGTAGATGTTGATGGAGTACGGGAAGAAGGGGTCGGGATGGATCAGTGGAAGGAGCGACTTGAGCGGCTGACGGTGCTGGATACCGGTCAAACAGCTGGGGAACATCAGGCGGAGGACCAGAAACCGGCTATGTCGTCGAGTTCGAATGGAGGAGTCGGGCTGTCAGAGCTGGATAAACGGCTAGCCCAGCTCGAGGATCTCATTGGACCCCCATCTTCCGGTCCTGACGACGTCGGTCCACCTCTTTCACTGGAGAACATTCCAGCTGATCCGTCCGCCTCACGATCAGGTATCCTCACCCCTCCTCCCTACCCTCGGGAAGCTCGACCACCTCCTCTCCCTCCTCACCCATCCCCGACACCTTGACGCTATCTCCCGCCGCGTCAAGCTCCTCCTAGTAGACCTTGACCGCGCAGCCGCCGCCGCTCGCTCTCGAACAACCACCACCCAGCCCGAGAGAGGCTCGAACGTCACCCTATCCCAAGCAGAATTTACGGAGCTGCAATCCCTCTTCTCGCTCCTACCACGCTTAGACCCGTTATTACCGATCTTACCACCCCTTCTCGCCCGCTTGAGGAGTCTGAGCGGACTGCATGCGGATGCGAGCGAGGTGGCTGAGGGACTGAGACGTCTACAAGCGGATGATAGGAGGACTGGGGAGGAGAAGGTCGAATTGGAGAGGGTAGTCAAGGGCGTGCAGGAGGGATTGGGGGATGCGGCGAGGGGGATCGAACGGAATTGGGAAGGGTTGGAGACACGTATGAGAGGTTTGGAAGGGAGGATCCAGGCGTTGCATGGGTAGGACGGGATGAGATACATACTCGGCATAGTTATACCAAACATTGTGCATGTGCCTCTACCCTCTACTCTCCAGTTGCCGGCGTTGGTCGGACGTAAGGAAAAGGATACACCTCCTCCTTGCTCGGACTGACGATCCCCATGACCTGATACTGCGCTCCCATACCAAGCGGATCTATCAGCCGTTTCGCACCTTTCCGGATGTCCATCCGTCGCTCCTCGGTCGACGCGGCCTTCAGTAACTTGTCGAGTCTCGGTTGTAAGCCTAGGGAGAGGAGGAATTGGGATTGGGGCATCGGTCCGAGGGGTGTGGCTGTACTCTTCAGCCAAGTCTTGGGGAGGTGTGAAACATACCGAGGTCGGAGAGCGCCTCCCGGAGGTATGCAAAGTCGACATTGGCTGTCAAGTCCGCAGTTCCAGGCTCCTCAAATACGTCCACAATCTTATGGTCCCGAAATGCCTGGAAATGTCCATAAATATCGTCTTTCCCATAAAGAGGATAGCACAAACTCGGAACGATGACCCGAAACAGCGATCCCCTCCGTAATCCACGACGAGTCCCGCTCCTCCTCCTCCCTCACTACTAAAAAATTCCCCGACTTTCCGCATGATCTTCCACGAGTCCTGGGCGATCTCTAATCGTGTCCCGGGAACCTGCCCGTGGAAGCGCGAGGAGGTTTTGGGGAGGGTCGTGGACAGCGCTGTCGCTTCGCGGGAGCGCGCTAAACGGAGACCAGAGGGTGAGGCTCCTCCGGATTTCAGACTGCACGTTTCCACAGTACATCGTCAGTACACCGTTCTGACTGAGGATGATACCACCCACATGGGGTCGTACTCCGGGTCTACATCTACGTATATTTCTCGCCATTCTGTTTCCGCCCGCTATTCCCGTCAGTGGTGCGTCTCGGGGAGGGGGGGAGGCGAAGCGAACCTCGAACAGGTTGATCGGCATCGCGTCGAAAAACTCGTGGGCGACAAGCATTGTATAATCCTCCGCTGACATCATCAGGTCTACGCTCGACCTTGGACGAATACTTACAGGGTATTATCTCGTCTATCTTGTCGGTCGACGCTAGCTCGACACCCTTCTCTTGATACGGCGTGAGCTTATCCTTCTGCAAAGCTCGCATCTCGTCGCTGTTCTCGATAAGGTGGACGGACTTGATATTCGAAGCGATAGCAGGGAAGGTTGACAGTGTCTGAGCTCCTCAGCCTTGGCATACACAAAGGGCAGTTCATACTCACCCGAAGAATATCGTCCATGAGAGTGCCCCTGCCCGGACCGAGTTCCACCAGTCGAACTGGTTTTGACTTGCCAGCCGCCAGATACCGCGTCAACAGCCATACCGCTACGAGCTGATTTCTACGTCAGCTACGAGGTCATTAGTCCTGTTGGTATGGCGGACCTCTCCAAACACCTGTGAGATCTCCGGAGAAGTGATGAAGTCCCCCTTCCGACCGAAGACGTCGCGTTTCGAGTAATAGCCGAGCTTAGGGTGAGATAGGCAGAACTGCATATAACTCGAGAGTGGGATCGGTCCCGTCGCCTGGACTCTGATCAGCGGTGAGAAGTAACGTGTAGGGGCGTATGGACCCGGATGGAATCGCGGATGATCTTGCTGAGACGCCCGGGGTGAGGTATGCCGTTTGGGAAAGCTGCCATTCGGGAGGTAGCGAAACATCGAACGCATCTTGGCCCAGGGAAACTTGAGGGCGATACTCTCCGTGACAGTATGCTTGTAGTCGACTTCATGTTGTGTTCCTCTTCCTGCTGTGGCTGTTTTGGGTGAAGTGATTGGTAAATATTCCTGGAAAGTCAGTCTGGAGCTTTCGGCATGTTGCCGGAAGCTTGCCGCCCAATTTTTGTTGATGCTGTAACCTCCCCCCCTTCATCAGCTCGGATCCTCCCTTTCCTCCCCGAAAGAATCCATGTAGCAGATATTAGACTGACCTAGCTAGGCGGTATCTTGATTAGATTAAAGGATGTTCAAGCCACTCGGTCTCTTCGCGGGATCACCCTGCCCTGACCCATCATGCCACCGACATCGATGTCTCTTCGTGCACGGCGAGACGTCCAAAGCTGCCGTACCTCTGAGGCCTGTCACGAGACCGTCTCCTCGTCGAGGAGTGGATCCAGAGCTGTTGGAAAAAGCGAGGGATGCTGTGGCCAGTCCAGGCAAGAAGCACGCAGAGGTACAAGCGGTGGCAAGGCAGTCGGTTGCCAAGCGATTGCGGACGGAGGATATCCCTCTCAAGACGGTGGAGGCGTCTTTGGAAGAGAATCGAATACCCGGTACGGAGCCCATGCCTCGACCACCAGACCCCATCGCCAACAGACCCGCCAAGCCTCCGTCTATACCCACCAGCATCCGAAACTCACCTCAACCATGGGCTGACCGTCAGAAAGCCCTTCAAACCCTCTTCATTCAATTCTCCAAGCTCTACTCCGCCATCCTTCCCAACTCCCCTGATCTTGCTCAAAGATCCGCACTCGAGCAGGAAGCCGAGATATCCACCTCACATCCCAATCTCAAGGGGTACAAATCGGCCATCCATCATGCTGCCGTATCCATCGCCCGTCGTCCGAAACCAGGCAGCCTTACCCATCCGTCCATCGGCACGCTACGAGAGAGTCGTGTGGCGACCGAAGCAGCGGAGAAGCAAAAAGCAAGTCGTCTCACTCGTGATCGGGTAGAGCGCTACAGTTTGCCTCTGTCGGATTTTTCAACTTGGCGGTATCCCGATCCGACAGACTCATCCCTCACATCAGGAGGCGGCGAAGATCCGTCGGCAGAGGGCACAAAGCAAACCTGCAGCAGATGCAAAGTCCCTTTCATCGTCTCGTCGGTCCACCTGGAAGGACGCTTTGGAGAGTGCAGGTATCATTACGGTCGGATCGCACCGGAACGCATTGAGGGTCGACGGAAGTGGATCTACTCGTGCTGTCGGCGTGAGAGGGGAGAAGCGGGGTGCGAAGAAGGCGTCCACGTATTCACGGATGGGGAGGAGGATGGGGCATTGGCGAGAAGGGTGGGGTTCAGGACTGTCCAGCAAGTCAGGGGAGGAGATGCAAAGGATGGGGTAGATGTGGTCGGGGTGGACTGCGAAATGATCTGTCAGTCTCCTGCTTTTCACTATCCTTCGTCAAAGCCGATCAGGACCAGACACGACGGCGGGATCGTCTTTGGCGAGAGCAACGATAGTCGATGAAGACGGGGTGATCCTCCTTGACGAGCTAGTTCGGCAGACGGTTCCCATCTTAGACGTCAATACTCGGTTTTCGGGAATCCACCCTGGCGAGCTCGATACTGCTATCATGGACCTGGCCGCGGTGCGGACCGCCGCATGCGCATTCATCGGTCCGGACACGATCATCGTGGGGCATGGTCTGGAGAACGATCTGAGAGCGTTGAGGTTGGTACATTGCCAAGTCATCGACACAGCGGTCGTCTTCCCGCATGATAAGGGGCCACCCTTCCGGCGGGCGCTCCGCGACATGTAGGTCTTTCGCGAAGGTGTCGGGAGTGACGCTGATCGTAGCAGTGTCAAGGAGAAGCTTGGCTATTTCATTCAGGATCGCATAGCCGACCTCGGGCACTCATCTGCGATAGATGCCAGAGCAACATTAGAGGTGCTCAAGTGGGAAGTGCGAGAAGTCGTCATAGGATCTCATCAAGCTAAATGAAGCCTCACTCCCATATCACAACCTTGGACTCTAGCTGCCAGCAGCGACCTAATCCACGTTGCGCTGCTGCGGCTGTGGCGGAGCCGGCGTGGGCGGTGGGGTCGGGATCGACGGCTTCGGTCTGTCTGCAGTCTTGGTCACACCCATAAGAAATGATAGCATTCGAACTCGACTCACGCCTCTTGCAAAAGACATTCTCGTTCTATGGTCCCGTTTTCACCTTTCTCTTGGCACCCGTCTTCCGCGCAGCGTGTCTTCTGTCGTCTTCAGTCACCTTGGGGCTGCGCAGACCACCGCTCACATTGATAGGAGGGCGATTTGGTACTTCAGATTCTCGAAAGTAGATTGCTGTCTCTGAGGTACTGTAAAAGTCGATCCGCCCCTTATCTGCGTTGTCTGCGAGACCTTTGCCACCGGTATGATGCATGCGAGGCCATTGTGCGATGCTTCTGCCCGAATGCATGCTTCTATGACCCATGCGGTTCACCTACTGATGCTCAGAACTTACAAAATATGACTTTGGCCTCGTCTCGTTTCAAGCAGCCCTTGGTCGCGTAGACGAAGGATTCATGGGAGTCAAAGGACGCGAACGAATTGTCTCCGCCAGAAATTGACGAGTCGAGATCGCAAGAGATGTATTGTCTGGGCATTAACTCTCGTCGGCGTCATTGCAGCAGCTCCCGAAGACTTCGAAGGACAAGAACGGACAGATAAAGTTTCACCCGAAGGCTTCCGACAGATCCGTCCGCGCACGGACTGATCCGCGCGATCAGCGCTCGTTGTTATCACACAAAAGCGCGATCACAGATAAGCAGACTCTGTGCTGTGATCGAAGCTCACAGATGACGTCGTCCATCACACGCTTACACCTGCCTGAACGGCCGGATAGCCATTGACCCCCCCGAGCCGCACCGACATCCCTCCCCAGCTGCGTCATCCTGAAACGCCAATCCAAGCGCTCATCCTTCCCTCGTCTCGTGAAAGGGAACCATCAAAGGAAAGGCACGTATGAAACATTCAAGGGGAAGACGTAATTCTACAAACGGACGGGGTGCGTGTTTCGGCGATGTTCGTCGTATCGCCTTCAAAAGTCGTTGGGACAAAGGAGAACATCCTTCGAATCGGTCCCAACATACAGCTGGGATCCCGTATACTGAACGGACATCGTTCTCCTTCATCAGGACGCCCTTTTCCGCCACACGCCGCTTACCCGCCTCCGTCACTCACTCAACCCTCAAAAGTCGTCGCCACCTGTACTCCCGAAGATCAGTGACAATGAGCACCCCGTTAACTTCCCGGCCTCTGATAGAGAAACCGTCCGCCTCTAGCGGCGAATTCGGAACGGAGGAGGACCTCACAGCTGAGCCAGGAATCGAAAAGGAAGTTGACGACGAGATGGGTGAATTGTCCGGTACGCCTGCGTCTCCATCCCCGCGCCATCTTAGCTGACCATGTTCAGACTCCCTGTCATCCAATCTATCAATCTCCCGTCCCACAACGCCTTCACAACCAATCATCACCCGCCCATCTACCTCGTCCGCCACCGAAACGTACGAACCCTTCTCGCTCGCTCACAAAGCCGAGCGGATCCTAGGTCTTTCCCGCGGTAGCCTCGCCCACGCTCGCGCATGCCTCGAAAACGCTCGTGATGAGGTCCGCCGAACCGGCAACTCCTCGACACCTTCGCCCTCTTCCGAAATGCCGCCGAGCGGTGCAGGGATGAAAAGCCGGATGGATCGCGCTAGGAAGGCGATCAGCATGGGGTATGGACGGGTACCGGGAGTCGTACTCGCTGTCGGAGGGAAGGAGGAGGACAAAAGGATGGAGAGGAGGCGGTGGGCGGTGGATGGGGTGCTGTATTGGCAGAAGGAGGTGGCGAGGCTTGAGTGCGCAGAGGGAAGGCCTGTTCGACTGTAAGGAGAGGTAGAGAAGGGTGTGGAGTGACTCACTGTGTTACGCAGTGCTCGTGACAGCTGTAGCGCGCTATTACGATTCCATAAGCAGGGGATGTAGACCCTCATGCCGGCGGATAGTGTCCCGCCCAGAGGACCAGCGACACGGCGCCCCAGATGACCGTCCACCATACCCACGCCTTCCCAGCTTTCGTCATTTTCCTCGACTCTAAGGAGTTGCCCCAGTCGAAAGCCATGGCTGCAACGTTCCACCATACGACCGGATCGCCCGAGATGACCCGGAGCGCGATCTGAGTGTGGCTGGAGAAGATCAAAAGAAATGTCATGGCGAGATGGTGTAGGTGGAAGGGCAGCAGTGCTGGGTGGTCGTATGGCTTCGTCGAGCTTGACAGGGGGTGAACATAGCTACTGAGGTATTGGAGTGTGCCGACAAGTGAAACCGCAAGTACGGGAGAGGCGATGAGCAGATTTGGGATCTGAGCTGGCGTCCAGTACTCCAGGAAGCCGACATTCCTGCTGAAAGTCAGCTAAGTCCGGTCTGAGACATTCGATGACTTGCCAGTATTCTCCTTGAACAAAGCTATACGGCATCGGCAACCGAGAGTCGCACCATGGCTGAGCGGTAGTTGTTGACGAGCAGCAGGCGCTGTAGGCGTAGTATTGGAAAAAGGCGAACGGAGCAATAACTACTAGACATGCTTGTATCCCGGACAAGAGTCTCTAGACCTCATGATCAGGCTTGAAACACATCTCGACTGACGTGGGCTTACCTGGAGACGGCCTGGAATCCTATCGTGGAACAAGACCCTCCATCCGAGGACTCCAGAAGCGAAGACCCCAGTCGCTCGCATCGAAGTCGCCCCAGCCAAACAAAGCGACGCAAGCATGATACGTCTTTTGGTGGCCAGAAACATCCCGGAGAAGGTCATCAAAGCGAACGTCGGCTCCGTATAAGGTGAGGAAAGGACCGCTGGAGTGGGCGAGAGTAGGTAGAAGAGTGTAGCAGTCAAAGCGAAGGACCGTCCCATAATCTGCTGTGTCAGCCTACAGGTTCAGCATGCTTAGCACAGACGGCAGCACTTACTTGTGGAGCATGACAGCAGCTCCCACGAACGCTATATTGGCAACGACCACGCCCGCCAGCACTACCTGCTGAACTCCTATCTCCCCGCCTGAGACCCATCGTATCCCTTCTCCGGCGAGGCGCATGAGCCCCGGCCATCCAGGCTGAAATGCCAGCTGCTGCTCATATTGGTACCCATTTAATACTATCGAGGCGAAATGTACCGCATCCCACCGTAAGGTTGAACTCGCTGAGTCTGCGGAAAGAAGCTGGTGTGAGGAGTCGAAGGACGGTAGAGAGGAAAGGAGATTCAACAGGAGAAGGGCAAGTAGACGGCTGAGAACAGCGAGAAGGGCGATGAGCTGGCCATTGGACAGTCTCGATGCCATAAGTAACACAATGGACTCCTAGAAATACTCGTCGAGGTTTGGAAGCGCTCGGAACTCGGAACTCAAGTATCGCCACTGGAATATAATGCCGAGGGCCTAATCCCGGTCTATTGTTGTCAACTTCAAGAAGCGTCCGGGGCATGCTTCGTATCCCGCCATCACCGTTATCCCGCTTTCTATCAATTCTTGCTCGTTCTTGGCCATCAACATCATCGGTGAGGTGATAAGGTCTTTGTACGAAGCAGCATGCCGAGGACACGACCGTATACCCGCAAGGAGCTTGAGTCACTGCGGCGGGCAGACCTACAGAATCTCTACAAGGTGCCGTCTTCTCGACTCCGCTCATCTGCTTCTCAGCATGATGCTGGAATTGACCGAGGAGTATGCCTGATCTTGACCGCAGATTCACGGTCTGAAAGGCGCCAATCAGAAATCCGATGTCCTTCTAGAAACCCTGCTCGGTCACTTCGCTTCCCGCTCCTTCGTCCCACCTTCTTCCAGTCCGAACAAAGCCAAGCCTTATGCTCCGAAAGGAAGACCCATGTCAGGTAAGGGTCCGCCTGCGATGGTCGTGAAGGCGAAGGAGGTGGTCAGGGGAGTCAGGCCGAAGACTGTTGAGATTGATGTCGTCTTGCCACCCGTGACCGGAGACGAGATAAGACGGGAGGACGTCTTCGAGGATAGAAATGCCCAAGGTGAGGACAAGCACCTTCTATCGAAGACGAACTGATGAATGGTTGCTAAAGCCGGACCATCGAGATCACCTTCCATGCGACCAGCACATGAACCCGTCGCTCCCGTGTCAGCCTCCCACGCACAGCTTCCACAGCGGCTTTCGACCGTTGCAGTTGAGCAACCCGAAACCCAATCAGGGTTCGTGACGAAGGAAGAATTCGAGACGCTGAGGACGGAGGTCCACTCGGTGCGTGGCGCATTTGACGGAGTTGGCGGAGTAAGCGAAGAGCGGGTACGGACCATGTTGAGGGAGAATAACAGAACGTGGGAGGAGCAGCTTCGCAAGTCCGAACAGGAGTGGACAAAGAAGGTGGCAGACCTGGAGGAGGCTTTGAAACTGCGGTTGAGGGTGCTGGAGGAGCATATCGGTGGCCTGAGTCCTCCCACTGGGAATGCGGGAGTCGCCTCCACACTGCAATTGTCGGTGCAGGCGGATCTAGGTCGCGTCCCGAGCCTCAATCTCACTTCGGACACTCCTTCTTCGCACCAATTTCTAGGCAAGCGCGCCCATGACACGACCAATTTGGCAGCATACCTAGCGGAGACTCCTACGGCCGACGGGATCCAAAATGCCGATATAAATGACTCGCCAGTACAGAAACGAGCCCGCATCGAGCCTGCACATCTCGTATCCGCACAGATGGAGGAAGACGACAGCTTAATCGCTATCGAGCCGCGAACCCCTTCACCTCCTAGAATGCCCACCGTATCCTTCAAGACCCCTATCCTCCCCCGCACGCCATCCCCATCTCACCAAGGTGTGCTCCCGGACAACTCGATGACTCCCAAAGTCGGATCTGACTACTTCGCCAATCCACCCCCATTCTCCGTCTCTGGCAAGAAGAGAAAGAAGTCTGGACCGATCGAGCAGCTACCGTATCCGATATTTTCGACGACGCCAAAGCCGACGGAGCCGACCAGCCCTACGACCGATGCGCCGTCCTCACTAAGCAGGGGGAGAAATCAGGGTCCGACCATGCTGACGCCTGGACGACATCGCTCCGAGCCTGCGACGCGAGCGGTGTCAGACGCGCACAAGGGGCTATCAAGCATCACGGAATCGGATGAGCCCAGATCCGAACCCGCGGGAATGCCTTCAGACACACCCACACCAACATTTCTAGGGCCCGAGCTGGGCGATCCCCCTGCCTCTTCACCTCGACTCAGCGCATCTCCGACACTCCGAGAATCCGCTTTTGCGTATCACCCCTTTCCTGCCAACCCTTCCAGTCGATCCTTTCCCGCGGCAGTCCCACGCTCTCGCAACCGTACATCGAGCAGTCCAGCACGGGACTATATGAGTGTTGCTCTACACGGCTTGAACAATCCCAGCGATTCACCATCGGCCCAAGCGACACCGGGACATCGGACGATGCTGGGGACCGAGAGGTATCGCGATACGAGGTTTGGCGATGTCCCTGTGTTTCAATGGGGTACACCCAGCGTCGACCTCGGTCCGAGGACGCCAAGCTTGGCTAGGCGAGATTCATGACCTCTTCATAACCCAGCCTGCTTCTCTTGATCACCAGAAGTAGCCTATCTCTTGCATTTCGAGACTCCTACAACCTTATGTCTGATGTCCATTGGTTTCTGAACTTATCCATGTAGCTTATGACTCCGGCCTAGGGCACTTGTAGCGGTTTTGTTATCATCTTGGCGATGAACCTGGATGGTACAGGGATAGCGGTGATATTTCAACATTTCAGCTTGTCAAATGGAAGATTTCAGCTGTAGCAGCAGGAATCGAGCCAGGCACAAGAAAGTCCATCGCTGTTTGTCAGCAGTGCCCTTCCTCCACATCAATCCTCCACATCCTTCCTTAGTCAACTTCAGTCGTACGAAGACGTCACGAAGCTATACCACGGGGCTAGGCGTCCCTTTTCAGATAATCTCGCCATGTTCCCCACCCCTACTCAACTCTATATCCTCACCACCTCCCTAACCCCCCTCCCCACACGTTATCCCCGCCCTCACAAACCCGTCCTCCTCCTCCCACCTCTCATCCACCGTTCCCTCCACTCCGCCCTCGATGCCAAACCCCCATCCGCATCCACTTCGAGGTCTAGCATCGTCATCCCCCATCCCGATAGTCTTGTCAAGCACGACGTCCCTGCCCGAGCGCGATCATATACCGCGCTCACACCTGAGGAAGCGGGGATGGATCACGGGGACGAGATTGACGCGGAGGTGACTGTGAAGCTCCACCTTGTCGGCGAGGCGGATGCGGGGACTCGAGCGGGGTGGGTGGAGGAAGCGTTAGAGTTCTTGGGGGAGACGAAAGGGTTACGGAGCGTTGATAACCTGTTGCTCGGGTTCAGCGGGGTGGATTATAAAGGCAGGAAAACAATCGCGTCCGAGATGTTCGGCTGCGGTGCCGAAGGCCTCGAGTCGGGTTCAGGCTCAGAGGTCGTCGACGCAGATACAGAACGGGGAGTCAAGGAGGTGTGGAATCTTGTCTCGGCTATGGATCTGGGAGTGGAGAGACTGGGGACGTTGTATTTGCCTCTGGAGTCGTTGAGGGGATTGAGCGAGGAGAGGGTGTGTCCGAGGATAAACGCGATGGATACTCCGGATTGTCAGACGTTGCCGAAGGAGTATGCGGCGTTTGCTAGGGAACGGGGAATAGAGCTTTGGGCGGGAGGAGGGGGGGAGGGTGCGGGTCAGTCCATATTCTCCAGACCGAAACAATCATGACGCTTGGTGGGTCCGAGAGCTGATCGGTACCCAGATCCGCTACCCGTGGCCGATTTGCATAACCTCCTCCAAGAATTCGCCCTCAACCTCTCCGACGCAGAGGGACAACCCTACTTCACGAACGATCACGTACTCACGCGACTCATACCCCTTCGAGCGGACGGACTGAAATACGATGGTGAGGCCGAGCATGGCGCCAGTGTCCGATGGGTCCTAGGAGTGAGTCGAACCGTGCTTGGAATGGGTGACTGGCTGATGGGGTTCAGTATACGCTACATTCGAAAACACGGAATGTGGTGAAGGATAAGGGGTAAGTCGTCGGTCTCGAGACAGGCGTTGTCCTGACTGATCGGACGGTGGTTTTTAGGTATATCGTCGCCGCGACATTTTGTGTTTAGCCGCGCCTAAATCGAGGATCTCTCTTGAGATCATCAATGTGCAACTATGCAGCACTGTCCATAATATCACCTAAGCCCCCTCACTAGGGATTGATACCTAGATGCTGGGATTGAAGCGGTTGTCAGTTCAGCAATGCGGGGATCAAAATCAAGGCAGTCAAACGGAATGGGGCGGCACGTGCATTGATACGCGATACGGTGCCGCTTTTTCGGATATTTACACTGATGCGTACAGAGCTTCTCCAGGTTCTGCTCGCCATGAGATCGTCTATCGGATAGTAGGCAGGGTCACCCTACACTTCCACCTCCATCAATATCCGCCGTACCCCTTGCCGTAAGAATGTGAGGTTGTACTCGATCATCCCTCTTCGTGCTTGCCATGTCTCCGTTCTCAGCAGGACTACCAAAGCTGAGAATCTGCGGATTATCGGCGAGTTGTACGAGACAGTGCTGGGCACGCGGGCAAGGGGACTCACGGTGTGAACTGCCACAATGCAATGGTCGTGTTTGGCATAAGCCGTGTCGACTGAGTCATCCACGGCGCTTCGGGATCTTCCGAATCCCACCATCCTCCAGGCTGTTCGTTCTCGGACGGCTCTTCCTCCTCGTATTCGGTATCTCCGTTCATAGATACGCCATTCGGCTCGGCTCTTGGTTGTTGCTTGAGGCCCCTGCTCACGGGTCAACCCCCACAGGAAGTGAAACAGGGCCTCGACTCACTTGTACAGATCCCGGAACTGCAAGAACCGCGAGAGATACTCCGTCACCAGCTCGAGCGAAGCGTCATTCCGCTGTCGATTATCCGCTGCTAGCACTATCCCAGACTGGATGTCGAAGAGGTAGGAATTGTCCATGCCCGACGTCTATGGTCATCAGCAGTCGTCTTCCTGCTCGCCTGGCGATTCGACCCACTCCGGTGAAATTGACCAACAACTGCTCTACCGCCGGCAACATTTCCATCACCCCCTGTATCACCTTACTCCAAGCGTCGCGCAAACTGACATCATGCACGCTGGTCATGTCGAATCGTATCTCCGCTTGCAGATGGGCGATGATGGTGTCGCATACGGCTGGATCTGAGAAATCGAGGGAATTGGAGTAAGGTTGCAGGGTGTGGAAGGGGAATTCTTCGAGCTCTTCTTGCATCGCTCGTTGTATTTCCGCATAATTCTCTGGGAGTTCTGTGAGCGCCATAAATCTGGTTGTGATGAGAGTCCGCACCTCCTCGATAGTCTTCGGAGAGGACTTCGGCTTTGTGGATGAAAACGGCAAATCGCATGTTCGGATTGACGAGGTACGCTCGCATCATTACGTGCACGAACTTCAGGTTTGCTTCGTGGTATGAGTCGTCTTGCTGTATTAGAAGCGGTCAGTCAGGACTAGACGACAATGACTGGACTCACTTGCATGTCCATGACGTAGATGATGGTGGAGAAGCTGGCAAGGGGGACATCAAGCTGGTCGAGCTCGAAGTTTGAGGGGGTGTCCCATATTTGTAAAGGGATGATAGTACTGTCCTCACCGTCAAAAAGAATCTTAAAGTAGGAGATGATCCCATCGCTCACTCGTAGTTTATCTTCTCGACCTTTAGGGTGACCCCGACATATGGGACGTCCTTGACGGGGACATGCTGGAAGACGGTCTTGATGCATGATGACTTTCCGGCTCTACAGATGTGGATGTCAGTCCCTATGAGGCATTTGAGTCTGAGACCACGACAACGCACTTTCGCCAACCGAGGACAAGTATCCGCTGACGCGGCGGCTCATCATTCGCCTTGGGTACCGGCGAGGATCGGGGCTTGGAAGGTTCGCCCGCTGTCGGAGGTTGCGTCGACGACATGACGATTGCGCTTCCAGGTGTATCCAAGCTGCGCGCGGTCTCGATGTGATCAAGCACGCAAGATGATTGCTCCTCGGGGTCAGAACAGCACAGGATTGTGGAGGCATATAAAATGAAACACGTGGGCCAGACACGTGGGCCAGCCTGACAATTGCCGACAATGAGCGTAATAATTCCGCCGGGAGTGATATTGATTTTGGGACGCGTCGAAAATAAAGTGATTCGGTCCCATTCACCTCCTAGCCATATCTTGCTTCTCTTGCTCACTTGCTGCGCCATTTTGCTCTTGATGCTGTTTTAGTTGATTTCTCGCATTTCAATCGATCTTGACCAGCCTACTGATCCTGAGAGGAAGCGCCAGGAGTCGTCGCGCTGTACGCTATCCATCTTTCAGGAAGTAGTCGCTGATGCGTGCCCAGCAAAATGTCATCTTCCGTCTTGCTATTCCCGCCGCCAATGGATTCAGCTCCGATTTCCTTCGCTAGTGAAGGAACTCCTTCAAGGACAGTACCTCGTCGGACATATGGCCGACGGCGAGCCGCTTCTCCGCCCCCAGAGGAAGAGGCCTTTCGATCACTCTTCCAGCCCCTGCCCGAACCTCATATCTCCCCGGCAAAGGGCCTCCTGAATCGCTGGTCCGGGGCGAGCACTTCTTGGCGCGACAGTCTAGCCCTCCTCGACGCTGATCGGACCGGCGAGATCGATGCTGAGACGGCGAAGAGGGAACTAGATCGCCTTAGGAAGGAGGCTCGAACAGTACTCCCTCGTCCACGAGCTTCCAGTCCAGCAAATGAGGAGGATGTGGGACTCGAGGAGGCGAAGAAGGAGATGGAGAGGATGAGGCGGGAAGCTCGGGGTGAGGTGGTGTCGAATATGCCGACGACCACAGCGAAGAGCGGACTGGAAGTGCCCAGCGGGAAGCTAGTCACTGCCTTCAGCTCCTCATCTCTCACAGCCTTGCCAACCTCCACACCTCCTTCTTCGCCTCCGAAAGCTCGCGCGAACACGTCACATTGCCCGGCGCAGTCGATGGAGGACGAGACGATCCCTGTCCGAAACCCTGGGATGGCGAAGTACAGCGGGCGCATTAAGCGAGTGATCGCGTCACCAGACGAAGAGCAGAGCGATGATGAGCCCATCCGCAAGAGAAGGTCACCACCTCGAGGTCCCAGCTCGCCAGCTTCAGTGTCCGATGAAGAGACTCCTCGCAGGGCGCCATACTCGACGATGCGCCCCATCAGAGTCGCTTCTCCTACACGCGATTCAACGCCTACCGCTGAGGACGATGAAGCCCCTTTGGACAACCTGCAGCAGTTCCTCTCAACCCTAGCGGATGATGCTAAGCAGCCCAATGATGCGCGCGAGCCTTCTACGGAGTCCATCAATGATCCCGCTGGGCTTTTCGATGATGAAGGGATGGAGAAGGGAGGCAAGAGCAAGAATGGCAAAGGCGGAAGAGCGCTGAAGGTGAACAAAGGAATCCTCTTCTGGGGCATGTCATCTGACGAAACATAGTCTCTCAATCAGAAGGAGCTAGCGGATATGAGGAAGGATATCGCCAGAGCTCAGCGAGGTGAACATCCGCTTCTCATCCAAATCACAGGGCTGATGAAAGCAGAGCGACCTGTACCGATCTCCAAGCCTGAGGTACAGAGGCTGCCCATCACCTCGTGGTTGGCCACGGCCGGTCGAGCTATCACGTTGGAGAAGAATGAGTATGTCTTGAGACAGTGAGGAAAGTACGAACTGACTGCGCTCAGCCGGGCGGAAGTTCCGGGACTGACTTTCGGCCGTGGATCTTCCCCCCGCAGCCCCTTCCACACCACACCTCACGACGAGATCGTCGCCTTCACCCCGAGCTCTGCCGATCAGGTCCGCCCAAATCTCAACGGCCTGGGAGAATTGTCCAATATCACGATCGAGGCGGAATCCTCTTCCCCATTACTGCGGCGTCAACACCGGAAGACATTTGTTCCCTCCACATCGGAAGACCGGGATGACGAGCGGCTTCCGGACATCGCGGAGTTGCTCGAGCAGGAGGAAAAACGGCGTCAGCAGGTCGAAGCGCGGAAGCGGATGGCAGAGGTCAAAGCGGCGGCCATCAGAGCATCGGCAAATGCAGAAGCCAATCTTGATGACGATCTCGACATCTACCACGACACTCCTCGGTCGAAGCCAGAGGTTAGACACCTCAAGGACGCCAGAGGGAGGGATGTACCCGACGCTAGAGCTGTATTGGCGAAGACGTCTGCTATCCCAGCCGTCAGCAAGCAGCGCCAAGCGATGCTTCGGCGAGCTGGTAAGATCGCCCGTCCCAAAGAGGACGTGACCGAGACCTTTGTCGACTTTGCTGGCAAGGCTTTCAAGCACGCCGAGCTGAAGGGGATAAATGCAGGCGCCGTTCCTGCGGGTCAGAAGAAGGGGAGAGACAACCTCATCTCGCAAGCGCAGGTGGATGCGATGATCAGGGCGAAGCATCAACAGCAGATCGCCGCGCTGCAGAAGAAGAAGGAAGAGGATTGGGGAAGAGTGCGTCCACTGCCAAAGAAGGAACAACAGGATATGCAGGCTATTCTGGAGATGACGGCGAGGGCTGCGGAGGATGCTCGGGATGAGAGCGAGGAAGACGATGGGGAGGACGATGAGTTCATCCCGGAAAGAGACGACGAGGACCAGGAAGATGGCGGGATGGAGTACAGCGGAGAAGAGAATGGAGCGGAGGAGGGATCGGATGAGGAGGTCGGAGAAGACTTGGAATCTGTGGGCACGGACAAGGAGGCCCTTCCCGCTGTGGCTGCTGAGATGGACGAGGATGAGATAGCCCCCGTCATTCGCCGCAAACCGCGAGTGTCGAATAGAGCGGTATTCGACTCCGACGAAGAGGGTGACACCAAGCCTCCACCTTCAACGATCCGACCACCGCTTGCCGAGGTTACGATTTCACCGCAAGCAATAAGCTTGGTAGGCCAGGACCTTGACCTGAGTGGATTCGGAAGCGGCAGCGTAGGGTTTTCTCAGCTTTTCGAGGCGACACAGCCAGCAGATCAGCCTACCGCTATTGTAAGGCATTGCTTCCACTTCCTGAAGCACTGCTGACGGGATTCTAGAATGGGTTCGCGCAATTGCGAGACAAGGTACCAGTCAGACTTCTCCCGGCACATGCACTTCTGCCCCAAGTGGACATCTCGGAAACCCAGGTCGCGCGAGACAACGCTCTGATAGCCGGTGAGGTCGACTTGGCTATGGGTGGTACCGCGCCATCGCAGCATGTGCCGAAGGCGCAGTACCTGAATGATCAGGGGTGAGCATTTTCTGCTGCTCAGACAGAATAAGCTGATGGAAATATAGCTTCTTCACTCAAACAAGGCCTCTGGCCGCGGTCGGTACTCAGATGTCCGGCAAGCAAGGTAGCAGTTCAACTCGCGGCGCTCTCGGTGGCAAATCCGAGCTCTCGCTCATGGGCTACGGCTTCGACGAGACTCAACTTGCCAATGCCTCGCCTTATTCCATTCGAAATAGAAAGAATCCGATACCGCTGACCAGTCCGACGCAAGAAACCCATATCCTCTCCCGCCTGAAGCGACGCGCTTCCTCTACTGAAGTCGACACGCAGTCTTCCTCCTCCCGAACGGTCGAGGATGACGGGAGCCGACCGAAGAATGCCTTCGATACGATGATAAAAGCTGCGAAGCGATCTCGAGACACAATCATCAAGTCGAATCTCGTGGACGAGCAGGCTGAAGAGAGCGATGAGGACAATGGCTGGGCACCAATCGGCGGGCCGGAGGACGACGACGAGGACAACGACGAGGACGGATACGTGCCTGATCTGCTCGATGACGAACAGGTAGATGAGGAGGAGGAGAAGCGGCAAGACGAGCTGGCCGCAGAGAAGGCTCGGTATGTCCAGAATCGTCAACTACTGAGCCGATCTGACATGATCACAGGGAGATGGCAGCAGGAGACGATGCACGTCGAGAAGCTGAGGCGCGCAAGATCACTGAGGGGCAGTATCGTACCAAGCGCCGAGGACTCGACTTTTACTCGGACGACGAGGATGACGAGAACAAGCCTTGCCGCTTGTCCAAGAAGCAGCGACGAAAGCGGATGCTCGGGAGGGAGGACGGGTTGGACAAGCTTGGTAGGCCAGAGATCACTCCCATCTGAGTTTTGGCTGATTGCATTTATGCAGAGGGAGAGGCGAACGTCTTCAAGCGGGCGTACGAGAAGGACCTCGAGAGCGATGTGGAGTCCGTCGAAGGCCACCCTGAGCCGGAGAGGCGAAGTTCGGTATCCCCTGTTCCGGCGAAGCAGTCTGCGAGGGAGACTTGGGAGTTGCTTAGGCAGAGAGGTAGAATGAACCGCCAAGTAAGTTACTGATTCTCGGTACGCTTGTTTTTCGGCTGATGGAAGTAGAAGGACCACGCTGTGGAGACTCAGGACCTGGATCGCGAGATTGGCTTTGATGGTGCTGGATTCGGAGGGATACCCGAGGTGGAAGAGGATTTCGACATGCTTGAACCCGAGGAGGAGAGTCATTTCTCGATCTCGAGATCTATCCGGACATCCACCTCGATAGTCTTCGATCATGACCAGGTGAGCTTACCTTCCTTAACAATGTTGAGGCATTGCTGAGGGTGCCGAAGATTGCCATTCGCAAGGCGACAGTGAATCGAAATGTCGAGAGCTACGTCCAGTACGTGCGGGACGAGTCGCAGATGACTCGACGAGTGGGCGGTGCAGCCGGCGTCTCGGTCGTTGTCAACACTTCTCGAGGTGCTATCGTGTCTCACAACGGTCCGTCGAGGCAGTCAAGTACTGGTTCTGGCGGTCGTGCGCCTAGTCGACAAGGATCGGGAAGTATCCTCATGTCCAAGACCAACAAATTCATGTGATATTCCGGAGCGAACTTTGTATAACACTGCTTGCATATGCTAGACGGAAGATGGATGCTTGCATGTGATGAGAAAGAAGAAGGGCAACATGATATGCAGTGCTCGAGTACGGAAAGATCGGACTGATACATGAAAGGAAGAACGCAGCAAACCCTTATGTACATTACGCGAATTGGGTACTGGATATACATTGCTGGGGGTGATCTATCAAGAGCAATCCCAAAAAGAGGACGAACTTGTGATGTTAAGGAACGGATATGGTTGAGACGCCGTCACCGGCAGCGTGACCAGAGCCCAGGACGAAGCCTAGCTTGCCGAGACATCGGACGAGGTCGTTCTTCGACACAGGCTTCGCTAGCACAGCGGAAAATAATGTGCCTTCCTCGGTGATCGCGCGATGCTGTTCGTACGAGGTGGCGGCGATGACTGGTCCGCATGTCAACGCTATGCGCGGATTGAAGTCGAGGAAACGGCTTACTAGGTGTGTTTTGGTTGTGGTTATTTGTCGAGCGGATCATACGTGCTACCTGCTCTCCCGTGACGACTGGCATGTGGATATCGCAAACGATCACGTCGAAGCCTGTAGGTCTGTCAGCTTCACTCCTCCTACACTTTATTGCACTCACGGATACTGCCCATTGTAGCTGCTAGAGCTTGCGAACCATCCTCCACGCATATACACCTACATCCCATACGTGTGAGAAGAGTTTCTAAGATCTGTCCCGCTTTGTCAGCGCTACCCTGGATTAACGTCCCGAAACTGACCTTCTGGGAAATCGGATTATCCTCTGCGATGAGAACGTCCAGAGTTCGATCAGGCATCGCAACCCTGCTCTCGGGACTTTCGAGGGGTATGCCGGTAGGCAAAGACTGCGAATCACTGTGGAGCGATGCTTGCCTTCGCTGGCGCCACATCTCCATACTCGTACTGCGATCACTAACACTCGAACCTGAACCTGCACGAATGCGAGTAGGTGCGGAAGCTCGACGCGTGATGTCAGCATCTTCGGATGATTTGACTCGATCGAGCGCATTCAGCTCGGAAGGGCGACGGAAATGCTGCGGTAAAGCGGGGATGGAGGTAACGGGAGTTGACGGGGGGTTGCTCGCACGAGAAGGAGTCGACGCTGCAGAGGAGGTCGAGGTAGACGGGGACGGCGGGCCATTCGGTCCGAGATCTGAGGGCTTTGGACGAGCTCGGTGTTTAGGCTTAGCGGACAAGCTCCGGGGTCGGTCGCGCATGCCAGACGCGCCGTCGAGCGTCTGACCGATCGGAGCCATCAAATCGACCCGAAGTTTCCGTATCACAGCGTCATTCGCCTGTTTGAGAACCGGTAGGTTCTTGAAATTGAAAGCGCCGAAATAGTCATTCGAAGCAATACCTTCCGCTACAGTGCTCATCTCTGCGCTTGCCATGGGGGAAGGAGGCTCAGAGTGCTTGGGTTCAGCCATCTTGAGGACCTGAGGCACAGCATCTTCGTCCTGGAAGCCATGTATAGCAGCACCCCTCGAGTCGAAGTAATCGGTCGACTCAGGATCTGTGACTTCCGGCACGAAGCTGGCCTCGGCCGTGGTGATGGTGTTCCAGTCGATACCGGTGAAGAATGGGTGCCTTTTGACTTCATCCGCGCCATGGGCTCCTAGTCGTCGACTCGGATCCGAGCATATCAGACGGTCCATCAGGTCGTGCGCTTCTGGCGAGATGTCCATCTCATCTTCATGCCAGTTGATCCGTCGTGACACGACATTATCGAAGACCTTCTCGGGAGATTCCGCATGGAAAGGCGGGACACCGTACAGGAACTCGTATAGCACCACACCCAGAGCCCACCAGTCGACGGCTTTGTCGTCTGTACCGATACCCAGGATACTTTCGGGTGCAAGGTAATCAGGAGTACCGACAAAGCGGGGCGGCTCTCGTCCGCTGACAGATGGTGTATTGGCCTCGGAAGAAAGCTTTGTCGCAATAGGCATGTGGCGAAGGTGCTTCGGGATGAGTCCGGCCGACTCCGAGCCGCTTGACTCGTCGGCTGAGCCTCCATCATGTATCGGAGCGAAGTATGACTGATTGAAGTTCGATATTGGTGGTGGGGGTAGCAGCTGGGGCGATATCATCGGTGAT
>JAABUL010002542.1_pt1 | contig 29837 bp, 46 predicted proteins | sample 5559151 | NCBI WGS metagenome assembly JAABUL01 (sample SAMN10711876, study PRJNA513368) | rock metagenome | isolation source: Antarctica rocks | place: Antarctica: Victoria Land, Pudding Butte sud
ACACCCCCCCCCCCCCCCCCCCCCCCAACAGTATGTCTTGCCTGGGTTCACTTGTTTGTGACTCGCTGCCGCACTGTCTGTCTTTGCGTGCTGCGAGCGTGTACATGATGCATTGGGAAGGTGCAGCTTGCTGTGGTACAGCACTGCCGGGGCGGCGCTGCACATCTCTTGGTCTGTTGAAAGGTCACACGCGGGCTTCACCGCTGAGGTTCCCTGGCTTTCATGCAAACACGTTCGTTCTGAAACTGCATACTAAGGCCATACCTGACGTCAACTGCGCAGAGCCCCGCAAATGCGGAGGCGGCACGGCTGTTCCAGTCGGACCTGCGGGAGTACAACCGCCGCGTCAAAACCCTGGCGCAGCGCTCCATCGAGCCCGCCTGGGGCTGATGCATCGCCCGCGGCGGCGCGCTCTCGCTGCCGCCCCTGCCGCCGCCGCTGCCGCCGCCGCTGCTGCGGCGAAGCCGCAGCGACCAACATGCTGGCAAGCTGGAGCCGCTGCCGTCGCAGCTACCGCCGGGCACGGCTGACCAGAAGCTCTGTCCATCTAGCAGCTATGCCGCCAGCCGCTGGGACGGCTGAAGAGTCCATGCAGACGGGATTATCGTTGTTACGATGCTTTGATTAACGTCTGAATTCTCAAGCATGGCCGGAAGGCCACATGATTAGTATCCCACAGGCCGCGCGCTCCTGGGAAGGGATGTGAGCGTCAGGGCAGGAGGCAATTACCTGAGGAACAAGGTGCTTCGGAATAAAGTCTTGCATGTTGTCTGAAAGAGGTGTCATCGTCGCCCTTGTGTCTGTTATTGTACCTCTGATTTACGTCGCCATGCTTGAAGTGGCATAGCAATGCCACTCTTGTAAGATAGGTTGCAGACGCTACGAAAGTTGCTGTGTTTACAAGCACGACTGCAGCGCAAATGACCGAGCACTGCGCCGTCAACGGGTAGCGGCTGCACCCGCCGTCCGCCTCCCGAATGACACCCAGAGTGCGAGTCGCCGCAGTGCCAGGCGTACGTTACATGAAAAGACCACTGAAAGAGAGCATCCTCACACCTGATGAGCATCCTCACACATGGCACAGCCGCCGTGAATTCCGTCTCAGAAGGAGCCATCTGGATGAGATTGCCTGCGATATGACCTCCGCCAGCAGCCAAGCTCGAACCCTTCCTCTTTGATAGCCAGAAGCCTCGCATGCAACAATCGTGCTTTGACGTCACTGCTTGTTGCTGTTGACACCCAACCATGGCCGCCGAACTGGCGTCATCACGTGAAATGCGTGATAACGCCCTTTTCGTCTGTAGTATTCTCGCGTAAATCAGTGGTTTTGCAGAGCGTTGCGCAGGCGCATGTTGGGTTCTATTGCTCATTTTCATTGTTCTGCGACGGCTGTTCTGCGACGGCTGTTCTGCGACAGCTGTTCTGCGACGCCGCCACGTCAGCCGCCGCCGCCGCCATGCGGCGCCAGTCGCAGCGCCTCCGGCAGCGGCGCCCAGGGGGAGCGGTACCCCGCGCAGTCGGGGTCGTGGCACTTTTGGGCGAAGCGTCCATCGCGCAGCTGCGCCACGAAGTGCACGTTGTTGCTCGCGTGCGAGCGGCCCACGTTGCCGCACCAGTGGCTGCCCGGGCCTGCACAAAACGCGTTGCAGTCCCTCTGTTGGATTTGCAGCAAAGGAAGCTGGAGGGAACACTGGCTCACAACATTGTTATGTTTTATAGTATGTAAGACTTTTTAAAAGGCAACTAGTATCAATAATAATGTTTTTTCCTACCAAAGGGCGAAGTGAAAACCTTAGAACATTTTTCATAAGTAGCAAGGTTGAAACGCATCTGCATACATCTGCGAGAGCTGCAAACCCAGCATGCTGTAGGAGACGGTGCCGTAGGTGCCGCGGGTAGGTATGGTGTGCACGATGCCCTACTCGCGTTGCGAGAACTTGCATTGAGATTCCACAGTGAGGACATGAAGCGCAATGGGCGCCGTACCACGCCGTCAATTGCTCCTCAAAAAGTTCAACCACGACCCACTGCGCCACAGGGAGTGGCTGGCTGGCTGGCTGCTATGGGACTACTCCAACTCGGGACAGGAGCGCACCCAGCATGCTGTAGGAGACGGCGCTGGAGGCGCGGCAGTACACAATGGTGCGCACGTACAAGGTCCGGACTCTCAGAATGTACTTTATCTGCACTTATTGGGCTGCCAGATTGATAAGCGACACGGCAGCGCACCCAGCATGCTGCAGGAGATGGTGCCGGAGGCGCGGCAGTACGCAACGGTGCGCACGACGCCTTCTCTGGCTCGCGAGAAGCTGATTTCTAAAGTTCAATCACGCAAACCCAGGCAGGAACGCGCCCAGCATGCTGTAGGAGACGGTGCCGGAGGCGCCGCAGTAGGCTATTGTGCGCACTCGCACGTCTAGCCCGCCGGACCGCCGCCGCTGCTCCGCCGCCATGAACGGCGCCACCGCCTGCGCCGCCGCCGCCAGTTCTGCAGCAGTGATATACCTTTTGACCAGGTTCGCATGGCGGCGTGCGCTGCAGCACCGCTGCCCGCGGAACCTCTTCGCCGGCGGATAAGGCGCCGCCGCATGCGCTGCCACCACCAGCGCTGCAGGGGGCCACCAACCAGCGGTGAGAGGTGGACTGTCGTGTGGCAGCCTTCTAGCCCGCCTGACTACCGCTGCTGCTCCGCCGCCAGATAGAGTGCCGCCGCTTGCGCCGCCGCCGCCAGCTCTGTAGCCGGGGACGTGAAAGGTTCAATTTGTTATGATCGCACATGGCTGCAGCCCCGCTGAACGTGTCCTCCTGCTGGGTAGGGCGTCGCCGCCTGCGCCGCCGCCGCCAGCTCTCCCATACGCACTATGTTGGAAATTCGAGCACAGACCCTGTGGCATGGGGCCCATGCAGCCTGGACCGCAAACGCTGGTGTTCTCAGCCACTTTGGAGACGTAAAATAGGGTTTATGGTTTAGGGTTTTGCTCCGCCATGAGAATCACATCAGCGGCGGCCGCCTCCCTGGCGTCGCGTTTTGACACCAGCAGGATGTCTCACAGAATGTGCGACTCAAATCTGCTCTCTCCGAAGCATGATTCTGTGGTTTAGGGTTTTGCACCCGCCATGGGCACTGCGTCGGCAGCTGCAGACCCGGCGTCGTCCGCGGCGTCGCGTTTTGACACCAGCAGCACATCGGCGCCGGCGCCGCCGACGCGGCCCAGCAGTTGTGCGCCGCCGCCGCCGCCGCCGCCGCCGCCGCCGCCGCGCGAGTTCAGCTTTCGGAAGCGCTGCGCGGGAACCTGCAGAGGCACACGAGGGCTCGTGGCAGCGGCCGGTAAAGGGCGACTGCGGCCGCGGCTGCGGCTGCAGTGACAAAAGCGCTGCCAAAAGCGGTGCAGTTGCGCTGTGAACCATCAGCGTGAGGATCACAGGCATCTGGACCAGCCAGAATTGTGCTGCAGCGACAAGTGCTTGCGAGGTTCAGGTGATTTGTGGTGACCGGTGGTGACCGAGGGTTGTTGGTATCATCAAAGCGAAACTGCACTTGGCATGTCAGCCAGAGCTGTCCAGAAGCACTGGTCAGTGAGTCAGGCACCCACCTTCAGCAGGGTGGCGGCCGGGTCGACCTCGCACACCATCGTGTACCGCAGCAGCGCCTGCGACGCCAGCTCCGCCGCTGCGCCCGAAAGGGTTTTAGGGTTTAGACGGGACAGAGTCAACGGCCTAGCATCATTGCCTGCTGCCAATGTGTAGCCTGACAGCCCGGGGCTTGACGAGCGCATTCAATGGAGTCGTTGAGGGGACTGGGCATGCAGTCGCGCCGTAGGCATCGGAAGTTTTTGTACGCCGAAGTCATCGACGTCACACGGCGCACCCACGCCGCCGGGGCCGGTGGCGAAGCGGCTGGAGGGCAGCAGCACGGCACGCTTGCCGCCCTTGCAGCTCCACAGCAGCCGGAAGTGCCGGTTCCTGCGCGCGCCGGCGAGCAGACGTCGCTGGGCGGCAGTTTCTGCCGTGGAAATTACGCTGCTTTGCGACGGTGTCATGCTGCTGCGCAAAAGCAGGCCCCGCCTGGCGTCGCATGCGTTCCCGCAACCAGAGACAGCTAGGCAGCAGCGTGCATTGTAGAACAAGTATCACCGAGAAGCTCCCAATGGTCTGAGAGCGAATGATCCGCACCGGCTGTAGACGGCAGTGTCAACCATGCAGGTGAACTGCGTCACCGCTGCGCCGGGCGCACTCTTCCGCAGCATCAGCGCGTCCGCCTGCAGCAGATAGAGGAAGCTCAGGGTTTGTCGTTCTTGGCTGCGCAGCAAGCAGCGGCTTCGCCAAACCACCCCAACAGGCTCTGCAGATTTTCTTGCAGCGGGCGGCACGCCATCGCGGTGTTACGATGCATCGCGCCTCGACCCTGCCTCGTCCAGCTTTCCGCTCCAGCGAGTCTTCTGTGCACTGCCTGTCCACAAATCCAGAAACCTTGATCCATCTCTTGAAGTTGACAACGTTTCCAGCGTCAGTCAACCCAGCACCTCCGGCGCGTCCACCAGCGCCTCCACAACGCCATCTTGCAGCCTGCACGCTGAAACCACCGAAAGAATGTATGGCTTCCGAGCCCCGCAGGGCACAAGCGCACACCTCCGGAGCATCCAGCAGCGCCTCCACGAAGCGCCCCACGTGGCCGTTGTGCTTGAAGGCGAAGCCCGGCAGGCGCACGATGAGGTGGCGCGACCATTTGGCGGGCGTCGACGACTCCAGCTCCGCGATGTGGTGCCGCTGGAGCTGGATGCCCCACCGCTGCCTGCAGGACAACACCTGACAGTTGCACATCGTTGTTCAGCCAGGAGCCCTTGGGTGTTGAAACGACAGCGGCTTCGCGATGTCCTGTCGGTCCAACAGGATGCCCCACCGCTGCCTGCATTGGGAAGAGACGAATGGTTTGGTCAATTCGTTTTGTCAGGGTCTGTTGGCCGACAGCCTTGAGAAATTGAGCCGATCAGGAGGATGCAGACAATTGCACTGCAAGTGGCTGCAGGGCTCCCGCGCCGGTGTGGGACCACTAGGCTGACTGAAGCTGCGGTGATGCATGAGCAGAAGCTTGCACCCCGGCCTCCAGCAGCTGCAGCAGCCTTCGCGGGCGCGTTGATCTAGCCCAGATGATGCAAGGTATGCCTTTTACTGGGCCGGGGGGATTGTAGATCCGACAAACGAGTATTCAGATACCTGAGGCGCGGCCGCCAGTAGTTGTGGCGGCCGCTTCGGAAGCGCAACTGCACCGATCACTTGATGATGAAGCCATTCGTGGATCGCTGAAAATGCAGATTCTGTTAGAAACCTCTGCACCTGAGGGCGGCCGCCAGCAGCTGCAGCAGCCGCCCCATGAGCGCGCTGCCGTCGGCGCTCCATATGGAGTCCACCTTGTGCCTTTGAAGACCGCGACACGACAAGCCCGTACCTGAGGGCGGCCTCCAGCAGCTGCAGCAGGCGCCCCAGGAGCGCGCTGGCCCAGACCAGACGACGAATCACGTGTCCTGCAGTGCGTTCCCACCAGAACACGACAGCAAAGGGTGCACACCTGAGGGCGGCCTCCAGCAGTTGCAGCAGCCGTTCCAGGAGCGTGTCGCCGTCGGCGGCCGGATTGTGCCCAGGCACATACTCCAGGTCGAAGTACAGGTGGCACGGCCGCCGCTCCCGCACCACCTGCGATGCGTTGAGACAAGAAGCTCGGAAACATACTCGCAAGCGCACTTTGCAGATTCGTCGCACGTGGAATGTGGCCCGACACGAACTCCAGGTCGACGTACAGTAGGCACAGCCGAATACGCACAATGCCGACATCCACCTCAAGGAGCCTGCAGACATGGGATACAGGCAACCTCCCGTTTCCAGGCGTTGATTGCGCCGTTCTGATACTCAACCATGAGAGAGTACGGCTTCCTGAGCCTTGCCCCCTTCTGCAGACAAAACAACTGACGGAACTATCTGCAGCCGTGCGCACCTCGTAGAAGTGCCGCGCGTGCTGCGGCTGGCCGCTGTAGTGGCCCCAGAAGGCCGGCAGCGACGCCGCCAGGAAGCTGCGCGAGCAGCCGCCCTCCCGCTGCGTCTCGCGGCAGAACACGCGCACGGGCTCATGCCGTCGCACATGCTCCGGCACATCCCGCAACAGTCCCTCCACAGGCGCCGGCGGCGGCGCCTTGCCGTGCCAGTGGGCGCCTGGCGTGACAAAGTGTCAGGCTACTCGCAAGGCCGCTCGGAGACTCAACAGCTGCAGTCATAGGACAGCCAGGGGCAAAGGGCGCCAAGGTTTCCTGCTCACACTCAGACAGGCTAGCAGCCGGCGAGTTTGCTGCCCGTTACACGTATGCAATCTGAGGGAAGTGTCAGTGCAAGGACCCCTGCACAAGGGTGCAGCCGAGAGCCGCGCAAACACCTGCGGCGGTCCGGCCGCCCTGCTTCTGCTGCAGCTGCTGCCGCTGCTGTTGCCCGGCAGGCTGCTGCTGCCCGCCGCCCGATGCTGTCGCCGCGGGCGCAGCTGCCGCTGCCGGCGGCGGCGGCGGCGCCAGTGAAGCGAGCAGCGCCTTGTACGCCGCGGGCGTCATGCGCGGCGGCGGCGGCCGCCGCTCTGCCGGCGGTCTCGCCGCCTCCGTCGCCGCCGCTGCCGCCTCCTTCACGGCCGCAGGGCTGCACGAGTAAGGCGCCGTGCTGTAGGAGGAGGGGCGCAGCCGGCCTGTCGCGCGGGCCTCCGCAATCGGGTCCCTCGTGGACTCTAGGGCTGGCTTGCCGGCTGCCGCGGTCGTGCCCTCCGCCTGCTGTTTGGTGGCTGCGGCGGCGTCCGCGGCGCCGTCGCTGCCTGCGTTGCCAGCCTTGGTCGCCAGCGCGCCATTGCTGGCGGCAGCTGCTCCCGCATGCCGGCTGCGCTTCGACGGGCGCTGCGCCGAGCGAGGGTCACTGCCTGATCGGCAGACCACGGCGGACATGACATCCGCTTGATCAGGTGCTAGAGTTGGTGAACCCAGAAGCTGTGATGACGATTGAGGTAGGTGCACCTCCTGTTGCACCTCCTGTTGCACCTCCTGCCACTCCATGCACCTCTCCACCAGGTCGCTGCCACTGCGAGATCAGGTTGGGCAACCACACCAATTCGGCGCTGCTGCCTGCCAAGTTTTCGGCCATTGATGACGCCCTCACGAGCCACACACAGCCACAGCCTGGTCCGTCCACGATTTCGCTCTGTGAAACGACTTGGAAGTATCTCGACTTGACAAACTGCCTGTTGATTGCGCAGAATCACCTTCAGACGGCCCACCTTCGGCGGCGCGTGGCATAGCACGCAGGGGGCTGGAGACCTCCGCCTCATCGCCGCCGACGGCAGCCGCTGCGCCGCCGAGGCCGTTCATGCCTGCGTCGCTGCCGCTGACGGAGATGGACACAACTGAAGACGCAGACGCCACCATGTCGGCCTTGGTCAGTCCCCAGGCCGCCAGGTTGCACGCGTTCGCAAATTCGAAGGCCTCCCGCTGCCAGGTGAAGCGCTTCAGGGTGCGCGCCTGCGCCGCTGCATACAGCGGCTGCCGCAGCTGCCGCAGCTCCTGCTGCTGCTGTGCTGCTGACTCCACCGGTAGCGGCGGCTGCTGCGCTCGGCCTGCACCCTGTTGCTCTGCCGGGCCAGCCGCCGCTGCCTCCCCGCCTGGCCGATCGGCTGCGCCGCCAGATTCCAGATGATTATTAATTTCTGTTTTATGTTCTTGCGCAGAGCCGCCCGCTGTATCAAGCGGCCGGGCGCCGTCGCCGCTGTCGGCGACGAACGTCAGCCACAGCGGCGAGCTGCCGCCGCCGCAGCCGCCGCTAAGGTTGAGCGACGCAGCTGCCGCTGCTGGCGATGGGCCCTTTTCCTGCTCGCCAGGCATCGATTCGGCCGTAGACTGGCGGTGCTGATCGCCAGGCTGCGCACCGCCCGCCTTGCCAGCCTCTGCCGCTTGCTCGCCTGCAGTGAGCAACAGCAAGGCATCTCGCCAGTGAGGGGTTCAAGGAATTCATTGTCAGATGAGGAGTCGCACATATGCAGCTGCCTTGCTCAAAGAGAACAGCACACATGAGGCACACACAGTACGTCTTGCCCTGTGTGGTGACGGGGAAGCCGCCCCACCTTCAGCGCTCATGCCAGCGGCGCCGCGGTTTGCGCACAGCGGCGACAGCGGCGGCCGCTGCCGAGGAGCGCAATCCGCCGCGTCTGGCGAGGGCGGCACCGCCGCTGCGCAGCAGACTGGTCCTGCTGGGGACGTCGGCGTGGGGAAAATCCCCACGCCGGGGCTGATGCTCATGGGCGAGAAGGCCGCCTCGAGTGCCGCCAGCTGCGCCGCGAGGTCGGCGCCGACGAGCCGCGGTCCGGGGCGCTGGTGGCGGTGCAACGGCGTCCGCAGCGCCGCAGACGGCTGTGGCAGCTCCGCGGGAGCGGGCGGCGATTGAGGTGCCGCTGCACCGCTTGGGCTGGTCTCCTCGGAGCAGGCTGTTTGCGATGTGCGCAGGGACGCCGGCGATTCCTGCAGCGGCAACGGCTCTGCTGCGGCAGCGCCGTTGCCGTAGCCGCGCTGCGGGCACTGTCGGCTCGGCGCGCCCTTGCCGACTGCCTGTAGGCTCAGGACCCCGAAGCGCGGCGGCAGCTGCGGCTGCGGCGCTGCGGCCGGCGCAGCTGCAGGCTGCTCGCGGCCTGCGGCGCCCTTCCGCCTGCGACCGGCGCGACGCTTTGCAGGAGCAGCCTCCTGCTGCGGCGAGAAGTATCCGATGGTGCAGGATTTTTGGTTGAAAATAGCTCTGATCTGGTTGAAGACAGCAACAGAGCTATGCAACAGTAACAGCCGCTACGCAGCACCAGCTGCGGTGCATGTCAGGCAGGAATGGACCTTGGACCTTGGACTCTGCCTTGGCCCACCTGGTGTGGGCGCGGTGCGCAGGTTGCGTCGGAGCTGGTGGCTTTCCTACCTGCCGCAGCTACGGATGAGCTGATCAGGAGCTTGCGCAGGGCGTCATTCGCCATCAACAAGCAGCCTGGTCAGTGCCTAGGAGGCCACGAGACCAGCGCCGCTCGTGCCTGCAAGTTAATCTGACGAGGGATGAATGTCAATGCATGGCCAGCATGTGATACATCAGCCATCAGCATGCAACGAAACACGAAAGCAAGTGCTACCTTGATCGGCACTCTGGGTGTCGACGTGTCGAGCCTAGCTGGCGTATACAAGCGAGCGTTGCCAAAGTTCAGCCGAAACAGCTCGCCATGCGCTTTCGCTGGCTGCAGGGCTCTGCCACGTTTTCGGCAGGTCAGCACAGCGCATTTGAATCAAACAAACGAGCTGTCAACGGAAGCTGCACGCAGGCGGTAGGAAGCAGTAGTAGCTTGTACAGGTTGTCGTGAGCACGGCCGCTCTGCGGCCGCGGACAGCGGCGCAGACACCCGAAAGGGTACGGTGACACATTCCTCCGCAATGAAAAGGCAGGACTGTGCACGAGAGGGCGTGATCGACCTTGCTGACCGCGGTGGCACACGGCGAGCGCTGGGTGTTACTCATGCTGTCATGGTAACAAATGCTCTTGAGATCTCCCGGAACTGGCCAGAAGCGGCGCCAAGCCAGTGACGCAGAATCCTTGAAAAGCGCGGCGCAGTGGCGCACCCGATGCAGCGGGCTTCAATGCCGTGATGGCGTCGGAGAGCACGGAGTCGCGCAGCCGCAGCACCAATGGCGGCAGCGAGCCGGAGCAGCACGAGGTGCACACTTGTTTGTAAACTTCCAGCTTGGAACGGTCCTGCGTCCCGGAATGTGTTCCGGAATGCGTTCCTACTCAAGCAACCGATCGACAGGTCGCCGGGCCTGAGCGGGGCTGGATGGGCTGTAGACTCGGGAAAGTTGCGCCAGCGGGTGACAACACGGCCACAACAATGACGCTGCACATTTGAGCCATCCCGTGACCGAACGGCACGTGAGGCGTTGCGACTCGTTGCCGAGGCAGCGGACGAGCAGTCGGCGTGCAGGCCAGGGTGTGTTCACCGCCTGGCCACTGACTTGCGAGCAAAGCTGTGAAAGGGTCCAGGTGCAAGACACACGACATCACAGCCGGCGATCACCGCCTGCTGGAGAGACCCGAGCTCGTTACACAGCCTGTCGGCCGTCGGCGCCTCGGTGCTTTCGGTAGCGCCTCCAGGGCGGGACGCTGCTTTCTGTGTCATGTGCCTTTGCTGTCGTCAGCCTATGGCTATTGTCACAGCTGCCGCAGTGTAGCCTGTATGTGCGCAGGCGGCTCTCCTTCCAAAGCTATTCAGATGCCAGCGACGTGTTTCGCCACTGATCAGGAAAGGACAGGCGCTGGCATTTTGATCGTGAGACACTCCATACGTCCTGACCCAGCCCATTGTGTCAGTCGGGCCAGTTACAGCGCTAGCGCGTCAGCACAGGAGGTTGACAGATGTTCATCTGCAACATTCGGCTGCAACTGGTGCAAGTGATACCGCAGGGGCAGGCGCCTTCACTGAGCCAGTGCCCTGCCAGGCCCTGCCGCTGTCTGTCTTGCGCTCTTTTGTACTACGAGATCGCACCGCTAATCCGAGGGTCCCCTGCGACAGCTCTGCGCATCCTTTGGGCAATCTTCTGGCACAGGCAGAAAGTCGAACGCCGTTGCCGTTTTCACTAAACCTAATTAAAGCTGCCGTGTGATGTTGCAAGTACAAAGCGCTCCCAAACCCTGAGCCGGCGTACTGGCAGCACTGTCGTGGCCGCCTGCGGGGCTCCCCCAGCCAACCCGCTGCACGTGGGCCGTCAGGGTGTGCCCTCCCCGGCGCATGGCAGTACCCCTCAGCCGCAAGCTGTCTGTTGCGGCCGCCGGCGATCAGGAGGCCGCCTCCCAGGCAGCGCCCCAGACCTTGTCTCCGACACCCAAAGTAGCGTTGCCGTCACGGCCGGCTGGCCCTATCCCCACTTGCATGTCGCTCCGCTTCCGCTAGCCGCTTCACAAGCCAGCTGATGTGCCGATCGCAGGAGACGGCGGGCTTCCGGCCCTACGGTGACCGGGACAGGCGCAGCGATAAGAGCCCCTCGCCGCTGCAGGTGGGAGGCCCCGCGATTTTGCCACCCGGCGTTACAAGACATGTCCGCACCCAGGCGGGCGACTCATCGGGATCCAGATATCCTCCGCCGTCACGTTGCTTTCGGCCAGGCAGCTTCCTGCATTCCACCCTGCTGGCGGTGTTGACGCAAGGCGCTTCTTCTTCATTCACAGGGCACGTCGCGCGCGGCGCAGCAGCAGCAGCTCGAACAGCAGCAGCACGTCAGCCAGCTGCAGCAGCTATACCTCGCACAGCAACAGCAGCCACAGCAGCAGCTTGCTTACCTCGCAGCGCTGCAGGCGCAGCTTGTGCGGGAGCAGCAGTCGCCAATGCTGGCGCCAGGCGGCTCGGGTGGGCCGGAGGAGCAGCAGCTGACGGCTGCAGCCATCCTCGGCCGCCTGGGATCCAGCAGCCTCACAGGCACCGCCACCGAGGCCACCGGCACGGGCCTCAGCTTCGGCGGCAGCGGCGTCGGCAACCCCTATGCCCGCCACAGGTGGGTGGTAGGGCGCAGACGCTGCCCAGACTGGCCACGCGTTGACCTGCATGTGCAGGACCGATCGATCACCACGTGGGCCAAGCACCGCCGCCATGCCGCCGCTCCAAATTCTAAGGCCTCTGCACCTCCTGTGTGCTGCTGCTCGCCGATGCCGCACACACAACCGCATGTTCCAGCCCTGCATGCGCTGCCTGTGCTGTGGTTGGTCCTGACGGTTTGCCGCTTGCGCCTCGCAGCGGCCCCAGCGTCGTCAACCCGTACTCCCGGCACTCGGTCGGCAGCATCGGGCATGGCCACCAGCCATTTGGCGGCGGCGGCGGGCTGCCGCCCTTCGGCCTGCCCGCCTCGGGCGGCTTCGCGGCGGCCGCCGGCCTGCTGGGGCAGCCTCAGCCGGCGTTCAACGTGCGCATCAGCTCGCCAGTCACCAACGTCGCAAACCCCTTCGCTGCGGGGCCCGGCAGCCATGTCGGCGGCGGCGGCGGCGCAGCGCCGCTGTCCTCTGGCACCCAAGGGCTGCCTGGCGGCGGCACCCAGCTTGGCAGCGGTAGCACCATATTTGGGCGGACGCCCACCGGCAGCTCCCGTGGCAGCTCCCTCGGCGGCAGCGTCGCGGCGGACCGGGCATCGCTGTGGGCGGCGGCCGGCACCGGCGGAGGCGGTGGCGCCGACGCCGGCGGCGACCTCCAGCATCAGGCCTTCTACCAGCAGCTGCTGGTGCGCAGGCGGCTCTCAATTCACAGCGTTCGGTGCCCTGCCATGAGTGGAGGTCAAATATACGGATTAGTACAGGTTTAGTCATGCAGATGTTGCGATCAGTTGCGTAAGAAGTACGACAGGCTGTGGGGCCATTGGCAAATACGGCCATTTGCAGCCATGGCAGCCGAGCCTCTCAATCGAAGCTCGCCTACCAGCTGGTGCTCAGCGCGGCATGCAGCTGCTGCGATGGCCAGGACTGGAATTGGAATTGCGCAGACCGCAGCCACACGTCCCACGCTGCACACCCCAGCTGTACGGCGCTGAGCCTTGCCGCACTGAGCGTTTCTGCTGCGGCGCCACAGGAGGCCAGCCAGGCGGCGCAGGCGCGGCAGCTGGTGGCGGCCGTCGCGAGCGGCGGCACTGCCGGCGGCGGCGCCGCTGGCGGCGCCTCCCAGCTGCTGCGGCAGCAGCCGAGCAGTGACTTCCTGGCGGCGCCCTCCATAGACGCCTGGGTGTCGGGGCAGCAGCTGGACGCGCCGGCGCCAGACTCTTTCGCGCGTCGATCCGGTGGCTCGGCGCCCCCCAGCCGCCTGGGCAATGCCGGCAGCGGCGCCGGCCTGGCGCCAGCTGCGGCGCCTGAAGAGGAGCCCTCGGCCGCGGAGGGCCAGCCAGCAACGAAACGGGCGCGGACCAAGTCGCGAAAGGTGCTGCCGCTTTCTCCGCCCGTTTTCTTCTGCGTCTTCGAGTGTTCCCGAGCCTGGTGGTTTCGTGCAAAGACATGCTGCATGGCCCGCGGCTGTGTCTTGTTTGGTGGCTTGCCCCATTCGCCCCCCCTGTGCCTCCTTGCACGCATGACAGCGCAACTGAAAGAATCTTCGCCATGCTGAACCGCAGCGCAAGAGCGCGTCTGACGGCAGCGAGGGCGGGGGCGGCGGCGGTAGCGGCCGCGGCCGCGGAGCCCGCAAGGACTATGCCGCCCTGGACGAGAAGGTGCAGCGGCGGCTGGCGCAGAATCGGGAGGCGGCGCGCAAGTCGCGGCAGCGGAAGAAAGATTACATGAAGCAGCTCGAGATCGAGGTGCGCAGGCGGCGAAACTGTAGCGCTGTTAAATTGCGGGTGGCATGCCTGGGAGGAACAGCTCTCAGGGTATTGGCGCCGGCCCTGCCGCCCAAGGCCCCATGAAACGATCGTTTCGCGAAACTAGGTCGCCTTATGCTGCAGCTGAACGAGAAGGTGCGGCGCGGGGAGATCGAGGCCGCGGCGGCGCTGGCGGCAGCGCCGTCGCTGCGGACAGGCAGCTCCCAGGTGGTGCGCCCCACCATGAGCGCGCTGCAGCAGAGCCTGCGCGAGATCAGCACCGCACAGTGAGTGCTTCACGTCTTCACTGCATCTCTCTGCTGCCCGAACCTGGACCCCTTGCTCCACCTTCGCGCTGCTCGACGCGAGTCAGTTCTTTTGCTTCCTGCGCCTGTGCCGCAAAAGCGTTGAGCTGTCGCACGACATGCCAGGCTTGCTGCGCATTGCAAGTCTTTGGCGCTTTGGGGCAGTCCATGCATTCCACGAGGGAATGCTGATGGCTCCTCTGTTCTTTTTCTCCCCCAGAACCGTGGGTGCCGGCAGCAGCACGCTGACGCGCAGCCTGCTGGCGCAACTGATGCCGCCGCCGCCGACATCCCCCTTTGCTGTCGCCGAGCCCAGCGCTGAGGTGACTGCTGGCGGCGGCGGTGGCGGCGGTGGTGGCGCAGCTCCTGTCAGTAGCTCCGCCCCCTCGCGGTGAGGCACAGCTTTCTGTGAGACTTAAGACTTTTGACTACCAAACTTTCATCGCTTGAACTTTTGCGTCGCCGGCGCCGGCGCCTGCGGCTGGCCCGTCTGCAGCTCTGCGTGCCTGGCGATGAGAGTAGGGTTTGTGCAGCTTCTGCACCAATGCGCACGAGCAATTCGATGCATCTGCCCGGCATTGGCGCCCACAGCCGTGTCGTCGCTTGCGAAAAAGCCTCACGCGGTGCATCCTCTGGGGTCATTGAGAGCGATTTTGTAGAGCCGAGTGGCCGGAGTGGGCCTGCAGGCAGGCCGCGCCGCAAGCAGGGTTTAGGGTTTTTGCAGCGGCCAGCAGCTTGCCGAGGGTGTCACAAACTGCCGTCAGCATATGATGTGGACCTAGCTCAAGACCTGGGCCGTGACTGTGCCTCGGCATGGGCATGGCACCCGAATAGTTGGCATTTGAGTGGTAGTCATCGAGTACCAGCGTACCAGAGTACCAGTACCCGTACTTTGAGTGGCCAGTTGTACCTTACCACTTGTACCTGGTTTTGTTGCTCGTGTGGCGTCCTCCTGGAGGACAGTCTTTGCACAAGACGTCTGCCAGCTACACGTAGATTCCTGGCTCAGGGATTCCCGTCCATGGGCGCTGCCATGTCAGACACCTGGAGTGCCCCTTCTTTTTCTTGCAGCGCTGGCTCACGGCACAGGCTCCATGTGTTGCCCAAAACACGTCCTGTGCCCCTGGCTTGTGCACCGCTTTAATCACAAGCCGGTTTCTTGCGCACCTTTCTGATGACAAGCCGGTTTTCTTGTGCACCTTTCCGACGACAAGCCGGTGACTTAACGCCTCGCAGGAGCGACGCCAGCCCGGCGGCGCTCGCGAGCGAGGCCAGCTTTCGCTTCACGCGGTTGCCATCGGACGGCATAGCGCCCGGCAGCGAGCCGCCCGCGCCACTGGTCATGCCCGTCTTCGGCGGCGGCGGCGGCGCGCCCTCGGAAGGTGTGTTCGAACGCTTGCATCGCCGCCCGAAAGTGCCGGGAGGGTCCTGCGCCAGTCTTGCGTCTCCCAGAAGTCAAGGGTTCTGCAGCGGAGCATTGCTGCAAGCACAGCGGCGTCAAGTTGCATATCTCAACCCCTTCGTGCTAGCAAACTTGCGTCGCGGCTGCAGCGCCGTGCACGTCAGTAGAGGCGCTCTCGGACTTGTCTGCCTAGCTCCTCACGGGTGCTCAAACGCGAGTCTCCACATCCAGGCGGCTCCAACCTGCGGGAGACGCCGCGTGGCGGGCACAGCGGCGACCCCGGCGGCGGCGGCGGCGGCGGCGACGCCGGCGGCGAGCCCAGCGGCGGCTCGGGCCTCGGCCCTGGCTCCCGCACCCTCAGCGTCGGCAGTCTGCACCTGCCCGGCGCCGCCGCCAGCCGCGCACAGGCATCTCTCACCGCCGAGGTCCATGCGGTGAGTTGCACGTGCCCGTGTGCCAGCTCTGCTGTCGCCAGGCAGTTTTGTCGCAATCAGTGCTGCGAAGCCCATGCCGATGTTCCGTGCACTGCCAAGTGCATGCATGCAGTGACCACCAGTCTCTTGATAAGCCCAGCCACTGACCGACTCGAAACGGGTTTCATCGCAAGAGCTGGCCCTCACACACCTCCCGATGCCGCGTCGATCGGTTGCACACTCTCATCATCATGTCCCTGATTCCATGATACATTCCTGGTGCAGGCGTTTGACAAGTGGCGGGCGGGCCACCTGCGCACGGCGCTGGCGGTGCGACGTGCGCTGGAGACTCCAAGCACGCAGGAGTCTGAGCTGCGGGGGCTGGTGGCGGCGGCGCAGAACGACCTGTGGGCCTACTTCCATCTCAAGCGTGCAGTGCTCAGCGGGTGGGTAGCCTGCCTTCAGGGGTTTCGTAAGGCCGGGTCGCCTGCTGTTGCAAGCAGAGCGCCGGCGGCGCTGGCAGCCGCCGGCAGCAAGACTGCATGCGCCGTCTACTGTCGACGGCGCAGCATTGCGGGTCACCCTTCGTTGCCGCTGCTGCCACCGCTGGCTGGTAACATGTCACAGCCATCACTCACTGCTGACAGCATTTCGTCAGGGAGAGCGCGGCATTGATGAGGAATTGATGATGGACGGGAAGTACCTGCTGGTGTTGTTATTACTCACAGCTGTCACCTGTGTGTTTACCGCTCAGGGAGTGCGCGATGCTGATGATGAACGGGGAGCACCTGCTGCCCAGCGAGCGGCCGTATGCATGGTTGGGGGCGCTGCGGCCCTCGGAGGCCGTCGCCGGGCTGCTGGCCAAGCTGGGGCCCTCCGTCTCGCCGCAAGCGCTGGGCCGTCTGCACACGCTGCGGGTGCGACTGTTCCGTCTTCATCCTGGCAGTGCGAACCGTGCTGTGGTATGCGATGCTCTCCTGTTGCTCACCTGATGCAGCCTCTGCTCGAATTACCGCCTCTCCTTTCCCGCATGCGGGCTTTTGCATGCTTCGTAACCGTCAAAAAGTGAAGCATTGTGAACCCTAACCCTGCCTGCCGCAGGCGTCGCTGGCGGAGCAGGAGCGCATCATCGGCGTCGGCTACGCAGATATGCTGGCGGGCATGCGGGAGCGCGCAAGCGCACAGCGCGCCTCCGCCGCCGGCGTTGACGAGGCCGTCCTCGGCGGCGCGGGTGAGTGTTCTGGGGCTGCTGCACCAATCAACATGCTTCTGCCAGACAGGCGTTCAACGCCGAGTCGAACGGACAGTTTGACGGCGTCGTCGAGGCCGTCCTCAGCGGCGCGAGTGCGTCTTCGCAGCCCGTTGCACACTTCGGCCGCCAGTCCTCTCGGTCCAGCTGTCCGCCTCCCTTCTGGTGCTTTTGGCCTTGCATGCCCTGCGGAAGCCTCACTGGAGAAAGCATTCGAAACCCAGAACCCAGACTCTGCATGCCAAAGTCGCAGCACAGCCCAATGCATGCATGTGCCTCTCCACCAAAGCCGCTAAGCTCCGATCTCCTTGCCACAGGCGCGGCCGGCGGCGCGGCGTACCAGGACCTGCTGGGCGCATGGGGCGGCTCTGATGTGTTGGGCCGCCTGGACGCGATACGCATGATGCTGCTGCAGCCCGACCGGTGCGCCTTTCCTCCACTTCCCTACCTCATTTCATTCCATCACTACTCCCAGTGCAGCAGCTCAGCGAGATGTGGGGCCTGCATGCATGCTGCTGCACCTGCCTCAGAACGCGGCAACATGCCACGACGCTACCATGTCGTCAGCCGCTGCCCTGCACGTTCGCCCTGCGATCTATCTCACAAGGAGCTAGTGCTGCTGTGCTGCAGGCTGTGGGAGCAATTCCTGACGGAAGCCGGCCGCGTGCTGCCACTGCGGCAGTATGCCATCGCAAGTTCGCTTCCTCTCCTCCATGTCATTCGCCTGCATAGCAATGCGCAACATTGACCACAGTAATCGACAAGTGTTCTTAATGGCTAGAGCAAGCTGCTCCTGCTCCATATCTATTTGAGTGTCAAGTCGCCGTGAATTATGTCACTACACAAATGCAAGCACTCACACGCTGTGCATTCTGCCCACGCAGCCATCTCCTGGGCGGAGACCAGCCTGCAGCTGCAGAGCCTGCACCTGCCATGGCTGGCGGCACTGCACCAGCAGGGCAGCGCCGCCGCGGCTGCGCCGGCGCCGGTGCAGCCGCGGCCGCAGACGCCGCCTGCGACGGCGGCGCAGCAGGCGGCGGGAGCTGGTGCCACCAGCGGCGGTGGCTTGGACTGGCAGCATCCGGCACGACGGCAGGCCACCGCGACGGCTACGGCGGGGCACCCGGCAGCTCCTCGGGAGGCGTCACCGCAGCTGTCGCCGCGGGCGGCCGCCGGCCGGGCGGCGTCGATTGTCGCCGGCCGGGCCGCGTCCAAGGCCACGCCGCAGCTGGCGGCCTTGCCTGACGTGCCTCTGCGGCAGGAAGAGCAACCAGCGCTGGCGGCGCCGCCGCCGCCGCCAGCAGCGGCGCAGCAGCAGTCGCCACGGTCGTCAGCAGCTGTTGGGGCGGCGCCGCCTCAGCAAACCGCCGAGCAGCCGCTGCTGGAGCCGAGCCAGGAGGCAGTTGCGGCTGCCGACGCCGGCGTCGAGGCGGATGCAGCGCCGGCTGGAGAATCCACTCCGGCTGCCCAGCCGGCGGGTGAGGAACGGCAGCGGTCGTTGCCGAGTGGCCAGCAGGCTGCAGGCACATGAAGCATCGACTCGGGAGCTGAAGGCGGTGGAGACAGGTGCCAGCTGCCGACTGCGGCTTCACGCACGTGCGACGGCTTCAGAGAGCTGTCCAGTGCACACTAGCTGCAGCGGCGGGGGATTGAAAGATAACTGTGGGGATTAGTGTGGGTCAGCATTGGAAAGAGCATTTGGGAGACAGACCGCACGGTCTTGCCGGGCATCCCGCTGCCGCGCTGCGCCTGCTGTACCGTCAGCCAGCGCTGGCTCTGCCGGGCATTACGGCAACCAATTTTTGCCTGTCAAGGCGAGTTGCCGGCAGGCGGCACATCGCATGCAGGCTACCTTGGGGCCTGTCCTGCTGCGGCTCTCAGATAACGGTTGCCCTCAACCGGATGTGTTTGATGACCTCAGTGGTGCAAAGGCCGGCCTCTTGGGGGCGTTATGTGTATTGCCTCTGGCTCTTACATGCGGCAGGGGCGCTTTCAGCACGTTCCACTTCTGTATCGAAGTCCGGTCAGGCATACACAGAGGTCGTAGCTGTTTTCGGCGGGTTGCCATGTCGGCCGACAGAGCCAGAGCAAGCGAAATTGTCCCGAAGTGGCGCCAGCTAGGTTCCTACCAGTGGTATTTGTTTTTCAGCGTGCGTGTCCGCTTGGACGGTTTCATCAGTTGGCTCATTGCTTGGACCATTGCCTTTTGAGTGTGCAAGTCATTCGTTGCTTGGACTTCCAGATCTAACGTTTGCCTCGAGGCAGCTGGTCAAAATGCAGCATGGCGGAAATTCGCGATGAAAAAGCGGTACGCTAATTTGCTGCCGCCGCCAGTGCACACTGCGGGCCCGCATGCGCGGTGGACGTGGCGGTGCAGGGGCAACCCAGCATGCAGACGACACAATCACACGGGTTCAAGGCTGCAGGTTCAGTCCGGTTGTTGCTCAATTGCTTGTATGGGTCAGCGCCTGCATGGCTGAGCCACAAGGGTTGGCAACAAAAGCAATACTTTGGCGGAACGGGATTTGAAGTCCCGCACTTAAGGATACATGATCAACCGGACCAGACGACAGAGCTCAGATGGCTCACTTACAGCGCGCTGTGGCACACCTTTGGATCGCGATGGCGCCGCGATTTGCCACATCGGCGGCCGCGGCAGACGCGGCGGCCCAGTCGATGGCCGTCAAGTCCGCTGCCGCCATCAAGTCTGCGCAGGCAGCCGCCGCCGCAGCCGCAGTCACCTTGCCGCCGTGGCCGATGCCAGAGCGCGAGTACAGCAAGGACACCTCACCGGCGCCGATTGCCTGCGTCGGCGCCGCCGCCGCTCCGGCGCACAAGCTGGCGGGCACCAAGTGCGCCGCGCCGGTAGCCGCGCCGGCGGACGCGACGTTGCCGCCGTGTGCGGCCGCGCCGGCGGCCGCGCAGCGCCGGACCCTATGGCGCCGCGGCGGGCACGCCGGCTGCGCTTTCTGCGACGCCACCCGCCGGGTACGTCATTGTGGCGCAGCCGACGGCGGACCTCGGCGAAGAGGTACGTGTGACGATACTCCCAGCTTGACACTGTGTTTTGCATCTGCTGCTGCGGATACCGACAACAACTGCTTGAATGCCCAGGATGCCCTGAACCGCAGACAAAAGTTTTTTGTCACATCTTTCAGACAAGGAGCTGACATGGTGTGCAGATTCCTACGAAGCGATTGTCACGCTGCATGCTGATCGTTCTATTTTGCATAAAATCTGCAGGAGGAGGCGGCGCTGGCAGCGACCATCATCGCGCAGACGGAGGAGGGCTCGGCAATCGACGACGACGATGGCTTTGCGACAATGTCCGTGACGCACAGCGGCCTGGCCTCCGACGACGGTGAGCTGTCGGCGTTCGAAGACAGCAGCGCCGATGAAGAGGGGGAGTGGGTGTGTGTGGACGAGGAGGAGGCGTCCCTCTAGATTTGATGGTTCGACGGAATTGCGGATGATGGGTTTGCTCTGGCTGAGGCTCAGCTGCGGCAGTAGGGCGGCAGTAGTGCAAATTTGTAACAGAAGTGCACTTTAATCTTGCAATACTGCTCCTGCTTGAACGACCGATGGCCATGTGTACATGAATGGCCAAGCTAGGGTTTAGGGCTTGGCCAGGGGCATTTTCGCTCCTCAAACGTGTGTGTGCGCTTGTGTCTGTATGTGTTAGGTGCCGCAATGCTGATGAATCGAGACGAAACGCGAAACTGTTACAAGCGAGCTCAAACTTTCAACACACATCTGACAGAACTGTTGCGTTGGACCGAGATACCGAACAATGCAGCATCGACAGAAAAGCACGTAAAGATGTCTGGAAGCTGCCAATGTATTCTGTCCAGGACTCAATTTACCAAGTCGCGCAGGTCCCTTGTTTCGATATACAGTTGACGGCAGCTAAGTTCGGCCCACTCCAACGACTTCTGGCAGTTGCGCTGAATCCGTGGAACGGGATATCCTTGTGTGGCCACGCATCATCTGCGCCTTCGTTCCGCCGCAGACCCAGCAGAATCAGCCTGTGCTCTTCTGTGAACAATGCGGAGGCGTCGCCGCCGGCGCCGTCATCGGACACGAGCTGTAGCGGGTTCCAAGAAAGATGCAACGTCTTGAGGCCCGTCCACGACGCCAACGCAGAAGCCACCGCTTGCACCCTGCGACAGCCGCGATCCAAATGATTGCACTGTAGGGATGAGCACACACATATTATCACGTTGATGCTGTCGCCGGGAGCCGTCCCTACACTTCACAACATCGCATTGGCGACGGTGGGTAGGGTTTGCCCCAGACATTACATTGGCACAGTTTGCGTCACATTGCATTACACATTGGCCTCACCTATTGGACTTGAGGTCCAGAGCCGTGCTGCTTCAGCCAGCCGAGCTCTGGAACGCTAGGCATGTCATTCCCGTCCAGGATCAGCGATTTAAGGCCCGAAGGCGCAAAGAGGCTCCCCAGCGCCGTATGCAGCGCACCGCCGCTGTGCGTCAGACGGAGCGACCGCAGACGCTGCAGGCAGCTGACATTCCGCATATCTGCGGCTGACGGGCTGCTTTGATCCAGTGTGAGGTGCCGCAACGCTGAGAGCCTCCAAATGCTAGGCGAGATGCTGCTGGTGCTGCGTTTCAAGCTGGTCAACTTGCGGAACCGGCCATTCTCAGGCGGCAAGTCCAGCTGCGGGTGCCCCTGACATAGCTTGGCACACAGCACCTCGAGGACCCTCAAGTTGCTGAGCAGCTGATGGCAGCAGGGAGGCTGCCTGAGACCCCGCAGTAAGGTTGCGGCACAACGCCGCAGGAAGCGCGCCAAAGGAGAACAACGAGATGGAACCACGCCGAATTCGATCTTCTAACTGAGTGGCAAACAGCAGCGCCAGCGGCAGCCCGCAAGGGACCGCCTGCCCGCCTTCATCTGCAGATCGGAAGAGGGGGGTTTTCATCTATCGGAAAAACCAGAATGAAGTTGTCAATACGAATCGCACAGCCGTTTTGGCAGACGCAAATTGTGTCAGCCCAATGCACACAGCTCATCTTTGAAGTATATCGACAGTTCCCTGAGGGAGGCAAGTCTGCGCAGCACTGCATGAATTTCTGCCTCGGCGGCAGGGCCGTGTATGAAGTCGAGATAGATGCTGCTGATCTGCCTGAAGAAACGGCAGTGTGAAAACGCCGCTCGGTCCAGCTCTCCAACACAGCCAGGTCATTCAGCGACGGTGCGCACGCCAACAGCATCCAGGTTTTGGTCACGTGTGAGCTGAGGTGCAAATCTTGAGGTGCAGGTGCCGATATCAGGCGGTGCCCTCGAACAGTTTGCCACCCTGAAATACCTTGTCCGTATCGTGGTGCTTAAGAGAGCTCGATGGACCACTCGACCAGCTGCAGCTCCAAGACCTGCCATGGTCGTGCATCGCAGACACAAGCAATGTTCACAGGTGCGTGAACACCTGTGACTCGTGACTCTGAATCGGAAAGTGGAGGGTGGCTTGTGTGTTCTGCGTCTGGCGTGTCCTGGGAGGTCAAGAGGTAATTGGGTGGCTAGAGCGCAAGCGGCGGTGTAAACGCTGTGGTGGCGGCACCTCGAACTCTGACAAGAGAGAGAAGCAGGAACATGGGGAAGTGGAACTGGTCTTCTTACAGGTTTTAACACAAAATCAGATCTGTCGAAACACATCTGCTCAACGGGTGCCAACAACTTGGCGGTCGTCTCATGTGGTCACCCTAAACCCTCAGTCTCAGGTGTTCCCAGGCGCTCAACTGTGCACAGGCCATCATCCTCGGTGCGTGTAGTCATCTTCGTCTTCTGCATCTCCCTCATGCTTGTGGGCCGCCCCAGTGGCACATGCGCATGGCGTGCGGCCTACTCGCATTCCTCCAGCTTGGTGACGGCCTTCCTGCAGTTCGCACAGGGAAACATACGTGACGACGTTCTCAGACCTCGACGATGACTGCTCAGACTGGTTCATTATTACACCTTTCACACTGACTCCACATCCTCACTCTGTGATTCGAGGTGGTTCAGAACCCTGCATCGCGGCAGACACAGAAAGAAAAACATTATGTGGGGAAGGTCGCACAGAGGGGTCTTGGAGGCCAGGATGTCGTGCTGCAGCACGTAGGACTTGAATTCCTTGAAGTGCGGAGAGTCCAGGTGTTGCTTGGCGGCCTCGCAGGACTCCCACTCTGCAGAGCCGCAGGGAAAAGTAGTATAGTAGTATTAGTAGTATTAACATATAATGTTCAGCCCGCACAGACCAGTGTGGACAGCACTGACATGAGCAAGAGTAAGGGTGTGCACTCCTCCAGATTCTGCATCAAGGCGCACCGGCATAGCCCCAGACGGTGAAGTCATCGGCGGCGTCCTTCGAAAACTTGAAAAGGGTGTTTCCTTCCTCCTGCTCCTCGACCTTGGACGTCAGCTGTCTGGCGGCACCGACGAGGTCTTTCTGCGGTACACACACACACACACACACACACACACACACACACACACACACACACACACACACACACACACCTCGGCACGGCAGCAGCCAGCACCACGCGCAGAAAGCTTGTGAACCAGTGATACATCACAACAAGAAATTTCTCTGAATTTTCTTTAATGACATTCAAAACCCAACGATGATCAAGACACCCATGAGAAGACAACCACAACGGTGTGCAGGAACGGGGCGGTTGCAGAGGGGACTGACAAAGCAGGATGATGTAAGCCAGCAGAAAGTTCGCACCAGCTCGGAGGGCTTGACGATAAACTTCGCCAGCCAAAGTGCAGCGCTGTCCGCCTCGCAGCCGCCCATCGTCCACTCCGCCTGGACGGATGGCAGTTGCAAAGTACATGCGTCATCACAAACGTCATCGCGACCACACCTCACATGACAGCGCGCTGAAGCTCCGCAAGCACGAAAACAGGAACTTAGACCTGATGGATGTTCCCATGTGCTTGACTGCAAAGGAAGCGCGACATCTACAGATCCTCAATGCCTCACATCTGTTGCAGAAGAGAGGCTGTCCTGGAGGGCACGCACATTGGCAGCCGCGGCCACATTGGAGGAGACTGGGTTGGAGGCCCACTGCGGACGCGGGAACGAAGCAAGAAACAGTCAGCAGAGGACACGGGGAGAAGAAGACTGCAGCTGCGTGTATGCGGCTGAAAACAGCTTCGTGCACGCGGCTGAAAATGCCGATGAAGATTCCAGCATGACCCTGTGTGCCTGGGGGCAACATGGCGGCCCGCACACGACTCGACTGATGCACAGCAATGACCGCACGCCAGAAAGCACCTGCAGGCGGCCGTGGTTGACGGACAGGCTGTCCTCGGCTTCGGAGAGGGGAATGAGCTGCGTAAGCTGGAAGTTGATGTCGTGTTTCTGCAAGGGCGACACACAGTATGTGTTCCCTGACAAAAACAACGAAACAAGACACGATATTCCAAAATAACAGGCAAAAGCGGCTGTCGACGAAAAGCAGCACGGAAGCCAAATGCAGACAGACCTCTTCCGCAGCGAGGGCGACGCACCATGATGTACTTGAGCAGCTTTTTGCCCTCCGTATGCGATTTCTTGATGTACTTCAGGAATGCGTCCTTGGAGTCCCATGCTGCAGGAATCAGGCCATCAGCGTCAGCCATCAGCGTCGGCTGCACGAAGCCAGCTGCGTCATGCATGAAACGTCAACTCGCGCTCTGCACATGATATAAAAATCTTATGAAACAAACAAAGAAAATATGACGCAAAAATTAAGAATTAAAGAAAAACTTTTTCCTTCGAACCCATCACTGTGCACCAGGGAAGCGGAGGTGCTTCACACCACTCGTCAGTTTCAAGGTGAGTTTTTGTAGAATAAGATTGAAATTTATTAGTATTGTGTATGGCTCCATGCATGATGCGCGCGCCTTCGCAGGTGAAGAACTGGCGGTTGTTGGTCAGCGGTCTGGAGACCTGGAAGTGGTTGAGACCTTCCACCTCCTTGAGCTCATCGCGCAGCTGCGCAGCAGAAATTCACAGTGCATCGTCTCCTCATACAGTGTACCAATGTCTGAACTGGAGCACATCTTGAAGCCAAGAGTGTGCCAGCAGCACAGCCTGCAGTGCGTCTTGCTGCTGGGATTGCGTCGCAGGTCACACTCAATCTGCTGCCTTCCTGCTGTCTGTCCCGCCTTAGGTGCACAAAGCATTACCATCACGGTGTGTTGGCGTCACGCACCTTGGTGGTGGCCTCGGCGAACTCGCAGGCCAGGTGAGGCGGGACAATGAGCTCTTTGACAAGGAAGAACCTCGTCAAGGAGCATACGACGGAGAGTCAGTGCTGCCTTTTCATGTACGAGGCCTGAGGAGGCTCAGCACATCCATTGTTCAAAATAAATCTGGAGTGCATAATGCGATGTATCAGCAGGCCGTCGGCAGGACTCGTTGTGCTCCACATGGACGTGCATGCCATTTTGCCTAGTGCAGGTGATCGCGATAGCCAGAACTTGCTGAGATTCGATCAGATCCGCACTTGTCCTCCTCCTCAGAGTCAGAAGCGCGGCGGGCGCTCGAGTCCAGCAGGGACGAGTCGACGTGCAGGCGGCCGTCGCTCCACAGCTGCGGGGAAGGGGTCGCCAAATCGGTGCTGTATCGACCAGTAAGATTGCTGTTTTCATGCTGGGCAGCAGAACCGGCGAGATGCTGCTGCACCACGTGTGACACTGGAAGTGCACGCCAGCTGGGCACACGCGGATCAACGCTGTGCCGCTGACAGTCCGGCAGCGGCGAGGATGATTATGATGTAGTATCAAACATGCAAGAAACGAATACGATGTCGACAGGCTGCTCGTCTGCGAATGATTCCGGGCTGACGGTGTCTCCTCTTGGACAGCCAAAGAAGCTTTCAGATGCCATGCCTGGACATAACGCCCCTCAATGGGAAAGGAATCCTATCATCTAGCCGAAGAAAGCTCCAGATGCGAGATTGCGAATGCTTCAGGCAGGCTGCACCTCGTGTGTCGCATCGCCACGTGCGCAGGCGCAGGCATCACGGTCTTAATAGCGAAAGCACGGCCTCGTGTGCTTGTGAATCAGTTGCTGACCTTCAGTGCATCGATAATGTCCTCGCTCCAGGCGTCGATGGGGCGCGCCGAAGCGCCTACGACGGCGAGAGCCAACAGCAGCAGCGGGAGGGCGCGCACCATTGTGGCAAACTTTTCGCGGAATGCGTGCAGGGGCTGAAATATGATGTGCAGAAACGCGATGCGATGCTGCGAACTTGTGCCAGCGCTGGCGAAACTGGCGTCTTTTGTTGCCCCGGACTCACGTGGTCCGAGGTGAATCGGACTCACGTGATCCGATGGATATTCCCCCGTGCTGCATACCCTCCCCCCTTCAGACAGTCGACAAATTTGACGACGAATTTGATGAGTGCAAAATCCTTTTATGCGGCACGGCACAATGACACATTGAAGTGCTATTGATCACAGCAGTCTCACCATGGCATCGAGCGGCATCCTTGGGCGCCTCCATTCACCCACAGAGGCACGTGTAGGGTTCCGGAACGCTACTGTCGCTGCTCGCCAGCACATTGTGTGGCTTCAAAAGCCAGGTAAGGAGATCAGAATCGATCGATTCCATCCAAACGATGCTGCACATGCTCCTGATCGCCGGAGGCAAGCAGCATATCTGTCTGGGGCACTGATCTCAGGCGCAGCAGCTGTACTGAGTCGCAGGATCGGCGCTGCAGCAGCCAGCTTGCGCGCGGAGACGGCCAGGATCCTCGTGCCTGCCATCCGCGCCGGCGCTGGCGCGTCAGGTGAGATTGCCGCAGTCATCGCGCGCCACAGCCGCTGCGGCATCGCAGCTTCCATTGCCTGCAGCTGCGGCATCATTACAGCTTTGTACAGGCCCTGCGTATCTTTGATCCGCATGCTGTGAAGTCTGCGGCTTGCACAGGCAACGCGATCAAAAGCGACGAGGCACGGTTGGCGCACCCTCCGCACCCTCTGAACTACTGCTGCAAACATGCAACATCGGCACCCTTGACACCTTTGCTGCCTCATAAGTTCTTCTCCAAGGGTGTCAGGATACACATTGCCGTGCCATGCCGCAGGCGCGTCGGCACTGGCGGCGGGCGGCGAGGGCGGCGGGCGGCAATCAGGAGATGACGTTCAGCATCCCGGCGGCGCCGATCCTCATCCCAAAGGGACCCTGGAAGGAGATCGACGGCTGCGTCTGCGCCCCCAAGGGCTTCCGGGCACAGGGTGGGCTCTTTCAGAAGCGGCTGCAGTGCTATCGCGCCAGGGGAGGCCGGACCACCCGAGCATTTCGGCTCGCGGCTTTTTTTTTGCAGTGCGCCCTAGGGTTTAGGCACTCCATTCCCGCAGAGCCCTCAGGCGTGTCCCTCAGCGTGCAGGCTGAGCGAAACGAGCCGGACTTGGCGCTGACGGTCGCGGGAACGGAAGACTGCCAAATACCAGTCCAAACCGCTGTGCTTGCCTCCTTTCGCAATTGGGAGCATGTTGTCCGGCATACACGCCAAGGGACCCACAGTGCACCTGGCGCTTTGCGGTCGTGGATCATGCACTGCTGATGTGACACACCAGTGCAACACCGCAGACGTCCCTCCCCTCGCAATCACAGGCATGTTCTCGGGGATGCGGGCCAAGGGCCCCAAAGCAGACCTGGCACTGGTAGTGGCGGACAAGCCCGCAGCGGCGGCGGGTGTGTTCACCACCAACGTCATGGCCGCAGCGCCGGTGACCTACTGCCAGGAGGTACTCGCCGGCGGCAGCACAGCGCGAGCGGTGCGTTTCCCTTCTTTCTAGTTTGCCTGCTCTTCTGGCTTCCGGGACGTTCTTGCGGCTGGAGATCAGGACTTGCTTTCTCAGCGGCACTGCGCTGAACTCGGCAGCAGCGGCCAGAGCGCAAGAGGCGCTGATCCATTGAATCGTTTACAATGTAACGTGAACATCCCACCAGCAGTGCCCACTTCTGCAGTGCAGGTGCTCATAAATGCAGGGCAGGCGAACGCAGCCACGGGCACAGAGGGCGATAAGGTGAGTCGCAAAACATTTTGCGCGTGCTGTCTTGCGGAAACGCATCGGCCTGGGCAGTTCGGATGCACCTCTGAGCGTTGACCCTGCATCCTCAGCCTCCACCGCCAACACACGACGGGTGCAGGGCACAGTGCTCCCTGCTGCGCCTGATGCTCATTCGGACACAGCGCTGCCGCCACCGCGAGCTCCACTGACAACTGAACCTCGCCCCGCGCAGAACTGCCGTGCGAGCGCGGACGCGGTCGCGGCGGCGCTGGGGATCCCCGCCGACCAGGTGCTCATAGAGTCCACCGGCGTCATCGGCCGCCAGCTCAAGATGGAGGCGCTGCTGGAAGGGGTGCCGGAGCTCGCCAAAACCCTGGAGTCGACAGCGGAAGGCGCGCACCATGCGGCTGTGGCCATCACCACAACAGACCTAGTCAGCAAGAGCGCGGCGCTCGAGGTAGGAGAGACAGCTTTCGGAAAAGCTCTTTCGCTTTGAAGCAATTCCATGTTCTCGAAGCCGACCAAACAGCAGCCACGCAGCTTCCGCCGCTGGCAGGACATACCTCGTCAGCAAGAGCGCCAGCGAGGCCGAGGATTCACAGAACGAGTTGCACTTCGCAAGTCACCGAGGTCGTGGCCAGCAGCCAGTCTCAGCGCGGTGACCGCGCAGGTGGACACTGAACACAGGACTGCGGCATTGATGTTCCAGCATGATCAACCCTTCATGGTTGCCGTGCTATCAGCGTTCCGATGTGGTTTCAGCAAGACCAACAGCTGAGGGGATTCAACTCCCTGGCGGCCCAGGTGGAGATTGGAGGGAAGACGGTGCGGGTGGGCGGCATCGCGAAGGGCTCCGGCATGATCCATCCCAACATGGCGACCATGCTGTCGGTGGTGACCTGCGACGCGGCGGTGGACGTGGACCTCTGGCGGGCGCTTTTCAAGCGCGCCGCCGTCAAGTCCTTCAATCAGGTGCGTGGGGCCAGAAACAGTCGTGACGGGCTGCAAACAACAGCGCTGCGTCCTCGGGCGGGCAGTTATCGAGAGCGCGGCCGTCGAGTCCTTCAACCAGGTGTGCGGGGCCGTCTACAAACGTTATTTGCTTTGAGATCTTTGAGATCCTTGGTGCTGCAACTCATGGAGGCTCCAGCTTCAGGCGCCCCGCCTTCTGAGTCCTTCAAAACTTGTGGTATCACACGGTCGAAACCCTAAACCCTAAACCCTCGGGAGCGCCAATATTCCCGAGATGGACTTGCTGCCAATTGCAGTAGACAGCAGAAACCTGCCTCGAATCGAAAGTGGCTGGTTGATTTCTGCCAGCCAGAACTGTGCCAGCAACACAGAACCGGTATGCGCCAAGCCGTGCCAATGTACCTATGGTACGTGCCCTTGACATTGCAAAACCCCGGTCGCCACAGGTCATGGTAAACGGGGACACGAGCACCACCAACGCGGTGCTGGGGCTGTCGAGCGGCGCAGCTTCGAACCCAATCGGCTTTGTGGGTTCACTTGCATGAGCAGGCAGCATGACTGCGGGTTCACACGCAAACACAGATCACGGTGGACGGGGACACGAGCACCAACGACACGGTGCTGGGGCTGGCGAGCGGTGCGGCGGGCAACGCGCCCATCGTCGACCCCCGCTCCGAGGAGGCCGCCCAGCTGGAGGCCGCCGTCACCGCGCTGCTGCAGGCGCGATTCTCGCATTTAAACCCTGAACCCAAGAGCACTTGCTGCCCCTGGACGCCCAAGCGTGTCAGCCGGAGAAGGACGCACGTTCCACGAGACTGTGGCGGGCTGCTGCACGAGCCTGGCGAACCGGGCTGCAAAGGAGCGCAGCCCTTCCACCCAAGGAATCTCAGCCGCACATCTAGAGGTGGCCGCCGGGCCCGGCAAGGCGAGCACGGCAAGGGCTGCATCACGGGGTGACAACGTGTAAACATAACAAAATCGCGGTCACGCCTGAAGACCCTCGACCACGAGCCCCGCACCCTGGCAGGACAGATTTCCCTCCACCACTGCAGGGCCTGGCCAAGTCGATCGCGTGGGACGGGGAGGGCGCGACGTGCCTCATGGAGGTGTCCTGCACCGGAGCGC
>JAABUL010002543.1_pt1 | contig 29824 bp, 25 predicted proteins | sample 5559151 | NCBI WGS metagenome assembly JAABUL01 (sample SAMN10711876, study PRJNA513368) | rock metagenome | isolation source: Antarctica rocks | place: Antarctica: Victoria Land, Pudding Butte sud
TCTAGGATAGATATTAGTAACGTATCTATATCTTTCAAACCTAAGTACTCTCTTAACCTAGTCGATATCTAGGTTGTGCTTTTTAAGCTAAGGAGTACCTAGTACGACATCGTGTCTAGCTATAAGTACGATATCTAAGACAACTTCCTCGTAGTGTCCTTAGAAAGCTAGTAGTAGCGGCATTATTTCGCTATCTATACTAGGTAGGTTAGAGCTATCGATAGCTCTTACTTCGTACCCTCTATCTTTCTTCTTTTAAGTAGCTATCCCGAGTCGTCGTATAAGTCGTTCTAAGATAAACATTTCGCTAGCTCCGAAGTCTATTATAGTAAGGATCTTATATCTATCGATAATGTAATTTGTGCGGAAAACCGTTCCTATTATTGCTTAAGCGTTATATAGCTCCTTTTAGTTACTCGTACTAATAAGGCCTACTCGTTTTTTAAATAGTAGTCTAGCGAATTAGAATCCTCGATGTAGATTTCCTAGTTAAGGGGTCTATTTCGAAGTCTAAATACAACCTTGCTTTGTATTATTCGCATCTATAATAATTCTCTTATTGTAGTCTTAATATAACTAAGGGTTATTCCTTACTATACTAGTAGTAGCGGTCCTAAAGGTAGAAGTAGTAGTATTACCTATTATAGTATGTATTCGTTATACTTCCGTTTCATTTCTTCGAGAGTAAGAGTCTTATTCTAGTATTAGTTCTAGTACGTTAGGATTTCGCGGTATCGTTAATCTAGAAGTCGCACTTGTTCTCTTATTTACAAACTAACGATTATCTCGTTAGGAAGTATATAGTCCTTATAGTCGAAGACTATACTTCTAATAGGTATTACCTCTCTAACGTATCTATGTCTACTATAGTTAGTATCGACTAACTAGTAGTTCTAGAATATAGATTGTAGCTATCCTATTATCCTATCGAATTCTATAGAATGTAAATGTCGTTTTCTAGCGATCTTTAGAAATACCTCCTTATAACTTCGTATAAGGTAGAGAGCTATTTTCATAATTAGCTACGGGCCTTCTACTAAGATATTAAGTATTTCTAAGTCGTCTAGGTCTTTATCGAAGTCTTTACTCTTAGAACTTTCTAGAGTAGTTTCGTTTTCGGTATTAGAATCGGTAATCTTAGTAATTACTTCTAGCGCTTATTAGTCGTCTATTAAGAGTTCGTTGTCTAGGTAGAGAGGAGAGATTCGTTAATCCTAATACTCTCTCTCTAATTCGTCTATTAGTAAGTCTAGTACCTCGTTATTGTCTAGGTTTATTAGTAGAATTAGAGATTCCTCTAATTCGTTACCTATCTCCTTATTTAGAGATAGTAATATGTTTTCTTATAGTGTAGCGTCCTCTTATCTAAACGAAGGTAAGGATCTTCTTTAAGCGTAGTTGCCGTTATCCCTTAACTACTATCGTAGCTATCGTTCTATAGCGTTAAACTCGCGCTATAGTTACGACGTTTGTATACGTACTCTTATTTATTCCTATTAGTCTAGTAGCTAGTTTAGTTGATTCTACTACTACTAGGCTTAATTATATAGTCGTTGAAGTATGTCTATAAGTTAGTTTAGCCTAGCGCGGGTTATATAATCTCCTTACTACGCGCGTAGCTAGCGCTACTCTAGTCGAATGTTATCGACGTCTTCCTATAGTTCTCGCCGTTCTACGTATAGGTCGTTTAGCTTATCTTCGATTTCCTTAAGCTGTTCTTCTAACGTTATTCGTTTAAGTACGTTGATTTCTATTACTAGTCGTCCTTTCTTCTCGCGTTGTTCTAGTACTTAGCGGTTGTTAGATATGTCTATTTCGTAGAAGAATCGCTCCTTATATACTTATTCTACTAGGAAGGCGATTCCTTCCCTAAAGCGTTATAACTTTTCCTATCTACTTTCTTTTAGTTAACGTTGTTACTCCTAAGTTTCCTTATTATCTAATATAGGAGTCGTCCCCTTAAGTACGTTGATTTCTATAGTAAGTTTGTATTTTAGAAGCTAGGGGTACATAGCTTTCTTAAGCTATTTATACTCCTCCTTCTCTAAATCTATTATAGGCTATCTAGTTTAATCTATTTCTTCTAGTTAGTCGAAATCCTCGAATACTTATTAGTTCTTCCCTAATCCTATATACTACCTAAAGGGTAAGTATTAGTAATAGATAGCGTAATTTAGTTCTACGATCTATAGCTCTATAAGATTGTTATACCCTCCTTAATCGTTTGTCGAGGGCGTAGCTATATCCTAAGTCTTATTAATAGGAGACTTATTTTCCTATCTAATTATCGCGTTGATCTACTACTATAGCCGCACCTTTAGTCTATAGTAGTTACGTACATAATGTCCTTTCTTATAATAGTTATAGTATTCGTTAGTTTTTCCGTCTTTCTTACCCTAAGGCTTTCCTTTACCTCTAGCTTTCCTAAACGGTCCTTTCTTAAGTACTCGTTAGGTAGCGTCGATTTCTATAGCGTTAGGGTCGCGGCGTTTGTTCCCTCTAGACTAGCTAGTTAGAACATAGCTAGTACGTCTACGTCCTTGTCCTATATGTCGCTTTTCTATAGCTCTCTTATAGAGACGATTGTTAATATCGATTAACGATTTAATAAGCGTATCTAAGTTCGTAGTTTCGTTCTTTCCTATACGTACTAGTTCGTCTTTTACGTTATCCTTAAGACCTTTGTAGTATATAACGTATAAGGCGTCGTCGTCTTACTTAGTCTTATTAGAATACTCCTTGAACTTAGCCGTATACTAAGATACTAATATTTACTAAACAATGTCTTAAACGATATAGATCGCAACCTTCTTTTTATTACTAAATCTATAAATCGTTTTCATTTCATCGTAGAATCTAACGAAGTTAGAAAAGATTCTACTTTCGTCCTTCTAATACATAATAAAGTCCTTAGTCCTTAGTCTTATCTAGTACTAAGCTTCCCCTTAAAGGTATATCGTCGTAATAAGGCATTTCTTCTTATAAGAAGCAACTTCGTCTAACTTAAAGTAAAGTAAGAGTTAGTTAATCTAGTTGTCTAGCTTATTACGGTCTCTATAGAAGAAGTCTACCTTAGTCTTACTATTAGTCCTATAATTAGTCGCTAGAGCTACGCTTTCGTCTCTATAGCCTAAGCTTCGTATACTACTAGTAGTACTCATTCTAAGGGTGTTTAAAGTGTTGCGATCCTATAAGTAGTATTACGTAAGTGCTTCTTTAAAGAGTAGGTAGTAGTAGGTGTTTAGGTAAGATAACTCGAATGTACTATAAATAGTTATAAACCTTTTAGTAAAATTGTAATATAAGTTAAACACAAGTATGTTAAAGACATCCTTAGTTCCTATATACCTAAGTAAGTATCGTATTATACGACATAGGCGACATAGCTACTATAGGCACTAGTCGTCTATATCGTATAATGCGCCTAAGGCGTATATAGTAGATATACGATAGTATCGTAGAGTCTACGATACTAAGCCGTCGCGCTTCTACCCTAGTATTACGTATTCGTAATACGGGGTTCGTAATAAAGCGTTAAAGTTATAGCTTTAGGCGATACGTTATAGTAAGTAAGGCTACTTACTAAGCGACCGGCGCTAAGGGATTAAGTACACCCTATATCGAGGAATAGATAAATGTAGTTAAGACTATTACGGTTACTTAGTGTTAGTCTATATAGGAAGACTATACGTCGATTAGCCTACCTCCTTAAGTATTAGTTCGTAGCTTTATTGCGTACTTACGCTAAAATTTAGTCTTAAGATCTTTTTTGTTATCTTACTATAAAATTACTTTATAAGAAAAGTAAGGTTATATATACTTAGCTTATTCTCTACCTCTTTAATTATACTAAGTATAAATAATTAGTAAAGCTAATTAAAGAGTAATAGTTAATTATTACTACTATTACTACTATAAAATAAGCTTATAAAGAAAATAAATAAACTCTATACAACGGGCCTACTTTATATAATCCCTTAGTTAACTACGCTAGTAATAGATACTATGATTAAGGTATACGTAGTTATATACTAGCTATTAAGTATAAGTATATAGATAGAATTCTAGTAAGAGCGGCGGTTGCTATATGAGAAACTTATTACGCGCTAGTGCAAGACTAAAAAACTATTAAATAGCACGAAATAGCCTGGTTAACCATAGGATAGATGTGCTCTATGCGACGGCTCTACTCTATACCGTATGCGATAGCTACTACATCCGACACTCGACACATTTAGGTCTCGGTGAGGACGCCTTGTATCGTGTTTACGTACTCTCGAAGCCTTCCTCTTCACCAGCAGCGGCTGCCTCCGTAATGACAATGGAAGTAGAGCCTGTCGAGCGAAGATAGGAGTTGCGCAAGCCGTGAGTGATGGCAACGCCAGTGTTTGAGATGATCCGGCTCATGCGACGAGCTCAAGATGATGTGGTGGTGTCGGCGCGACGTGCTCGTCGCTGGTAGCACTGCGTGCGATGGACTCCCAGCGGTACTTCATCCCTCGGAAGAACATCCGTACTCGTGGTTTGCGCGACATGTGTCATCCGAATGGACTCTTTCACTTCGTCCGTCCGATTGCTTCCCCATCAGATCGGGTATCGGAGCGCTTCGCGCTCTGGTATGTAGCTCTTACGTCGATCTCTTTCCACTGGCTCTGTCCTACACCCGAGCCTCACAGCACAGTGCGACGGTATCGGCATCTTCACCGTAGCGACTAGCGCGCGTGTGCGTGCGGTACGGGTGGAGGGCATCGCCGCGACGAGGGCGGAACTTGTGTAGAAGGGGCAGCGGTTTTGGCTACTCGAGGTTCAGCGTGCATGATGGACGTGTTCATGTGAGCGTGGATGTGATGGATGGATCTGAAGGGATTGCGCGTTGCTTTGGATCGTGGAAGATCGTAGTCGGTTTCGCGATCGTAGCTTCCCCGAGGTTCCAGCTCTCCTACTCTCCTAGCCAGAGCCAGCCCGACGAGCTGCGATGCTTCGTTGCGAACATACTACCTGAAATCAGCAGCCTGGTCGAACTGGATTAGACCTGGAGCACATGATGCCGTATAACCAGCGCCTGCCTCTCACAGGTTACGACTACGCGAACAAGAGCGGGTTTCGACCGAGCAAATGCTTCGCGGTCTAACTCGACGCCGAGCAAGCGCTTCCGCAGCATCGACTGGCGGCTGATTTCATTCCATCCTGTCCGAGGAAGAGCGATGGAACAATAAAGTAGTGAGTTCCCAACCCCGATGCCGTCCATACGCGTCACGCTCGGGATGTTGGCGGCATCTCGACCAACTCGATATGTCGGAGGCCACGTCCATAACGCTCCGGCTGAGTCGATGGCCAGCTCTGGGGGCCACCAAGCGGCTGATGTCCCTGAGGGTTAGGGTTAGGATCGCAGGCAGAATTGTTCAAGACGCGTCCAGCACGGAGCTGAGAGATATCTTCAGCTGGCTTCATCAATGACCATACCGCTTGCTTTGCATGCGGATATTTAAGTCCTGTCGTACTTGCATATCAGGTCACAACAGCCACCGAGACAATAGAATGGAAAGCCAAACCACCTTCCGCATCAACATTATCGGCGCAGGTACCAAGCAACTCTGCTCGTCAAGGTGATGCTTCGCGGCTAACAATTCGGCAGGTATCGCAGGATTAGCAGCTGCAGTTGCCTTGGCTAGGAAAGGCCACAACGTCACCGTCTATGAGTCCAACACGGAGCTCAGTGAGCTGGGAGCCGGGATTCAGCTGCAACCAAACGCCACCCGGATCTTGTATCGCTGGGGTCTCCAGGATGAGTTCCGAAAGCTCTCAAACGAGCCGTCGGTCATGAAGCTGATGCGATACTCGGATGCTCGAGTGGTCGGCGAGATAGCACACAACCCGCAGCAGGAGTGGGAATATGGCTTCCCGCACTGGCAGTGCTACAGACCAGACTTGCAGATGCTGCTGTACGATGCCGCTGTTGCTGCAGGCGCCAAAGTTCAATTCAGCAGTCGAGTCGTCGACGCCGATGTGGATAAGGGCATCATCATACTGGGCGATGGCAGACGAGAGGAAGCGGACCTTGTGGTCGTCGCAGACGGCATACAGTCACGATTTCGCCATCTCTTACCGGACAACGCTGATGCAAAGGCTGTGACATGCAATGAATTCTGCTTCCGCGCTGTCATCTCACGAGAGCTGATGGAGTCGGATCCCGAAACCGCACGACTCATGAAAGGAGAGGACTCCATGGTCTGGTCCGGGCCGGGAGTAGTGGTACTTGGCTACCCGGTCAGTGGCTCCGAAAACCGAAGGTACAATACTCTAATCTCAACTCCTCGCCCGTGCGATATCCCGGTCGGACGATGGGGTGAGCCCGGAGACATTCAAGAAGCACAGGGCTTAGTCAAAGACTTCTGCCCGGTCGTACGAAAGCTGTGGAGCTTGGTGGCTGCGGACGACTGTGTGAAGTGGACGCTGGGAGAAGTACCGAAGATCGAGAGCTATGTTAGCACGTCTGGTCGATCCGTGCTCATCGGCGACGCCGCTCACGCCATCCCTCCGCAGGCTGGGCAAGGTGGAGGAATGAGTCTCGAAGACTGTGCTGCGCTGGGTGAGTTTGTATTTGCGGCAACGAATGTCGACGACCTTGCTCGGAAGATGAAAGCACTACAGGACTTTCGGCAGCCGAGGATCGAGATCATCAGGGCCTTGGCCCATGGCAATCAGAGCTTCATGACGCTACCAGACGGACCTGCACAACAGCAGAGGGATCAGTTGTGGGGAGCCATGACGGCAAAATGGAAGGCGGAGCTAGCAGAGCTAGGCGAAGAAGGGATCAAGGCAAAACCGAGGCCTCGACCAGTACCTGGCAATGCTGGTGATGACATGAGATCTCCTGAATCGAGGGAAGACATGTTTGGGTATGACGTCTTTGCGGAAGCTACAAAGTATCTCGGAACTCTCGAGTAGAGCATTAGCAGTTACGAAGCACAAAGACGAAGTTGCAGCGACAAGCCAAACATTCTGTCTTCATTCCTGCAGACGCAAGCTAAATCCATGTGCGAGCTGGCTTGAAAGTCATAGGTCAAGGGAACATCATAATCAGGAGACGTTGGCTGCAAACTGCCCGGCAATGTTATCTATCGGACTGGGTATGATCAGTGCGTGCCGAAGAGAGATTGGTCGGCATGAGGTATAATACCTGAATTCGCAGTACAGCCAGTACTGTCCACTGGGTCTGTACATTGGTTCGCCGACCAAGCGCATCCGATCTTCGTGGAGCTCTTCCAGACCAGTTACGTATAGTGGTATGCCGGTGCTGGGTTGTTGACGTTGTACTTTGACACCTCCGAAAACCACCAGTCGATGCCGGTCTTGGCCACTGCTTGAAGTCCGGTACGGTGGTCTTGGAGACGACGTAAAAGTTGTACATATTCTCGCCATAGACGTTGTTCAGTTGGCATCTGGTCAGGGTTGAACATGGTGAGAGAGTGAGACGAGCCTCACGATACGCTGGCAGTTGCATTTCGAAGCTGCTGTGCGAGCAGCATTTGCTAAAGTGGCATCCCACGTAAGTGCATTCGCGGCATGCTGAGCACGATATCCATTGACACGGGTAAGGACAGTGCTAATGAAGGTAGGGCTGTTCTGAGCAGGCGGTACCGCAGCGAGCGCGGCGCTCGAAAACAAGGCGAGGATTGCTGCGTGTGCTGACAGATGCATTACGGTGGTGTGAACTCTCTCGACTTGAGTGTGCAGATTCGGAACTGCTATTGTAATGGTCTCCAGTGGTGGAAAAAGCTCACGTTTATACCGTGAAACATTATGTCACTCAGCCCACCCTGGTGCCAGCACCTGAGATCTCCTGAGCTACATGTATACACTCATCCGAACGCTGTCCTCCTATGTCGATTCGTGCAGCCAAGCGAGAAATGATGGTCGTACCATGGGGTCACCTGCGCAGGACTGGAGCTGTCCTTCATAGCCGAACTCAGCCTGGCCATGCCGACTCAGCAAGTTCCATCAACTTTTTGGGCGAAGAGCGATAAATCCGTGTATCCTAGATTCGGAGTTGAGCAGACGAGGTGATCGTATCGTTTCCGATTGACCTGGCGGCGTGGCTATGCAGCCATCTGGATAGGTATCGACGATTTGAGATACTGCCGAGTCGTTACCTTTACAAGGCTCCTTGGAACTATAGCCCGCTGGCCAATAGACACCTCATGGTTGTCGTCAGGCATGACGTGCTGATGCTGCTCATGGGGTAACTCAGGTACAGTTGCACCACGCATGGGAAGAGGATCTGTATGCAAGTCGCTATGTGTTTAGCATAAGGCCATGGACAGCACAACCCAACAGACCGTTTCTCCGCGTCGTGTACTTTGCTCCGCCATCTGACTCCAGCGTCAGATTTCGAGCAGTGTCAAGTCGTAGCTCGCTCAATGGAGGAAGTCACTCCCATTCACATAGATGACCTCCCACCATTTCAGGCTCGGCCGCTGAAGCACATGTCTGTCCGAAGAACCATGGATCGCAAACTCAAGGAAGTTTTCCACATACTTCCTTACAATCTCAAGCATCCGTTGACCACCTGCAGATGTAGGGTAGAAAGTCAGTGAGTGTCTTATCCAATATGGCAATGCGAGTGCTTTACCAATCGAACCAATCTCCGGTGTCGACAGTTGTCCACTGGGCCCAAGCCCCAAGACACTCCAGTATTGATTGATATCGGAGTAATCCAAATGCGCGGCGGAATAGACGCTCAGCAGCTCCCACCATGACGATTGCAATCCAGAAAACTTTGTCAGAGATGGATCGAAACCAGAGGTATGGTTTTGAGAGGTCAAAACCAGGAGTGGCTTCGCGAGATCTTTGAAGAAAGGTTCCCAGAAGGCTCCGTCGAGATTAATGCCTCCAAGGAAGCCATCAACGGATGCCGCGACTACTGAGGCGGCCGCACCACCCTAGAAATGCGAAGGCAGCTCGTTAGCAAAGCTCTCAGAATCTCGAGCGTCTTCAAAAAAACATAATCCCGCGTATGATTGTACGTACGACGCTGTGTCCGATGGAGATATAACTCGTGGCATTCCATGGCGCCGAAACATTCTTGATGTATTCAGGAAAGGTGGATACCACAGCCTCCATGTCCGATATCCGATATTTCTCGACCTCGCTCGAGGTGCTTGAGTTGTAGGACGTGTAGATACTCAAGCCTATCAACTCAGTGCCATTGGGTAAGAGTAGAGCAGGAGGCTCGTACGGATGGTCTACAGCTAAGATGGTGTACCCTTTCGAAGCGAGGTCTCCAAGCAGACCATAGTACATGAACGCATTGACGCCGCCGCCTGGAGAGAAGAGGATGGTTGGCAAATCGGGGGAGTGCTGCAAGAACGGCGCATCCGGCTGCAGGGCTGTGGTCAATTGATTGAGCGACCCGTTAGGATAAGTAAATGGCGACTCCCAGATTTTGCTGCTTGTCGGGTCGAAGTATGGCTGGAGTGTGGTGGCTTTGGAGGCTGTAGGATAGTAGACAGTGACGAGCACGAATGTCCCAGTGCCATTCGGAGCAGCAGTTGGCTCGTTCAGAGTGACCTTCGGGATGGTATATTGCCGGGTGCCGATGCCATACTCGCCGCTGGGTGCCGCTACCTGGACCGCCTGAGCGACTGCTGAAAGACACACCAGCGCAGAAAACAAGGGAGACATGCTGGCGGATCGAGCGAGGAAGAGATACACTTGCGGAAGTCAAGGGAATGGGGAGGACATGTCGAAATACCTTGTACATGCTGTAATATCGGAATGTGGACACATCCGTAACATCTTCGCAAGACGAAGATAAGGCTCCATCATCGGGTCGAGTGTCGGACGCTGGTCTCTGCTGTGATATGTGGAAGAAGAGACGGAGGGAAGAGCGAAGAGTGGAATCTGCTCGAAGTGCATTCCCCATTCGGCCTAGTTTGATACGCTCCTTCCCGTTCTGCGCGACAACGTACCCGAACCTTGGTCTCTTCTCGAAATGCAGCCCCCATCGGGTCTTTCGCAGCCCTCCATGGCTTTCTTCTTGCAGGCTTGTCAAGACTGCCCAGACAACGAGGCGCCCAACAAGACACAATGGTCTACTGTACGTGCCTCCATAACCCCTGTGGCCATCTACGACAGCGGCTGAGTTTGCCCTTCTGCCTGTAGGCGGTAAGCCAAGCAAGGCTTGTAGTAAGTCACGGCAGTGCTTGATGAAGCTTCCTTGTGTCTAACAGGTGGCAGGTGTATGCAGGAGTAAGCGCCGCCGGGTAAGAACGTTCGGCGTCCAATTCGGAATCATCTTCTAACATCTTCATAGTGCGACCTCCAGACACCCTCCTGCGGCCAGTGCCGAAGGAGCAATGTCTCTTGCACTGGCTACCGAGATGTAAACGTACGGATGTTTCGAGACGAGACGACCGCAGTAGTAAGGAAGACGTTGAAGCAGCGGCCGCGAGGTCGATTGGTGGTCGATGGACCGAAAGCTGCTCATGCTATCTCGGAAACCACTTCGAGCTCCGTGGTCTCGAGCGAACATTCCAGCGATGGACTTTCCGAGGACGCCGACGAACATTCGACTGTCGTATCCGATCAACAGCTTTCCAAGCGCAGCTTCCATAGCCCGGCTGCGACCATGGTCCTGACACCCTCCGCACCCTGCGTAGAGGACTTTGTTCTGGCCTACTTCTTGCAGCATCACTGGTGTGCACCTTCACTGAGTACAGCGATGACTGTAACCAACCTCTGTCCGCAGCCGTACTCCTGGCTGCCATGAAGTCTCTTGGAGCAGCTACTGCTTCCATTGTCCACCGGTCCACCCGCTTACGGCTCGAAGCCATTCAGCACTACTCTGCGTCAGTGGCCAAAGTCAATGACGGGCTCACCTCCCCTGAAATTGCTCAATCAGACAGCATGCTACAGGCCATCATGGTCCTGAGTTGCTTTGATGTGATAGTGAGAGGTACGGCGCTGGCTCCTCTCAATCTATCGTCTCACATTCATGGCTTGGCAGCGCTGCTCGATATCAGAGGGAAAAATCAGCTCCGCACGGCCCAAGGTCGAATGCTTTTCCTACAGGCAACAGTACCCTTGTTTTCTTGGTCATTGCGAAACGCGTGTCCAATGCCAGACATCGTACAAAGTTTGACTGGTCTGGCAGAACCACATTTCACTAAAGCCAGTGGGCAGGACCTGGCATTTGCAGCGCACAAGTTCCGCATGGCAATAGCGAACTTCTACAGCGACATCGTGCGGGATCGCCAAGTGGACTTCGTAGGCTCTGTTCGGCGGTTGATGTTGCTGGATGGCGAGATTGCGTTAATCATCGGGAACAGCTTGGTGGAGAACAACTATCTGCTTCCGTATGTTCCGCCGGAGAAGGACACCAATACACATACAACGACAGTCCAGAATTTCCAAGAAGGAGCCGCCTACCAGTCTTTCCGGGCATACTCGATCATTATACATCTCATGAATATCAACCTAGTGCACCAAAATCTCGCCAGCAGTTTACCATGCACGACTATCGACGCAACTGCCACCCTGAAGTCCTCGAAGATAATGATCGAGCGACAGCAGAATGCCATCCTAGCTACACTGCCTCGACTCATCGCCTACGTTGTAGAGAACAGATCCAGTGATCTTTCGACCACCGACGCGAACGGAATGCGGCTTCTCGCCCCTCCGCTCGGTATATCTCATGCGGACTCCACTGCGGCAATGATCGCTTTGGTAACGTCGCTGACCGGGAACAAAATATTGATGAAGAATCGAATGCCCGACTAACTTAACGTGCCGGCCGGCCATGGCCTGATCTGGACGCTGGTCCTCGTTATTCTCACGTGTCCAGCCGGCTCTCATACTCGGGAACGAGCAACTGGCTGCATGTGGGACTTATCAGAGCAGCTGAGAGTCCCACAGGCCGCCATTTTGGCTGAAAGCCTGAAACGGGACGAGTTGCGACAACTCGGGATTTGAGGTCTGTGTGGAAGCGACCGGTGGAGGGCGCCACGTTGACCACCACGGATCACTCTCGATTGACATCATCCCAGAACTCGGACTGTAGCTTAGCAGGAGCTCCTTTTGCAGCTCTTCGACTCTCGTTGCCAGCAGCAGATTGGCGTCTCTCAGTGAGCGCATCTCCGCCAGAACATCATAGAGCTCCGGGGTTTGCCTTTTCCGGTGAGCTCGCTGGCTATCGACATTCAGCATCCCACTCTCGAGAATCGTAATAAAGGATCGAGTTGCCCTACGCAGTTCGGTTCTTTGTCTTACGCTTGCTCTTCGATCGCACCTCGGGAGCTTGCATCGAAGTCGAAGTGTTGGACTGGTTACTATACAATGGTGTCCGATACATCGCTTTCGGGGAGGCCAAGGCCGCAGAGTTTCCAGCGTCACTGTGATACGAGCTTGACGATGCTTCGGATGATGCTGGTCTTGCAGCTGGTTCGAATGAAGGCGAATCGGTGGCAGTGCTAGCCAGGTGTGTTCTATCTAGAGATATGAGGTCATCTATATTCTATCTAGACGAGTAAGTGAATATGTAGTATCTAGACTAACGTCACTACTAGCCTTGTCGTCCGGCTCGTATAAGTGTCTATCGGCCTTAAATTAGCTTATAATAACACTACTAGCTTACTAGTACTTTATATACTTAAGTTACTCAATTACTATAGCGGATAGGCTTACTCTCGTCTAGGGAATAGTACGCCTTATACTACTAAAAACACGCTCGTTTTTAGCGCTTATTACCTAGTAAGAGAGTACGTTAATCGCTATCTTAAATAGCTACGGATAGCTCCGCCGCTAAAGTAACTATAGCTACTATTAAAGTAGTAACGTATTAGTAGGTAGCGCGTCCGGTAGCGAGTAAATAAAGCGCTTAAATTTGTTACTATTCTTACTATTACTACCGCTACGTTATTTAGTAGCTATCTTAGCTCTATATTACTCGAAGTAAGTTAGCTTACTCGTATCTATAGTATTAACTAACTCCTCTTTCTTATAGCTATTTAACTATAGCTATTAAGCTCTATCGATACTAGACTTCTACTAGTCTCGTAGTTAAGCGTTATCGATATAGCTTTTCTATTAGTTTAAATAGATAATAAAGTAGCTAAATAAGCTCTAGTATAATTAATAATACTATAATATTAATCGAAGGCGTACTAACTAGTTACTACTACTTAGTAGAGCTTAGGTTGTCCTTATATAGCCTTATCGTTATCTTTAAAGTACTCTTATAGAGCGTCTATATACTCTTAAACTTTATTTAAGGTAATCTAGTCTCTCTTCTAATACTTAATTACTTCTTTAAATAGCTAAAGAAAGGTAATTATCGTCTTAACGAGCGTTTATTTAGCTATATTAAGCTCGTATTCGTAAAGTAATTATTACTTAATAACGAAGGAAGTAAGTACTAACTATAATTAGACTATATCCTTAAAGGTATTAAGATAACTATTCTACCTTATCTCGTTAAGTCGTCGAAGTAACTTACTAGCTACCTTCTTTAAGTCGTTAAATAGCCTTATACTACGTCGTAAAGTAACTATAAGCTATAGTAGCTTCTAAAGTACTAGTTACTTAATCTATTTACTACCTTTCTTATCGTCCTTTAAATACTCGATAATATAGCTCTTAATACTAAGGAGCTCTATTACGTAGTCTATAGCGGCTCTTACTATAGCGTTACTCTTAGTAAAGAGGAAGAACTATACTATAAGGTTAATAATATAGTTAAGGTAGCGTAGACGCCGCTATAATAGATTCTATCTATCTATTAATTTACTAAGCTTACGATAGAGCGTATTATTAGCTATAGCGTTATCTATAGTAATATAACTAAGCCTATCTTTAATACTATAGTAATTAAGAGCTTCTATAATTACTTAAGTAACTTACTAGCTACTATAACTGTATTAGAGCTTAGGAAGTACTAATAGAGCCTTATAGAGCCTTCTATCGACGTTAATAAAGTATAAGGTAATATACTATAGCTCCTTATAGTTAGGTAACGTCTACGTATTAGTTATAAGGTAGATAAGGCTCTAAGAGGACTATAATAACTATCTAAGCTCGAGCCGGCGTACGTTAAACGTTCTAGCTACTTAATAAGTAGTAAACTAGTAGCTCCGCTATATAACGTCTTTAGCTTAGTTATTAATACTATATATAAGGATATAAAGCTCTAGCTATTTAATAGTAGATAGAGGAAGGTCGTAAGTAATAATAAGGCGTAGAAGTACCTATTAAATAATAGCTAGATTAGCTATAAGATAGAGGTATTCTTTAACCTACTACTCTTATCTTTCGTTTACGTTTTCTACCTACCTACTAATATAAGAGCGTAAGTCTTACTATATAGCTACCTTAGCTACTTTAATAATAGGCTTAGTTATAATATAATAGACTATCTAAAAGTACGCTCTCGCTACCTATACTAATAGTACCTTATACTTCTCGTAACTAGTGAAGCCGTAGTACTATATCCGCCGTATCTCTTAGCTAGAGCGCTTACGAGTAGGCTCGTCGCTATATATTAGCTTCCGTACGTACTACTAGACGTCGTCGCGTCGCTTTCGCTTTTAAGAAGGCCGAGAGGTAGACGGTATATTAGGAGCGCTATCTTTGCTATCGGAGGATATAGATATACGTAATATCGAATTATTAGATATTAAGGTTAGTAGTTCGTTAATATAGGGAATAGTAGTAGCTATAGTAGTTAGTAATAGACGCGTTTATAAAGATAGTATCCTTAAAGAAGGAAGTTAAAGTAGAATTATAACCGGGTAGAGCTTAGCCGAGGTTTAGCTAGCTAATTATAGCGCTCTAAATTAATAGTACCTTTACTAATTCTATAGCTACGATACGAATTTAAACACTTTAAATAAATACTAGACGATTGAATAGCAAATATTAGCTATAATTACACTAAGATAGTTGTCTAGATATCTAGCTACATATTCTATCTAAACCGAGGATATCCATATTCTATCTAAGCCCTAAAATGTCTAGATACTGGATAGAATACGAATACTCTGGACACACCTGGCCAGCACTGATCGGTGGTCCAGCAAGCTTGTGCGCTTGCGGAAGACTACGTATGATCAGCGTCAGATACGCTAGCTATTCGTTGTGCTCTGCACACTCACGTTCGAGACTCCTCTCGTGCTGCCAAACACCAGCGAGCAAAGTGGAAGACCAAAGCAGTCGGCATGGCTACATGTACAGCTTTGAATCTGAGCCAAGCAGTCAGGCAAAGTGCCAAGTGTGTATGAGATGGCTGACATGGCGTCCCTCCGAACGCATCTACCAAGATCAATAGCCAGCTCGATCTGTAGCTCAGGTGGCGGCGACCAAAGATATACACATTCTACCAGTCCATGGCTGCATCTCATCCAATGCATGTCTTTGCCCCGCATGTGAGACTACATACATGGCGGAAAGTTTAATAATCCAACATCGACTCGAATGGTCTTTGTAATGGTCGCAGCACAAAGGTGGCGTTAAACTGGCATTGGACACAGGTACGAAGATCCCAACCCCCACATCGCCCCTTCTACCATGCATGGCTTCCTCTGAGCTACTCCGGGTCTAGCAGATCGCGGGATGTTTGCACTTGTGACCCATCCACAGCTGTTCTCTACACCGAGTCGTGATGGCGTCCAACAGTGCTGCAGTAGCAGGCCCTTCGGGACTCGCTGTGAACTCGTGCAGGCACTGCCAACGTGGCAAGAGAAAATGTGACAGGCTTATGCCTTCATGCTCTGCATGTGCTCGGTACTTTCCCGAAGGCTCAAATTCTGTGGGCGTCTTCAAAGCTGATACTTGACCACCCAGGATCGGCCGTGCTTGCATATATCACGATGATCCCATGGTCGAAGCCACCCACCGCACTGGAGAGCCGTATGGGAATGTCCCGTGGAGATCTGGCCAACCGCCGACACCCTTGGCCGAGCCTGATCGCCGAGGGCGACTTTCAGACTGCTGCTACCGACGCGGCTGTTCGAAAGGGGGTGTTGCAAGTCTTTGGGTCTCCCGAAGGTTTGTACACAATTGTAGGACACTACTTCAGCTCCGTCCACCTGAGGGTCACGATTGTGTCCAAGACAAGGTTCATGGAGAGACTGGCCAGGTTCAACACATCGGCCACAGCTGATTTTGCCACCTTATGCCTTGCCATGAATTTGGCAATTCAGCAGCCAACACTACCTACAGCGAACATGCGATCATCGCTCTATGTCCAATTGAAGAGCATCGTAGGAGTGCTTGACGCTTTGGACTGCCACACCTTGGAGAGCTTGCAGTCTCGTTTACTCTTGGGATGCTACGAGTTAGGCCATGGTATGCTCTTTGCTGCCTCCGTGACCATTGCAGCATGTGCAAGAGTAGCACGCTTCATCAATTTGGACTTGCTGAACGGGCAGCCTGCTCAGACGAACTTTGACAGTGTTGCTACCAAGGAACGAAGGCGAGTCTGGTGGGCGCTGGTCAACCTTGACAGGTGAGCTGCTTCTCCTGCCAACGAAGGATCGACCATGCTCATTATTGCGTCCCACCATGCTTTGAGCTCTTTTAATTCCTGTCTGCTAATATCAAACCCAGGTTCATCTGCCTCAGTTTAGGTGACTCCGCCTTGTGCACCAAAGATGCTAGGATGGGTCAACAGCTCCCCACGGACGACGGTCTGTGAATCCAGGAAGTAAGCGATTCATCGATCCAATGCATGCAAGAGCTTGAGTAACAGTCGGCAGGACCCACCACCGGAAACGTTTGACGCCACGTTGGCCACTACATACGATGTCAGGGTAGGTCAATTCGCTCGCGAATGCCAGGTTTCCCATCTTGCAGGTAGGGTTATTCGGCATGTCTTCGATCCTGCACCAGATTCAACGTATCAAGAAGAAGAGGCGTCACAGCTCGAGCGCACACTTATGGCATTGATGCCGGTCTTGTCGGAGGAGGAGGTCCAATTCGGAAGGTATTGCTCAGCGTTGGGCATATGTACCAGATCAGTCAAGAGCTTTGACCACCACAATACACCGCTCACTCATGAGATCGTCGCAGTGCGCTGTACTTGCTGTACGACCATGCAGCAGATCGTGGCGAGCTCACCGCAAATGCCGAGAGAAGTCTAGCAGCGATGGGCCCGTTTTCGACTCAAATCACCAGCTTTTCGCAGCGTCTTTTCGGCGGACCGGAGGCAGACCGGGATTACAGTACATTCTCTCCATATGTTCCACTTTCAGTGTATCAGTCAGCTGTCGTGCAGTTACGACTGTGGAGAGCGACTGGGGACGCGAGCTACCAGGTTGGCCTTGCATCGCTGAAGGAGATCCTGAGCTACTTCAAGAAGCGGTGGAGTATTGCAGGCGAACTCTGCCTTGCAGCGACATTCTTCGCCGACTCTTGCTGACATTGCATAAGGACTGTATCTGGCAGCCTTGGAGGATGAGCATCCAGTGTTGCTGCCTCGCCTTCCAATGGCACGATGAGTCAGTGGCTAGCCTCGCGGACAACAAGTACCTATCACAGGCAGAAGACAGCGAGAGAGTACGGACTGCAAGAAAAGAATGTCCACTTATGAAGTTCAAGCGCTTCAAAACAGACTTCTATCTCATCACACGCAAACTTCAAAACAGGCACCAAGTGCAGCTAAACCTACTCAACAATCGAGAGCTTTCCACTCTCGATCTCATACTTCAAGCCAACAAGCTGAGTGGTGTTTGTGATCCACGGCGAGTTCCGCAGCAAAGCCAAATCCTCTCGGACGCTCTCCTCAATCGATGTTGTGATCTGCCCAAAGCCCTGCGTCTTGATCGCTTCCGCGTCAGAGGGAGCGATTTCGAGCAAAGCGCTACGGATCTTCTCGTTGTGAAAATGCGTGAGGCCGCAGTCTGTACGGATCGGATCAGTCTCCGGTAACATTGGCTCAAACGGTTCGTTGACAACAGGGCTTCAACTCTTACGCACCAGTATGATGCATCACCACGATTGTTCCAGGGGCCCCAATCGTCTGCAATACGGCCACGCAAACAGTCAAAAGCTCGACCGCCAGCATTTCGAACCATGGTGGCTTCTGTTGTACGATATTGTCAGCAATACATCCCATGGCAAGATGCAGACCAATTCGTACTCAGAGTCTGATCAATGCCCAGAATCTGATACGGGTTCAGACGAGGGTCAGAGCAAGATATCACAACCACGCCGGCGCCTGTGCCTTTCATTTGAGACGCCATCTGCATCAGCCCGGGCGGCGCGGTATACGCTTGAGCGAACTTGCTAAAGAAACGTCAGTCTTGGAGATCAATCACTGCTGGTGGGTCAAAGTGACATACGCATTGCGCGCAAGCATCTCGAGCACTGAGCCGGTGACCATATTTCGTGAAGATTGTGGGAAAAAGACGGCTTGCAATCGACTGCTGTTTCTCCGCTGTGATTGAACCATACACTGACGAGCGGCTTGTTAGATGTTATATCAATCGGACCAAGAAAACAGTCTGGTTCGTACGATAGCCTCTGTTATTAGTCAGGCTATGGCCATTGAGTCGATCTGCCACCATTCATTAAAAAGCTGCCCGCGCCTCACCATCATTAAATCTAGACGTGGGGTCCAGACAATCCTGCAACGAGCTGTACATTGCTTAGCACACTGCTGACGTCGTCGCGACGGTGATGGTGATCTCGAAATGTATCGAGGTCGGCGAGCATCCAGACTGCAAGGGCGCATGCACGAGCGCGTGCACGAGCGGACTAGCGTGCGGCCAAGCGCCCGGACGTGCATATTCGGAATTGTATAACATCGAACGCCACGTACAAACAACAGCTACTCACAGAAGTGAAACGCTGACAATGTCCCGGTGGAGGCCGAGGATGATGACTGATGAGATGCGGTGCATCCATACTCTCGGCCGTTCGAGTCGGTGTATAAGTCGCGGTAGATGTATCAGCAGAATGGCGTTGGAGTCAACAGATTGCATAGAAGAAACAAGTGCTTTCGGTCGTACAGGTACTTATCCTCAACCTCGTTCTTGATCCTAAAGTACAAACCGTACTGTCCAGGCCACAGTTGAAGCGACACCATGATGGACCTAATCCGTGAAGCCCCACTGGGCCAGCTGCTGCGTCTTCTGTCAGGGAACAAACCCTTTCAATACCCTGAAGAGAAAGACGGTTTCGAACTCCCAGCACAGTACAGCATATACCTCCAAGCTTCCAACCATGCCAGCAACAAGGCAGCGTACGCCTCCTCTGAGAAAGAATCAGAGCACGACAAAATCGCATCTCCAGAAGCAGCAGAAGCCATGGAACCAGATTACCAAAGAGAACTCGAGGGACTGGGAATGACCAAGACCAAAAGCCGACAGTACACAACACCGTATAGCATCGAGCGAGCCAGGACAGAAGAACAGCTTGAGCTCGAGAAGACGCAGACCATCCCGATCATCCCTCAAAAGACCTCGGACGGGATCATCCTGGTCGATTGGTACACAACCGACGACGCAGCGAACCCGCACAATTGGTCCGGCAGCAGACGAGGCTTCATGACCTTCCTGATCTGCGCCTATACCTGGGTCGTATACACCGGATCCTCCATTTACGCACCCAGCGAACAAGGCGTGATAGACGCATTCGGCGTCAGCCCAACAAGCGCCGTGCTCCCACTGTCGCTTTACGTATTGGCATACGGCGTTGGTCCTCTGCTCTGGGCGCCGCTCTGCGAGATACCCGCGATTGGACGGAACCCGGTATACATCTTTACGTTTGTCATATTCTTCGCTCTCTCCTTCCCGATAGCCGTGGTCAACAACTTCGCTGGACTTTTGGCTCTTCGATTCTTCCAGGGGTTCTTCGGCAGTCCGGCGCTTGCCAATGGAGGAGCTACATTCTCGGACATGTACTCGCTGTTGTACGTTCCGTACCAACTCTCCTGGTGAGTCTTCGCGGCCTGGGGTGGTCCAGCGCTGGGTCCTCTTATGGCTGGGTTTGCTGTACCTGCACAGAACTGGCATTGGTCGCTCTGGATACTGGTCTGGATGGCTGCACCGGTAGTTGTGCTGTTGTTGGTCCTCATGCCGGAGACGTCCACATCAAACATCCTCTTGCGACGCGCCAAACGTCTCCGCAAACTCACAGGCGGGCCCCATCTCCAATCCCAAAGCGAAATAGACCAAAAACAACTAACAGCATCCGGCATCCTGATCTCCGCCCTCGTGAAGCCAATCGAGATAACACTGAAAGACCCAGCCATCGCCTTCGTCAACTTCTACACCGCACTCTTCTACGGCATCTACTACACCTTCTTCGAAGTCTTCCCGCTCGTCTTCCCACCTCAGTACGGGTTCAGTCTTGGAGAGACCGGACTTGCCTTTCTGTCCTGCCAAGTGGGAGCGACGTTGGGCCTGGGGATATACTTCGCTTACCTCTACTTCTACATGGTGAGCAAATCCCTACCCACACCAGTATGCCACTGCTGACTCGCTCGTAGATCCCGGACAACTTGAAGCACGGCCTTCGACAGCAGGAACACCGCATCGTGCCAGGGATATTCGGCTCCGTCCTCATACCCGTAGGATTATTCATCTTTGCATGGACAGCCAGGGGGAGCGTGCACTACCTCGTGTGCCTAACAGGCGTAGTGCTCTTCGTCCTGGGCCCATTCTTGGTCCTGCAGAGCATCTTCGTCTATCTGCCGCTTTCCTATCCTCAGTAAGTCCAAACGAAGGGCGTCAGCCTTCGCTGAGACACAATCGACAACGATGTGGCACTCTGCAACCCATATATCTCGTTCAATGGCGCTTGCTAAGCCTTCTTCACAGGTATGCTGCATCACTCTTCGCCGGCAACGACTTGACTCGTTCTTCCATGGCAGCCGGCAGCACGTTGTTCGCGAGACCGTTGTTCTTGTACCTCGGGGTAGGAAAGGGAGCGACTCTCCTGAGAGGGCTGAGCATTGTCGGGATTATTGGGACCATCGTGCTCTACTGCTATGGTGCCCAGCTTCGTGCCAAGTCCAAGTTTGCCCAAGGATGATGATCGGTGGTGAAGGAGAGGTGCTGAATCGCTCATCGATGGTTGCTTGAGATCTGCTGGGTGTTGTCAACTCGAACATTTGACGACTCGACAGGTCGTTTGCGGCGTCTTCTCCTTTAAGACTAGCTCAAACTCTGTATACATCCCTGCATCGTACCTTGCTCCTCAGCTCGCTATCCGACAAGAGCGACTTCGACACTATTGTCGCCCGTCTAAAGTCAACGCTTTACCTGTTTACTCCGGCGTCTGCAAGTCTACGGCTCAACCTAAGCTGGTCTCTCGAGCGTTCATATTGCTGAGAATGATCTTTCGATCTTAAAGCACGTTTCAGATAGAGTAAGACGGAAACGGACACATATTTGTTCAACCTCGTGACAGACATCTCGTATCACGTTCTCCTATCGAATGGTGGAAGGAAATCCAAGTGCCGGAATGCTGCATTGTACAATAATGTGATGATGCCTCTGTGGCACGCCGCGCTGTTAGCGCTCGTGTCGATGGCCCTCGCCGCGATCGAGCCCGGCATGATGCGTCTCCTATCCTCCGAGATGACCTTCGTCTCAAGACCAGACCTGCGACCACCGCGCTGGAACATCACCACATCCAATGCTGAACGTCTGAGCCCCGGGTACTGGTTCATAGCTCCATACGCAGATCTAGGAGCACAATCTGGCAGTGCGAGCTCGTGTCAAATTGGACCTCATATATACGATGACGAAGGAGTATACAAGGTCGAAATCACTCGTCCGGAGATGGAGAGCTAACTCTACCACAGCAACTTGTCTGGAGTGGCGCATGCGACGTGCACAACCGCAACACCTTCGATTTCAAGACCTGGGAAACGGCCGGTGTTCGTGGCTTATCATTCGTTGTGGAAGGCCAATCGACCGGATTGGATATGTGGCACAAGCGGTGAGTACGCTGTTGTGCAGAACCCTCGCAATCTCAACTTCTGATGGGTTCTCTTTAGGGGCGCTGGTCTGGTTCTGGGCGACACGTACGCTCTCGTGGACGCTGTGGATCCTGTGGATCCTGCTGACAACATACGCGAGTTCAATTTCCATGAGTTTACGAAGCTACCGAACGGGATCGGCAGTCTTGTGATGTACGACAACTCTTCCACTATTGCAAATACAGAAGTCGGCGATCTGCTAGTCTGTGAGGGAGGGTTTCTTCAATTCGATCCTGAGGGCAAGACAACGTTCCAGTGGCGAGCTTTGGACCACATCGATGTGCCGGAGTCGACTGAAATACGTCCAGAGGGTGGGAGCAAGACCGAGTGGGACTGGTTGTAAGTGAAGTTTCCTTTCGCTTTGACAATCATGCCTATTGGCTGACATGGTCGATAGCCACGCGAACTCGGTTGATCGCAATTCCAACGGTGATTATCTTCTCTCCGCGCGTCACACTGACTGCATATACAAAATCTCCGGCCACGATGGATCGATCATATGGCGTTTGGGAGGTCTCAACTCAACCTTCACGCTTGCAGACTTCACCTTCTCCAGACAGCACGATGCTCGCTTCGTCCCGTCCGAAGATCGACACGATGGCAAAGAGCTCATCTCATTCCTCAACAACGCCGCCGATAGTCACCACAACACCTCCGCGACCTCAGCCGCCTACCTGGTAGAGGTAGATACTAACGGGGGCACAGCACGACTGTCCAAGCAATGGCTCAGACCAGACGGCAAGCTTGGAGTATACCGCGGCAACGTCCAATTCCTGGACAACGGCAACGTTTTCGTATACTGGGGCGACAATGGCTAGATTACCGAATTCGACAGCTCAGGCAACGAGCTCCAGGAAGCACATCTACTCACATCGCATCTTGGAACCTATCGAGCATACAAGTTCGACTTCAACACGGGGCCCAGCGAGCCGATAGTAATGAAATGCTCCGCTTCCGAGGCGTCCATTGGGCTCAACGCCACGGCTTGCCACATCAGCTGGAACGGCGCGACTGAAGTGCTCGAATGGCAGCTTCACGATCCCGACATATATACTGCCGAACCACTCGCTCGAGGTCGTCGGACAGGTTCGAGACGGTGTTGGTAGCTCCTGGTTTCCACACCAGCCTGTACGCTCTGGCCATAGGTGCAGATGATGTCGTGTTGGGTGAGTCAGAGCCGTACTATCCAGAACAACTCCAACATGGCAATGGCCTGAACGACGTCGTTCAGGCCATTGTCAGCAGTCACGATGTGGTCAGCAGTCCATTTAGTTCGGTGCACCGGTGGCGGTCGAGCGGTCTTTCCATGTTCATGGGGGTCTTTTGCTTGGGTTGCTTCTCACGAGCGTTGTGTCCAGGTGTACTAACAGAAGACTGGGATTTGCTAAGCGGACCTAGATGGGAAGCGTACACCAATCGGTATAAACCCTATCTACTCGATCCAATACAACATTTCTGCAACGACTAACGGATCAAGCTTGCAACAAAGCTTCAACTTGCGAAGCAGAACGAACGGACACACTGCCGACTGCGTATATTGGGAAGCAGTAAGAGGGCGCAGAAATTTCAGCGCAGACTCTACAACGAGTTATCCCACTATCGCTCTACCCTACTTGAGTGCCCGTTGCTGCGGAGGAGGGTGGCAACCCATCTATCAAATGTCCCACGGGACGTCCGCATAGTCGATGTCTCTGTTCGGATACCCGCCCAAACGCATATTAAACTCCGCAAAGGTCCCTGGTCCACCCCAGGTCTCGATCACCGATTAGCCCAAAGCCCCAAACGTCAACGGATCAAGTAACATACCTCTTCCGCAAACGCCCTCGTCATATCTGTCCCATTCAACAGCGCTCCAGAGGTCCAAATCTTGCCGTCACGGGCCCAACGCTTCGTCACCCAGTTGACCTCTTGACTCATATTCTGCAGCATCGGCACCATGGGGCTATAGAGGGGTCAGTGAGATGTTATGCTTTGAGATACCCACCCCCAGGAACTCACCGCGGAGCGGTTGCAGTCTTGCCTTCCAGCAACCCGGACTTGAGAGCTGCGAGAAAGCCACCACAGATGAAGAAGAAAGCCACGCAATCATCGTAAGTCTTCCTTATGAAATCGATCTCTGTCTTACTCATGACGTGGTTGGAGTCATGCGCGCCCATCATGGCGCAGTCCAAGGGCGGGCATGTCGCGAAGGAATGTGTTGGCTTGATTGTAGCTCCGGCGCTCAGTTGTGCTGGCTCGCCGGTTTCGGTGACCTGCAAGACGGAAGGGTAAGAAGATCAGCAGTTGCCTGAGCAGACGACTAGACCAAAAGATGGACGACACTTTGGGACTTTCTACTTACCCAATGAAACTCAACATCAAGAGCTTGCTGCTTCCACTCCTCGGAGATCATATGGGCTCTAACACCACTGATCAGTCATGCGCACCCAAAAAATCTTGTACCTATCGGTGAGCTTACGGAAGATTGTGCAAGAAATCTTTGGACAGTCCTGCAAAGATGTCGATCGGCGCCACGTCCAGGATCTCTGTCTTCCTGTTGTAAGCATCAGCTTTGTTGGCCCATTGACAGGACTGGTGTTATGGGAGCAACGAACGAGTTCGTCAAGATGACACCAACCCTGATCGGGCGGTGTGGATGCTTCAGATCGATGGAGTCTGGCATGTTGTCTCGGTCGGTCGTTCGAGGACAGGTGGTTTACCAATGATCACAAATTGAGCGGCTGAGCCATTTATGTTGCCACGATCGCGGCATTTCGCAAGAAGACATCCGTTCCGGCACGGATCTTGTCTCAGCAACGGACCTTGGGAGTCTTGCCAGCCGTCTTAGCTATCGTTCACAGCGTCCAATGCGGCGATGGATGCCGGAAAGGGCCTCTTTCTGGCAGGCGATGCCGTCCACAATCCCTGCTGAGCGTCGAACAACTTGAAACAAGACTTCGGTCGCGGCTGATTGAAGGCTCGGTCGTGGCGTCTGTGGATCTCTCAATGGCCAAACCACCGCGATATAGGAAAAGAGAACGGCATCTTCACGGCACGGCAAAGTATTGGAATTCCGTGCCGAGAACCGTCTTCGGCATCGCTGTTCTCAACCAATCACAAGTAGATTGGCTTTCTTCTGCTGAGCACCTACTCACGACGGAGTCTGGTGGACCGCGAGAATGTACGGACTGTCAAGTAAAAAGGTGTTGAACAGAGTTCTGACATATCATGTAAGTCGAGCTCGCAGACCGAAGATGAAGTCACATAGCTGTTCGCTCGCCCCGTGCGTCTTTCTATATAACAGCAACGAACACAGTTACCAAAACACATAGAACAGCTTCCAAAACTGCACGAGCCAACAAAAATGGCACCTATTCAAGTCGGCGCTTTGCTATATGATTGGCAGGTGTTGGATGTCGCCGGACCTTTCGATCTGCTGAGCTCGGTCAGCAAGCCGATTCTGGAGTATGCCAACTCTCACATAACAACAATTGGGCAGCACCTTGTCGACAAGGCTCCCGAGTTCGAGTTCCATCACATTGGTGAGACCATGGAGCCGATCACCTTGTTGACAAGCAACTTCAAGGTTCTGCCGACTGTGCTGGTTGACGACTGCCCAGAGCTGGACATCCTCGTGATCGGAGGGACTATCCCAGAGACACATAAGTTCTCAGAGAAGTTTGCCGACTTCATCAGACACCATGCGAAGGCGAACAAGCTGATTTTCACGACCTGCACCGGAGCCTCACACCTTGCCTCCACCGGTGTGCTGGACGGCAGGAATGCCACTGTGAACAACGTCGAGTACGGTTGGATCGTGAAGAACTTTCCGAAGGTCAACTGGTCCAAGGACAAGAAGTGGGTCATAGATGGTAACATCTGGACTGGCAGCGGTGCCAGCAGTGCCATGGACATGATCGCGCACTACATCAAGGAGAGGTGGGGCTTGGACATGATGATCGCCGCGGCGAAGAATCTCGATTTTGAGCCGAGAGACATCGATGGGATGTACTATACCGTGTTCCCCAAGAGATACGATGCTCAGGGTAAGCAGGTCTCGACGAACGACCTTTCTTGAGGGACGAAGTGGATTTGTTTGAAGTCCATGGAAAGCATGAATTGGGGTGGAGGCGGTAGTTGTAAGGTCCACCGATGAATCGACGAAAGAACAGCTTTTGGCAACTCTGTGCAACTTCATTCGTTAGCTGTGATTTTGTAATGGGCGAGTGGAACATCCTCCTACAATTGGTAGTAGGTCAACCATGGCATCAGTGCTCTGCTGTCATCTGTATTCTCATGGTACTGGACTGCTGCTTATTCCACTCAAGATTTAAGTGCCAGGTGTTCCATCAATATATTGTGTCCGTACCCATGTTCAGGATTCCACTCCAAATGTTATCAACCTCAGGATTGTAGCTGTCACTGCTTGTGCTTCCCGTTGGAATGCTTGCGATCAAGGTCTCTTCGTGGTCCGTATGGACAGCCTGGCGCATCCAGTATCCAGTGGCAGGGCACATACTTCGTCTGCCTACACTGGGATGTCCCAATGGAAGGCCCTTTGACTGCTGAAGATTCGTTGCAGTTGCGGGCCCCAGATCCATATGCACCGGTATATGCCCAGCGTAACCAGGGTTGGCTCGTTTGGCCGCATACGACGTCCTAGCACTTTCCAGTATCTCCGGCATGACGGCGAACATACCGCTAGCCGCAATATCGGGAACAGCTTCTTCCGCGCGCGACGCTCGGAGACACTCGATAGCGAAGCTCAAGTAGACTTCGAGGTCGACTGTCTGGCGGGTGAGCTGCGGATCCCAGTCCGAGACATCCGGCAGACCTACAGAAAGCTTGTACAGCACGAAGAACGCCATGATGAATCGGTTCCATTCTTCAAAGGGCAGATATGGAAGGTCGCCAATCGGCGTAGCAAGCATAACGTCGAAGTATGCTTTGATGGCATCCACGCACTTGGTAAGGTTTGCAATCAGCGCCGGGTTGGAGCAGGCCAATGAGGCGTCTGTCTCAGCAGCCTTAGAAGATCTCGGCACGAAGAAGTGGTAGATCAGACCCATCTCGTATATCCACATTTTGGCAGCATGATATCTGTTCGCGAGGAGGCCTGTGGACCGGAGTCTGTCTGGTACAGAACTCATGCACTCTTCCAGATCATCGTTGAGCCGTGAAGAATACATATGTACTCTTGACAGGCAGCCTCGGTTGCTATCCGTACGATACATATTGCACGCATCTTCCACGATGCGTTGTAGTCTAATGAGTGTCGGCAGCGTCTCGTCTGTGGCGAGTTCAGTGTCTTGCTTGAGCTTCGATGCTCGCTCAAAGACACTCTCGTTGAAAGGTAGCGTATTTGGTTTGCCAATGGATGTAGATATTCTAGCCCGTCTTGTGGTTAGCACCTGCTCTTCTCGGACAGATATGGACATCTCATACATGCTAGAGAGATAAAAACAACCCAAAGCCGCTCTGCAGGCTTCGCTCGAGTTTGGATCCAACGGCGACGTTGCGTAGCACATTGGCCTTCGCGGTGCTGTAAGCGATCGAGGCTTCTCGGCCAGCCCAAGGTCAACAAGCATACTTATGGCGATCTGGAGTAGCCGATAAGCCTGCTGACTTCGTGGGATCAGATGATGATGAAACCTTGAGCGATTTTAGTCACACTCGATAGCAGAGCTCGGCAACGGTCTTCGGAAGTTTTGACCTACCACGCAAGATGAACAAGTAAGCCCTGTAGCAGATCTAGATCATTGTCACTTGACACGATTGTCCTCGAAGCCAGCGTCCTTCTGAGCTCCTCCGCAAGGGTAGCTTGAAGACGAGGGTACTTGCTCGTGACGCTGGTGATCGCTGCTAGCAGAAGGAATGGCCGTTCTGCGATCATCTTTGCTGCACTACAGTCCGCTGATATGACGACGAACGGAAAATATGACTGAATTGACCGAAACTGCTCAAGCAGATGGTCCAACAGGTCATGGTTCATGTCGATATTCGGGCTCCAGGTATCCTCTATCGTTGTTGGGTAGTTTAGTCCGCCGTCGCAGTCAATGTCAGCGGACAGCGTAGAATGGCCATTCGAGTTGGATGCCAGCGCGGGTTGGCCCGATGAAGTAGAGCCACTCGGGGTCTTGTTGACATCTACTGAACTGCTGCTTCGTGCTTTCGAGCCTTGCATCGTGGACTCATCAGTTCCGGCAGCATTATCTGAGTTCGTGAGCCGTGCAAGAATACCAGTCAGTTTAGAGTCGAGATCCACAAGCCGTCTTGCTCAGTATCAGTACCCTATGTCGGCAGAGAGCGAGGAAGACAACATACGGTCGCTTCTCTCGAGGTGCTTTGAGTGCTCGCTTTGTGGGAGTGACGCAGTCATGTCCAGACTTCGTACATCTAATTAGGTGTTAGTACAGCAAGACGTCGACTCTGCGTGGAAGTTGGCCGGCGACAGACTTCAAGCATTTAGGCTCAGCAACGACCTGGATACAACGTATCTTCAGGGCGCGGCATCGTTCGCATGCCAGAGCCTGTCGCTTCTGTCGAGTAGTTTGGGCTTCCATGCTGCCATCCGTGCCGGGATGGAACGCTGTTGCCGGCGTGTGATGAAGTGAAGACTATTCAGTACATCGTTGTGGAGGTGATGTTGAGATGACCAATTCTGTGGAGCGGGTATCATCGAGAAGATGGGTTGGCGTTCCATTGAGCTGCTTGGATCTAGGGCTAAAGGATAGGTCTATCTATTAATAGCTTGCACCAGATTGCACCATCACCAGAATTTCAGGAGCTCTTCTACCGTTTCGCTTTGCATTCCATTATAGGACTCCTCGCAGGAGAGCCTCACCGCCGAAGAAGCATACCAGGGCGGTCAATGGTGCGCCACGGAGATCGACCATCTGCTTCGCAATACGACTAACTATCGTGCAGAAGGATTGCAGTAATTGGCGATGGTGACACTGCCATGGTCGCCGCCCTGAAAGAATGACCGTTCGAGTTTTCCCACATCATACGCCGTAGGACTACTGCATACATCGTGAATAGGCCAAAAAGGTCGTTGTTCGGGTCTTCTTCTCGAGCCGGGCGTTACTTTCTGCTTTGGAGATGACACTCGGAGCTAAATTACTGAGTCAGTCCGACTGACGTCTGCTTTGTCTACACATTTGCACTGTCCAAAGATCGGTCTTACGCACACATCAAGCACAACAGAACGAAGGCTCACTTTAACTGAGCGATTCTCTTTTTCAACTATGGAGCCTCAGATCTGGAGTAAGCTCGAGGAGTGGAATGTGCCGACCATTACACCGCAAGTATCGTGGTAGCGGTGTTCTTGTTATGGGTGTTTGCCCGGTACATCATCGCCAGCCAAAAGACGGTATGAGTACACATGATCTCAATCTCAATATCCGTTAGACGAATTCCACGGCTGATGTCTACCATCTAACAGGCTCGTGTGCCTGGTGTGGGCTATGTGCCTATTCCATTCCTCGGTTCATGGATTGCTGCCATTCGATTCATGCGTGACCCTGTTGAAGTCGTCGAGAATGGCATCAAGTCCTTCAATAACCGACCTTTTCGCATCTCGACACTCCAAGGCGAGGTTTGCCATGAATCAGCGAGTGGAACATAAGCTCATAAGACAGACAAGACGATAGTATGCAGGCTGTCCACCAAGCAAGTACCAAACGAGGCTTGGTTTGTTTGTGGGGTTCAAACAAACAAGCATAGATAGCCGTCAAGCATAAGCAAGCAAACAGAAACCCTCGCAAGCAAGCAAGCAAGCAAGGCTTGCTAAGAACTTCATATGCTAGTCACGTGCTAGCCCTGCGGCGATGAATCACTTTCGGCTCCGAAACTAGCCTTCCT
>JAABUL010002544.1_pt1 | contig 29822 bp, 1 predicted proteins | sample 5559151 | NCBI WGS metagenome assembly JAABUL01 (sample SAMN10711876, study PRJNA513368) | rock metagenome | isolation source: Antarctica rocks | place: Antarctica: Victoria Land, Pudding Butte sud
ATGCGGCGACAACTTCGAGAGGAAGCACGACAAGCCATTGCAGGCAGTAGTTCCAGCCCATGGCGAAGCCCCATGCGGGATCGAGGAAGCGGGTTGAGTAGGCGGAGAAAGAACCAGCAACTGGGAATAAGACGGCCATCTCGCCGAGAGCATGCATCGTGCAGTAGAGCATGATGCCGATGAGAGAAAAGGCAACGAGAAGGGAGGCGGGACCGCCTTGAGACAGTGCTTTACCAGAGCCCACGAAGAGACCGGTACCAATTGAGCCGCCAATCGCAATCATCTGAAGATGTCGTCCCTTGAGTTTCCTCTGCAATGGCGAGTTGGCAGTGGCCTCAGCGGCGCCCTCGGCATCGAAGACTTTGCCATTGGCCCCGACCACCCCAGTCTTTGTGACATGTGCGTTCGAATCTCTTTTGAAGCTGTCCCAGACGCGCCGGTGAACCTTGCGCTCGTCGACCTTTTCTCCCCCCGCCCATGACTCGACGACGCCCAAATGGCTTGAATGTGGGGATGAGTTCATTCGTGGGACCTTTTCACCTCCTCCCCCTTCCTCCATGGCCTGTATATTTGACATGTTGTGCTGCCAAAGGACAACTGCCCGTGGCAGCAGTGAATGTTACCGGTGATCCAAGATAGGCGGTGTGAATTTTGATATCTGGCGCAACAGTCGTGTTGAGGCAAGGTCCGAAGAGGAGGTCCGAAGTTGCAGAAGTGGAGGAGAGCAGCGAGGAGAGGAGTGAGCTTTATGAGAGGCATGCAGGCTGGAGAGATAGTGGCTTTAGAGAGAGTTTGAGAGATTATGGTGAAAAGGTTGAGGTGGTTGCGGCTTCTTCGGAACCAGCTTTGCACGGTCGCTCTCTGGTAAAGTAGCTCTTATCTCGAAGTCAATCACCCTGGTAAGAGTATATATATATATGCATGATGCGTCGTGACATTGGGAAAACCGAGGCTTTCAAGCTGCCGCACTACTCTTGGAGGTTGTTGGCCTCTTGTTCGAGGTTGCGGTCTTCAAACACAGCAGCCGAGGCTGAGCTCGACCGGGAGGGGCCGCGCGATCGGCAGCAGGGATACTGATAGGCCATCCGGGGCGCTCCGAGTGCCAAGAAGATTATCGAGATACTTTATCAACACTACTTTAAGGGCGCCTAGGGGTTTTTCCAAACGCTTTTCGTATTATCTTTCGTCGCCAATTAGTATAGAGAGCCTCTTATTGATAGAGACACACCCAGTAGACATATCAATACTATATAAATCTACGCAAACATATTGTTACAAAGAGATCTACTTGCTTTCAAAGCCTAATAATAGTCTATTGTAACAAAAATATCTTGAAATTTAACGATATCGTGAACAAGAAAGGCTCTCGCTTCTCAAAATACATAGTATCTCGCAATAGTCGACTCGGTAGTTGCACTGTCGTATACACATCAACGCTTTGTTAATTGTGATTGCAGATATAGACGTTTTACGCAAAGTTTATGTTAGATAGATTGTAATTGCACGATACATAGTGATGCGTAGTGCGCTATGCGTAATAGTGTGGTCGTCGCTTTCTCTTGCAGTTCCTGGTATTTTATAATACAGCTGACTCAGCCTCTTAGCTTCAAAATATCGCTTTTCAACGATATTTTAAAAAATGAAGATCCTCTAACTAGATCTTGATAAAACATTATAGTTATTTCGAAGTGATCAGAGGTTCGTGTCGGGAGCCTTATTTATTGCTAATATTTGTTTATGCAATGACTCCTAATACACTACTAGGATGATTACAAAAACCCCCCAGGCGCCCTTAAAGTAAGTGAACACTGAATAGGCTCATATCGTAAGGTAGTCATATTCAACGAGAATGCTTCGTCCTCCGTCATCACGAACTCATTGTTCCCGCTCGGAGGCTGCAGGATTTTGGCGAAGAGATTGGCGTTGATTGCAGTCGACAAGATTTGAGTTGGGACTGACTTGTACAAGAACCGAATGATGTAGCAGTCGCCCTCGCGGCAGCGGTCAGCAGACCAGCCTAGCTTTGACTTTTCACGCTGATGCATCCATTGACATCCAAAGGAATAAAATCAATGGAATTGTGGTGATGCATCGTGGTCATGAGAGCCTATGTGTGGTGAGCGAGAGACGGAGACAGTGTTCCAATAGGTCGGGTTTGACTAGAAGTAGCAGTTGAGTGCACAGTGATCTTGTCATGGTAAATCCCAAATGTCTCAGAGTAAGAAAGCGGACCTGCACTCGGTCTATATTCGGCGCTCAATGTATGCTCTCAAACTTGTGGTCTCCCTGTCTTGCCCATCAAGGCTTTCTGATCGAACAATATCACGGCCAGAAAATCCTCTGGGTCTTCAGGGCAATATAATGATACTCGAGAGAGACATGCAACCCAAGACCTACGTTGCGGGCCTGTCACTGTTCCTCGCTTATCAATTTTTGCAATATAAAGATGCCCCGCACCCTTGAGAACCCGATCGCTGCAGAACGTGGCGCTGGGATGGACTGTCGACTTCAATCCGCAAATCATCTCAAAAGAAGGTCGCTGATAGAGCTTAGTTATGGCCAACATAGTTGGGGAATGATGCCAGGCTGGCGACCTGTGCGGGATCACAGACCAAGAGAGGCGATCGTTATAATTTTGATACCGAAAAAGATACTCTGAATGAGCCTTAGGATTCTTCAGAAGTCGTACAGCCCATCAGAAACCGATTGCTGAAAGCAGCGATTCGTTGTAGCTTGATTGAACCTACTAGCTCCAGCATCCGATGGTCCCTGTTGTGTTTGCTGTCGTATGGAAGGGCTTTACTGATAGCCTGAACTTGGAGTAAGGGTGAGCCAAAAGACATATTTAGTTTTGAGTCTCAGATGTTGTGGGCTTGTCACCCGAAGACTTTACCGAAGCACAACCAAGTACAATTTTCACTGACGTGATCATCACTGAAATCGAAGGATGGAAAGGGGCTCTAACTGACTTCTAGTCAGGTCCGTGGAAGGTATGCATCTTTGCTCAATAGCCAGTTCATTCAACAAATGTATTACGAGTATCCCATATGCTGGCAGGGCACTAATCCCAAGGGCTACCGAAATTAAAGAACGTTGGCTTTGCACACCGAACAACAACGACCAGTGGGAACCTATGGCCAAAGCGGCAGAATGTCATAATAATAATAGGTAACCACTAGAACCACACCACCCTACTCTGCTCCCACACCACCCCTACTTTGCTCCCACACCACCCTTCCTCACTAAGCCTAATCGGGTAATTTTTAGGGTCCAACGCGTTGTTTGTTTACATTGTCGTCGTCGTTGTCGTCGCCATTATTTATCTCTTTTCTTATTTATATTAATTATGACTATAAAGCTAAAGCTATCGTCTAATATTTACTACGAAAGAATCTCGATCGATCTACTTGTTTTGAAGCTCAATTAGCATACAACAATACAAGATTATACGATAATCAAAGATTGCAACAAGATTTCAAAATAAGACGTTTGCATAAAATATTAGATTAATTGCGATCGCGATAGCGAGATTAAATTACAAAGATACAATTATCAAAATACTAGCAATTGTTTTTGCGAATGCTTGTTCGAAGCAATTGCGAAACTAGAAAACAATTTCGAAGATAAATACAATTTAAATATTTAGATATTTATTATTAAATATCTTAATTACAATTATATTTCTACAAAGTTGTTTGTCTTTATATTATATTAAAGAGAAGTTCTAAATAAATTAAAAATACAATATAAGCTTAAAAAGAAGTAACAAAAAGATAACAAAATTAATACAACTTTTAAAGATCTTTGTTTAAATCTTAAGAAATCTATATTTAAATTGCAAGATTTTTGAAATATAAATATTGTTTTTAAAACAACAACAATAGATTCTTTAATATCTACGCAAATATTAATAAAGTATCTAACAAAGTTATTTGACTAATATATCGATTTAAAGAAGAAAAAGTATAATAACAAGCTTTAATTCTTGTTCTTTATATCTAAATATATACAAAAATTGTTATCTTTAAATATAAAAGTCTTAATTATAGATTGTATTTACAAAACAAACAAATACAAAATATTTTTTCTTATTATTATTAAAATTATTGTTTTAAATACTATTTTCTATATTGTATTTTGTTTTATAAAAGAAGAAAACTATAACAATTATATATAAATAATAAAAGCTTTAATATATCTTTACAATTATCTAAATTTACTCTATTTTACAATTGTTATATTCGACAACAATAGAGTTTTGTTGTTAATATTCTTACATATATTTTACAAGAAAGAATATTATATTAATTATTTTTTATATATTTAATATATTAATCAAAATATAATAATTAATTGCAAGAAGTATTTTTTTACAAATAAGAAGTAGAAAATATTTTATAAGCAATAAAAGAATATTATCTATGCAACTATCTTAGAATTATTAGAGAAACGTTACAATATTTTATATTACAACTATCTAGATACGTATTAAGATATATTTGACTATCTTAAGAAGTATCTATAACTTAGACGTAGAAAGTAAACTAAATATTTTATCGTTGCGACAAGATGCTTTATTTTGATAATATCTTCTTATTGTGTAACGAAGACGTTTATTATCAAGTTAAATAGAAGTTTGAATTTTCTACAAGTATAACGAAACCAGAGTAGTATTTGAGGTAGTCTAACGAGAATACTAACTATAGGGGTCGGAACAGGAGGCGGAGGACCTCAGGTGCTATATAGGCGATCAGGAGGGACGCTAGTCCCGATTGAGCCTAGAGCGATATTCAAGGAAGTCTACAATATCTAGAATTGTAACACTATTCTCTCTCTCAAAAATCGCAACTTCTGCAAGATAAGAAGCAAGAGAAGACGCGTTATATTGAGTGCAAAATATATCTTTTCTTTGCAAAATTCCTAAGTTCTTTCTGTCTATAAGATAAGAAATTAAAGAAGATATATTATATTAAGTGCAAAACGTATCTCTTTTTTGCAGAATTCTCGAGTCTTTTTTGTCTATTTATCGATTAAAGATAAATCTAAAATATATCTTTTCGAATACTTTAAATTCTTCAATAATCTAATATAATTAATTTACAAATTTATTGTCTATATATTTAAAAAAGTACTTGCTTTTAACTCGCAAATATATATAATCTCTTAATTTTCTTGCTTGTTAATTAACTTTTATTTGTAATAATCTTGTAGTATTGTTGTTGTTTCGTATCTATTGTAGCAGACTTACTATATAATTTGATGTATACTCTAATATACAAAAGATATTGTAGATAGTAGTATAGATAAGTTAATATTGCTATTAAAGCAAGCTTACTAGAGTGTCTAAACAAATCTTATTTAAATATCTAAAAAGATTTTGTTAATACTATTTTAGCAAGTTTATTATCAATATATAGATATAGATATATGTTGATACTTTTATCTTTTTTGTAGTCTATTTATTAATTAACAACTTGTTGTTAAGCACTAGTTATTGCGTTTCTTGAAATCTACAATATATTCTATTTTAAGACTAGTCTTGTTTTAGCACTTACAAAGCTATTGTTTGTCTTGCAAGCTACTTTAAAGAAATTCTTAATTTAATATCTTTTTTCTTCTTGTATATACTATTTTTAGAGTAATTTTAACAACAATAACTAGTCGAAGCAAAAAAGAAGTAATATCAAAAATATATTAGAGATACAAGACACTATTAATCTTAAACAAATAGTTAGTATTATATAACAAAATCAAAGTAGTATTTAAGATAGTCTAACAAAAATACTAACTATAAGAGTCGAAATAAGAGATAAAGAATCTTAGATACTATATAGACGACTAGAAGAGACGCTAGTTCCAATTAGGTCTAGAGCAATGTTTAGAGAAGCTTGCAATATCTAGAATTGTAATAATAAGTAAGTAAAGATTGCAAGTTAAAGTTTGTATTGTTAATATATCTATTTGCGCAAACAATTTGTATACAATAATAAATATAAAGCTAGATAAATTTCTTATTAATTAATATTACAATTACAAGCAAAAGTTTAAAAAGATAAAGATATATTTATTAATAAAACTTTGTAATATATCTATATTTTGCAATCTTATTGCTTAAATAATACTCTTTGTATTGAAGACAATTAATATACAATTTAAATATCTTAAGAACAAATCTATTATTATTGTTTCTTGTATTAATATATTTATAAAGACAATAAAATTATTGTATATTTACAAAATATAGAAGCAATAATACAATAAAACAAACAACAATATATTAAAGTTAAAGAATATATATTTTTATTAAAGATTTACAAAGTTATTGCAAACAAGATAGACAACAATAAAACAAAAAAGTTATACAAAAAACAATAAAAACAATAAAGATATAACAAAAGTGCAAGAAATATTGTTAAAAATTTTGTTGTTGTTATTTAAGAATAAAACTCTTTTAAATAATATATTATATATACAAGAGTTTGCTATTGTTAAGTTAAAAAATTGTTCGCGAAACTTATTAAATAAAATATAAGTTGTGTTTTCGCAATTACAATATTAATATTAAATAATTTTTGCAAATTTTATTTAGCAAATATTGTTTGTTTTTAAGTTAATTTCGAATCTACTCTTTAGTTAGATATCTAACAATTAATTGTCTATACAAAGCTAACAAAATAAATAAGAAGATTGTTAACAAGATAAACAAGAAGATACAAGAGAAACAACAACAAAGAGACAAATTTCAAATATTTCGATCTTCTATATAGACAATTTTCAAATATAATTAGAGATACAAATAGAGATCGATTTTAAGCATTCGAAAAAATATATTTTAGATTTAAATTTGTTCGAGAGATTTCTAAGAAAATATATCGAATTTGATTGTTACAATTCTAGACTAGATAGACTTCGCTCTTTAATTACTCTTTAAGTCTTTGCTCTCTAATCTCGAATATACTACGAGTAACGTCTAGCGTTTTAATACTTATAGTACTTATATCTATTTTTTGTATATAGTTAGTTTTGCATAGTTAATATTTTTATTAATTAACTATATACTAGTTATTAATGCTCTAATTCTAATATAATATTAGCTATTTCTTTAGATACAATTTTGCAAATTGTATTTTAAAAATACTTATATTTGTTAACTTTTTTTCTTTAAAATATATTTTAAATACAAAGTTACTAAAGTAACTTTAGATACAAAATTACTAAAGTAATTCTAGATACAAAGCTATTAAAATAGACGCTTTGCAAAGCGTAACTAAGTTGCAACAATAAATATCTTTTAATTAATATATAACTTAACAATATTTAATTTTGTTAATTCTTTAGTAATTTTGTTAAAAAGAATAAACAATAAATTGTTTTAACTACAATTTAATAAATTTGCTAAAATAAAATTAATAAATTTGCTAAAATAAAGAGACAATAAATTGTCTTAACTTCGACTTAATAAATTTGCTAAAATAAAATTAATAAATTTGTTAAAATAAAATTAATAGATTTGCTAGAATAACAATTATAATACAATTTTGTTATTGTTTTTAAACAATACTTTTGTCTTTATATGCTAGAAAATTTACTATGCAATAAAACAATACTTTAGACAATATTTATTTTCGATATTAAAAATTTTGTCTTGTAAGTAATATAAATTATTTAATATTTATATAATTTTAAATATATTTAATTTTAAACTTTTATTTTTGTTTACAAATATTTATATTATTTGTATTTTATTTATATTTGCAATATAATTAACAAGAAATTAGTTTTAAAGAACAAAGTTAAATCTAGCTTTAACAAAAATTGCAAATTGTTTAAGAAATTCTTAATAAATAAAGATTAATTAAATATTAATATTGTTTTTTGTTACAATTATTATTTTATAAGCTTTTTATTAAATTAAAATAATTTCGAAAACAATTTAAAATTTAAAGAGTATTTTAACTTATTTAAATATAATATATTTAAATTTTTGTTATTTGTTTAATTTAATTTTTACAAAATTATAATTAACAAACTAATTAAATTAAATTTGTTTAATAATATAAATTTGCTATATATATTAATTCGATCTTTAATATATTAGTTGCTAAATAGCAATTTTGTTTAATTTTGTAACAAATATATTAAAAAAAAAGACAAAAATAAAATAAATTAATATTGTACTCTAATTAATTAATTTAACAATTTTAACAAAAATTAATAAAAAATATCTTAACTTCTCTAGAAAGCAATCAAAAATAATATAAAAAAATAACTTTAATTACTTTATAAAAATAGTACTATTATTATCGAACTTTAAATTAATAAAAAAATCAATTTCGATTTTATTTATTAGCAAAAAATTTAAATTAATTCTTTACAAATTTATTTAAATTAAACAAAATTAATAGTAAATATTCGCAACAAAATAATATATTATTTTTAATAAAAATACAATAATATTTTAATTTAATATAATTTGTTTAAAGCTATTATATATTAACTAAAACAAAAGCTTTTTTTTTCTTAAAATAAAAAAATTGCACTTATTAAGTCTATTTACGTAATTTACAATTTTAGCAACAATAACAAATATAATTACTTTTATAAATTTAACTTACAAACAAAAAATTAATTTAATAATATTTATTTTGTTTGTAATCTTAAATTAAAGTTACAAAATATAAAAAACAATAAATATTTTTTTAATTCTTTTATTTTTATTAAAAATTTTAAAAAGTTTAAATAATAAATTATTATATTAATTTTTAAGTTTAGTAGTACTTTTTAATATTTTGTTTTTAAAAAAGTTAAACTTAATCTTGCTATTATTAAAATTATTAACAATATTTTTAAAAAAATTAAATATTGTTTGTTTAATAAATTTGTTAATTCTTATTTAACAATAAATAATTTACTTAAAAATCTAAATATTTAATAAAACAATTTAAATAAAAAACAATATAATTTTGTTAAAATTATATTATTCGAATTTGTTATAAAAAATATTAAAATCTTTAATTAATATATTAATTGCTTTATATCTATAATAATTAAAGTTTCTATATTAGAAATTAATAAAATATATTAATTCGACAAAAATTTAAACTATAAATTTTAAAATTGCTATATTATTTTAACAAATTATATTATTTTAAATTAACTTATTTAATTAATTTGTAAAATCGATTTAAAATTTTAACAAATAAAAAGATTTTATTTAACAATTATTTAAACTTCTATCTATATATAAATTACTAATAATATTAATAAACGCAATAATTATATTAATATTTCTAAACTTTTTAAATATATTAATACAAATATTTGCAATATTAATAGTTTTAGTATATATATTTCTATTTGCAACTAAGAATAAAATATAGAAATATAATTTTAAACTTTTAAAAACAAAATTAAATCTTTTAATCTTTGTTAAAAATATCTTAAATTAAAATATAAATTGTATTATAAAAATATCTTTTACAAAAACAAATTAATTAAAATTAAAAATTAAATTTTTGTTAAATTTAAAACTTATAATATTAGCAACTTCGAATTAACAATATTTAGAGAAAATAGTTTTTCTAATATTTTAAATAACAATTTAGATAATTTTAATAAATTAAAAAACTAAATATTCTTAATAAAAATTGTAATTTAAGATAGAAATTAATACTTATACAAAAGACAATAAAAGAGCTTAAAGTTATATTTAATTTATAAGATAAAATTTTGTTTATTAAAATTAAGCTTAGTTCTAACACTATTAATAGCAAATTATTTAACAACTAGCAATTAAATTTTTATATTAAAATTTATTTAAATTAAGCTTATTTGTCTTTCGATAAATATTATATTAAAATAATACTATTTATTAATATTAAAATTTTTAATAGAATTTTTATAAATAGAAAGTTTGTTAAGCTTTATAAACTTTCTACTATATTGTTTCGAAATTTTATTAAATTGTATTTAGCTAATAACAAATTTGTTTTTAATATTATTTATATTGCTTAAATTATTGTTAATCTTAATAAATATATTAATATTTTATAGTATTTAATAATTAAACTAAAACAATTTGCAATTATTTTTAATATATTTTAAATTAAGAAATATAATATACAAATTAAGAGCAATATATAATTTCTTAAATTTAATTTTAATTATTGTATAAAGTATTATTTGTTAAATTAACAATTATTAGAGATTTTTAACAATTAATATAAGCAATTAAAATATTTGTTTTTAAAGTCTTTTAATAAAGTTAATATCTAGTAAATAAGTATCTTTGTATTCTTAAAGCTTATTAACAAAGAAAACTATAAAATAATATTATATTGTCTAAATATTTTGTTATACTAGATTAATTTAAAAAAAAACAATAGATATTTAATTTGTATTATAGATAACAATATTATAATAAATATTGCAACTATTATTTTTAATAATTATAATAAGTTTTATACAAAGTTTAAGTAAGATTTTTCTAATTTAAAACAATTAAAGAAACAAATATATTTAAAGTTTAGATACTAAGTTAAACTCTTTAATTTATAGAAAGCTAATAAGTTGTTGTTAAATAAAAGTATTAATTATACTATTAATTTTATTTTAAAAACAACTTCTTTAATTAAGAAAATCTATAATATCTTTTATTAAAAAGAAAAAATTATTAGAGTCTACTTAAATAATATAAAAAACAAAAATCAAATTTGCAATAGTATTTTACAGTATATTGTTTCTATTTTTATAGTTAAAAAGTCTAATAGAGATTTGCGTATTTATATAAACTATAGAGATCTTAATACTTTAACAATTAAGAATTGCAATATTTTATTATTAATTCGAAAAATCTTGCAACAATTATATAAAATTAAATATTATAACAAGTTTAATATTATTGTAGTTTTTAATAAAATTCGAATATATTTTAATAATAAATACAAGACAATCTTTATTATTTGTTACAACTTGTTTAAATATATTATAATATCTTTTAAGTTATATAATATCTTAATTATATTTTAGTCTTTTATTAACAAAACTCTTAATTTCTATTTAAACAATTTTTGTATTATTTATATAAATAATATCTTAATCTACAATAATATTAAAACAAAATATAAAAACTATATAAACAAAGTTCTTATTAAGCTTTATAATATAAATCTTTACTTAAATATTAACAAGTATATTTTTTTTATTAAGTAAGTTAAATATTTAAATTTAATTATTATTATCAAAGAAATTCGAATAAATTTTAAGAAAGTTAAATATATTTTTAAGTAAAAAACTTCTATTTGTATACGCAATATATAAGTTTTTTTAAACTTTATTAATTTCTATTAATAATTTATTTATAACTATTTAAATCTAGTTAAATCTTTATTAGTATTTAGTAAGTTTAAGAACAAAAATCTTAATTTTTTATAATAATTTAACAATTTCGAAGATCTTGTATTTAAGACTCTTAAGCAAATCTTTATTAATTAGTTTATTTTGTATTATTTTATTTTTAATTTAGAAATTTAAATCGAAAGCAATATTTTTAATTTTGTAATTGCTATTGTATTGTTCTAGATAAATTCGAATAAATTGCTTTATTTAATAATCTATATATTTAAAATTATATTGTTTGTAGAATACAATTACAAGATCTATAACAAAAAACTATTAATTATTGTTTGCGCTTTTAAAAAATAATACTTAAAATATATTAGTATATCTATTAAATAATCTATTAAGATTATTATTAATTATTGCAATTTAAAATATTTTATAACTATTAAGCAACTTAATTGTTGTTAAACTTAATAAGTTAAATTTTTGGTTAAATTTAATTTTAAGATTACTTATTAATTAAATATACTAAATACAAAGTTAAATAATCTAATTAAATAATTGTAAAATTTGCTCTTTAATAACAATAATCTTTGCAATTAGTTTTAACAATAAACAATTTTTAAGCAATATAACTTAAAATTAAGTATAATTAAAGTTGTTGTATTAATTTTGCTATTATTAAGTATTATTTACAATCTAGTAATAGAGTTAATCTATTTGCTTTAAAACTTTATTAAATTTAAATTAATTAATAATAAAAGAATTGCAAAAGTTTGCAAAAAGTTTACTTAAATCTTGCTAACAATTAATAAAGATATAGAATTACTTATATTTTTATTGCTTGCAATACTTATATTATTTTAACAAAACAAACTTTGCTTTATTAGATTTCTTTTTTTAATTTTGTTATTTATTATTGTTATATTTACAATTTCTTAATTTATAGTTTCTTTGTCTTTAGCTATCGATTTTGTCTTTTTTTTAAATATATTTGTTTTATTTACAATTTAATTATCTATACTTGCAATTTTTTTTATAATTTAGTTTTTGTTTGCTATTGCAATTAATTTAATAAAAGAAAAAAAATTTAAAACAAAACTCGATTTCGAAGTTTTTGTTTAACAAATATCGAAAATATATCTATATAATAAAAAGATAAAATAGATTATTTAAACTAAAAAAACTAATAAACAAAAAATTCTAATTATTTTTTGCAAAACAATTAAATTAAAATTTAAGAATTATATAGTAGTTAAATACTTAATAATTAATATTAAATATCTATTTGTTTAAGATAAAATATATATATTTTAAAGTATAAATAATACTCTTTGAGTTAAAGCAATTAAATTTTAATATAAATTGTTAAATATTAGATACTTAAATTAAACAACTATTTTTAAGAAAATACAATATTACTATTATTAATCTATATTATATCTAGATATTAAAAACTATATTAGAAGTTACTCTATATATAAATATATTAAATTATATTATAAATATAAATATAATCTATTAAAGTTTTTGTCTATTTTAGATTGTTATTAACAAAATATATTTTACAACTTTATTATTTTTTTGTTGTTATATTACTATAGAGAAAAAATCTTTTAATATATTTTAATAGTAATTAATAAATTATTTAAAAATAAGAAGTTTATATTTATAAATTTTTTAAAAATTAAGATTGTAATTTAAATTTTTGTTAATTTTATTTAATATATTAAGAACTTCTTAACTACTATTGTTTTTAATAAAAATACTTAATTTATTATTTACTTTTAATAATATTTTTGCAAAAAATTAAAAATTAAATCTAAATTGTTAATTGTATTTTATTTGAAAATCGACAATTAAATTAAAAATATTAATATTGTTTTTAAGCAATATCTTCGAGTATATATATAATATAATTAAGATAACTAAATTAATTATTTTGTTATTGTTAAGTTTATTGCTAATAATTATATTAACAAGTCTATTAATTTATTACTATTTTTTATTATTAAAAACTATCTATTACAATTAGACTTAAAATTACTTAAAGTCTTTTTTAATAATAATATATTAAAAGCTTGTTGCAATATAAAAAATATTAATAAAATTGTCGAAAAAATTAAGATTTTGTGTAATTTTCTTTGTTAAGAGCTTATTTAAATTTAAATTAAATAAGTAAAATTTGCTAATTGTAAATATATTGCAATCTCGAAGTTCAAAATTAATAATTAAATTATACTTAATACTTAAAATATTAAAATTACTTAATTATATAAATTTCTAAAATATAAGAATACAAATCTTTATAAGATTATTTAAACAATTAACAATTATATCTACAAACTAGAATTGCTCGAATTAATAAAAATTTATTTAGTATTTTATTTATAATTTCTATATTTTAACAAAAACAAGTTTCTATTAAATTAACAAATTAAGTTTTTGTTATTTGTTAATACTATTAACAATATTAACAACAATTTCGAATACTATATTAAGAGTATCGAAATATTATAATACAATATACGCAAAAATAACAATAATATAAATTTGAGTTTAATTATTATTAATTACAAATACAAAATACTATAATATTAAATTCTCTTTATAGATTATATAAATTATAACAATAGATTTAGATAATTAAACTATTTTATAGTTAATAATTGTTTTAACTTTGTTGTTAACTTCTATTACAAATATTTAAATACAACAAAATTTTATTAAATATTTAAGATGTCTCTTAATTAAAAATCTAATAAATAAAATAATTTGTACTTATATACTCTTTGTATTCTTCTATTATTGTAATTAAAATATTATTTAATATATATTTATAGCTCTTGTTATTATATCTAGAATTAATTTCAAAAATATATTGTTAATATATTATTATTGTTAAGAGTTATTTTGCTATATATTTGCAATCGAAATTAAATTTAATATACTATTTTGTCTTCTATTATATTGTTACGTTGCTACTTTCTAAGAGATCTTAGAGATATTAGAGAGAATTGTATTGTTAGAGAGATTTGTAGACGTTTTTAGACAATGCAAGCAATTATTTAGTAACAAGAATTGCAGCTAGATATAGCAATAACAATAAGTAAAAACTTATTTTAAATTAAACACAATTTATAAAAGAGTTGTATTCTAGTTTCTATATATTAAGAAAATATTAATTATTTGTCTTGTTTGTTTGTCGAGTATATCGAGTATTATACTTAGATTGTTTGTTTCTTAAATATATTAAGTATTATACTCAAATTGTTTACTTCTTAAGTATATCGAATATAATAGTAGATTTGTCTTAAAGATATAAAATCTAAATTACTAATATAGCTTTAATAAGCTTATAATACTATTTTTTTTCTTTAGAGTTTTTATCTCAAAATTCAATATTTCTCTACTATATCTCTAAAAAAGATTAATATTAGAAATTTCTTTTTTCGAAAAAAAGATTTTTTTGATACTTTGAATTTAATATTTCTAGCAATATATTCTTGTTGTAATTGTACAATATCTAATAAGATCTGTTGTATAAGTAATAATTTTAAAAAGTGTGTAAAGTATATACAATCTAATTGTAATTGTAATTTGACAATTTTTTCTATATTAATTAAACAAATTTATAAAGAACAAATACAATTAAAGAAAGAAATATACAATATATATATAAAGCTAAATCGACTAAAAAAATAACTAAATTTTCTAAAAAATAAAAAGAAAGAAATAATTGTAATAAAATAAAAAAATATTAACAATTTAAAGATAAATAAAATATACTTTGTTAAGTTTGCAAAGATTTTCGAGTTGCTATTTAATATATTATTTGAATAGTTCTAATTTCTAATTAATTGAAATTAAAATACTGTTTCTATTTCTTGTTTTAATAAAACTTCTTTAGAAGATTCTAACAACAATTAAGATTTTTCTCTAATTTTTATATATTTTTTAAGATAGAATATTCTTTTTACTTAATTAAATACTTCTAACTTTTTTATTATAGAATTTTCTCGATCTTGAACTAATTCTCTTTCTGCAAATAGAAATAAAATATATTCTATAAAAATATAATTAAATCTATTAATTTTAACAATAAAATATAGAATATTAAAAATATTTTAATATTTTTAAATAAATTAAGTTTGTAATTAATTAATTTCTTAATTTTTTTAACAAAAAATAATTCGACTTTAATATAATTTAACTTTTTGTTTAACTTTTTTGTTCTAAGATTTTTTGTAAAAAAATATACTTTATTCTTTTTTTTTAGCTAAAATATTGTTTTTTGTTTTTTGTTTTAATATTTAATTAATTTTTCTTGTATTTTTAAGATATTGTTGTATATCTTTTTTAATATTGCTACTTTTTTGATAACTAATTATATTAATAGATATATACGCTCTTTTTTAAAGAAATTTAATTTCTTGCTATAGTTAACAAAAAATAGAGTTATTTTAGTAATATTCGAAATCTTAGTATTAAGTATTAGTTGTGCTATAAATAGAAGTAATACTTAATTGCTATAAGTATTGTTAATATAGTATTTTAGATATTGCTTAAGATTCTAATTTGTTTTTTTTATCTAATTATTTATAATTAAGTAATAGACAATAGATATTCGAAATCTTGTATTTAATATTAAGAGAAGCGTCTTTTAATAGTTAAATATAAAGAGTTTGTCTCTATTATTGATTAGTTTCTTAAGTATATTATAATATTGTATAAATCGATTTAATATAATATATCTTAGTTGTTTTGCAATAAACTTTTCTTTGTATACAATAATATATAAATATTTAATAAGTTTATTAACTATTATTAGTATTAAATTATATTTGTTTTTAGTTGCTAAATTTGTCGATTTTAACAACTTAATAATAAAGTTTATCGTAACTTTATCTTATAGCAATTTAGATAATTTCTAATATTAAATTTTGCTATAGCTTGCGTACGTATTATATTTGTTTTACTAATAGTTAAAATATTGTTTAATATATATTTCGATAACTTATTTTATTTGTAAAAATTAATAATACTAATATAAAAACTAAAGAGTTTTAGTTATTTTCGAGTATTTTTGCAATAATTTGTTATAGTATTTTTTTATATATTTGTTAATCTTATTAATAGATATTTAGAGTTTTTCTTTCTCTATTAAAAATTCTTTTGTATTATTTCGAAGTATTTGTAATATAGTATTTAATTTGTATTTGTTTACTAATAATAATCTATTTTTGTTAATTTTAAATATATTGTAATTAAACAATTTCTTTATTTCTATATAATTACTTCTTCTGCTAAGTATATTTGCTTTGTTATTATTTTTGTTTAAAGTATACTATATTTTGAATTTGTATTATTTTAGTTTTTCTAACTATTATATTTATCTTTTATTTAGTTGCTTAATAATAGTAAAGTATACAAGATTCTTATAATTTGTAAGAATTGTAAATTTTAATAATTTTTCTATATATACTCTTTATAATTTTAAGAAGACTACTATAGTTAATAGTTTTTTATTGTAAATATTATAGTTTTGTTTAACTAATAAGAATTTTTTCGAAAAATATACTATTAAATATTAAATATTTTTATATTTCTAATTAAAGTATATATTAATAGTTAGATCTAATATATTAATTTTAATTTTATTTAATAATTGCAAATTGTATATTTTTAGTATTAATTTTTTTAAGTATTTTAGCTTAAAATTCTAAAATAATTTTTTTTTTTGCAAGTTTTTATAATTATAATATATTTTTCTTTGTAAGATTTATTAGTAATATTGTGTTTGCTAAGTAATTCTTTATAAACTTCTTATTGTAATTTATAAAACTTAAAAAAAATTGTACTTTTTTAATATTTGTTAATAATTTCTATTTTCTAACTATTTATAGTTTTTTGAAATTTATATATACTTTGTATTGTTTAACAACAAATTTAAGAAAATTAATTTTTTTTTAATAAAATTTGTATTTCTCTAATTTAAAATATAAGTTTTTTATATTTAGATATTTTAATACTTTAAAAATATAACTAATATATTTTTTTAAAATTTTTAAATAAATTATAATATTATTTAAGTATACTATAACAAATTAATTTAAATATTGTTATAGTATATTATTAATTATTTTCTAATCTATTGTCGAAATATTTGTAAGTTCGAATAATATTATTATATATTTGTATAATTTATATTATATATAAAAAGTTGTTTTTTACTCTTTTACTCTTTTTCTATTTTTACTCTAATTTAATTGTATATTTTTTATAAATTTAGTTTAATAAAATACTTTGTTTCGAATAGTTAATTCTAAAGCTTGCTAATATTAAATAGTAAATATCGATTCTTAATTATAATATTATTTAGCTTTTAATAATTAATATATAAACAAAGAGTTCTATTCTTTTTTAATACAAAAAGAATCGAATATTCTATTTGTAATTAAAATTTTTTAATAAATTTTTTTTTGTTTTTTGTTAGATATTCGCAAAGTATTTTAAGTTTTTTCTCGAATAGAGTATATATAAATTTAAATATAAATTGTTTTTCTAATTTAAATCTAATTTTGTAATTTTATAATTAATATTTAGAAAGAATTTCTATTGTTTTCTCTTTTTAAAATAGATACTTTTAATTGTTGTATATTTGTAATATATACTTTAGCAATTTCTTTATTATATTAAATAGTCTAAGACTTTTAGAAAATTTGTAATTTTTTTTATTTATTTTAACTTTATAATTTAATTAATTTCTATTAGTATTTGTTAAATCAAATTCTATTTAATTATTTTTTTGCAAAAATATAAGCTTGTTATTTGCAATTAATTTTCGACTTAATCTTTTATCTACTATTAAATGCTACTAATATATAAATTAAATATAAATTATATAATTATATTGCGCAAATCTAAGTATTTATATATTTTAGTTAATTTCTAAATTGTATTGCTTTAATTAAGATATTTTTAGAACAATATTGTAAGTAGCTATTTCTATTATATTAAAAGTTAGTTTCTTGTAATATTGCTAAATAGCTATTAATAGTAGTTTTATTTCTCTATTTACTTTTTTATTTTTGTCGAATAATAAGTTTTTATTTACAATTATTAGATTGTATATATTAGACTTCTTTTAAGTAGAATATTCTTCTTTTTTAATAAGAGTTTTAATTATAAAATTATCTATTGTATTAGAATTAATTATTGCAATAAATTAATAATTATTAATTTTAACTAATATAATAAAATATTGTATATATATTGTTAAGTTTAGTTGCTACTATTAAGCTAATATATTGTATTTCTCTAATATATTCTTTATTAAGAAATTTAGACTTTTTTTTGTTTTTGTATTGCAATCTTTGTTTTAAGTATTTGTCTATACTAAGTTTTTTTCTACTATTATTTAAAAATAAGTAGTTTTTTAAAAAATTATTCAAATTTTTTTTTGTTTTCTAGATAAGTTTAGTATAAGTTATTATAGTATTTTATTTAACTAAGTATTGTATATTTCTTTACTTTTTTTATTTTTTCTCGAAATAGACTTATATTACTTAGTTATTGTTTAATTTTTTCGAAAATATTTTTTCTAATATTAATATTGCTTTCTAGCGCTTTTTTGTATTTATTTATAGTTTAATTTATTTTCTTGTCTCTTAATAAACTAGTTAAAGTATTAAGATAATTTATAATATTGTCTAGATATTTGTAAAAGTTCTTTTAGTTATACTTGTTATTTAAGTTTGTTGCTAAATAAAAATATAATATTTCTAATTGTTATACTTTTATAGCTTTATTAAATATTTAATTAACTTTTTATATAAATATAAGTATTTTGTTTAATAATATTTTATTTAGAACTTTCTATAACTAATTTAAGTTTTCTATTAAATAATAGTTGTTATTTAATTTAGTTTCGAAAATATTTGTTTCTATATTAATTTGCTTTCTAATATTGTTTTAACTATTAAATATCTCTTTTAATATAATATTAATTTGTTAACAATTTATTAAATTCTATAATTAACAATCTCTTGCAAAGTAATTTAATTTGCTATATAAATAATATATTTTTTAAGATTTGTTATTTTGCTTTTTTTTAGATTTTTTTTTTATATTGTTAAGTAAAATTTAGTTTTATAGATATAGATTTATAATAATTAAAATTACTATATTTCTAATTAGAATAAGATTTTTTTTGCTAATATTTAATTGCTAATTTAAAGAAGATTTTTGTTTTTTCTTAAAATTAATTGTATTTTTTTTTATAGTTTTTTTATATAATTTGTTGTTAAGATTAATAATTACTTTAATAAAATCAAATATATTGCTAAGAATTTTTCTATTATATATAATTTTATCTTTTAGATTATTTTTAAAATCTTGTTAAAATATTATTATAAATACAATATTGTTTTACTTAATTAGATTAATATACTTCTAAAATCTAGTTATATAATCTATTGTAAAAGTTTGTTAAATTAGATACTAAATTATTTTTTTTGCAATTTGTTTTTTATTAAATATTTTAAAGATTTTTTGAAACTCTTTTTTAAAGTTGTTAAAGTTTATAAATATTGTACAAGAATTTTTGTTATAGTTTTTTAAATACTTGTGTAAATTTAATTTAAGTTAATATTAAACTCTTTTTCTAAAAAATATTAATACAAAAATTGTTTTTTTATTTACTAAAATAGAATAAAAGATAAAGTAGATATTTATCTATATAAGTTAGTTTTTTAAATTAATACAATCTCTATAATAGATATTAAATTTATTAATTCTAATTTTGTTATTTTTATTAATAAAGAATTAATATAATATTAATAAACTAGTACTTAAGATAGAGATATATTAATCTAATACAAATATTCTTAGAATATTTAAAATATTATATTACTACTTTTTAAGAAATCTTAAAAATATTAGAGAGAATTATGTTGTTAGAAAAATTTGTAGATATCTTTAGACAATGTAAGCAATTATTTAATAACAAGAATTGCAACTAGATATAGCAATAACAATAAGTAAAAACTTATCTTAAGTTAAATACAATCTATAAGAAAGTTGTATTCTAGTTTCTATATATTAAAAAAATATTAATTGTTTGTCTTGCTTGCTTGTTAAGTATATCGAGTATTATATTTAGATTGTTTGTTTCTCGAGTATATCGAACATTATACTTAGATTGTTTGTTTCTCGAGTATATTAAGTATAATAGCAGATTTGCTTCAAAGATATAGAATCTAAATTACTAATATAGCTTTAATAAGCTTATAATATATATTTAACAAAAATCTTAAAAATATATTATTAATATATTACTATTATTAAAAATTAATTAATATATATTTGCAATTTTTGTTATTATTTTTATAGTATTTTTGCTAAATATTTTATAATTGTTTTTTCTAAAAATTCTTTAAATTAAAATTAACTTAATATTTCTAAATATATATATAATTGTATATAAATTATTGTTAAAATACTTTTATATTATTTTTTTTCTTTATATAATAGATTTAGACAAACGTATTTGAATATAATTAAAATTTAACAAATTTCGACTTTTTAATATTATTACTTCTTTTGTTGTTGTTAATTTTTCTCTTAAATTATATAATTAATTAACTTTCTAAATCTTTTTAGATATAATTAATTCTTTAAATTTTCTTAAATACAATTAATCTCTACTTTGCTATTAATTTCTTAACTTTTATATTATATAATTTAAATTTTTTTTCTTAGAATTAGAATTAGTAATCTTTTGTACTTTTTTAATTTTTTTATATTTAATATTTTCTTAAAAATTAATTATTTTTTTCTCTTTCTTAATTTTGTTGTTGTTTAACAAATTGCTTGAAACTTAATTTTTATTATTTAACAATTATCTAATATTTAATTTCGAATATTAGATTGTATTTAATAGACGTACTTAATACTAATTAAAAATAGTTAAGAATTAACTAGAATATTATTTGCAATATATATACTCTTTACTTTGTATATTATTGTTTTTTATATATTTTATTTTAAAAATTTTGATTACTTTTTTTTATTTAACAAATTTATTCTTTTGTTTAATATATATCGAAAATTTTAGTTTTAATTGTCGAATAATACTTAATATATATTTAATATTAATTAAAGTTTGTATTTAACAAATACTTAAAATTAATTAAAATTAATTAAAAATATTAATTAAGAGACTCGATATTACTTTGTTAAAATTTGCAAATAGAAGAAAAAAATAGTATTACGATTCTAAATTAGATAGATTTTGCTTTTCGATTATTCTTTAAATTTTTGTCTTTTAGTCTTAGATATACTACAAGTAATATCTAGTATTTTAATATCTATAGTACTTATATCTATTTCTTGTATATAGTTAGTTTTGTATAGCTAGTATTCTTGTCAATTAATTATATACTAGCTATTGAAGCTCTAATTCTAATATATAATCTAGATTGAATCTAGCATTTTTGAATTTTAACAACAATAAAATCTTTAACTTCTTGTTACGCTACTACTTTCTAAGAGATCTTAGAGAGTATTAAAGAGAGTTGTACTATTAAAGAAATTTGTAGATATCTTTAGACAATATAAACAATTACTTAATAACAAGAATTGCAACTAGATATAGCAATAACAATAAGTAAGAATTTATCTTAAATTAAATACAATTTATAAAAGAGTTATATTTAGAAAATCTATATATTAAAGAATTTTTTTTTTGCTTACTATATTTGTTATTAAATATATTAAATTTATTTACTAATATATTAAACAATATTTGTTTATTAAATTGTTAAATATATAGATAATTGTATTATATATTATAAACTATTTTATAAAATATATATTAGCTATAATAAGCTAGAATTGTAATACTATTTTTTTTTTTCAAATTTTTTTGTTTTAAAAAGCAAATACTTATATATTATATTTTTTTATTAAAATTATATTTGTCTTGTTTCTAAAATAAATTGTTATAAAATATTTATTAATTTTATTTATAAATATTATTATTATATTAGCAAATCTTATATTATTATAAAAAACTTGTTATTTTATTTAAAGTATTTAAAATATATTTGTACAAATAAATTGTATATAAATATATTGTAAATTTTCTTAAATTATATTAAAAAAAATCTATTCTCTAAAATAATAAAAAATAAAATTGTATTAACAATTATAATTATACAATTGTTTTATAATAAAAAAATATTAAAAGAAATTAATACAAAAACAAAACAAAAAATATAATATTTATTGTTTAGTATAAAAAAGTTAAATATTATAGAATTATTAAATTATTTTATTGTAAATACTTTAATTAAGATATCTTTTATTATTTAATTTTCTTTTATTATACTAAATAATCTTTCGAATATTAATAAAATCTCTAAATAAGAATATTGTAATTGTCGAGATTACTAGTTAATTTTTATATATTTTTTGTTATAAAATATTTTTTTTACTTTATAAAATATTATTAATTTTGCTATTTTAAAAAATTTTTAATCTTAAATTAATTTTCTTTTTGTAATTTATAATAAAATATTTTTTATATAAATATATTTAAGTCGACTAATTTTAACAATAATATATAAAATACTAAAAATACTTTAATATTTTTAAGTAAGTTAAATTTATAATTAATTAATTTTTTAGTTTTTTTAACAAAAAATAATTTAATTTTAATATAGTTTAATTTCTTACTTAATTTTCTTATTTTAAATTTTTTTATAAAAAGATATATTTTATTTTTCTCTTTTAGTTAAAATATTGTTTTTTGTTTTTTATTTTAATACTTAATTAACTTTTTTTGTATTCTTAAGATATTGTTGTATATCTTTTTTAGTATTGCTATTCTTTTAATAGCTAACTATATTAACAAATATATATATTCTTTCTTAAAAAGATTTAATTTTTTGTTATAGTTAACAAAGAATAGAGTTATTTTAGTAATATTTAAAATCTTTATATTAAATATTAGTTGTATTATAGATAAAAGTAATACTTAATTACTATAAATATTATTAATATAATATCTTAGATATTACTTAAAACTTTAATTTATTTTCTTTATTTAATTATTTGTAATTAAGTAATAAATAGTAGATATTTAAAGTCTTGTATCTAATATTAAAAAAAGTATCTTTTAATAGCTAAATATAAAGAGCTTGTCTTTATTATTAATTAGTTCTTTAGATATATTATAGTATTATATAAGTTAATTTAATACAATATATTTTAGTTGTTTTACAATAAATTTCTCTTTATATATAATAATATATAAGTACTTAATAAGTTTATTAACTATTACTAGTATTAAATTATATTTTGTTACAGTTCCAGATATTGCAAGCTTCCCTGAACATCGTCCTAGATCTAATCGGGACTAGCGTTTCTTCTGCTTGTCTATATAGTATCTAAGATTCTTTGTTTTTTGTTCCGACTCTTATAGTTAGTATTCTTGTTAGACTATCTTAAATACTACTTTGATTTTATTATATAATACTACTTTGATTTTATTATATAATACTAACTATTTGTTTAGAATTAATAGATGTCTTGTATTTCAAATATACTATTAACGCTATTCTACTCTTTTTTTTTGTTTCGACTACTTTAGTTATTGTTGTTAGAATCGATCTAAGAGATAGTATATACAAAAAAAAAGAAAATATTAGATCGAGAATTCTCTTAGAATAGTTTGCAAGACAGACAACAACTTTGTAAGTGCTAAGACAAAACTTGTCTTAAAATAGAATATATTGTAGACTTCGATAAACGCAATAACTAGTACTTAACAATTGCTTGCTAATATATAAATAAATAGACTACAAGAAAGACAAAAATATCGATATATCTATATCTATATATCGACAGTACTCTATTAAGATCTCTTTAGACATTCTACAAAGTAAGTTTGCTAGAACAACAACAACAAAATCTGTTTAGATACTCTAGTAAGCTTGCTAGAACAGCAACAACAAGATCTTTTTAGATACTTTATCAATGCTTGCTTAGATACTCTAGTAAGCTTGCTTTAATAACAATATTATATTTTATCTATACTACTATCTACAATATCTTTTGTATATTAGAGTATATATTAAAACAACAACAATATTACAAACTATTATTACAAATAAAAATTAATTAACAAGCAAACAAGTTAGAAGATTATATATGTTTGCAAATTAAAAGCAGACACTTTCTTAGATATACAAACAATAAATTTGTAAATTAATTATACTATATTATATAGAGGATTTAAAGTACTTAAAAAGATATATTTTAGATTTATTTCTGATCGACAAACAGATAGAACTTGAGAATTTTGCGAAAAAGAGATATATTTTGCACTTAATATAACGTATCTTCTCTTGTTTCTTATCTTGCAGAAGCTGCGATTTTTAAGGAAGAAAATAGTATTACAATTCTAGATATTGTAGACTTCTCTAAATATTGTTCTAGATCTAATTGGGACTAGCGTTTCTCCTGTCCGCCTATATAGCACCTAAGATTCTCTGTCTTCTGTTCCGACCCTTATAGTTAGTATTCTTGTTAGACTATCTCAAATACTACTTTGATTCCGTTATATATTTATCTTTAATTACTAAATTTGTTAATTTAAACAATTTAATAATAAAGTTTATTGTAATTTTATTTTATAACAATTTAGACAATTTTTAATATTAAATTTTGTTATAGTTTGTATATATATTATATTTGTTTTATTAATAGCTAAGATATTATTTAATATATATCTCGATAATTTGTTTTATCTATAAGAACTAACAATATTAATATAAAAGCTAAAGAATTTTTGTTACTTTTAAATATTTTTACAATAATTTGTTATAGTATTTTTTTATATATTTATCGATTTTGTTATATTATAATTAAACAATTCTTTTGTTTCTATATAATTATTTTTTCTATTAAGTATATCTACTTTGCTATTATTTTTGTCTAAAATATATTATATTTTAAACTTGTATTATTTAAATTTTTCTAACTATTATATTTATCTTTTATTTAATTACTTTATAATAGTAAAGTGCACAAAATTCTTGTAATCTATAAAAATTGTAAATTCTAATAATTCTTCTATATATATTTTCTATAATTTTAAGAAAACTACTATAACAAGTAGTTTCTTATTATAAATATTATAGTTTTGTTTAACTAATAAGAGTTTTCTTAAAAAATATATTATTAAATACTATATATCTTTATATTTTTAACTAAAATATATATTAATAATTAAATTTAATATATCGATTTTAATTCTATTTAACAATTGCAAATTGTATATTTTTAATATTAATTTCTTTAAATATTTTAGTTTAAAATTTTAAAATAATTTTTTTTTTGCAAGTTTTTATATTTATAATATATTTTTTTTTGTAAAATTTGTTAATAATATTGTATTTGCTAAGTAGTTTTTAATAAATTTCTTATTATAATTTATAAAATTTAAAAAGAATTATATTTTCTTAATATTTATTAATAATATTTATTTTTTAATTATTTGTAGCTTTTTAAGATTTATATATATTTTATATTGTTTAATAATAAATTTAAAAAAATTAACTTTTTTTTAATAAAATTTGTATTTCTTTAACTTAAAATATAAGTTTTTTATATTTAAATATTTTAATATTTTAAAAATATAGTTAATATATTTTTTTAAAATTTTTAAGTAAATTATAATATTATTTAAGTATACTATAACAAATTAATTATAATATTATTGTAATATATTATTAATTACTTTCTAATATATTGTTAAAATATTTATAAGTTTAAATAATATTATTGTATATTTATATAATTTATATTATATACAAAAAACTATTTTTTACTATTTTTTTATCTTTATTCTAATTTAGTTATATACTTTTTGTAAATTTAATTTAATAAAATACTTTGTTTTAAATAGTTAATTTTAAAGTTTGTTAATATTAAATAGTAAATATTAGTTTTTAATTATAATATTGTTTAGCTTTCGATAATTAATATATAGACAAAAAGTTTTATTTTTTTTTAATATAAAGAAAATTAAGTATCTTGTTTATAATTGAAATCTTCTAATAAATTTTTTTTTTGTTTTTTGTTAAATATTTGCGAAGTATTTTAAGTTTCTTCTCGAATAAAATATATATAAATTCAAATATAAATTGTTTGTTTAATTTAAATTTAAATTTGTAATTTTATAATTAATATTTAGAGAGAATCTCTATTGTTTTCTCTTTTTAAAATAGATACTTTTAATTGTTGTATATTTATAATATATACTTTAGCAATTTCTTTGCTATATAAGATAGTTTAAGATTTTTAAAAGATTTGTAATTTTCTTTATTTACTCTAACTTTATAATTTAATTAATTTTTATTAATATCTATTAAGTTAGATTCTATTAGATTATTTTTTTGCAAAAATATAAATTTATTATTTGCAATTAATTTTTAATTTGTTTTTTTATCTATTATTAAATATTATTAATATATAAATTAAATATAAATTATATAATTATATTATATAAATCTAAATATTTGTATATTTTAGTTAATTTCTAGATTGTATTGCTTTAATTAAGATATTTCTAGAATAATATTATAAGTAATTATTTTTACTATATTAAAAATTAGTTTTTTGTAATATTGTTAAATAGCTATTAATAGTAATTTTATTTTTTTATTTATTTATTTATTTTTGTTAAGTAATAAGTTTTTATTTATAATTACTAAATTATATATATTAGATTTTCTTTAAATAGAATACTTTTTTCTCTTAACAAGAATTTTAATTATAAAATTATCTATTGTATTAAAATTAATTATTGCAATAAGTTAATAATTATTAATTTTAACTAATATAATAAAATATTATATATATACTATTAAATTTAGTTGCTACTATTAAACTAATATATTGTATTTCTCTAATATACTTTTTATTAAAAAATTTAAACTTTTTTTTGTTTTTATATTGCAACTTTTGTTTTAAGTATTTGTTTGCGCTAAACTTTCTTTTTATACTAAATTAATAATTTTAATTTTCTAGAAAATTAATTAATTTTTATTTTGTTTTTTAGATAAGTTTAGTATAAGTTGTTATAGTATTTTATTTAATTAAATATTATATATTTTTTTGCTTTTTTTATTTTTTTTTAAAATAGATTTATATTGCTTAGTTATTATTTAATTTTATCAAAAATTTCTTTTTTTATAGTAGTATTGCTTTCTAGCGCTTTCTTATATTTATTTACAATTTAATTTATTTCTTTTTTTCTTAATAAACTAGCTAAAGTATTAAGATATTTTATAATATTATCTAGATATTTGTAAAAGTTCTTTTAATTATATTTGTTATTTAAATTTGTTGCTAGATAAAAATATAATATTCTTAATTGTTTTGTTTTTATAATTTTATTAAATATTTAATTAATTTTTTGTATAAATATAAGTATTTTATCTAATAATATTTTATTTAGAACTTTCTATAATTAATTTAGATTTTTTATTAAATAGTAGTTGTTGTTTAATTTAATTTTAAGAATATTTGTTTCTATATTAATTTGTTTTCTAATATTATTCTAGCTATTAAATATTTTTCTTAATATAATATTAATTTGTTAACAATTTATTAAATTTTATAATTAATAATCTTTTGCAAAATAATTTAATTTGTTATATAAATAGTATATTTTTTAGAATTTATTATTTTATTTTTTTCTAAAATTCTTTTTTTTATATTGTTAAATAAAATTTAGTTTTATAAATACAAATTTACAATAATTAAGATTACTATATTTTTAGTTAAAACAATTTTTTTTTTACTAATATTTAATTGCTAATTTAAAGAAGATTTTTGCTCTTTTTTAAAATTAATTGTATTTTTTTTTTATAATTTTTTTATATAGTTTGTTATTAAAATCGATAATTATTTTAATAAAATTAAATATATTATTAAGAATTCTTTTATTATATATAATTTTGTCTTTTAAATTGTTTTTAAAATTTTATTAAAATTTTATTATAAATATAATATTGTTTTACTTAATTAAATTAATATATTTCTAAAATCTAATTATATAATCTATTGCAAAAATTTGTTAAATTAAATACTAAACTATTTTTTTTGCAATTTGTTTTTTGTTAAATATTTTAAAATTTTTTTGAAACTCTTTTTTAAAGTTGTCGAAGTTTGTAAATATTGTACAAGAATTTTTGTTATTATTTTTTAAATATTTTTGTAAGTTTAATTTAAATTAATATTAAGCTTTTTTTTTAAAAAATATTAATACAAAAATTGTTTTTTAATTTGCTAAAATAAAATAGATATTTATCTATATAAATTAGTTCTTTAAATTAATACAATCTTTATAATAGATATTAAATTTGTTAATTTTAATTTTGTTATCTCTTATAATTAATAATTAATATAATATTAATAAGTTAGTATTTAAGATAGAAGTACGTTAATTTAATATAAATATTCTTAAAATATTTAAAATATTATATTGCTATTTTCTAAAAAATCTTAGAAAATATTAAAGAGAGTTGTATTATTAAAAAGATTTGTAGATATCTTTAAATAATATAAGCAATTATTTAATAACAAGAGTTGCAATTAGATATAGCAATAACAATAAATAAAAACTTATTTTAAATTAAATACAATTTATAAAAGAGTTGTATCTAGAAAATCTATATACTAAAGAAAATTCTTCTTATTTGTTATATTTGTTGTTAAGTATATTGAGCTTTGCTTGCTTTGTTTGTTATCGAGTATATTAAGCTTGTTTACTAGTGTATCGAGCAATACTTGTCTGTTAAGTTGTCGAGCATGCAGATAATCGTGCTATATGCTCCAGACTACTCTGTAGAGTATATACTAGCTGTAACAAGCTAGAATCGTAATACTTCTCTTAGATCTCTGCTAGAATTGCACAAAAATACTGTGTTGAAGTTTTCAAAAGCTTCAGTAGTTATTTATCTTTACATATATCTATAATATCTAAGATATATTAGAAGAATCAAGTTGTTCTTATCGCTTTCTGATGATATTTGTATCAAAAACAGAGAGATTTCTTATAATTTACTTAGATTTCGACTTATTTTAATAGAAAGTCTGCCCAATAAATGCTTACTTTACATATTATTCTCGGAATTTTTATAAGAAAGAGTCAAAATCCCCATAAAAACGTATCTAAAAAGTCGGGATATCTTTGATATCTCCCTCTCTACTAATAGAGACTTCAGGCATCGCAAAGAAGACAGAAAATCTCTATAATCAATGCATATTTGAGGTTGCCAAACATCAAATATATGCCTATTAATAGGGTCTCTCCCTACTAGCGCATTTTACGCTTTTACCGTAAAATGGAAATCATTTTACCGGTAATACGGCGTTTTACCGGTAAAACGGCGCTAGTGGTAAAATGA